>TBL_comb48_EPIDRAFT_1001722_pt1 | contig 15762 bp, 17 predicted proteins | sample TroBogEpilimnion_37_FD_10681 | JGI IMG/M metagenome (IMG submission 10681)
GGCAAATGCTGAAAACACGTGCAATGCATAGCGGAAAACCTCATATTCTAGACGAAAAGACCCATTTGTTCCACCTATTTAAGCACTTTAGTCATTAGAATAGACGTACTGTCATAATAAAAAATACTTTAAAAACAATAACTTACCTATTTATGTCGATCCAAAAACCCATTCCAAACATCCTCAAGGCTCCCGCTAGAGGGCTTCGAAGTGTTGTTTATGGCATCGGATTCACTTTCTTAACCGCCTGTTCTGGGGTCATTCCACCCTGTGGTGCAAAAATGAGCCCACCCAGCAGCGAGTTACGCAATACCAAGTGGGATCTCATCCGCTGGAATTTGACGCCCAATGCCAATGGTGAAGTCCGGGGTCGACAAATTCCGATGGGCGATAACAGCAACCCTATTCAATTGGTATTTGATACCAACGGCGAACGCGTGAGCGGCTTCACTGGATGCAATCGCTTTACTGCCAATCTGAGCGAAGATTCAAGAGGCTTTACTTTTGAAAAAATTACTACGACTAAGATGGCTTGCAATCCTCAGCGCACTGAATTAGAAAATGATTTTCTGTATGAGCTCAATGACTATCGCAATATCGTACGCGATGGTGATCGCTTGCTCATGATTGGTCGCGATCGAGAAGTACTCACTTTTGCACAACGCGATATTCCTCAAAGTAAGTCGGGATCAAAATGAAAAAATATAAGTTCTTATTTTGTGCGCTAGGTCTTTTATTACCGGGCACTGGCTTCAATGGTTTTTATTTAAAGGGTCCAAAATTCTTTTGGTCCTGGATTCAACTGCTTGCGCTTATTGGTGGCGTTGCGGGCTGGTTTCTCTTAAAAGAATATCGCTTTCAATCTGGGCCGGGCTGGGTCTTAATNACNCTNGGNTTTATTGCNATGGAGGCAAGCTGGCTCACCACCATCACCTTTGGCCTTCGCCCCGATGAAAAATGGGATGCGCAATTTAATCCGCAGTTGGATGTCTCTCAAGCAACCCAATCACGTTGGCCAACGATATTGACCGTGATCTTCTCACTGATTCTTGGCGCAGGTGTGATGATGACTTTCCTAGCAATCTCGTTTGAGCAGTACTTCGTATCCCAAATTTCAGAAGCGAGAAAGATTTCTCAGTAAGATCGACTAAAACTGCTCTGGCGTGAGCGCATTGGTTGAATGGCCACTCTCTAAAATGGAAGTGGCTAGTGCTTGAGCTTGTGGCAAGAGATTCTCAGCGAAGAATCGTGAAGTAGCAATCTTGGCGTCGTAAAAACTAGGATCGCTTGCTCGCAATTGCTCCGCAACAAGCAGCCCACGTGCCATTTGCCAAGCCCCTAAGACCAAGCCGCATAAACGTAAATATGCAAAACTTCCAGCATAGACCGCTTTGATATCAGATTTTGCATTTGTCACAATGTAATCGACTGAAGCTTCAAATGCTAAACGTGCAGCACTCAGTTGCTTCAGCACTGCTTTAGCATCACCTGTATTGGAAGCCTTGAGTAGGCCTTCGGTTTCAACAATTTTCTTACTAAAGAGTTTTGCAGTAGCCCCAGCATCGCGCACTGTCTTTCTACCGATTAGATCGTTTGCCTGAATAGCTGTCGTGCCCTCATAGATAGTCAAAATACGGGCGTCTCGGTAATACTGAGCGGCGCCGGTCTCCTCTATAAAACCCATGCCCCCATGAATTTGTACACCTAAACTAGCAACCTCAATAGACATCTCAGTCGAGAAGCCTTTCACAATCGGTACCAAGAATTCATAAATTGCCTGATTCTCTTGATGCGCACCTGCATCTAGAGAAGCATGCTGAGCATCATAGGCCGCGGCTGCGTAATATGCCAATGCTCTAGATGCTTCAGTATAGGATCGCATCGTCATCAGCATACGCTTTACATCAGGCTGCTGAATAATGGCCACCGGCCCATCAGAGCCAGCAAGATCTCGTCCTTGGATCCGCTCTTTTGCATAATGAACTGCCTTTTGATAAGCACGCTCAGCTACCGCTATACCTTGCATACCTACTGAAAAACGAGCCGCATTCATCATCACAAACATATATTCAAGACCGCGGTTTTCTTCGCCTACTAAATATCCGATTGCGCCACCGTGATCGCCAAACTGTAAGACCGCAGTCGGACTTGCCTTGATCCCTAACTTATGTTCTAAGGACACGCACTCAATATCGTTGCGCTTGCCTAAAGAGCCATCGCTATTCACTAAAAATTTTGGGGAAACAAATAGAGAAATCCCTTTTACACCTTCAGGAGCATCCGGCGTACGAGCCAAAACTAGATGCACGATGTTGTTAGCCATATCGTGATCGCCGTAAGTGATATAAATTTTGGTACCAAATATTTGGTAACTACCATCCGCCTGAGGAACAGCACGGGTTCGAACTAATGAAAGATCTGAGCCAGCTTGGGGCTCAGTTAAATTCATGGTGCCAGTCCACTCACCTGAAACCATCTTGGGCACATAAATATCTTTTAATTCTGGGCTAGCGGCGGTAAGCAAGGCCTCAATAGCACCATCTGTAAGCATTGGGCACAATGCAAAGGAGAGGCTAGCGGAATGCGCCATCTCGAAACAAGCTGTCGAAATAATCTTAGGCAATCCTTGGCCACCAAACTCTGCAGGATGAACCACACCTTGCCAACCAGCAGTTGCGAATTGCTCATAAGCCTCTTTGAATCCTGGGGTCGTAATGACATGCCCATCCTTTAATGCACTTGGATTTTGATCGCCAGGCCAGTTCAGGGGGGCAATAACATCTTGATTGAATTTAGCCGCCTCTTCCAAGATTGCTGGGGCTAGATCAATATCCGCTCCAGCTGCAGCATAGCTTGGGTAAGCAACAATATCCGATAAGCCTGCCAGATGATTCATGACAAATAACATCTCTTTGACTGGGGCTACATATGACATTACCGCTCCTAATAAAGACGCCTAGAGATACTTAAGAAATTGCTTTTGTCAGCTCTGGTACTGCAGTGAAAAGATCAGCAACTAAACCATAGTCAGCAACACTAAAGATGGGAGCATCTGGATCTTTATTAATTGCCACAATTACTTTGGAATCTTTCATGCCAGCCAAATGTTGAATCGCGCCTGAGATGCCGACTGCAATATAGAGGTCGGGAGCTACGATCTTTCCAGTTTGACCAACTTGATAATCGTTGGGAACATAGCCTGCATCTACTGCAGCACGAGAAGCGCCTAGGGCAGCCCCCAATTTGTCAGCCAAGGGCGCAATGAGTTCTTGATATTTTTCGCTTGAACCTAAGCCGCGCCCTCCCGAAACAATAATCCTAGCGCTGGTTAATTCTGGACGATCAGACTGATTGAGCTCTCGTCCTACAAAACTGGATTTACCGCCATCAGCCTGTGCAGTCATTTTTTCAATATCTGCTGAGCCTCCGGTCAATGCTACTGGATCAAATCCCGTAGTGCGGACGGTGATCACCTTGATGGGATCGCTTGATTGAACTGTTGCTATTGCATTACCCGCATAAATAGGACGTTCGAAAGTATCCTCACTCACCACTTTAGTAATGTCAGAAAACTGAGCAACATCCAATTTAGCCGCCACTCTTGGCATCACATTCTTTCCATTAGCAGTCGCGGGCGCTAAAAGATGGGTGTAATTCTTTGCAATCGATAAAATTTGTGCAGCTAAGGGCTCGGCCAGTTGATCTGCTAGATAAGGAACATCAATCTGAATCACTTTACGAACACCTGGAATTTGGGATGCTGCTTGCGCTACTGCATCAACTCCACTGCCAGCAACTAATACGTCTACCTCAGAAGAGCACTGAGTAGCAGCAGCTATTGTGTTGAGCGTTGCTCCTTTGAGGACATGATTGTCGTGTTCAGCAATTACAAGAGCAGCCATTTAAATCACCTTTGCTTCGTTTTTTAATTTATCTACAAGAGCTGCTACATCTGCAACCATGATTCCGGCAGAGCGCTTAGGCGGCTCTTCCACTTTGATTGTTTTTAAACGAGGCGTAATGTCGACGCTAAGGTCTTCTGGCTTGATGATATCCAAAGGTTTTTTCTTAGCCTTCATGATATTTGGCAAGGTTACATAGCGAGGTTCATTGAGACGTAGGTCCGTTGTAACTACTGCTGGCAAAGAAAGTTGAACAGTCTCCAATCCACCATCAACCTCTCGGGTAACGCTGACCTTACCATCTGCAACAACTACCTTAGATGCAAATGTTCCCTGAGGAATATCCATCAAGCTCGCCAACATTTGGCCAGTTTGGTTACTATCGTCATCGATGGCTTGTTTTCCTAATAGAACAATTTGTGCCTGCTCTTTTTCACATAGAGCCTTGAGGATCTTAGCTACAGCCAAGGGTTGTAATTCGACATCAGTTTCAACCAATATCGCTTTATCTGCACCAATAGCTAATGCGGTTCGTAAAGTTTCTTGACACTGAGCAGGGCCGGCAGAAACCGCTACTATCTCTGAGGCAATGCCAGCCTCTTTTAAACGTACCGCTTCTTCAATAGCAATTTCATCAAAAGGGTTCATGCTCATCTTGACATTAGCAATATCAACCCCAGAATGATCTGATTTCACCCTAACTTTTACGTTGTAATCCACTACGCGTTTTACAGCCACTAAGATCTTCATCCTGCCTTCACAATCTTTGCAAAATAATCATTAATTAAATCAACACCATATTTTATCTGTCCGAGCTTATCTACCCTCAAACATCAATAGCGCCCGCTGAGCCAACCCTCTTTCGTAATTCAAATTTCTGAATTTTGCCTGTCGAGGTTTTAGGCAGCTCCCCAAAAACCACGACTTTAGGAACCTTGAATCCAGCCAAGTGTTTTTTACAGTGGGCGACAATCTCATCGCTAGTGACCTCAACCCCGGATTTGATCTCTAAGAAGGCACAAGGGGTCTCACCCCATTTCGGATCTGGCTTTGCAACAACTGCGGCTGCAAGGACAGCTGGATGCCGATACAAAACATCCTCTACTTCAATAGAGGAAATATTTTCACCCCCCGAGATGATGATGTCTTTACTGCGATCCTTAATTTTGACGTAACCATCAGGGGCAACAACTGCCAAATCTCCGGAATGAAACCATCCTCCTGCAAAAAGCCTCCTGGGTTGCCTTTGGATTCTTGAGGTAGCCCTTCATGGCAATATTGCCCTTAAACATAATCTCGCCCATAGTCTCACCATCTGCTGGGACAGGTTTTAATGTCTCAGGATTAAGAACGGCAATTGCTTGCTGGAGGTGATAGCGGACACCTTGCCGCGCATTGAGCCTGGCACGCTCCCCAATATCGAGAGTTTGCCATTGATCTTGCTGAACGCAAATAGCAGCTGGGCCGTAAGTCTCCGTTAGACCATATACATGCGTGAGATCAAATCCCATTTTCTCCATACCCTCAATGATCGATGCAGGCGGCGGCGCACCTGCGATCAACCCCTTCACTCCAGTAGGCACGTCTTCTTTCAGATGATCTGGTGCATTGACTAATAAGTTATGCACAATTGGGGCGGCACAGTAATGAGTTACTCCATAGTTTTTGATTGAGGCAAAAATATGTTGGGCATCTACTCGACGTAAACAGACATTGATACCTGCCCTTGCGGCTACAGTCCATGGAAAGCACCAGCCATTACAGTGAAACATGGGCAATGTCCAAAGATATGTGGGATGCTTTGGAATATCCCAATCCAAAATATTAGAGATAGCATTAATGGCAGCTCCACGATGGTGATACACCACCCCTTTTGGATTACCGGTCGTGCCAGAAGTGTAGTTTAGGCAGATTGCCTGCCATTCATCTGCTGGGAGTTGCCATGCAAAATCAGGATCCCCTTGAGCTAGTAACTCCTCATAATTAAGCTTACCAAGCTTTTCTCCAGAAACATCAAATTGATTTTCGTCAACATCGACCACCAGAATCTTGCGACCACTTTCTTTTTGAGCTATTTCGAGAGCTTTTTTCATGACTCCAGAAAACTCAGGATCTACTAACACCACCTTTGCCTCACCATGATTGAGCATGAAAGCAATCGACTCTGCATCTAAACGAGTATTGAGTGCATTCAGAACTGCTCCAGACATCGGAATGCCAAAATGTGCCTCTACCATTGCTGGAACATTTGGCAACATCACGGCTACGGTATCACCCAGACCAACACCATTTTTTTGTAGGGCGCTCGCTAAACGACGGCAACGCTCATAAGTCTGCTGCCAGGTCTGGCGAAAATTACCATGAATAATAGCTAAGCGATTTGGGTACACCTCAGCAGAACGCTCAAGAAATAACAGAGGAGTGATGGGTGTGAAATTTGCTTCGTTACGATCAAGACTTTTTTCAAAGATATTTGACATCACAGTACTTTCAATTAAAGATCAGCCAATGCCTTGACATGGGCGACTACGCTGCGCCCTAGCGCAGANAGGTTATAACCCCCTTCCAGACAACTGACAATGCGCCCACCCGCGTATTGATTAGCAATTTCTTTGAGCTTTTGGGTCATCCAGACATAGTCATCCTCAACTAGACCCATTTGTCCTAAATCATCTTCACGATGCGCATCAAAACCCGCAGAAATAATAATGAGTTCTGGCTCAAAATCCCGCAGACGAGGCAACCACTCTTCCTCTACGATCGAGCGGACCACATCTCCCCTAGTGGTTGCTGGTAATGGAATGTTGACCATGTTCTTCGCATGATCTAAACCGCTATAAGGATAAAAAGGATGTTGAAAGAANCTACACATCAAGACATGGGGATCATTGATAAATGCCGCTTCAGTNCCGTTGCCATGATGGACATCAAAATCAATTAATGCAACACGTTCAATACCGTACTCCTCAATGGCATAACGCGCAGCAATAGCCACGTTATCAAACACACAAAATCCCATAGAGCGTGTAGGCTCTGCATGATGGCCTGGGGGGCGTACTGCGCAGAAAACATTTTCTACCTCACCCTTCATGACGGCATCAACGCCTGCAATAGCAGCGCCAGCAGCACGCAAGGATGCCTGCCAAGTATGGGGGTTCATGATGGTATCCCCATCGAGCATGCGATAACCGCTTGCTGGAGCTTGATCTTTAACAAAAGCAATGTGATCTTGACTATGCACAAGCTCAAGTTGATCCTCTGAAGCCAGAGGTGCATCAAGATGAGTCAGAAATTGATCTACTCCACTTCGAATCAGTTGATCATTAATCGCCTGAATTCGTTCTGGGCACTCAGGATGATGACTTCCCATTTCATGTTTCAGAAAATCCGGGTGCGTAATATATCCTGTAGTCATTAAGAGTATTCCTTCATAGCCAAATGATCTTTTTTGTAATCTAATGCATTGTGCTCACAAACTCAGAAATCTCTCATTCAAGAATGAAGTTATCTCTACCGTTATTTCCTAAGCTCTTCCTGCTTACTTTAACCATTCTTTTGGGAGCCTGCTCTAGTCCAGCTACCCGGGTAAGTGATTCTGTAGATTCTGGGAACTCAGATTCGATTTCCCAGGCCGCTTTAAGTCAAAATCTCCAGCTTTTAATTAGTCAAGTAAGCCAATCCCAAGATATCCCCTTAGCCTTTGTAGAGTCTAGTTTTTCCGATACTAAGACCATCCCCTCTATACGCAAATTGGTATTACCCCCATCCGGAGCCTTTAAGAAAAATTGGGCAGTCTATCGGCAGCGTTTTATAGAGCCCATCAGGTTGAAGGCCGGCAAAGCCTTCTGGGATCAGAATGAGGCCTATTTAAGCGAGATTCAGCAGGCCTCTGGGGTGCCAGCAGAGGTGATTGTGGCCATTATTGGTATCGAAACCATCTATGGTCGCCAAACTGGTAATTTCAGGGTTAAGGATGTTTTGTCGACTCTTGCCTTTAATTACCCGGATACACCTAATAAAGCGGTCCGAGAGCAGCTATTTAAGGATGAAGTCAAATCCCTCATTCTGCTTTGCTGGACCCAAGCTGGCGGAAGCTTGCCCGCGAATAATTCGACTCAAGGAGTTAACGCCAATCTTTTTAATGATTGCGTCAATCAAAACAGCTCATATGCTGGCGCAATTGGCCTTCCCCAATTCATGCCCAGCAGCATTAGAGCGTATGCAGTCGACGGCGATGGTAACGGACAAATTGACTTAAGACAAAGCTCAAGAGACGCGATTGCGAGTGTGGCTAACTTTCTAAAGAAGCAAGGATGGCAACCGGGCATGCCAATCTATTTTGCAATCCCAGAAAGTGCATTTGCACAAGCCAGCCTACTTGCTGATGGTGAGCCTCAACTGAAATACTCTGTTCAAACATTAATTGATCGAGGTATTTTGACGCCAGAGCAAGGTGACCTGCAAGCAGGTGGTGTATCGCCACAAAGTAAAGCTCTGATTGTAGATTTACCTTACATAGATAAAGATGGAACAGATAAGGTTCGGTATGTAGTGGGTCTAAATAACTTTTTAACAATCGTGCAATACAACCGCAGTTATTTTTATGCGCAGAGTGTTGCTGAATTTGCAGAGGCTTTGGGCTATAAGAACCAAAGCGTAATTAGCGCTAACTTACCTGCGTTGCCAACGGCCAAGCAAAGTGCTAGCGTTAAAAAGAAGAAGCTAACTCGCCAGAAGGCGACTAAAGCTTCAGCCAATTAGGCTGGGAATACACCTGTGGATAGATAGCGATCACCCCGATCGCAAACGATAAATACAATCGTGGCATTCTCAACTTGTCTTGCTACTCGTAGCGCCACAACTAAAGCACCTCCTGCAGAAATACCACAGAAGATGCCCTCCTCTGCTGCCAAGCGTCTTGCCATTTCTTCTGCATCGGCTTGACTCACATACTCGATGCGATCAACGCGGTCACCCTGATAGATTTTAGGGAGATATTCAGGGGCCCATTTACGAATACCCGGAATTTGTGAGCCCTCTTCAGGCTGAACGCCAATAATGAGAACGTCCGGATTCTTGGACTTGAGGTAAGTAGATACGCCGGTAATGGTTCCCGTAGTCCCCATCGAAGAGATGAAATGGGTTACTTGACCATCAGTATCACGCCAAATTTCTGGGCCGGTCGTTTCGATATGTGCGCGGGGATTATCGGGGTTCGCAAATTGATCGAGCAACTTGCCGCGACCCTCTCTTTGGAGTTGTAGCGCATAGTCTCGAGCAAACTCCATGCCACCTGAGGCTGCGGTCAGAATCAGTTCTGCACCGTAAGCCGCCATACTCTGGCGCCGTTCGATACTTTGATTTTCTGGCATCACTAAAACCATCTTGTAGCCCAACATAGCTGCAGCCATTGCCAAGGCAATGCCGGTATTACCGCTGGTAGCTTCTACAAGGGTGTCGCCTGGTTTGATTTCACCACGCTCTTGTGCGCGCAGGATCATAGACAGCGCGGGTCGATCTTTAACCGACCCGGCTGGATTGTTACCTTCTAACTTGCCCAAGATCACATTATTGCGAGCTGTATTTTCAGCGCCCGGAATACGTTGTAATCGAACTAAAGGCGTATTGCCGATAGTCTGTGAAATGGTTAGATAGTTTGGAGTAGCCATAGGGTCATTTTAGCCACAAGACCACTTAGGCATAGAAAGGTTTAATTTCTGCGAGTGTTGCTTGGGCGATCCTGATGATTGCGAGCATTGCCCTGATTGCGGGAAGTACGACGGCTCGATGCGGATCCCTCCTTTTTCGTACGGCCATTTGGCTCCCGAAAAGAACTGGGGCTTTCAATTGTCAAACCGTTATCGACCATTTTTTCGACGGACTTCATCCCGATGCCCCTAACCCGCTTTTGCAAATCATTTGCATCTTGAAAATGACCACCATCTTCACGCTCGGCAATGATGGTTCGCGCCTTAGCTGGGCCAATACCNTTAATGGTCTCTAACTCAGTTTGTGAAGCAGTATTGACATTAACNGGTGATGCCTGTGCGTGGCCAACTCCTGAAATTGATAACCAAGCTGACAGCAATACAGCGGCNACAGGAACAACAAAATTATTCAAAGCAAAATGTTTAATCATCTTTTCTCCAGAAGTAAATAAAAAATCCACNCCAAAANNGTGTGGATCNTTTACAACGNGNTTGAAGANAATNAGTTGACGTCTTTAGAGACAACTACAGAGAGATCAATAAATCTTTACAGCGGATTGGCCAAGAAATCNGCATTCGCTGATAACCAGTCGATATAACGACTGACACCCTGCTCAACATTCAGGAAAGGTTCGGTATAACCAGCGGCTCTCAGCTTAGTGAGGTCTGCTTGAGTAAAGCATTGATACTTACCTTTCAGGGCCTCTGGGAACGGAATGTACTCAATGGCTTTCATCTTGACGAGCTGCTCCAGTGACTCTGAATTAGCGCCATCTAGTTTTCTGAGCGAATTCACAACCGCATGAGCTACATCATTAAAAGGTTGTGCGCGACCGGTTCCCAAATTAAAGATCCCGCTGATTTCAGGGTGGTCAAAGAAGAAGAGGTTGACCTTCACTACATCCTCTACAGAAACGAAGTCACGGCTTTGTTGTCCTTTTTCATAGCCACCATATTCACCAAAGAGCTTAACTAGCCCGTCTTTCTTGTATTGGTGGTATTGATGGAATGCTACCGATGCCATACGACCTTTGTGAGATTCACGCGGACCGTATACATTGAAATATCTGAAGCCAACCACTTGGGCGGTATTGGCTTTTTCAGCAAAACGCTTACGCATCACTTGATCAAATAAGAACTTTGAGTAGCCATAGATATTCAAAGGCTTTTCATACTCACGGCTTTCAATAAAGATATCTGAGCCGCCATAGGTTGCTGCAGAGGAGGCATAGAGTAATTGCACTTTTTGCTCGGTGCAGATATCGAGCAGGTCCATGGAATAGCGATAGTTATTCGCCATCATGAAGATGCCGTCTGTTTCCATCGTGTCAGAGCAAGCGCCTTCATGAAACACCGCCTTCACCCGTCCAAAACGACCACTTCTAAAAGCTTCTAGAAACTCATCTTTATCAAGGTAATCAACGATATCAAGATCAGCTAAATTTCGATATTTATCAGCAGGACGCAAGTCGTCGACTGCAATAATATTTTTCTCGCCACGAGCATTGAGGCCCTGAACGATATTAGCGCCAATAAAGCCAGCAGCTCCAGTTACGATAATAGTCACTGTAATTCCTCAGAAGTAACGGTTGCGGTACCCAACTTGCCAACCACAATACCACCAGCACGATTAGCTAATGCCATCGCTTTCTCAAGCGGCCATTTTGCAGCTAATGCAACTGCCAGGGTAGCAATCACAGTATCGCCTGCGCCTGAGACATCAAAAACTTCACGTGCCTGGGCTTTACGTAGCTTACACCTGCATCAGTAAATAAACTCATGCCCTCTTCTGAGCGAGTCAGAAGTAGCGCCTGTAGATTAAGGGAGCGACGCAGATCTTGGGCTTTTTTAGTAAGGTCCTCCTCACTACTCCAGCGACCAACTACCTGGCGCAGCTCGCTGCGATTTGGCGTTAGTACAGTGGCGCCCCGATATTTTTCATAATCCTCACCCTTGGGGTCAACGAGAATCACTTTGTTTTGAGCGCGAGCCTGCTCAATCATCAAGCTGACTTGATCAAGCGCCCCCTTACCGTAATCGGAAAGAATCACGACATCAGCATCAGCAAGAGACTTTTCAAAACGCTCGAGCTTTCTGGCGAGTGTCTTATCGCTAGGAGGCTCTTCAAAATCCAAACGAATGAGCTGTTGTTGTCGTGCAATCACACGCAGCTTCACAATCGTCGGGACTTTGCTATCAAGTTCGAGCTGACTATCCACTCCACTGGCTTTGAGAAGTTGGGTAACGCGCTGACCAGGCTCATCATCACCAATCACACCCAGAATCGTGGCATGGCCGCCTAGGGCAGCAACGTTGCGCGCTACGTTGGCGGCTCCACCCAAACGCTCATCCACCTTCCCTACCTGAACTACCGGCACAGGGGCCTCTGGAGAGATCCGGTGGGTATCGCCGAACCAGTAGCGGTCTAGCATTACATCGCCAACCACCAGCAAGCGAGTTTTGGCAAATTGTTCTGGGTTGGCTTTTTCCACGGGCAACTGAATCTCTAAATATTATTTAAGTAATTTTAATTATGACGACCAATACCTTGGTACTCAATGCCCAATTCTTGCATAGCTTGAGGCTCATAAAGGTTTCTGCCATCAAAAATGACTGGATGCTTGAGTTTTTGCTTTACAACATCAAAGTCAGGGCTACGGAAGGCTTTCCACTCAGTCACAATGACGAGCGCATCACAACCCTCTAAAGCGGTTGTAGGATCATCAACCATGGCCACTTTTTTCAAGCCCTCGGGATTGCCCTTGAAGTCGAGTTCAAGTGCATGCTTCGCTTCGGGCATTGCTACCGGATCAAATGCTACTACCTCTGCGCCACGCTTAACCAACTCACCAATAATGACGCGGCTTGGGGCTTCACGCATATCGTCGGTATTGGGCTTAAATGCCAAGCCCCATAGAGCAAACTTTTTACCTTGTAAGTTTTTACCGAAGCGCTTTTCAATTTTTTCAACCAAGATCGTTTTTTGAGCTTCATTAACGGCTTCAACGGCCACCAAAATCTTGAGGTCTTTACCGTGCTCAATCGCCGTTTTGCTTAGAGCTGAGACGTCTTTTGGAAAGCATGAGCCACCATAGCCAGTTCCCGAATACAAGAAGCCATAACCAATTCGAGAATCTGAACCAATACCTTGACGGACGGCTTCGATATCAGCGCCAACCAGATCAGCTAAGTTAGCTAACTCATTCATGAAAGAGATACGGGTAGCCAACATGGCATTCGCGGCGTACTTTGTTAACTCCGCACTCTTAACATCCATATAGTAGGTGCGCTCATGGTGACGATTAAAAGGAGCATAGAGTTTGCGCATCTGCTCTTTAGCTCGCAAGCCCGCTGCATCGCTAGAGGTGCCAATCACAATTCGATCAGGACGCATAAAGTCTTCTACCGCAGCACCCTCTTTTAAGAATTCTGGATTCGAAACAACTGAACACAGCTCAGGGCTAAGATTGCGCTTTGATAATTCCTCAATGATCGCGGCGCTAACCTTATCAGCAGTACCAACAGGAACTGTTGATTTATCCACAATCACCTTGGGCGTACTCATATGCCTGCCAATATTACGAGCCGCTGCAACGACATATTGCAAGTCTGCTGAGCCATCTTCATCAGGAGGGGTACCAACGGCAATAAATTGGATCTCACCGTGATCTACTGATGCCTTGATGTCGGTCGAAAACTGAATGCGTCCTGCAGCACGATTACGCTCGATCATTTCTTTGAGGCCAGGCTCATAAATAGGCACGCCACCAGAATTGAGAATGTCAATTTTCTTGGGATCAAGATCTAAGCAAAAAACGTTGTTACCCTGTTCTGCCAAGCAAGCACCAGTTACTAGGCCAACGTAACCACTTCCAATAATCGTAACTTTCAAAATGCCTCCGACTGATTTAATAATGTAAGCGTCATTAAACTGTAATTTAATGACGATTTAGTTAATTCTCTCTGTCTACCAATCACATTGATGGGCCACTAGGAGCAACTCCCTCGCTTCTTCTAGGAGAATACGCTTCCCAATGGTTGCAGCCTGGACACTGCCAGTAAAAACGACGGGCTCTAAAGCCGCAATTGCCACAGGTATAGCGGGCTAGGCTTGTCGTACGCTGCTTTAACAAACCCAAAATAGCCTTAATCTCTGCAACCTTATCGTCGGAGCCATTACTTTGTGCCAGGGCTAGACGGGTTTCAGCAAGTTTCGATAAGGCACTCAGACTGGGTGAGCTCTGCATCACCTCGACCAACATCGTCTCAGCAACATGAGAACCCCGCAACTGAGTGAGATGCTTGTGAACGATATCCAGCAACTCGCCTGATGCTTGGGTTTTTAGTAAGTCCACCAAGCGATCCAAGCCCTCTTCGGCCTTATTCAGATTGGTATGAGCCAGCATCCAACGATCGGCCAGCAAATGCATATAAGCAGGATGTAAATTTGCAATCACACTCCAAGTTTCAATCGCTTGTGCGGGACGATCCATCGCCATCAAATAATCACCCTGCAAAATAAGGGCACGGGCATGATTTGGCACTGCTTGTAGTGCGCGAGTGATCGATTGCTCTGCACCAGTTAAATCCTGACGACGCAATGCCTCTTGAGCTAACTCGCAATGAAACTGAGCAATTTCTGTTTGATGGGGCTTATTTTGCAAAGACTCTAACTCTTGTGCAGCAATGATGGCTTTTTGCCAGTCTCGCTCGACTTGATACATCTCGAGTAGGCTCTCTTTTGCTGGAGCAGCATATTTACCCTCTCCAACCCGATTTAAAGAAGCTTCGGCACGATCCAATAGGCCCGCACGCAGGAAGTCTCTACCAAGCTCATAAGCAGCATGATCCCGATCGCGGGGCTTTAAATCATCTCGATTAGCTAAGTGTTGATGCACCCGAATCGCACGTTCAGTTTCACCGCGGCGACGGAATAAGTTTCCCAAAGAAAAATGCAGTTCAACAGTTTCTGGATCAAGTTGGGCAATTTTGACCAAAGTTTCAATCGCTTGATCAGGTTGTTCGTTGAGTAATAGGCTCAGCCCTTTAAAAGTAGAACGCTGTTGACGCAAACGTTCACGCTCATCCATGCGGTTCTCGAGACGGAGATCCCAGCGCGCTGCTATCCAACCCAAGCCAAACAAAATCGGAATCAGGAATAACCAAGCGGTAGCGATCTGAATCATAGCGCTTGGCTCTTTAATAAAAAAATGGTCCGAATGGACCACTGGTGGCTTGCCGAATGATTAGGCACCAGAACCCTCTTTGGGCCCTGACTGCTTCAGCGGCTTGTAATCAACGCGTTCGCGCAACTCTTTACCAGGCTTGAAGTGTGGCACCCGCTTTTCAGGAATGAGCACTTTCTCACCAGACTTAGGGTTACGTCCAGTTCTAGCAGGACGGCTATGCAAAACAAAACTACCAACACCCCGCAACTCAATCCGCTTGCCTTCGGCCAAAGCGTGAGTCATGGTGTCTAACAATGTTTTGACGGCCAGCTCTACATCCCTTGGAAGCAACTGGGGAAACTGTTCCGCCAGGCTCTCCACAAGTTCGGAGCGAGTGATTGCTTGTTGCTCTTGATCTGACATGATCTATCAATAAAAAACCGCCGCCTCCAACTCTGGAGACGGCGATATTGATTTAGCCTTGATTATCCATTTTTGCTTTAAGCAAGGCGCCCAAGTTGGTAGTGCCAGACTGCGCATCACCTTGGAGCTTACTCATTGCATCTTGTTGATCAGAGCTATCTTTTGCTTTAATTGAAAGATTGATAACGCGGGACTTACGATCAATATTAATGATCATGGCAGTCACGCTATCGCCTTCTTTCAATACATTGCGTGCATCTTCAACGCGATCGGTTGAGATTTCAGAAGCACGTAAGTAAGCTTCAACTTCGTCAGCCAAATGGATGGTTGCACCTTTAGCATCAACAGCCTTCACAGTACCAGTAACAAGGCTACCCTTGTCGCTAACCGATGTGTAGTTATTGAATGGGTCACCAGACAATTGCTTGATACCAAGAGAGATACGCTCTTTCTCAACATCGATTGCCAATACAGTGGCTTCAACTTCATCACCTTTTTTGTACTTCTTAACGGCCTCTTCACCAGGCTCATTCCAAGAAATATCGGAGAGATGAACCAAAC
>TBL_comb48_EPIDRAFT_1001726_pt1 | contig 15743 bp, 16 predicted proteins | sample TroBogEpilimnion_37_FD_10681 | JGI IMG/M metagenome (IMG submission 10681)
TTAATAAAGCCCAGATTGTCGCTGAAGATGAAACAGAAACAGGCATTAGAGCCACACTCAATTTAGGCCATACTTTTGGTCATGCCATTGAAACCGGTACAGGCTATGGCACTTATCTTCATGGTGAAGCCGTATCTATTGGTACTTGCCAAGCTGCGGATCTTTCCAGAAGAAAAGGCTGGCTAACCGATGCCGATGTAGAGCGAATTATCGCTTTATTCAAAAAAGCCAACTTACCCGTCAATCCACCTAAACAACTCGATAGTGATCAATTTTTAGAACTGATGGCCGTCGACAAGAAAAATATTGACGGAAACATTAGATTGATTTTATTAACAGCAATTGGCGCTGCTACCTTACCTGTCGGTATCGATGCATTATTATTAGAGCAAACGCTTAAATCTTATGGCAGATGACTTTTAGTCATATTGGATAAACTAGTGCTCTGCACGACACACCATACTTAGCTTAGCATAGCTCACTGCCCACAGTTAAGTAATCTGTGCCTGGAGTAAAACAGCTTCAGCTGTTTTAAAACGCAATAGCTGAAGCTATTCCACTCCAAGTTTTTACTATTTTCTCTTAACTGTGGGCAGTGTAGCATAGCTCCACTCACATAACTTTAGCAGCCAACTCATGACAGTATTAAAAAACGATATCTTTATCAAAGCGCTATTAAAACAACCTGTTGATCGCACTCCCGTATGGATGATGCGTCAAGCTGGACGGTATTTACCCGAATACCGAAAAATCAGAGAGCAAGCCGGTAGTTTTTTAAACTTGTGTACCAATCCTGAGTTAGCCTGCGAAGTAACGCTGCAACCTTTACGACGCTTTGATTTTGATGCAGCCATTTTATTTTCAGATATCTTAACCATTCCTGACGCCATGGGCTTAGGTCTTTACTTTACAGAAGGTGAAGGCCCTAAATTTAAGCACCCCATCGTTAGCGCGGCCGACATAAAGAAACTACCCATTCCTGACCCCGACACTGACTTACGTTATGTTGTTGATGCCGTGCGCTTGATTAGAAAAACCTTGCAAGGTAGTGTGCCCTTAATTGGCTTTTCTGGGAGTCCTTGGACCTTAGCCACCTATATGGTTGAAGGCAGCAGCAGCAAAAGCTTTCAAAAAGTAAAAGGCTTAATGTACGAGCAACCTAAATTAATGCATGAAATGCTTGATAAACTAGCGCTATCCGTCGCCAGCTATTTAAATGCGCAAATTGAAGCCGGTGCTCAAGCGGTCATGTTATTTGATACCTGGGGCGGCATGTTGAGCTCTGAGGATTATATTGAATTCTCATTGCATTACGCCAAACAAGTTCGCTCTTTGCTTAAAACCGATGTGGCTGGGCAACAAGTTCCCACCATCTTATTTACCAAAGGGGGGGGGCTATGGTTAGAGACTATGGCAGATAGCGGTTATGATGCCTTAGGCTTAGACTGGCAAACCGACATACAAAAAGCGAGAGCCAGAGTCGGCGATAAAGTCGCGCTACAAGGCAATATGGATCCTGTTTCACTCTATGCGAAACCCGACATCATCGTCGATAAAGTTAAAAGTATTTTACATAAATACGGCAATGGTTCAGGCCATGTATTTAACCTAGGACATGGCATTTTACCGGATATTAATCCAGATCATGTTAAAGCTATGGTAGATGCCGTACATGAATTTAGCCCTGCTTATCATCCTTAAGTATTCAGGAGATCATTATGAACTTTTTAAAAGCGCTACTCGTTATTGCCTTATTTAGCAGCACTGCAAGAGCCGAGCCACCTAAACCGGTAGACATTACCGTTTACAGAAGCGCAAGTTGTAGTTGTTGTGGCAAGTGGCTAGAGCATTTAAAAGCCAATAATTTTAATGTTAAAGACATCGTCATGGAGGACGTACTACCTATTAAACAGAAACACGGTATTACCGATAAATTAGCCTCTTGTCATACCGCATTAGTCGGCGACTATGTCATTGAAGGACATGTATCCGCTAACGACATCATGAAACTACTAAAATCTAAACCTAAAGTAATCGGCCTAGCCGTTCCTGGCATGGTAAACGGATCACCCGGCATGGAAATGGGCGACCATAAAAATGCTTATGAAGTAATGAGTTTTGATAAAGATCAAAAAACGGCCGTCTTTAGCAGTTATGCAGCATCAAAATAATGGCTACCAACTTAAGCCGGGACAGATAACTTTCTGGGAACGCCGAGCCCCAGCTCGGCACGGGATAGTCAAGCCGATGACTGACTACGCCGAGCTGGGGCTCAGCGCTCCCGAAATCAATAGGCCAGCTTTATTTATCTGTCGCGCTTTAAATGGGTAGCCATACTCGCTAAGTAGTTGAATCTACTCGCCGACCTAAGTTATCTACAAAACCTGTGGATAACTCTGTGGGCAAAGGCTTTATAGACGCGCTAACTCTATAATTTTTAGCTAAGTTTCTTAGATTGTACAATCTTTATACAATCGCTTTCTACAATAGAAAATCAATGACTTACAATTAATTTCGTGGCCAATATTCAAGAAAGCTCTGACAATTCCCGGCCTTATAGTTATCAATATCACTCTGTGTGTAACTTAATGAAAATCTTTTCAGGTTTTTATGTTGTCAAGAGCTTATTTAACAAATGATCGAGTTAATTAACACTGCTCACCCTTCCCTATCATTCTGCCCATATAGATAGAGCTAGAACTAAAGAAAAGCTCAAAACATGAACTGATTAAGGAACGTGCATAAAATAACTTAGCAAAGAAAAAAACCCTGACATATCGTAATAGATTTAATTGATCATTAGCGCCATAATTGGTATCATTTCTGTAAGCTATAACAGACTAATTCGCTATTATCATGATACATATATTTATTAACCTGCTAAGCACAGATTTCCCTAGGGAGGGGGCAGTAGTAGGCCAACTCGCATCACAAGTTATCCTTACAAAGGATCAACTAAAAAAAATCAAAACAACACTTCAAATCCTCTATAACGATCATGTAGATGCAATGATCTTGCTTAATAACAACGGTTTTTAAGCAAGTAGCCTCCATGAACACCGTGAAACCTAGGAAATAAGCGCCAAAAAACCCCGATTTTTCGTTACTCCATCGAGGCTACTTGCTGGAGCGACAATGAAAACAGTCAAAGCATGATTGATTTGCGACTAATTAAGACGGTATATTTTAATAAACACTTATGACAAACAAATGCTCCATCATCAGCGAATTCTTATTAAAAATATGCTTGGTCATTTTTATGATGATTCATTATGGTGATGCGACGGCTACGGAATACATTACTGAGCGTGCTTACTTTGAAGACCCAAGCAATTCGCTGACTATCGAGCAAATCAAACAACAAACCTTCACGCCCTACCAAGAAGTGCTGATGGGCGGTTATAAAACGGGAACTTACTGGTTAAAATTAACCATGCCTGCCAGTCATCAAGAATTGGTTCTTAAAGTCAGACCACCGTTTACCAATGAAATCGAGGTTTTCGATCCCGCCTCACCTGAGAAAAAGCAAGTGACGGGGTCGGACTACCCCTTAAATTCTTCAAGTATTGATGCCTTCAGTTTTAACGTGTTATTGCCAGTCTATGGCCAAGACCGAGAACTTTATATCAGAATTAAATCAAAGCAGAGTTATCTAGTCTACGTAGAAATTATGCCTTTAGCTCAATATCAGCATATTGACCATATAGAACAGTTTATTTATACAGCTTACGCCACGTTCACATTAATAAGCGCTATTTTGCTATTCCTGACTTGGATAATAACTAAAGAAAGGTTACTTGGCATTTTTATAATCCAACAATTGACTATCTTTCTACATACCATCTTCAAAGTAGGCTTAGTCAGAATAGTGTTTGATACCTATAGTCATAATCATCAGATTAGTTATGTTAGCTCGCTGCTTACGCTGTTTATTCCTCTGGTTTCGGCCTTGGGAAGCAAGTTTCTTTTAGAAGACTATGGCTTGAAGGCGAACTATAAAAAAGCCTTCAATTTTTACATTTTCAGTTCGCTGGCTATTATCGCACTCTATTTAATGGGCTCAGCTATTGCTCTGAAAATTAACATACTATTGACGTTGACATTAGTTTTGTTTCTCTGGGTTACCTCAATATTGGGTATCAACAAGGATGTTTCTCTAATAAAGCTTAATGATCACCCTCTAAAAATACTTCAAATCTTTTATGGCGTTACTTTAATAGTTTGGGCATTTGCTATATTGACACTTTTAGGCTTCACTCACTCAGCTAATATAGCAATTTATTCTATATTTGTACTCGGCATAATGAGTGGACTTTTTTTCTTTATATTTTTGCAATACCGCGCTAACTACGAAAAAGCCGTCACCTTGTCGCTGTTATACGAAAAAGAAAAACTCGCCGCGACCTTAGAACAAAGCCAATCTTCAATCATAATTACCAACCTTGACGCCACTATTGAATATGTCAATCAGGCCTTCGTTAACACTACGGGCTACAGTCGCGAGGAGATCATTGGCCAAAAACCCAGCCTATTAAAATCCACCAAGACCCCCAGAGCCACTTATGATGCCATGTGGGCGGCCTTGTTAGACGGTAAAGCTTGGCAAGGTGAAGTTATCAATCTCAACAAACAGGGCGAGGAATTTATAGAGCTGACCTGGATTTCACCGATACGGAAAGCCGATGGTACTATCCGCCATTATTTAGGCGTTAAAGAAAACATCACCGAACGCAAACAAAAAGATGCCTTACTGTTAGCGGCTAAAGAGCGTGCTGAAAACTTAACCAAATCAAAATCGCAGTTTCTGGCCAATATGTCTCATGAAATTCGTACACCAATGGCCGCGATTATTGGCTTCTCTGATTTAGCCTTGTTGATAGACATGCCCACCAAGGTTAATGAGTATGTAAAAAATATCAATAGCGCCTCTAACCATTTGCTGACGATTCTGAATGATATTCTGGATATGTCTAAGCTAGAGGCAGGACAGATGTCGCTTAAGTTAACGAGCTTTAAGCTGGCTGATTTACAGGAGACCATGTACGGCTTATTAATGAATACTGCACAAACCAAAGGCTTGACGCTTAACATTGACATAGCACCTTCAGTGCCGAAAGTACTGATCGGTGATAGCTTGCGTTTAAAACAAGTACTCATTAATCTACTGGGCAATGCCATCAAGTTTACTGGACAAGGTTCGGTGACATTGAGTATTAGCCTACTAAAACTCACAGCCAGCGAAGCACGTTTATTATTTGCGGTCACTGATACGGGTATCGGTATCAGTGCAGAGCAACAAGACAAGTTGTTTCAACCGTTTAGTCAAGCCGATGATGGTTTCGACAGGCATTTTGAAGGCACAGGCTTAGGACTCGCCATCAGCCAAGATCTAGTGCGACTGATGTCTGGCAGTATTAACCTATGTTTAACACTATTTTCCTGTTTTTGGCCTCGAGCCTAATATAATATTTTGATTTATAACGGATTTTATTTAAAGTATTTTTGTAGTGCCATTATCGTAGTCATAAAATTGCTTATTTAGCCGACTTGCGCTATCTTGGTGTGCATGTATATCAGACGCACTCACACTAATAATTCCGCCACCGGCGAACGTTACTACACATATCGTTTAGTCACGAACCAACGTATCGGCGGCAAACCACGTCAGACTACCCTGTTAAATTTAGGACGGCATTTTGCTATCAACCAAGATCAATGGCCTGCTTTATGTGCCCGCATCGATGAACTGATTAACCATCAATCTCCCTTGTTCCCAATGGACTTGCCATCGCCGATAGAGCGGGAAGCTCAGCGCATAGCGGCACAACTTGTGGCAAGACAAGCTGATGTGCAGCCAATAAACACAGATACCAGCAAGCCTAAATCGGCGCCCCCCGTTGATATTCAAAGCGTGGATGTCGATTCGCTGGAATTGACCCGGCCACGATCTGTTGCTGTGGAACAAGTCGGGCTATGGGCCATGCAGCAACTGGATTTTATGGCGTTACTGAGTGACCTGGGCATCAACGCTACGCAGATTTCGGCGGCTGTCGGCTCAATCATTGCGCGTATGGCAGCACCCAGTTCGGAACTGGCCTCGCACCGCTGGTTAGGTACAAAAAGCGGTTTAGGCGAGTTACTGGATGTTGACTACGAGACTATGCCGCTAATGAGTCTTTACCGCGCTTCAGATGTGTTATGGAAACACCATACGGTCATTGAGCAACGCTTATTCGAACGCGTCAGCGACCTGTTCGGACTATCCACAACGGTGACGCTGTACGACTTGACAAATACTTATTTTGAAGGCGAAGCGACCATGAATGGCAAAGCCAAGCGCGGACGTTCAAAAGAAAAGCGCAAGGATTGTCCGTTGGTAACACTGGGACTGGTTCTGGATGGCAGCGGTTTTGTGCGCAGCTCGCAAACCTTTGCCGGTAATATCGCCGAAGCCGGCACCTTGGAAGTTATGCTTAAAGATCTGAATGCACCGAAAGGCGCTTTAGTGGTGATGGATGCCGGTATTGCCACTCAGGCTAATATTGATTGGCTGATTGCTGGCGGCTACCGTTATCTGGTGGTCAGCCGCGAACGCAGTCGGCAGTTTGACCCTGAACAGGCGATTGGCCTAACCACCGCCTCCGGCGACACCGTGCATTGTCAGAAAGTTTCGTCAGAAGACGGCAAAGAAGTCCGCCTGTATTGCTATTCAGAGGCGCGCAGTCAAAAAGAACACGCCATGACCAAAACATTCAGTACCCGCTTTGAAACCGCACTCAACAACTTGGCTGATGGCCTGCAACGTCCGCGCACCGAAAAACACCCCGATAAACTTTGGCAACGCATCGGCCGCCTCAAAGAAAAGCATAACGGCATTGGCCAGCACTACCATATTGACCTACAACTTGACGACATTGGCGAAAAGGCCATTGGGCTGACCTGGAGCAGGCAACCCGTTACCGGCACGATGCTCACTCATCCTGGCGTGTATTGTCTGCGTAGTAACGAAACCGATTGGGATGCCGAGAAACTGTGGTACACCTATATTATGCTCACCGATTTAGAGGCCGTATTTCGCAGCCTAAAATCTGAACTGGGCTTTCGTCCGGTCTATCACCATAAAGAAGAGCGTGTCGATGGGCATCTGTTTATCACGGTATTGGCCTACCAATTTGTACAAGTTATCCGCCGTCATCTTGGCAACTGTGAAATCAATGCTAGTTGGAGTTCCATTCGTCAGACGCTGAGCGGCCAATGCCGCGTCACGGCGAGTTTTCTTCGTGCTGACGGTGGCGCAATACACATACGTAAAGCCACTCGCGCCGAACCGGAACAGTTGCTAATTTACCAGGCTTTAAATATTAACCCTGCACCAGGAGGTATTAGTAAAACCATGACATAAAAACTGAGTAGAGACGCTATTTTTCTAAGTGTAGTGCCACTTGAGGTTTTTTTATTTCGTAACGGCATGATTATATGGGAGGTTTATTTGTATGTGTTAAATATGGGTTAAGGCATTACGATAAATATTATCAGCAGAATAATAGTTGTTGCCGAATTGGCTGGTTACTTTTTTGCCATTAAAAGATGCCGTCTCAACTTTAAACTTAATACCATTAGTATGTAAGCCCCAATCTTGAGAAGCTAAATCAATTGATGGAAGTCCCGCTGCATCTAGTAAAGATAAGGTTGATTGCAAAGCAGGATTTACACGAACAAATATTACTGTCGATGGGCCAGTTGTTTGTGCTGAAGGATCAAACGCATTCTCGATAGCTTTTAATGACTCGCCTGAGATCAAGGAGGCTCTAGCTTCAGTCGATGAACCAAAACGTAAAGCGGTAAAAGGCTCACCGCCTTCTGATTTACCAACGATGGCTAAAACATTACTTACGCCAACATTGGTATTGTTCATAGCTGAATCATCAACTATGGATGCTGTTACAGGGGATACCCATAAACGACCATTAAAAAAAACACTCATTTTATGCCCCTTCTTATGCAGGCTGATTGATGAAATCTGAGTACCTAGCTATATAAGCTGACTCAATATCTTTATTACGACCGGCTGCTTTTTCAGTGTGATGAAAAGCGCCAATCATTTCGACGCGCTTATCAGATGATGATAAACGTGAGCAAAATTCGTCTAGTGATAAGGGGAACTCATCATTTACAGAGGTTGCATTTAAAACAACACTTTGAATAGCTGGCGCTATAACAGCGCCCTGTATGTCAGCATTAGCCATGGGTTAGTCTCATATAGTTGGGGTTTGATTAGAAGTAAGATCGCGGATAGCAGCATCAACGCTATCTACTGAAGAAGCTGCATAGCAAGTAAAATTACAGACAGCTTGATAAATAGGCGCAGCATACGATGAAAAGTCTTCTTGATCAGAAAACTGCATATCAACTTGCATTAGCCCAGCCGCATCAAAAACAGCTAGATTTGAAATCATTACTGTCTTTAAAGCATTTCGTAAAATGATTCTTTCGTCAGCATTTAAACACCAGGCTATGATGGTTAGCTGCACTCTGGAAAAGTACGCATCCTGTGAGTGCCATTCCCATTCGGTTGAATCAAAAATATCATTAGCCACCATGTCGCCTATAAAGCGATCTTCAGATGAATCGCTAGCCAGATGGATAGTGATAATCGGCATAGGTGTTGTTTCAATCAGAGGGGATGCAGTCATCACAGGTATTCGTCCGCTAGAGGGGGTAATAAGCCCTCTATCAACATAAACTTGTAAACCTAGCTCAACTCGATTACGCACAATGGTCATGGCATCAGACGATACATCAACGAAATTAGCATTTGGAGTGGCTGAAACCACAGCAGAAGCTGCCCAGTGAGTGCCGTCAAAATAGTATGCGCAGTAATAAACGGTATGGCCGTTGTAGAGTGCGGCGACATCAACAACATAGGTTTCTTTGCCATCATTAATTAATAGCGCTGCTGGATCAGCTTGCCCTGTAAAGGCGCTATCGTCTCTTCGGAGTAAACGAATCCGAACCGTGCCAAAAGGCGGTTGCAGAATTATTTTTAAGCCGTTTCCAGCTGGGATAAGTTGAATCATTGCTATCATGACGATAGTTTGCTGTCACGACCTAGATATGACGCTATATGAAATTAGTTATCCTTATCAAATAATCGTTATGGGATTTCCCATAGCCAGAATTTTTAAAGCTTTAATGACTTCAGCGTAACGGCCCCACCTATTGCTGTCTCAAGCAAAGGCTGCAATTGATTAGCCACATTTTTTGCTAAATATAGACCAGGCTTAGCAGGAACAATCCAGCCAGAGGACTTATCTGACATAACGCGGAAGGTCATATAGGCAGATGATTTCGCTTTAGGAGTAGAGGTGTCAAACCTAACCATGCTATCGTAAATATCTGTTTTATGATGATCTTTAAGCTTAGGCATCAGCCCTGCTGGTAATCTACCGCTCCACCGGTAAGAATCTTGTTTCACCATGTGGCCTGATGCTGACAATCTTTGCGGTGGCTTCATAGACCCCAGCGGCAGCACATAAGACGGATGCAATTTTTTAGCAACTGCATAAACAGAGGGCGGCATATCCATAGCGTGAGCATTTTTACCGGGGACGTTATGCCGGAATGGAATAATCAGATACTTATTGCCCTTTTTAGATATGCGGGTTTTTTTTGAAGTTTGAAGCATCCGCTTTAAGTCTTTAGCGGGACGGCCTGTTTCTATTTCAGCGCCATATTTAAACTCAGATATAATTTCGGCTGAAAAATCACCGGTACTAACTACATTGATTGACTTGACATAAGGCTTTTTCTCACCCGACCAAAGTGCAGCCTTATTAACAGAATCTTTCCATCGATATGCACCTTCATGAGCGACCGCCTTAACAGCAGTTGCTACATTGCCGAAAATAGCCTGAGCAATAACACCATTAGCGTTATATAACTCAGACAAATCGATAGAGACAGCGTACTTAGACACTCTTGGCGACCAGCTTTGAATCTAGCGTCTTAACATGCTGTATGGCCTTAGTAATTGACATACCTGCTTTAGTTGCACGCTGGGCTATCCACGTAGGAAAAGTCAAATCATGAATACCGGCATCAACGCCTCGATGATGGCCCCCAGCAACAGGAATGCCATCAATATCACAGTGCCCACATAGCACAAGAAGATTGCGTATATCATCGGGTGATTCAATATCTTTTTCGCCCATATTATGTGTATAGCCGTAGGGGTCAAAAATATGTAGCGTATCTAATACTTTTTCAGGATCTAGCGCATTCCATAAAGACCATTCATGCAAGTGATGAACCTCACGAGCGTCACGGCTACCGCACACCCAGCAAGGCAAGTCTAATTGCTTAACTAGCGTTCTTTTATTCTTTGCAAACAATGATGATTCAGTGCGTTTCTCATGATCAGGTATCACAATAAATTCAGTGATAGAGCGCTTCATTTCGTGGGGCATGATTATTTTCCATAGAGATCGAATCGCCTAATAACGACACGACGGGGTAAGGTTAAGCCGTAATGAATCGGTCTGTCGAACGGCATTTCTGCATAAACAAAATATTCTTGACGCCTACGGCCTGTCAAAGAGTAAGTTGTACCCACAGGCGGCACATTGATATTCCATACCAACACCCCATCTACCCCTATAATCGGTACGCCTGCCTCCTGAATGATGTTATTGCCATCCAGCCAAAAGGCTCTGTCAACAGAAAGTACCGGTGTTCTCATGATGTCATTCTGTCCTCTGGTCATGTTGATAGAGAACGGTTCACTACGATTAGTCGACATAGCTCTGTCATACTGACCAATCTGATACAAAGGCGAGTCAGACGGGATGGACAGCATAATATCGCCTTGATCCCACACCCCAAAAGATGCAAAATCTCGCAGGGCATCTCTGCCAATAATTCCAGCCTTGCCATCAACCGAAGCCGACCAAAGCCTACCCTTGCCTAGGCAGTGCGGACAATTAGGCTTGGCTGCCCCAGAATTAGGGTTAATGCAAGGACAAGCAAACGCCTTGCGCCAGCCAAAAGACTGACCCATCACATTTAAGTGCGAGTTAAATGCGCTAGGGCTAAGCCTCACTAGAGCACACCCCAGATAGGGCCAATTAAGCGCTCACGAATCACGCTTAAGCGCTTATCAATATCATCTTGAAATTTGATAATGTCCATTGAATAGGACTGACTTAAACCATCCGCTGATATTGAGCCCGACATAGGCGCAAAGGCATTTTGCATAATACGCAGTAGCGCCATTTGCTTAATCAAATCAGCTAGGTCATAAAACTCAGGGCTTTGGCCATTAATACCCGCTTGATAGGTGACGCGAAGAACGTGCGGAATCTGAACGCCTGCCGATATAGCTTGCATCATGAAGATAGATAGCGGCATCGTATTCATATTTGCCCTAGGGATAATGTGCATCATCCCGTATTTGTTGTCTAATTTGACCCAACTCAAAGGGATCTCGAACATTTCTTGATCCATCGATGGATAGACAAGTCTTATTCGTTGTATTTGAATCGCAGGACAATAGCGCAATTTAATAGCGCCCCAAGATTGCGATCCAAAAAAATCAGGTGGCATATCATAGCCAGGCTCAACCATATAAGGCATTCCAGACAGCGCATTAATCTCATCTGAAGTAGGTTGATGGTCGAATATTTGTGTAGGTTGTAATGGAACGGCTAAGCGCCTACCCGCATCAGCTTCTGAAGCCAGCCAGTAGTCCCATAGCTCATCATCAATAATGAGAGAAGTATCTATATTTAACTTGCTAGCAACACCCAGCATGAGTGCAGAGCGCAATTTACTGATAGCAGTCGTTTTATCGCTAAGCGCAGACATAACAACTGGCGCACCGTCTATGGACTGCACTGAAGCGGACCATGTTTTAGTACGGCCATTTATTATTGCAGTAACAAGAAATACCACCGATGGCGGCGTGACATTAATAGTGTCTTGAGCCGTTAAGTCAACGACAACAATGCCATTAGCCCAATTAGCCCCTGTTGCATAGGGGTCAACTGGAACTACGCCGGAAATAGCCGTAGTTCCGTTTGAGGTAAACAACTGAACTGTTACAGATGCTGTAGGATCAATCGTAATCGGTGTACCGCCCGAACGTAATGTTAAGGATATGGTTTGCTCTTGATCTCTAATAATTGGCATCTATAAGGCCCTCAGTCAATGGAGTTATCTATCTTTACTAGCTATCAACGACTTAATAAGTTCCGCCATTAAAAACAATATTGTCAATCGTACCGCCGGTAATCGCTACCGCAGACGCGCTTTGATTTGACATTGTTCCAAGTCCTAATAATACTACAGCGCTAGTTACATAAGCCTTAGTTACTGCATCTTGCGCATTAACTGGATCAGCTACATTAGTAATAGTAACTGCATTATTATCTAAGCCATTTCTAGCTATAAATCTTTTATTTGCCATAATTCTCTATCCTTATGGTAATGGTAAAAGAGCTAAGATATTTCACTTAGCTTTTTAATTATTGGTTAAATATTAACTAATGTTTTAACAGCTTTGAATGTTGTCGCTGCATTGACTGGAGTAACTAATAATCTAACAAGTCCGCCGCTAATATCAGCGTCAAAAATTGCCAAAGCTGTAGATGTCCAAATATCCCCAAACTCTGACAGGTAAGCGGAAGTGCCATCATGAAGTATGTTGACGCTACAGCTGTGATAAGAAGACCCAGATGTAACCTGAACATCATATCTAGCCGCGCGATAAGCCGTTGATGAGTTACTATCTAATACCTGATTAGCAGTTGTTAATGTAGTAACTAAGGTGGCAGATCCAATATTTCCTTGAACTAAAGGGATGGTGGCATTACTTGTTGTACTTAGCGCGTCTGTAATACCAAAACCACTAATAGTTGTAGGCTTTGCAGTGATATTAGCAAAAACAGGGGCAATTGCTAATGCTGTACCTACTGCTGTAACACGACCTTTAGCGTCAACTGTTATTGGCTGAGTGGTTGATGCCGATGCGTTGTAAGTACCCGCAGTTACGCCAGAAGTTGCTAAAGTTAATGCTACTGCTCCAACTGTTGATGTTACGTCTCCGGTATACGCTGGCATTCTAGCGGCAGGTAATATGCCTGACACTATATTTGCAGCATTAGTTACATCAGTTGTTGCAGAAGCAGCAAGTCCACTAATATCAGCAGATGTTAAAACTACTGCACCAATTCTACCGGCTACAGATATTACGTCAGGCGTGCCACCTTCAACTTTATCCCAAGCCGTACCGTTATAGATAATTAAATCGCCTGCTGTCCAGTTTGCATTGCTATCAATCGTAGTTGCTCCAGCAATGCTAACTTTGTAGTATTGACCCTTTGTGCCAACTCCATTTGCAATAGTAGGTGTATTTGTAGAAGCATTCCACACGCCTTGATAAACAATTGCGCCGGTTAATACTGCTGGAATTTGAGCAGCAGCCAATTTACCACTTGCATCTAGCGTTGCTACCCCAGAATTTGCTCCTAACGCTGTAGTAGCTACTGCGCCAATTGCCGCCGGTGTAATAGTTGCGGAAGTAATTGAAGTTACCAATCCCTTAGCATTAGCTGTAATAACCGGAACACTTGATGCACTACCTACAGATGCTACATTAGAATTAACCGTTGCTAATGTCACAGCAATAGTAGCACCTGTTGCGCCTGTCCCTGCAACATCACCGGATAAAGCAACCGATGTAGAAGAAGCAGCATTAGTAGTTACAGATGTAACTCGACCCTTAGCATCTACTGTAATTGTTGGGATAGCACTGCCTGACCCATAAGCACCTGCTGTTACACCAGAAGCAGCTAATACTAGTGCTACTGCTCCAACTGTTGATGTTACGTCTCCGGTATGCGCTGGCATTTGAGCCGCTGGCAAAGTACCTGATGTTAAGTTGCTAGCATTGGAAGCAAATGACTTAGTTACTGCATCTTGCGCATTAACTGGATCAGCTACATTAGTAATAGTCTTACTATTAGAGTCAAGGCCGTTTTGAGCTATAAATTTTCTTAAAGACATGATTATGTTCCTATATTGTTAAAAGAGTTCGTAAAACTTTAAAGTTTATATTTGCAACAGAAGGCGTAATTAATAGCCTTACCACTCCACCTACAATGTCAGCATTAAAATAAGTCAATAACGTAGTTGCTAAATTGGCATATTCAACTGATATAGGCGTAACTCCGTCATGTAGGACAAGTAATTCGCAAGCTTGCTTGCTAAGTCCAGACGAAGCATAAATAATATACTTAGCCACCCCAAACTCTGTGTAAGAAAATGAGTCAAGTATTTGCTCATTAACTGTGGAATCAGACACAAATAAAAACGATGAAATGCCTGCATCTGATAAGGGAATATTCGCATTACTTTCTGATGAAAGAGCATCGATAATTCCGTATGAATTTAGCGTAGTCCCTTTGTCGCTTTTTAATGCAACGGCAGAATCAACACTAGAAAAAGCAGCTCTAAACCTTGCAATATCGTCAACTACTTTGTTGTTTATATTCGGCAACGGCAGGTTTAAATTAGCCGTTCTGTCATCTATGATTGTCATGTTAATTCCCTATTGAAAAGATGCCCAAGTAGCACCGCTATTGCTGGGCTTATTAGTCAAGTCATTGAATGATCCAGATGTCGCAACTACTGATAATGAGGCTATGCTTGCTTTTAATGCTTCTGCGGCTAAAGCTCTGCTAACTTCAGTTGCAATAAGACCTTGCAGCATAGTTTGTGATGTACTTAGATCAAGTACGCTTGCTTTAAGAGCAATGGCAACTGCTTGAGCAGTAGACACTGGCTTGTTAGCATCGCTAGTATTAGAAACATTGCTTAAACCTAAGCTTGCCAATGTAACGCTAGATGTTGAAGCAGCAACCGCAGCAGTAACAAAGGGCTCAGTTGCTAAAGCGACTTCTTGTAATGTTTGACCCGCCACCCACTTACCAACAGTTTCATCCCAGATAAGTCTTTCGCGTGCTAAATCGCCGCGATCTACTTCAAAACCAGCATAGCGTAGCGATACGCCGCTCCCTGACTCACCCTTATTGACTGTAACAATATTATCTTTAACAGTCATATTGGTCGTATTGACAGCCGTTGTTGTGCCGTTAACGGTCATATTCCCGGCAACGGTTAAATCGCCTGAAATACTTTCACTACCTTGAATATTAATAATGGGCGCAGTTAAAACAACTTGCGTACTAGAAGTAATGCGCGCTAATGATCCAGTGCCAATAGCCTGAAAGACCACATCAGCATTTGTGCCGTTCGTTTGAACAGTTGTAGCTGTTTGAGAATCTAAGATCAATTGGCCCGTACCCGTGGTTGCTATGCGCATACCTTGGTTTAAGTCAGCTGAAATTTGAATGGTGTTAGCTGATGAGCCAATAACAGGAACGCCATCAACATACAGCGTGTTAGCATCAATATGTAATTCTTGCGTATAGATCGAATGGAACTTATCAGTAGGCGAGCCTATACTAGATACGCCAGACACCGCTGGTATTATGTCGCCAGATACAGTTAGGGTTTTAACTGCAAATGTATTGGCTGCATTTCCAGCAGCAGAGACAGAAGCCGAAGCAATTGCGCTAGCTACTTGGGCTGTTGTCTGATAACCCGCATCATTACTAAATACTGAAACATTAGCCGGCACAGTTGGAATAGTAGGCTTATTTGATAAGTCACTATATGAACCGCTT
>TBL_comb48_EPIDRAFT_1001727_pt1 | contig 15732 bp, 12 predicted proteins | sample TroBogEpilimnion_37_FD_10681 | JGI IMG/M metagenome (IMG submission 10681)
TGCCTTATGGCAAAACTGCGCTTGAGCCTGTAATGTCGCCAGAGACCCTGGACTATCATTATACACATTTGTATCGGCGTTATGTGGATAACTTCAATGCAGGCAAATCAAAACGTTTTAACGCGGCCGGTGCTTTCTTACACGACATTTTCTTTACACAGTTCACCAAACCTGGTGAGGGTGATGAACCAGGAACGCTAACTCTAGATCTTATACGAAAGCATTTCCGAAGTTTAACTGGGCTAAAGGCCATAATGCGAGATGAAGCCATGAAGATACAAGGTTCAGGTTGGATCTATCTCGCACTAGATGGTGATATCAAAGTTATACACAATCATGAAATACGCAATGACATTGTGTTGTTAATTGATTGGTGGGAACACGCTTGGGCCCTAGATTACCGATGGGACAAAGAACGGTATATTGACAACATTTGGAAGATTGTCAATTGGCCACACATTGAAGATCGATTGGCGTTAATGTAATGAGCACTTACCAAACCGATGACCTAAGACATCAATTTGGTGATAGTCCAGAAGCACGACAAATCCAAGATGTCAAGATACTACAAAAAGTAAATCGAGTTCATCGTGAAGCATTTAGTGAAAAGTATCCTGGACAAGTTGAGCATTGCCTTAGACTTATTATGGAACGCTTGCAGGCAGGACTTGACAAGCGCCAAGGTTGTGATGTCAGTGATCCTGCTACTTGGCTTATGGGCACAGCTGAATTATGCGATCTCGCTGAAGCTGCCCGTAACCTTAACGAAATTAGAAAAGGCTTCTAATGCTAGACAACGCATTGCTGATGCGTCGCGCGATACGTTACGTATGCGATGAAAACAAACTTGCCATAAACAATCTTGGTCATATGCCTTTTACTGTTAGACAACAGTTTGAGGAATTGGTATTCTCAGTGCAAGAAGACATGCGCTACAACCAATTAAAATACTTTAGACCATTTGAACATCAGCGCAAGTTTTTTAGAACTGGACACAGTGAACGTCGTGGCATCCTGGCCGCGAACCGAATTGGTAAAACAGTCTCCACTTGTTTTGAAACTGCCATGCACCTTACTGGATTGTATCCCTCTTGGTGGGATGGTAAACGTTTTGACAAACCAGTATCTGCAATGGTAGCTGGTGAAGGTTGGAGTCAAGTGGCCCTAGTATTACAAAATGAATTGTTAGGCACCAATGATGTTAAAATTAAAGAAAATATTGGCACTGGCGCTATACCACGTGATTGTATTATTATTCCTACTATGCGTAATGACGGTGCTAACTGTATAGGCGTAGAAGTCAAACATGTTTCAGGTGCCAACAGTTATTTGTTATTTGCCAACTACACACAAGAGGTTCGCCAGATGCAGGGTTTTAAATTAAACCTTGCCGTATTCGATGAACAGCCGCCCGACGATTTCTTCTCAGAAATTGTTACGAGAACTGCAACCACACAAGGTCAAGTGCTTTGTTCGTTTACGCCCTTAAAAGGTCTAAACGGGTTAGTGTCAAAGTTTTGGCATCACGAAGAGGGGTATGATCACATCAGAGTCTCGTGGGATGATGTGCCCGAATACGATCCATGGGGCGAACCTTTTTTATTAAATCACACACGACAACAATTAGAACGCGACTACTTGCCACATGAACGTGATGCACGCCGCAATGGTGTGCCAGTTATGGGTAAAGGTGCTGTGTTCCAAATACGCAATTGGCCCATATATAAAACTGGGGATTACGATTTTAGAAACATTACCGGCATACATAGAGTTATTGCTCTTGACTTGGGCTTGGTTAATGACAAAACTGTTATCTCATTAATGTATTGGATGCCACACGAACAAGAAGCTTGGTTAGATAAACAAATTGTTGTTAAAGGAACCGAAGAAGCCAATCCAATAAACTATATTAATCACCTCATGCGACCCGAAGTCTTTGGCACACCTATTGTGCTTCCAGCAGATGCAGGAACACAAGGACGATATACAATGAACAGTCAAAGTATTCGGGAGCTGTTTGAAAGCTATGAACTAAATGTTCATCCCGATGCAATTATGAATCCCGCTGATGATCAAGGACGCACAACTAACCACAAGAGCTTTGGTATAAACGTTATGCGTCAAATGCTGGAGCTGGCAACATTGCACGTAAATGAAAATTGTGTGGAGTTTTTGCGTGAAGCACAAAATTACTACGTGGACGAAAAGGGCCGATTCTCAGATCCTGATGATTGTATTGATAGTGCACGTTATGCCTTGCTGGGATGTTTAAATGGTATCGCTGAACCTTGGGATAATCGCAGTCCACAACAAAGAATGGCAGCGGCCAAACACAACATGCGGGTTTGGAAAGCAGCCAAACAAAATCAAACCGATCGGCCTGTTTGGAAACGCAGTTGGAGCGCTGAAGGCGGAGTGATGTGACGCTAAATATCTTATAACCATTGGAAATACAACATGTTAGATCTAAAAAACGTCGTAATAAGCAATCTTAACGGACATTCGGGCATGATGGCTCGTTTTGTAAAGATGAAGAGCTTGTTAGACCAAAAGTGTGCAGCAAATTTGCGTTTGTTGGCAACAAAGAACAATATCAATCGTGTAACCGATTATCACTATCTAAACCTAGCAGTTACAGACTCCACAGATCCAGTTAACGGACTTGATTATATTCATCCTGTAGTAAAACCCGTGGTTGATTATGCAACCAGTGTAATTACAAAAGGGCTTGCACAAAACGGTGAAATCAATTTTGAATTTGTAGCCGACAACGAAGATGATGAAGATGTTTAAATGGTATCGCTGAACCTTGGGATAATCGCAGTCCACAACAAAGAATGGCAGCGGCTAAACACAATATGAAGGTATGGAAAGCATCAAAGCAAAATCAAACTGATAGACCTGTTTGGAAACGCAGTTGGAGCGCTGAAGGCGGAGTGATGTGACGCTAAATATCTTATAACCATTGGAAATACAACATGTTAGATCTAAAAAACGTCGTAATAAGCAATCTTAACGGACACTCGGGCATGATGGCTCGATTTGTAAAGATGAAGAGCTTGTTAGACCAAAAGTGTGCAGCAAACTTGCGTTTGTTGGCAACAAAAAACAATATCAATCGTGTAACCGATTATCATTACTTGAACTTAGCAGTTACAGACTCTACAGATCCAGTTAACGGACTTGATTATATTCATCCTGTGGTAAAACCCGTGGTTGATTATGCAACCAGTGTTATAACAAAAGGTCTTGCACAAAACGGCGAAATTAATTTTGAATTTGTAGCCGACAATGAAGAAGATGAAGCAGCAGCACGCCAAGCTACTGAAATGGTGCACAAGCTGATTAATCAAAACAATGATCCGCACTTTATTTTACAACACTGGGTAATGGATGCTTGTTTGCACAAGAATGGTGAAATGCTTATTGCACCCATGCGTGAGCAAATTGTGCGTTATGTAGATGTAACTGGAACTGAAGATCAATTAAGCGCATTTGAACAACAAGCTAATGAAGCAGGTTTAAAAGCCAAACGCAATAGCAAGCGCAAAAAACATGTGGATATGAATCAGGTCATGAAAGAAACTGCACAGTTTCATCAAGACATGCCCGAAGCGCAACGTAAAGAAATAGTTCAAACACATCTAGACAATTTACGATCAATTGCTGATGCTGATCCAGACACAGATGAACTAGCTGCTTTAGATTTAAAAGCACCTGACAGTATTGAATTAACTGATGGCGAAAGTCAATTGCGTGATAGCATTAGACGCAATACAATCTATGATGCAAAATACAAATTAACTGGTTATAACTTAAATGTTAAATTTAGACCAATTGCACAACACTATTGGATGTGTGATCCAACAGTTATTGAAATTCAAGAACAACCTTTTTGTGGTTTTTACAAACCAATGTCAATTCAAGAAGCGTATGAATTGTATCCTGATATTGACTTAGAACAATTTAAAGTTTATGCCGAATATTCCAATGTGGGTTCATATCAAGCTGGATCACTCCTTAACAATCTGGCTTTGCACGCTCGTGATAGTGTGCCAATTAATGGCCTTCCTGCTCAAGGATACTCGGCGCAAGAACCTGAAGCAAGACAAGTTACTGTGCTTACTGTTTGGAATCGTTACGATATTGATAATGATGGAGAGTTGGAACTTATTGAATTAATTTATTCTGGACAGTATGTTATTGCTGCACGTGAAGTAGAATTTATTCCAGTTGCTAACATGGTTCCAAAACCTCTAGCACAAAACTTTTATGGTTTTGCTATTGGTGAAAGCGTTGTTCCACAACAAGAATACATGACATCAGGTTATAGAGCAGAATTGCTAACTGGCCTATTACAATCAACACCACGTATAGGTGTTAAACCTGATCGAGTAGACTTTGAAGAAATACAAGATGGCGAAGCAGCAATCTTTATTTTAGATAGCAAGTTTAATCCACAAACAGACATTTACGCAATGCCTATTCCACAAGGCAATCCAACATTCTTAGATAATACTATGAGCCGTATGCAACAAGACAGTATGGCAATGGTGGGAATGACAAGTCCACAAGACGTGTTTAACCCCGAAGTAATGGATCCGGGTAATAGCGGAGCAAAGTTAAACCTAGCATTAAGTCCAAATCAAATTATTCAAGACAATACTGTAAAGAATTGTGCTGAAGGACTTAAAGATGCAATTTGGTTGATATGGCGCACTTTGATTGCGTTTGGGGATGACTATGGTGTAAAGAAATTGGCACAACAATACCACCCAGAAGGCAAAGCTGAGTTTATGGATTACAAATCGTTCGATGACATGAATTTTAACGAACGTAAAACTATACATATTGATCTTGCACTAGGTATGAAGAGCGAAGAAAATAGCTTACAACGTAGTCAGATTATTAAACAAGCACAAATGCAATTGGCACAAGAAGTTACTGCTGGTGTTGCAAGTGGAGCATTAACTCCAGATGCGTTTAAGAAAATGCGTAAGCCCTATGAAGATATGTTATACACATTAGGTGTTAAAGAAGCAGATGTTTATTTGCCTACTGCACAAGAAGTTATGGCAATGGCAAAACAAGCACAACAAGCTGCTGCACAAAAACAACCTGATCCTAAAACACAGGCCGAAATACAACAAAAACAAGCAGGTGCACAAGTTGACATGGCACGTGCACAACAAATCCAAGCAGATGTTGCAGGTAATAGTGCAAAAATGCAGTTGGATGGCTTTAGTTTAGTCGGTGAACACAAGGCACGTGCTTTCTAAATACTAAATAACTTTAGATTGGAATTGAAATGATTGATCAAGACGTAGTTGATGCGTTCAATGCCCGCCCTAAGGTGGATTTGAACAACATTAAAAAGATGACGCCCAGCCAAATGGATAAACTTAAGGTTTGGGGCACACAAGCAGAAAACTTGTTGACAAACAGAGAGTTTGCAATGTTTGTGCATCAATACAAATTTGAAATGACCGATGCACTTGCAGATATCAAGATGCATAATGAAGTAGATAATAATGCTCGCATAGCTGTTGCTAATCAGCTTGCGGGCATTGATGGATTTATTAGTATGTTGCGTAGAGCAGTATACTTTAAAAACAAAGTGGTAACTCAACAGAACAAAACTGAAGAGCCCAACTTATAACTAAGGAGAAACTATGGAAAACATAGTAACCGATCGCCCTAATCTCGCAAGTGAGACGGTCCCGGTCGAAAATGTCAGTAGTGGTTTAGACGCTATTGCTCAGAAAATGGCCGCAATGAAAGAACAAACTTTGCGTAACCAAATGAGAAATACTGAATCCGCTGAAGCAGGGTCAACTGAGGCGGCAGCCAAAGATGCTCCTGTGGCACCAGAAGGTGTTAAAGTTTCTGATAATGATGTCAGCGACAATGATACCGAATTAGTAGAGCCAGAAGTCAACGCTTTAGAGAGCGAAGATAGTGTAAGCAACGATGAAGTGGTTGCCCCTGATGTTCAGGTAAGCGAAACGAATTCGACTAGCGAAGATATAATTGATTTTTTAGAGTTTGCTGAAGAGCATCCCAACGCCAAGTTTAAATTTAAACGCAACGGAGAAACAATCGAGATCGACGCTAAAAAAGCAGCCGCTATTCTAGGTCAAGGAGCCGCGATAAGTGAAGATGCACGTAAGTTAAAGATTGAAAAGGCCGAGTTTGATGAGTATCTACAAACCAGACGAGCCGAAACAGAAGGTCTTTTACTTGCAATGGAATTTACTGTTCAGCCTCAATTACAAAAGGCTTACGATGAATTATTAAAGGTGCAAGGTTACCAAGCAACTTTTCAACAACAGTTAGCGCAAGCACAGGATCCTGCTTCAAGAGCAAGAATCCAAGCGAACATTAACCAAAATGAGCGATATATGCAACAACAAAGTGCACTTATCAATCAGTTGAAGCCCAAGGTAGATCAGTTTTATCAACTGCGAAGCCAACAGGTAAATGAAATTCTTGAAAACAATCGCAAGAGTTTCAAAGACAAAGAGCTAAAAAACCGTGCAATTTATGAAGAGATTCGTGAGAAAGTAAGCAAGGACTGGAGTGCGGCAACGGGACAATTAGTGCCAGGTATTAAAAACATTGATCTAATATCAAGTGACGAACACTTATTGAGTTTGATACGCGATGGATTAAAGTATAGAGATAGACCGGTTGCTAAAAGTTCAGGAGCAAGCATAGCGGCTTTGACAAGTCGTAAAGCAGGCACCACAATCCAGACACGCAGTGGAAACCAGTTGAGTGATCTTCAAGAAAAAGCCAAGGCGGGCGATAAGAAAGCCCAAGATAACCTCCTGTTAGCCAAGATGAATGCATTAAGGTCACAGAGAGCAAGATAAAAGACATTTTTAAGGAGAATTACAATGTCAACAGGTTATAATAGCACAACAGCTATCGGCAATGGAACTGGACTATACCAAACCGATATCGTTGTTAAGGATTTAGATTTAGATGTTAGCAATCGCGTAAAAGACGACACTCCAGTGTTGAATATGTGTATGGCTAAAAAGCGTAAAGTTGTTTCTACTTTACCTTTGTGGACAAACGACGTTTATCGTCTACCACAAACTCAAGCACAACAAGAAGGTGCAGCAGTTAGTTCAGCAGCAGTTGAACAACAAAGCCGTGCTAACTTGGGTAACTACACACAGATTTTCTCTACTGTAGTTGGTGCTACTGGAACTGCACGTGCTGTTGAACAGTCAGGTGGAGATCCACAAGCATATCAAGAAGTTAAGCAATTGATCGAATTGATGTTTGACGTTGAAGCACAAATCGTTCGTGCTGACCAAATCGGAACAAAGTATTCAGGTCAAGCTGGTATTGCAGCTGGTGTAGGTATTCCTGCAACAGTATTCACATACCCAACTGCTGATGCTAACCCAAATAACACATTTGCCAATGTTGCATTACCAGGTATTACTGCAACCAATGGTGTTTTAAGTGCAAGTGCCAATGGTGTTGCTGCTTATGGTGTTGGTTCAACAGTTTATTCACTAGCACTAGGTCGTAGAATGGGTTCATTGAACTCTTTCGCTGGAACACATAGCTTTAACCCAGCTACAGGTTCTACATACTACACAGTTTTCAACAATGAGTCTAGCGATGCTACAACTCAAGGAACTGCTAACGTATGGACAGTTGGTGGATCATTAGTGTCTAGCACACTAACAAACACAGGTGAAGGCCTAGGTTCTAGCTTCTATTCTTACACAGGCACATTGCAACAATTTGCACCTAGCTTGTATAAGCAATTAGTTACAACTGCTGAGCAACGTTTCAATGCAAAAATCCGCACAATCGTTTGCCCAACAAGTTTAAGAACACACCTAAGCGATACAATGCCTACATCACGTAGCATCAACCGTGTAAACAGTGAGCGTGGTGACACAATCGCTACTTACGAAGGTGATTTTAACTACACATACGAGATTTTTGATTCATGGATCATGGACCAAGTTGGTTCAGGAAACCAAATCTACTTCTTGAATGAAGAAGTTCTACAATGGGGTAGTTTACGTGACCTAGGACCAAACAACGAAGTATTCTCAAATGCTGACGCTAGTTTGGACCAGTTCATTCTAGAAGGAACATTGATTGTTCGTAACCCAGCTGGTGTTGCTGTTCTACACGACATCTCTGCAAGCGGTCAATCTGTAAGCTTCGGATCAGGCAACGGCGGTGCTTCTACTATTATTGGTGGAACAAGAACTGCATCAAACGTTGTTCGTTTGAATGCTTGGGACAACAACAGCTTCTAATCTCAACGATTAGTTGTTTGAATAGGCAAGGCCCCGCAAGGGGCTTTGTCGTTGCTACTAAATACTATTATGAATAATGAATTTGAAAATTATCACGATAAAAGCTATCTTGACGATAACGAAGAGCCCGAATACAACGAAGGCGCACATAGACAAGACGTAGGTGGTTTAGTTACTGCTGATAATGGAATTGCTGATAGATTATTGTCAAATGACAAACTATACAATGCAATGAAAGGTGATTGGAAACGCACTGATTGGAATGGAAGTAAGAATATTAAAGTTACTACCGGACGCGAAGACGGCAAATTCTACATCAAGCGCGAGCAAATGAATGTAGAACATATTGCAAACGTATGTGCCGATTATCGCAAACGTGCTGAAGCTGGTTACGTTGATCCATTAGCACCACTTATGCCTGATGGCAAAATTGGATACAAGTGGATGGAACTGCCCGATGTTATTGCTATACAAATCAGCAATGATTATTTTGGCGGCATGAGTTGGCATACCATCAAGCGAGACAAAACGCTTAAAGCACAATTTTACCGTGTAGTAGAAACAGAATATCCAGCATTTGTTTGCTACCCAGGCGGTAAGTTACCAATACCAATTGAAGTTAACTATCCCTCTAAAGTAGGCCAAACAGCATTTTTTAAAGGCGCTAACTTTCAATGAGCAACAACCTATTACCAATTAGCACAGGCGATGATTTAGTATCATTTGTGTTACAGTTTACTGGCAGCAGTGATGCAACAGAAATACAACAATGTGTTTACTTGACCGAAATGATGATGCGTAACATTGAGTTACCAGCATTAAGAACTAATCCTTGGACCACAATTGGAACTGCAAACAGTTACGGACAAGTTCCAATTCCAGCAGACATGAATCGTCCCATATTGTTTTTTAATCAAGGGTCAGGCGGCACAAGCCCCAATGCTAATGGTGCAGGTCCTTGGATTGTTTATGACCGTATTGGTGATAGAGATATGATTACAGAAAGTTTAAATCAAAACTTGTATCTTGCACCTTACAATACTCCTGAAGTGTATCGCGGTAACTTTAGTGAAGTTGGACAATACTATGAGTTTATTCCAACATTGGCTGCTGGCGCACAAATCAACATGTATTACTTTACAACTTGGCCTTTGTTGTTTACTACAGATAGCAATGGCAATACAGTTGAAACAAACGTTGTATTAAGTAGTTGGCCAGAAGGTTATGTATATGGAACATTACATAACTATTATTACAAACGTAAAATGACAGAAGATGCTGACAAATGGTTAGCTAAATTTCAACTTGCCTGGGATACTGTGGAAGATCAAAACAACAAAGGCAAATGGAGTGGTGGACACAACAAATTATGGAGTGTATTCCAACCACGCAAGAACAGACGCTTCGGCACACGATAATTTAAGGAACACCAATAATGGCTACAATACCAGTAGGCAATACCCCCGGCTTATACCAAATAGGCAGTAATGTAACAATCAACAACAATGCTCAACAATTGTTAACATTGTTGAGCAATGCCGGCACCGTAGGATTTAGTTTAACCAATGCCAACACTCAAGTTGCAGCCACAGTATTGGCTAGTGGGGTCAGTAGCGGAACATATGGCGATGTTACAGATATTCCAGTTATTACAGTAGGCACAGATGGTAGAGTTACCAATATCTCAACAGTTGCAATTACAACCAACACTTACAGTAACACCAATGTTGCTGCTTATTTGAGCGGCACAGTTTCAATTGGTAATTTAACAGTTACTGCTGGAGTATATTGGGCTAATGGCCAACCATACAGTAGTGGTAGCATTTATGGCAATAGCAATGTTGCTGCTTATTTGCCCACATACACAGGCAATTTAACTGCTGGCAATATCACAACAACCGGCACCGAAACTGCAAACAAGTTTGTTTCTACCACAGGTTATTTCTGGGCCAACGGCACAGCATATAGCAGTGGCAGTGGTGGCAGTGGCACATATGGTAATGCCAACGTTGCAGCATTCTTAGCCAATAACCAAAATGGTATTACTACTATTCAAGGCAATAGTTTAACTGCCAATTTTGGATCTAATTTAACACTTAGCGGACAAGGTCTAAGCCCCAACTATTATGTTGTTGCTGAAGCTCCATTTTATGTTGCTGGTGGAATATATAATGTTCCAAGTGCGTTTAACGCTAGTAATGTTGCAATTCAATATAATAGCTCACAAAGTTTTCCTGGTGGATATTTAACAGTTGCAAATACTGCAACTGCTAACAGTTTTAACACAACTGCCGGAATATTTTGGGCCAATGGTGTAAATTATGCATCTACAGTGGCTGGCACATATGGTAACACTAATGTAAATGCTTATTTGGCAAGTGGATCTATAGCTAGTATTGTTGGCGGAAGTTCTTTTGAAGTTGCAAGTTTAACTGGTGCATTATCATTGGTAGCAACTACTACCGCTGAATTGGCCTCAACAGCCGCAAGCGGCAATGTTACATTGATTCAAGGTCCCAATATTGTATTGAGTGGACTTAATGGTTCAAGTGGCAGTGTTTCAAGCAATGTTTGGATAGTGGGTAATACCAATATCACTCAAGGTGCGTATAGCACAAATGGTTATTTTTGGAGTAATGGAGTAGCATACAGCACTCCTAGCACATATAGCAATGCCAACGTTGCAAGTTATTTGCCTGTTTATAACGGTAATATACTTGCCAACAATGTCACAATTAGTGGTAATTTAACTGTAGATGGTAATATTGTAGTTGTTAACTATGAAGAAGTTATTGCTGGCGAAATCATCGCAAACAGCACAACTGCTGCAACAAGCACATCGACCGGTGCGTTACAAAGTTTTGGTGGATTGGGCGTTCAAGGCAATGCTTTTGTCAATGCACTTTATACCAATACACATAATTTTGCAAATGGCGTAAGTATATTTTCATCGGTAGCAAGTAATGCAAATTTAAATGCATTAAGTGCCAATGTAGGTGGCTTTTACACATACGCAAATGCTACGTATTCAACTCAAACTGCATTAAGCAATTTTGAAACTTATGCAAATGCAACTTATGCAACACAGACAAATTTAAGTAATTTTGAAACTTATGCCAATGCTACGTATTCAACTCAAACTGCATTAAGCAATTTTGAAACTTATGCCAATGCTACGTATTCAACTCAAACTGCATTAAGCAATTTTGAAATTTACGCTAATTTAACATATCAATTTGCAGCTAATGCATATAGCAATGTTAATGTTGCTGGCTATTTGCCAACATACAGTGGTAATTTAGCGGCAGTAAACACAACAGGTAATATTACAACAACTACCAATGTAAATGCAAATCAATTGCATAGTATTGCGGGCGCTTATGTTGGTAATGTTATTACCGCAAATGGTGTATTCTGGGCTAATGGTGTCGCATACAGTTCAGGTAGCGGTGGCAGTTATGGTAATACACAAGTTGCTGCTTACTTGCCAACATATACCAGTAATGTAGGAACTACAAGTGCAAATCTAGCATTACAAGGTTGGGCCCCATTTACAGGATACAATATTTTAAGTGGCCATAATGGTGTTATATTAGCCGATGTTTCAAATTCAAGTGGTAATGGAGTTAATTTTGTAACTGGTGGTGCTAACTTTACGTATGGATATATACCAGGAACACAATCGGGTTTAATTGATGGTAGTAATTTAACTACTGGGTTGAGCTTACCAACTGGTTCAAGTGCACAAAGACCCACAACACCAGCTGCCGGAACAATAAGATTCAATACAGATACCGCCAACCCTGAATGGTTTGATGCTAATGATAACTTGTGGAAATTGTTTAGTCAATCTTATACAGCACCATACAGTGCCAGTTACTTGATTGTAGCTGGAGGCGGCGGTGGCGGATGGAACTATGCTGCAGGTGGTGGTGCTGGTGGATTATTGGCTGGCACTGCATCATTAACTCCTGGCACTACATATAGCGTTTCTGTTGGTGCAGGTGGCGCCGGCGGAACCAGCGGCACGAATGGTGGATTACAAGGCGGAAGTTCTAGTGCATTTGGAATGACTGCAATTGGCGGAGGTGGCGGTGAAGGTGCTGTTATTCCAGGAACAGGAACCACTGGTGGATCTGGTGGTGGTGCTTGCGGTGGCGACACTGGATATGCTGGAACTGCTGGACAAGGCTATGCTGGTGGTAATGGCGGTAGCCCAGGTGGTGGTAGCCCAGGTGGTGGTGGTGGAGGCGGTGGCGCTGGAGCCGTAGGTGGAACTGGTGGCAATGGATCTGGAGGAGCTACACTTGGTGGAACTGGTGGTATTGGATATAGTTCAAGTATAACTGGCAGTGCTACATACTATGCAGGTGGAGGCGGTGGTGGTGGCGGTAATGGATCAACTACCAATGCAGGTGGCTCGGGTGGCGGTGGCTACGGAACCAATATTAATGGTGGGTCAGGCCAAGCAGGAACTGCAAACACTGGAGGCGGTGGCGGCGCAGGTGCATCATTTAGTGGTAATGGAGGTTCAGGTGGATCAGGAGTTGTTATTGTTTCAGTTCCAACCGCAAACTATTCAGGAACATACACTGGAAGTGTAACAGTTACAACATCAGGTTCAAATACAATTTTAACATTTACCAGTAGCGGTAGTTATACAGCTTAAGGAACAAACAATGAGTCATTATGCAAAAGTAGTAAATGGTCGAGTAGTAGAAGTTATTCGAGCCGAAGCCGATTTTTTTACCAATGGTAAATTTAGAGATACCAGTCCTGGTGCTTGGATACAAACCAGTTATAATACGCATGGCAATGTGCATACTGGAGGCGGGACTGCATTACGTGGTAATTATGCCGGAATTGGTTATGTATATGATAATACTCACGATGTATTTTATCCCGCACAACCTTATGCAAGTTGGAGTTTAAATACCACAACTTGGCTTTGGGAACCACCTGTTGCAATGCCCACAGATGAAAAATTTTATAAGTGGAACGAAACCAATAGAACCTGGGACGCACAATAATGGCCATTAACTCAGTTAAAACACCATTTACCAAAATGAGTTTTACCCCCGATGTGCCATCAAGCGCATTGACTGCCAATGAATATAATTTTGGTGCCAACGTTGAAACAGATGTTCGCAGTGTTAAATCGGTTTTAGGTGAAGAATATATTTTAAACACAATTACAGGCAATGTAATTTACATGACTGGTGGCTTTAGAGAAACCACAAACTTTTATTTTGTTTGTGCAACCGAACAAGGCAATTGGTATAGTATAGATGACCAAGGTATAACCAATATCAGCACAGGTGCTATCGGTTATAATGGAAACAGTTATGGTAATAGCACAGTTATAACCAGTAGTTGGAATGGTGATGTGTTGTTTATTAATGACCAAGTTAATCCTCCGATGTATTTGTTACCTCCCACAAATGGTGAAGGTTCAACATTGAGATTGTATGACAATGCACCCGACAACTATGTTTGGAATTATGATGTTGGATATAATGGAAGCGGCAACATAGTTCCTCTTTATTCAAGTTTAACTGCAGGTTTTTTACGAGTATACAACAGCCCTAACGTTGGTAGTTTGTTGGTTGCTGGTAATTTGACTGGCAATGTAAATGCCAACGTAGTGCCCAGTGGCGGCACTGTGCAAAACTTACCAACCACTTTACGTTGGAGTCAAAACTTTGGATTGAATCAAGGACCCACAACTTGGGCACCTACACTAACCAACGTAGCCAACGAATTAGAAATTAATGTTCGTGGTGAATTGGTAGATGGATTTACCTTAAATGGTAATTTTTACATATTCAGTTATTGGGATTGTGTGTTAATGAGTCCAATTGCATATACCAGCACAAATGCTCCGGTGTTTGCATTTACCAAAGTAACTGATGGACGTGGATTGATTAACGAAAATTGTTTTGCTATTGTAGATTCTACCGCTTATGGAATTGATTCAAGAGATATTTGGAGTTTCAATGGCAGTGCATTTACTCCTGTTGGAGATCAACGTGTAAAGAATTATTTGTATAGTAATATAAACAAAAATTACACAAACCAAATTTTTATGATTCACAATAGTGAAAAGTATGCTATTGAAATTTATTATCCTGATTTGACCAGCACTGGTTATTGCAATCAAATGATAAGTTATCGTTATGATTTAGATATTTGGAATCCACCTCGAGCAGTGGCACAAGCAACCGCAGCAACTGAATCGCCCATATGGACAGGTAATGTTGCTAATCTAGCCAGTCGCGGAGTTGTATATTCTAGTGCGGCTGGAAATGTTCAATTGATACAAAAAGATATTGGCACAAGTTTTGTTGGCAACACTGCCATCAACAGTTTGTTCCAACGTAACAATATTTCATTTGGTCAAGATTATAGCGCCAGCGTGTTGGTGCATCGTGTGTATCCTGAGATATATGGCACAGGCAATATCAACATCACAGTGGGTGGTAGCGACAGTGTGGCCAACAGTGCAACATATCAAACCACAGTCACCATGCCAATACAAACTAGTAATCCCTGGGTGCAAATCACACAAAACGAAGCACGTGTGACCAGCATACAAGTTGGGGCAAATAGTGCCGTTAACAGTTGGCAAATGACTGCTGCCAATTGGCAGATACGAGTTGTTCAGGATACCAGATAATGGCAACAAATTTTGGTATAACAAGTTCCACTCCCTATACCAATGTTATCCAATCGATAAATTATCTTTTGGCAACACAGGGAACTGCCAATGGCAATAGCAATAGTAGCAGTAACAGTAGCGGATTTACTGGCAATGTTTTAACTGCCAATCTTGTTACTGGTGTTATTAGCACAGTTAGCAATACTGGTGCCACAGTGGTCAGTGCCGTTAGCTATTTGTATCCTTATATAGATGTCAAATACGGCAATAGCGCAACGGGTGCAGGATTTACTAGCAATTGCATCAACACCAATTATTATGGTGTGCATAACACACAAACTCCCATAGAAGATTCAAATCCTGCTGATTATTCTTGGACACAAGTTGTGGGCGGATTTGGAACAAACAAAGTATTGTATTATACAACTGGTGGCGGCAACACCATTAATTTTTATCCTGGTAATGCAGCACCTTATAGTTATTATAGCCCAGTTATTGACAATCAACCCATACTTTTATCGTTGGTTTCGAATACACTAGTTTCTACAGGTGCCATACAACAAACAGCGGCAACACAAGTTGTATTCAATCAAAACAATACCAGTTACCAATTGTTAAACTTTGTCAATGGCAACACCACTATTGGTGGCGCAGGATATATTTGGCCAAACTATACGCGAGGTTTTGCAATTGGTGGTGGAACCACAATTAGTCCTGCTACGACCGGAGCACTGGGCGGTAGCAATTTACAAATTAACTATAACACTTTTCTTAACA
>TBL_comb48_EPIDRAFT_1001733_pt1 | contig 15723 bp, 11 predicted proteins | sample TroBogEpilimnion_37_FD_10681 | JGI IMG/M metagenome (IMG submission 10681)
GGAGATATTTTGGGTCTTATTAGAACAGCACACTTATATTATCCAAATTGTATTAAAACACCAATGAGCGATAAAGGTAATGCTGTGTTTAAACTTTCAGAATTAACGGAGATCAATGAAATTAAGCATGACAACGCTCATAGCGCATTATCAGATGTCATGGCAACGGTAGAAATTGCAAAAATTATCAAAAATAAAGCACCATCTGTGTGGAAGGCGAGTTTAATGACAACTTCTAAAACAGATGTAAATGCTATTGTTGAAAAAGAAAAAATATTTTGTGTTAATGAATATTTTTATGGAAAAGCCCGTCCGTTTGTTGTGACCTTTGTTTGTTTTCATCCAAAATATAATTGGCCACAATGTTTTGATTTAAAAAATGACCCAAATATTTATCTAAATATGCCTTATGCTCAATTAAAAGAAGAACTTAAAAAAAGTCCAAAAGTCATAAGAAGTATTAAAAATAATAAACATCCAGTTATTATGAGTCCAAATTATGCAAATAACTTTGAAGGTTATAAACAATTAGGAGCTCAAAAATTATTAGAGCGCGCTAATTTAATTGCTTCAAACAAAGAGTTTAAAGATAAAGTTTCTAAAATTTTAAGTGAAGAAGCGCAGGAAAAAGAAGATTTAGACTCACAAATTAGTATAATGGCAGAGGAGAGCATTTATGCAGGTGGGTTTGCAAAGCCAGAAGATCAAAAAATGATGAGTGATTTTCATAAAACTGATTGGAAAGGCAAATTATCTTTAAGTGAAAAGTTTAAAGATGAACGTTTTTGCTATTTTGCAAAACGATTAATTTATGAGGAAAACCCGGAGGTTTTAGCAAAAGCTGAGTATAAAAAAATTCACACTGCCATCGCAGAGCAAATACTTTCAACCAATGACGAAAAATGGAACACAATTCCTAAAGCTCAAAAAGATATTGATGATTTAAGAGTTAAATATGATGAATTAAAAGACAAAAAAACTCTAACAATGCTCGATGATTTAGATCTTTATATTGATGAGATAAAGCAAAAATATGAAAGTGCTTAGTTGACAAACTTTAGTTCATTATTATTGTAGGTTTATATTTATAAAGGAGATTCTATGCCAACAATTAAAGTTACCGATGCTAACTTTGACGAAGTTGTTTTAAAAAGTGACAAACCTTTTTTAAATCGTTTTACTGCTGAATGGTGTGGACCGTGTAAAATGATAGCACCATTACTTGAAGAGTTATCTGCTGAACTAAAAGATAAAGTTTTATTTGGAAGTCATAATATTGATGATGAACCAAACACACCAACAAAATTTGGAGTTCGTTCAATTCCAACAATGTTATTATTTAAAGACGGAAAAGTTCTTGATATGAAAATTGGTGCTTCAAGCAAACAGCATATTAAAGATTGGTTATTATCTAAGATTTAATTTAGATTTAAAGCTTCACCAGCCAAATATAAAGATCCTGAAATTAAAATAATTCCTTTTGGATCTTCATTAGAGATTTCATGTAATGCCTCTATAATGCTTTTAGAAACATTTGCATGCATACCATAATTTTCTGCAATTTTTACAATTTCTTCAGGAGACTTACAATTTTCATAATGTGGAATTGTAATTGCTTTAATAGAAGTGATTATATCAGAAAAATATTTTAAATAATTCTCAGTTGATTTAGTCTTTAACATGCCAAGAATTAAATAAATTTTTTTGCCCTTCAATGTTTTAATAAATTCACTTGTAACTTTAGCGCCATCTTCATTGTGGCTACCATCAATATACAATTCATTTTCATCTTTTATAAATTCTCTTAATTTTCCATTAAGAATTTTATCAAGTCTGCCCTTATTTTTTGTATTTTTAATTGCAATATTAGTTTTTTTTGTATCAATTTTGTTAAGTAAAATTTTCGCTGTTGCTATTGCGGTTGCAGCATTAATGAGTTGATGTTTGCCTTTTAGATTTGGATAATCCAAATCGAGTAAAGTTGTTTCATCTTGAAATATAAATCTATTATTTTCCTCCTGAATCTGGAAATCTTCTCCAAAAAGTATTTTGTTTGAAGTATTTTTCTTAGTCTCGTGATCAATATATTTTAATACTTCAGGTGTTTGTTTTGAGATGATAATTTTAGTATTATTTTTAAAAATAGCGCATTTTTCGTAGGTTATTTTAGCTAAAGTATCGCCTAAAAATTCTTGATGATCGAACGATATGGGAGTTAAAATTTGTGCAATTGGTTGCTCAATGACGTTTGTGGCATCAAGTCTACCGCCAAGTCCAGTTTCAAGAATTGTAAAATCTGCAGGATACTTAGAAAAAGCTAAGTAAGCGGCAGCCGTAGTAATTTCAAAGAAGGTAATTGGATCTTTTCCATTTACTTGCTCACATTTTGATAAAACTTCATTAAGCAATTGATTATCTATTTCTTTTCCAGCAATATTAATTCTTTCATTAAATCTTTGAAGATGGGGTGAAATATAAAAATTTACGGTTTTACCATGCGCTTCTAAAATTGATCTTAAGAATTGAATTGTTGAGCCTTTACCATTGGTTCCAGTAACCGTAATTACGTTTTTTAATTTTTTTTCAGGATTTTCAATTTTTGAAAGTAAATTTATAATTCTATTTAAAGAAAGGTCTATTGTTTTAGGATGTAAATGAAGAAGCCTCTCCAGTAAAATCTGATTGGTAGTCAGTTGCATCGCTTAAAAAAGTTTTGTTTTGATTAGTTCTTATTAATATTAAAGTACTTATAGTTTTAGGTAAATCTTTTCTTTCAACAATTAAATCAATCTGGCCTTTTTCTAATAAGTATTCAGCTGTTTGAAATTCTATCGGTAATATATCTCTTGTAGTTTCTTTAATTTGTTTTTGTGAAAAAAAAGTAACTTTAGCTTTTGGTTCCGCAATATTTACATCGCCTATTAGGGCAATAGATCCTGTAATCATCCCATTTGTTTGATCTAAGCAAACCGGAATGTAGGGGATTTTTTTTTCTTTTAATAAACTAATAGCTGCAATCATACGAGAAGCTTGAATGAGAGAAAAAGTTGACTCTTGAATTCTCATATCACCGCCTGAACAGAAAAAGATGTAAGGAAGATTATGGTTAAGAGCATGTTCAGCGCCTGTTAAAAAAGCCTCACCCGCAGCTCTTCCAATGGAACCATCCATAAATGTTATATCAACAATGCCAGCTACAACTTTGATNCCATTAATTAACCCCTCAGCCAGCATCACACTATCGTGGCGTTTTGTTTGTTCTCTAACATTATCAAGTCGAACTTTATATATTCTAGTGTCAGCAAATTTTAATGGATCATCAACTGGAAGCATTGGAAATATTTCCTGAAAATAGCCATTATCAAAGAAAATTTTAAATCTTTCTTTAGCAGTTATCGGGTGATGTTTTTTACAAACTGAGCAAACAAATAAGTTGTCTTCTAAATCTTGTTTGTACAAAACAGTGCCGCAACTACAATTTTGCCAAAGATGTCCTTCTGGTCCAACTTTAACTCGAAAAATACTTTTTATTTTAGGTTTTAATTCTTTAAATTTTTCTTTAACCCAGTTCATTGAATTTTATTTCTTAAGGTTCTAACTATTTTATTTAATTGTATCAGAGGATTTCGTTTTTTAGCTAATGATTGAGATATACTTTTACACAACAAACTTCCAATAACTAATCCATCTGCTTTTTTAAGTGAGGCAATTGTTTTAGTTGTGATTCCAAAGCCAATAACTATATTTTTTTTAGGATCTATTTTTTTAATTTTTAAATAATTATTTAATATTGATTTTGCACTTACCTTTAATTTTCCGCCCGTAGTTGAGAGCATACTAATATAATAAATCATATCTTGAGAATTTTTAATAATTTGTTTCATTCTAACAGTTGAGGTTGTGGGTGCTATTAATTGAACAAAAGTAATTGAAAGTTTTTTACATTTATCTGCAAATGATTTGTTTTCTGGAAAAGGTAAATCAACTAAAATTATACCATCAACGCCACTGTTTTTACATTTTTGTAAAAAATAATTTTCACCGTATTGTAAAACTTGATTATAATAGCCCATCAATATTATAGGTTTACTTTTTTTTATTTTTTTAAATTGTTTTACAATTTCAAAAACATCTTTGACTTTAATTCCGCCTTGTAAAGCGCGGTATGAGCTATTTTGAATTTGCGCTCCATCAGCGACTGCTGTGTTGTGAGCAATGCCAACTTCTAAAATATCGATGTATTGCGAAATAGATTTTAATATATTTAGCGTTAACTTTTTATTATTATCACCTGCAACAATATAACTAACAAGCGCCGGTCTTTTTTCTAATTTAGCCTTTAAAAAAGCTAAACTAATTAATGCTGCCATAATAATTTACCTAATCTTTTTTCGATAATTTTTTTATCTTTAAGAGCATCTCCACATGAATCAACCACAATCACTGTGTCGTTACTTAATTTTGGTGCAATTTTAATAGCTTCTGCAAATGCGTGTGATGGCTCAAGTGACGGTCGAAGATTTTCTAATTGCGAGACAAGTTTAAAAGCCGCAAGTGCTTGTTCATCAGTTGCAACGGTATATCTTGCTCTTTTAGTATCTTTTAAAAAACAATGTAATGGCGATACCCCAGGATAATCTAATCCAGCGCTTATCGAACTCGTTTCAGAAATTTGTCCGTCTTTATCTTGAAGCACATATTGTGCAGCACCATGCAGAACTCCAAGTTTTGCATTGTAAGTTAAAGGAGCAGCGTGCAGTTTACTATTTTTTGGACCACCGGCTTCAACACCAATAAACTCAACTTGCTTTTTATCATAATCCATAAACTCATTCCAAAATCCAATTGCAGATGATCCTCCGCCAACACAATTAATAAGTTTTAATTTTTTTGGAATTTCACCAAACTCTTCTTTCAATTGTACTTTTAACTCTCTTGAGATTTGAGCAGTACTCCACGCACAGATTTTAACAAAGATGTTAGGTCCAACAGTTGAACCAACGCACATATGCGTAGTATCACAATTTGATACCCAGTAACGCATACATTCACTCACGGCGTCGACTAATGTTTTGCTACCAGAGTCAACGGGTACAATTTCTGCGCCATTTTTTCTTATGGCATCACAGTTTACTTTTTGGCGAGCCATATCTTTAGTTCCCATAAATATTTTGCATTTAAGACCAAATTTTTTCGCAGCCATACTTAACATTTTGCCAGCATATCCAGCTCCAGTGTCTCCAATAATATATTTTTTACCTGCATGTTTACAAATAAGCGCATGCACAACTGCATTATAAATTTTATGAGCACCACCATTTGCATCAGAGACAACTTTTGCATAAATCTGCGCACCTTCTAAATGAAGCGAAAGATTATAAAGTTTTATAAATCGAGTAGGAGAGCCTACATAGGTTTTAAAATAGTAATCACGTTCTTTGATAAATTTTTTATCGTAACGTAACTTTTGAAATAGTTGAGTAAGGTCTTCAATTGGCTTTTTTAAAGTTTCAGGAACAAAATTTCCACCAAATTTTCCACCATATAAATAATGTTTATCATGTTGATCAATGATCGCCTTACCTTTTTGTAATTTAAGCATTGTTTTTAACTTTGTTCATAAATTCAATTATCTTTTTTGCATCTTTCATTCCAGGTTTTATTTCTAAACCACTAGATAAATCAAGCTTGCGAGAGTGTTTTAATGCCTGATCAACATTTTTAATATTAATTCCACCTGCTAAAAAATAAGATGAAATATCAACGCCTTTAAGTAGATTAAAATCGAAAGTTTCTGACCTTTCCATTGCAGGCGTGTCTATTAGCAAGTGGTCCGCGTCTTTAAATTTATTAATTTGTTCTAAGTCTTCTTTAGTTTTAATTTTTACAGTTTTTATAATTTTATTGTTAAACTTTGATTTTATAGCTTTTATACGTTGGTTAGTCTCAGAACCGTGCAGCTGAAAAAAGTCGAATAATTTTTTAATTTGTTCTAAAAAATTATCATCTGGATCAACTAATACCGCGACTTTTTTAATATTTGGTGGAACTAGATTTGTAAGAACCTTCGCTTCATCTATAGTTAAATTTCTTGGAGATTTTTCATAGAAAACAAACCCTAAATAATCAACTTTATTTGAAATTGCCGTTTTAATCATTTCAGCATTATTCATGCCGCAAATTTTAATTAAAGCCGACATTTAGTTTAACGATTCTAATACTTTAGTAATATTATTTTTAATGTTTCCCTTAGTAATATCACGTCCAATAACAAGATGTGTTGCCCCAAGTTTTAAGGCAGCTTTTGGATTCATAATTCGCTTTTGATCTTCAATATTGTTGTTTGTAATTCTAATTCCAGGCACGACTATTTTTAAAGATTTAGAAACTTTTTTTACATTTAAAATTTCATGCGCTGAACATACAACACCATCTATTTTAGCTTTATGTGCTAGCATTGTTAATTTTTGAACTTTATTTTTAATTGGCAAATTTACTCCCATATCTTTTAAATCTTTTTGATTAAGAGAAGTAAGAACTGTTACAGCCAAAATTTTTAAATTTTTGTTTGTTTCCATTTGTGCTTTTTTTGCAGCTCTCATCATTTCAAGGCCACCGGTTGCATGGATTGTTAAATAATCAACTTTTAAATCTTTTAAGCTTTTAATTGTTTTATAAACTGTATTTGGAATATCTTTTAATTTTAGATCTAAAAATATTTTAATGCCATTATTTTTAAATTTTTTAATAGCAGTGCGTCCAATTTTTGAACAAAAGAATTCAAGCCCAAACTTTGCACCATAAATATATTTTTTGGTTAAGTTAACAATTTGATAAGCACGTTTTAAATTATTAGTATCAACGGCTACGAAAATTGGAGCTTTTTTCATTTTTTTCATTTTATATTACTAATCTGCGCAGCTAGAAGTAAAGCCAATAACAATATTTTTCTCATTTAATTTAAATCGTCTTTCACATTTCATAAATGAGTTATCAAATTCATAAACATAGTAAGAAATTTCACTACTAGGTTCGATTTTGTCGGGTTTGCCAAATTTATCTACAATATCATCGGCTGTTGCATTTATAAATTGCTCTAAAAAAGCGTTTTCACGTGCAGTTGAATCTCCTAATCTTTCGTTTACTTGTTTTTTAACAGCATTACAACCAACCAAAGTTAAAGTTAAAAATATAATTAAATAATATTTAAAATGAAAAATAACTTTTAAATATTTGAACATAAAAATCAGAATTTAAATTTAAAATAAAACCTAAAGTAGAAAATTTTTATCTTATCCTTTACATAAATGCTAGGTGATCTAGAATTTATTCACTAACTTTATTTATGGAGGGAATAAAATGGTTAATCGAAGATCGTTTATGAAAGGTGTGGCCGCTGCAGGAGTAGGAGCTGGTGCCGCTAAAATTCTTTCATCATCTGTTGCAAATGCAGAAGATAATACTCAATATAAAGGTCCGTTCAAAATGTTAAAAAATGCAAAGATTTTAGCTATTAAAAATGCTGATGGTATAGACACTATGGGTGTTGTTACTCCAAAAGGAGTAATAGACATTAGAGCGGTTGCTAGAAAATTAAATATTAAAGCGCCCTATACTTTAGAAGGGCTTTTACATTCTGGAAATGCAGATGCTGTTCAACAAGTAATTGATGGAGCCGACAAATCACAAGTTGCTTATTTGGATGAAAGCAAAATTAAACACGGGCAATTATTTAAGAATCCATCTCAAATTCTTTGTATTGGATTAAATTATTCAGAGCACGTTGCTGAAACGGGAATGAATCTACCTAAAGTGCCAATCTTATTTAATAAATATAACAATGCACTTGCAGGCCATAACTGTGTAATCAAATTACCTCCAAAAGAAGTCTCATATAAATTCGATTACGAAACAGAAATGTTAATTGTGGTCGGAAAGAAAATGAGAAATGTTCCAATGGAAAAAACATTAGACTATGTCGCTGGTTATTGTACATCGCATGATTTTTCAGCGCGTGATCTACAACTTGAAACACCTAGCGTGCAGTGGATGATTGGAAAGACTTTAGATAATTTCGGTCCAATAGGTCCATACTTTGTTAGCGCTGATCAAGTAAAAGATCCAAATGACTTAAGTGTTCAAACTTGGGTGAATGGTGAAATGCGTCAGAACTCAAATACCAAGTATTTCATTCATAATACTCAAAAAATATTATCTTACATCTCAACGTTTTGGGCTTTAAATCCTGGGGATGTAATTTACACTGGTACTCCAAGCGGAGTTATCATTGGCATGCCAAAAGAAAAACAAGTGTGGCTAAAAGCTGGTGATAAAATTAAGAGTAAAGTTGGTGAACTTGGAACTTTAGAGATCACTCTCGCTTAAATTATTTAAATTCTAGGGCGGCAGATTGTCGCCCTAGAAAATTTTCTTCTCAAATCCTTAATAATCTCAAGATTAAAAATCATTAAGAAAATCAGACAAATTATAATACTAAGGGTCTATGGATTTGTTAAAGACGGCTTTCAAACAAAAATATAGGAAAGTTAACATAATAAATTTTTCTAAAATTCTTATAGTTCTTATAATCCTTCAATTTAAGCCTGTACTTGCAAAAGACTACATTAACGAAAGAGCTTATTTTGAAGACAAGACCGGAACTATGTCGTTGCAGGAAGTTAAAAATAAAGATTTTATCAAAATCGATAGTGTTTTATCAAAAGGTTATAGCAAATCGGTTTTTTGGTTAAGATTAAAGGTAAGCCCTTTAGTTGGGACAAATTTTAGAAATCTTTTACTTAAAATTCAACCAAGTTATGTAGACAGCATTCAATTATTAGACTCTGCAGATCCATCAAATACAAAAAGAATATTAGGAACAAATTTTTCTTCAAACAATAATGATTATAGTTCTATTAATTTCAACTTTGTAATTCCAGGCTCTGAAAAGGAACGTTACGTTTATTTAAAAATACAAACTCAAGGAACTTATTTTATTAGAACAGAGGCTGTAACTATCAGTGAATTTATTAATGGTGATCTGATTCAACAAATTGTTTTTGCTTTTTATATAGGAGTATTATGTTTTTTATTTATTTTTCCACTAACGATTTGGATTAGAGATAAAGATTCATTAAATATTATTTTTGTCATTAAACAATTTGCAGCAATCGTGTTTGTCGTCATGGATACTGGAATTCAAAGAGTAATTTTTAAAAATACTGATCCTTTATTGTTAAATGTGTTGTTTAATTTTAATATAGTTACCTACACTGCCATTCTAATAGGGTTCCATTACTTTTTTTTGAAAGATTATTATCCAAAATCATGGGTAAAATACTTATTTTTAATTTTACTTATCTTTTACGCTCTAGAAATTTATGAAATAGACGGTCATAATTTTAGAAACAGCTTAGAAATTAATTCTATCGTCTTAACTTTGGTTGCGCTATCATTCTTTGTTATCCCATTCTTTGGTTTGTCGTGGGAAAAAAATAAAAATCCGATGTTTACAAAAAAATCTATAATAATTATTTACTTTAGCATCGCAATTTCTATTTTGTTAACGACTATACCTAGTCTTGGGTACATAAATGGAAATTCTTTTTCAATGATTCCAAATTTATTTACCGGTTGTATTACCGGAATTGTATTTTTATTTGTTTTACAATATCGCAATCGCATGTTCAGAGAGCAAGGCGTTAGAGAAATAGCCCAAGCGAATGCAATGGTTGAATTTGAACGAAATAAACGTCAAGAAAAAGAGCGTTTTATCTCAATGTTAACGCACGAGCTAAAAACGCCGTTATCTGTACTAAAATTAGCCTACGAATCTGGAAATGCCACTGCAAGCGACAAAAATGTTCATGGCGCACTCAAAGATATCAATGACGTTATCGACAGATGCGCGCTTGAAGACAAATTAGAGAACCAAGGTTTCAATCTGTTGATTGAAAAACATAATTTAAAGAGAATTATTTACCAAAAAATTTCAGAATATGACTCAGTTGATAAATTTAAGTTCACAATTGATGGAGATTTATCAATTGAGAGCGACTTAAATATTTTAAGAATCATTTTGGGGAACCTGTTTGACAATGCAATCAAGTATGGAGATGAAAATTCTTCAATTTTAGTCAAGGCAATACTGCAAGCTCAAAAAATTTATCTAACAGTTACCAATACTGTCAGTCAAGTAGGTTTGCCAGATGAAGATAAGATCTTTACCAAGTATTATCGTTCGGAAAAAGCGTACAAAAATACTGGATCAGGTCTTGGATTGTATCTTGTGAGTAATTTAGCAAAACTTTTAAAGGGTGAAGTTAAATATTACGTAAACTCTAAGCAGGATCAAGTAACTTTTGAAATAATTTTACCGGAAAAAATGTAATGAGCCAAGATTTTACCATAGCAATCATAGAAGACCACTCATCTCTGCGAGAAATGATGACTAATCATTTCAAAAAAGAGAATTATAAGGTCTTCAGTGGCTCAATGGCTGAAGAGTTAGACGGTTATTTTAAAAAAAATAGAGCAGATCTTCTAATTTTAGATCTTAACTTACCAGGAGAAGACGGTTTGAGTATTGCACGACGATATAGACAAGCATACCCAAACATAAATATTATTATTTTAACGGTTAGAACAGAACCAAAGGATAAAATATTAGGATACGGCACTGGTGCTGACCTATATTTAGCAAAACCTGTATCGATAGAAGAATTAAATGCTGCTGTTTTAAGTATTAAACGAAGATTGACTCAAGAAGATGCAAGTAAAGAGCATCCAAAGTTAGATGTAGCAAAGCGCCAGCTGACATTTAACGATTTAAAAACGCAACTTGGTACACAAGAGGCAACAGTTTTGAAAAAATTTATAGATTCTCCAGAAAATATTGTTGAATATTGGGAAATTTTAGAATTGTTAGAAAAAGAATTTACTGAAAAAAACAAAACAGCAATTACTGTTTATATTCATCGCTTAAATAAGAAATTAGAAGAAGTAGGTATAGAAAATCCTGCAATTCAGTCGGTATGGAAAAAGGGTTACCAACTCACAAAAAAAATCATTATTTTATAAGGGATTATTTTGTAATTTTTAGTAATAAGTTGTAATCCCGCGTAATTTCTAGCATCTCAAAAATAGTACAAAACCCCAAGATTAATCTTAATTTTCGGGGCTTTTTTGAAGTTTACAGTAAAAAAAATATCTGTGCTTTTTCTTGGTGTAGCACTTTTTTTATTTTCAGAAAATGCGCCATCGAAATCTCAAGTAACAACCACAACTCTTCCTACCGGCGGTACAGTTACTTCAGGCAGTGCAGCAATTGCACAAACAGGCAACACCTTGAACATCAATCAAAGTTCACAGCAAGCAATTATCAATTGGTCAACATTTAATGTTGGTAGTTCTGCAACTGTAAACTTTAATCAACCCAACTCGTCATCTTCAACCCTTAACCGAGTGAACGGCGCTACAAAATCTATGATTAATGGTGCTGTAAATGCGAACGGCACTGTAATTTTTATTAATCCAAACGGTGTTGTTTTCGGAAAAGGTGCAGAAGTTAATACGGGTAGCATCGTTGCGACAACGATGAACATTGCAGATCAAGATTATTTATCTGGAAATAACCAGGTTTCTTATTTTGGATCAGCAACAGGAAAAATAGTAAACAAAGGAACGATTACCGCAAATAATATTAACGGTTATATCGCACTGATGGCACCTAAAGTTAGAAATCAGGGCGTTGTAATTGCTACTATGAGCGGAAATAACACGATAGCATTAGTTAGCGGTCAAAAAGTAACGCTAACTTTTCAAGGAGAACAATTATTAAACGTAAATGTTGACGCTTCTGTCATCAAAAGTTTAATAAAAAATAAAAATTTAATCCAAACTTACGGTGGTCAGGTGATAATTGCTGCGAACGCAGCCTCTGATTTAAAATCTTCGGTGTTAGTTAACACAGGAACGATATCTGCGGATGGATTAAACGTTAAAGGCGGTAAAGTTTATTTAACTGCTAACACTATCAAGCAACAAGGGACCGTAACAGCAAGTGCAACTAGCAATTCTTCTGGCACAAGAGTTGAAGGTGGCGTGATTGTAGCATTGGCAAATACAATTAAGCTAGCATCTGGATCTAAAACCCTTGCAACAGGTGACAATGGTGGTGGAGTTATAACTTTAAGCGCTGCAAAAAAAGTAAACGTTAAGGCAGGTGCGCTTGTTGATGCTTCAGCAAACACTTCTGGTAATGGTGGATCGATTAACATTGATGCTCCAACTGTTAAAGTTAATGGCAAACTTTTGGCAAACGGTGGAAATCAATATGGCAATGGCGGATCGATTAATATTATCGCTAGTGATTTTGTAACATCAGCATCAGCGATAATCAAAGCGGGCTCTCAAGTAGCAAATGGGGTTGCAGGAAACCTAAGTTTTTCCATGCCAACCATCAATATAAACCAAGTATTTGCTAACTTGATTTCAAGCGCCTTAAATTCAACGAATGTAATCTTAAACGCTTTAAAAAACGTTTATTTTACGCTAGCGAATTCAGCGTCTAATAACGCTGCAATCATTAATCTATTGCAAGGAGTTGTTATTTATAAAACAACATCCACTAGAACTGGTTTGCAGTTTAACGCTGACGGTACGGTCTACATTGCAGGTCAAGTGGTTGCAAATGAAGGTAGCCTTTTGGATCTTGTGTTAAATGGCAATAACGCAGTTTCCATTAGCGAACTAGCTAAGTTAGTTGCAAGTAGCGTTACAATTAACTCTAAGCAGGGCGAGGTTAATCTGTCAGGCGCATCACTGACAAGTGCAGTTGGTAATATCAACATCTCAGCTAAAGGCGACATCAACGTTGTTAATCTAAATGTTGTTGCAAACAATCCAATCGATGGGGGTCAGATAGCAATGATCTCAACGGATGGAAGTGTAAATTTGCAACAGTCTTTCATTCAGACTAATGGTGGAGTGGGTCGAGGCGGAACAATCTCCATCACAGCAAACCAAAATGTGGCAGTTTTAAATACTAACGTTTTAGCAAATGGAGGAACAGATGGAGGACAGGTTGTTATCATATCAGGAAGTAAAGATGTAAATCTTACACAAGTTTTAATTCAAACTAACGGCAGCACTGGCCGTGGTGGGACAATTTTAATATCTGGTGCGAACCAAACTCTAATCTCAGGCACCGAGATTAATGCTACCGGCTATACTCATGGCGGTACAATCAGAATCGGAAACGACGATACTAATCACACATTACCATTTTCAAATTACACAAGCATAGATCAGACAAGTTCTCTTAATGTTTCTCAACAAGACAAATCGACTTTAAACTTTAATGGGGGAACAATTGAAACTTCAGGCGCAACTTTAAACTTATTACTAAAGATTACAACGGGGCAAGGTGGTTTATGGTTGTTAGACCCTACAACGGTAACAATTACTTCAAGCGGCAATACTAGCAATGGTAATATCAATAACGCCTTAGCTCAAAGCGGATCAGTTAATATAAGAGACGCTGATATCGTTACAGCTTTAAACGCTGGAACCAACGTTGTCATCACTGCAAGCACTTCAATTACTGATAACGGAGGTCAAATTGGTTGGGGAAGCAACCCAGTTAGTGGTGGATCTGGAGATTTAACTTTTACTGCTCCAACAATAAATATTAATAGCAATATTACAACACGAGGCTCGCAGACTTATAATGGTGCAGTTAATTTAACTTATGTTGGTTCATCAAGTAACTCAGTTAATTTTACTTCTAACTCTTCAATCACTTTTAACTCAACAGTTGATGACAATGGTAGTGGACATGGCTTTAGAGTAACGGGTACAGTTGTTACTTTTAACGGGAATGTTGGCTCATCAACTAAGCCAAACGCAGTTAACGTGACAGCCTCAAATGGTGCTTATGTTTGGGGAAATATAACTGCAAACTCTATTACTTTTAATAACTCCGCAGTTCACGCCACACAAAGTTCAGTATTTTCACCAAGCTCTATAAGCGCTTCTTCATTATCTAGAGACTTATACTTTAGTTTAGGTATCCAGGCGTCAGCAATTTACAACAGTTCAACAACATTAAGTTCATTTACTAGTTACACGCTTACAGGTCTTAGAGCTGCTGACAGCGGAGTAACTTTATCTTCTATCACTGTAAATAACGACGCAGCAGGTTCAACTTATGTAACTGCGTTTACACTTTCAGCTAACACTAGCTCTTATGCATTAGGAACGACAGGCCAAGCTAACGTTACAACTGGGCAGACAACAACCAACACTGTTACTATTGCTAAAGCAACATTAACAATTGCAAGCATTACAGCACAAAATAAAGTTTACGATGCAACAAATGCTGCAACAATTGCTTACACAAGTAACGTTATAAGCGGAGATCAAATAACTTTTTCTAGCACATCAACATTTGCAAGTGTTAACGTTGCAAACGGAATTACAGTTACTGCAAGTAACATTACAATTTCAGGTAATGATGCTGGAAACTATACGTTAGCGACAACTTCTAAAACAACCACAGCGAATATTACTAAAGCTGATTTAGCTGCAACAGGTTCTAAGATTTATGACTCCACTACATCATTTTCACCTTCTAATTTAATAATCACAGGAGTTAATGGACAAACATTTACAGCAACAGGTACAGCAACATTATCTTCAGCTAACGTTCAAACTAATCAGCCTTTAAGCTCAATCAGTTTAACTCTTTCAGGAGTAAGTGACGCTTCAACAAGTAACTACAACACTTTAACAGTTAGTCAGACTTCAGTTAGTGTTACTCCTAAAACATTAACAGCTTCAATGGTTGTTGCTGATAAAACTTATGATGGAACAACAACTGCAACTCCAACATTTACAATCAGCGGCTTAATTGGTTCACAAACATTAGTTGTTACAGGAACAGCAACATTCGATAGTGCAAATGCTGGATCAAGAACTGCAACTGCACAAACAGTTTCATTAGCTAATGGAACTAATGGTGGTTTAGCTTCTAACTACTCTTTATCTGCAGGACAAACTGATACTGCAACTATTAACAAAGCCACAGCAATAGTTAGTGCTACAAAAACTTATGACGGGACAACAGCTTTAACATCGAGCCAAGTTACAGTAACGGGAGTTGCCGGAGTAAGTTTAGATTTCGCGTTATCTAGAACGGCTAGTTTGGGTTATTATTCAGGTGGAAAATGGTATTGGAACATTTCTTCAGGATTTGCAAATACAACAGTATTAAATAATGCAAACGTAGTTGGAGCTACATATGTAAGTCTTGGAAACCTTACTTTAATCGGTGGAAATTCAGGAACAACAACAGATCCTAACAACTATGTTCTACCTGCTTCAAACGCAAGCGCTTACAACGCAGCACAAGTAATACCAAAAGCTCTAACAGCAACAGTTGCGGCGGCTGACAAAACTTACGATGGGACAACCACGGCCGCAGTTACATTTACTGTTGCAGGTGGTTTAGTTGACTCACAAACATTAGTTGTTACAGGAACAGCAACATTCGATAGTGCAAATGCTGGATCAAGAACTGCAACTGCACAAACAGTTTCATTAGCTAATGGAACTAACGGTGGTTTAGCTTCAAACTACTCTTTATCTGCAGGACAAACTGCAACAGCAACAATTAGTAAAGCAACTTTAACTGTAACTGGAGCTACAACTAACGTTACTTAC
>TBL_comb48_EPIDRAFT_1001735_pt1 | contig 15717 bp, 12 predicted proteins | sample TroBogEpilimnion_37_FD_10681 | JGI IMG/M metagenome (IMG submission 10681)
CATTTATTAGGGGGCAAGCTAAATTCTTTAGACTCTCCTTTTAAGGGCCTTGCCCTTTTTTTTTAAAAGGAGAGTCCTTCCTTTTGGTCACGGGGCTAATTATTTCAAGTCCAAAAAGATTTTAAAATCCCCCTTCACCACACCCAAAAAAAATATCAAGCAAAATTGGGAACCACTTTCTGGCGGTATAAAAATGATAATCCCTCCTCTTTTTTCACGTTTTTATGAGGGGACGTCCGCCAAAATTTCTAATCCAGGAATTTTACTAGAGTTTTAGTTATAGGAGAAACCCCGATTTAGAAATTTTGGCGGACGTCCCCTCATAAAAAAAACGCCAAAATCTAGGAAAATCCAAATTTTGGAGTCTGTAAGTACAAAAAAAGCTAAAAATTTTTAGCTTCCTAGGGAAACTTCTGTTAACACCTCACTGTGATTACCGTGAAGAAACTCATACCTGTCGTTAAAATACCGCCAGAAAGTGGTTCCCAATTTTGCTTGATATTTTTTTTGGGTGGACTTTAGAAAAGCTATAAAGGGGGGATTTTAAAATCTTTTTGGACTTGAAATAATTAGCCCCGTGACCAAAAGGAAGGACTCTCCTTTTAAAAAAAAAGGGCAAGGCCCTTAAAAGGAGAGTCTAAAGACTTAAACCGGAAAGGATAAGCTAAATAAGTAAAAAAGAAGAAAGACAAGATAGTAGGCATTTATTAGGGGGCAAGCTAAATAAGTAATAAAGAAAGACAAGATAGTAGGCATTTATTAGGGGGCAAGCTAAATTCTTTAGACTCTCCTTTTAAGGGCCTTGCCCTTTTTTTTTAAAAGGAGAGTCCTTCCTTTTGGTCACGGGGCTAATTATTTCAAGTCCAAAAAGATTTTAAAATACCGCCAGAAAGTGGTTCCCAATTTTGCTTGATATTTTTTTTTGGGTGTGGTAATTAGAATTTATAAAGTTTGAATCTGGCTTCAGCTCTATTTTGAGTTAAATCTATATATAAACAGGTGCTTTAAATAATATATAAAGTAGTAGCTAATTTTAGGAAACAATTATTTGGGCCTAGTTAAACTCTTAGGATTGACTAAAATCGTGCCAGCCGTCGCGGTTAGACGAAGAATTCTAGTAGAGTAATAGTTTTGTAGCTAACATTTGATTGATCGGGTAGTCAAATTTTATTACTAAGGTGAAATTTTTAATAAAACACAAGTTCCCTGCAGATCTGTTGGGGCTAATAAGTTTAAGTAAAAAACCAGGATTAGATACCCTGTTATTGTAAATCATTTCTAAGTAGGGTAGTAAAAGTTGTTCTTCAAACCCAAAGATTTTGGCGGCATTTCATCCTAATAGAGGAGCTTGTTCTGTAATTGATAGTCCTCACTCTATCTTACCCCTTCTTGTTTAGCTTGTATACCGCCGTTGTCAGATTACTTCCTAAGAATGTCTTCAACAAAAATATTTTTTTTACTTCAGGTCAAGGTGCAGTTTATGGGTGGGTAGTTATGAGCTACAATTTTTATTAAAAATACGGATTTTAGGTTAAAAACCGGAGGAAGGTGGATTTGTTAGTAAACTTACTTAAGTATAGTGGGTTGAATAAGGCAATGAAATGTGCACATATCGCCCGTCACTCTCTTCTTAAGAGGAGATAAGTCGTAACAAAGTAGATGTACTGGAAAGTGTATCTAGAATGAGATAGGGAGCCTGATTAGTTAGGCAACTCGTTTACATCGAGTGGATACTTGTGCGAATCAAATTCTATCTAGATTTTTACTTGGGGGCAATATTTTTAATAGAATCATCTTAATCTTCGATGTTTAAGTATAAGTTAAAGAAATAATTAAGTCATTCCTTATAGTTCATAGTACTGTGAAGGAAAGTTGAAAAATTAATTTAGTCTTATAAAAGAAGATTTAATTATCGTACCTTGTGTATCAGGGTTCAGTAAAATTTTCTTTTAATAAATTACTCCCGAATTTAAGCGAGCTATACTTTAAGGTTTGTCAATGTGGCAAAATTTTTTTAAATTGAAGTATTGGGTGAGATGCCATTCGAGCTTTTTTATCTGGTTTTCTGAAAAATGAATTTAATTCGGCTAATTTAAGTTTTATTGTAAATTATTACTAAAAAATTTAAATTATTAAAGCCCTGGGGGGATGAGCTCCTGGGGCAAACTAATTGATACAAAAGTTAAATTTATTTAGATGATTTTAGGCTTAAAAGTGGCCTAAAAAACAATGTTTTTTATAACTTACATCTTTCTAGTAGTAGTATTTTTTTAGTTTTTATCAATTTATCAGGATACTTAAACTAATAACTACTTTGAGGAAAAAATGCTGGAATAAGTAGAATTTTGTGTAAATATTTGTCCACAAGGTAGGTTAAAAATTAATTTAATTTAAACTATTTTAAAGGAATTCGGCAAATTGTTTTCCGCATGTTTAACAAAAACATCTCCCCCTGTAGTATAGGGGGTAACGCCTGCTCAATGCATTGTAAATAGCCGCAGTATTCTGACTGTGCTAAGGTAGCATAATCATTAGTCTCTTAATTAGAGGCTGGTATGAATGGTGAGACGAGAAAAAAGCTGTCTCTGAAATAATTATTGAATTTCATTTTTAGGTGAAAAAGCCTAAATGTATTTGGGGGACGATCAGACCCTTTGGAGCTTTATATCAACAAAATTTTAGGTTAATTTTATGGCAAAGATTTTGTTGATATTTTGTTGGGGCGACAGAAAGTTACGTATACCACTTTTTTTAAAAAACACGTATTTGTGAATTATTGATCCCTTCCGCAGGATTAAAAGACTAAGTTACCCTAGGGATAACAGCGTAATCTTTTTGGAGAGTTCTTATCGATAAAAAGGTTTGCGACCTCGATGTTGGATTAAGAAATTAGCAAGGTGCAGAAGTTTTGCTGGAAAGTCTGTTCGACTTTTAATTTCTTACATGATCTGAGTTCAAACCGGCGTAAGCCAGGTTGGTTTCTATCCTCAAATTTTGTGTCTTATTTTTAGTACGAAAGGATTAAAATAGGGGGAGTTTTCTTATCTTAGGGAAATAAATTAAAAGTAAAAAAATAGTGTCAGTCTGACAGATAATGTAGTAGACTTAGGATCTACTTATGTAGGTGATAGCCCTACGGCTGACTTAAATGATCAATGTTGTTCTTTTCCTTCTTCTCGTCCTCATGGTGCTGGTGGGGGTGGCTTTTTTTACTTTATTTGAGCGTAAGTTATTAGGATACATTCAGTTGCGGAAGGGTCCTAACAAGGTGGGAGTAGAGGGAATCTTGCAGCCTTTTTCTGATGCTATCAAATTGTTTTCTAAAGAACACATTTCCCCCTCAATTTCTAATTACTTAGTTTTTTTACTTGCTCCCTGTTTTAGTTTAGGGCTCTCCCTCTTAATATGGGTAAGAATACCTTCAGTATTTAATTTAATCTCTTTTAATAAGAGTGTTTTATTTTTTCTTTGTGGGCTGGGGGTTGGTGTCTATGGCCTTCTGGCAGCGGGGTGAAGTTCTAATTCTAAATATTCCCTTATTGGTTGTTTGCGGGGGGTGGCTCAAACTGTTTCTTACGAAGTAAGTCTAGTTTTAGTTTTATTTACTCCTTTGCTGGTAACTCTGGGTTATGAGTGGGGGGGGTTTGCCGCCTTTCAAGAAGATTTTTGGTTTATTTTCATCTTCCCGATAGCAAGATTAGTTTGATTCATTTCTTGTCTGGCTGAAACTAACCGTACTCCATTTGATTTCGCGGAGGGGGAGTCTGAGTTGGTGTCAGGATACAATACTGAATATAGAAGAGGTGGGTTTGCACTAATTATACTAGCGGAGTACACTAGAATTTTAATAATGTCCTTCTTATTTAGAGTGATTTTTATGGGGGGAAACTCTTCTCTTTTCATTTTATTCTGTTTTATGACTTTAGCTTTTATTTTTGTCTGAGTCCGGGGGACGTTACCCCGGTTTCGTTATGATAAACTTATGTACCTAGCATGGAAGTGTTTCTTGCCCTTTTCAATCTTTTATCTGGTATGAATGGCTGGGGTAATAAGTATATTATTTTTGGGGTTCAAGAGTGTTAAAAGATTTAAACTTTTATGACTTGCTTTCAAAACAAGGGCCTTAATTAGGTTAAACAATCTTAAAGTAAAATCTTATCTCATGTTTTAAGGATAAGGGGGGCTAAAATAAAATATCTAAAGTAAATTACTGTGAAGATTTGACCAACCAGTACATACGGGTCTTCTACTGGTTTAGCCCCAATTCAGGTTAAAATTAATACTGTTCTAATTAACGATCAGAATAAAAACTTATTTAGGGGGTAGAATTCTAACCCCTTTATACTTCTTTTATGTCAGATGGGTATGATAGCTAGAATCAAAATGGATAGTAAGAGGGCTACTACTCCCCCCAATTTATTAGGGATTGACCGAAGAATCGCGTAAGCAAACAAGAAGTATCATTCAGGCTGAATATGGACAGGAGTGACTAGTGGGTTGGCAGGATTAAAATTTTCTGGGTCACCTAGTAAATTAGGTGAGATTAGGGTTAACGTAATCAGGATACTTAACAAAAATAGGAACCCTACTAAATCCTTAATAGTAAAGTAAGGATGAAATGGGATCTTATCAGAATCTCTCTTTAGACCGAGTGGGTTATTAGAGCCTGTCTGGTGTAAAAATAAAAGGTGAATAATAACCACCCCCAGAATAATAAATGGAATTAGGAAATGGAATCTAAAAAATCGGTTCAGGGTAGCGTTGTCAACGGCAAACCCCCCCCACAGCCATTGAACAATTAAGTCTCCTACGTAGGGGACAGCAGAGAGTAAGTTAGTAATTACCGTAGCCCCCCAAAAGGATATCTGGCCTCAAGGTAGGACATAACCTATAAAAGCGGCTCCTATAGTAAGCAAGAGAAGAAGGATTCCTGAAAATCAGGTGAGGGAGTAAAGATAGGAGCCATAATAAAGTCCCCGCCCAATATGAAGATACAGACAAATAAAAAAGAATGAGGCTCCGTTAGCATGAATAGTTCGCAAGAGCCACCCGTAGTTAACGTCTCGAATAATGTGTACTACACTTGAGAATGCTATATCAACGTGGGGGGTGTAATGTATTGCTAAGAAAATTCCAGTAAGAATTTGGGTAACTAAGCATAGTCCTAGTAAGGAGCCGAAGTTTCATCAACTGGAGATATTCGAGGGGGCGGGTAGATCTACTACTGCTCTATTTATGATTTTTATTAAAGGATGGGTGTTGCGGAGCGTTGCCATTAAGAGGCTCGAAGAGAAGAGGAGTCATTTTTTGTAATAAAAACTACTACAATAAGTGTGAGTAGTAGGTAAAGTACCAAAAAAATGGTTAGACTTCCTAGGTGGTCAGAGTATAGAAGTGTAATTCAATATGTGTTTTCACTAGTATAAGTTAAAACAGGCAAGAGGGCGCTGCTTTTAGACTCAAATATTTCTAGGTTAGAAGAGAGAAAGTAAGAAGCTAGTAAAATTCTGCCAGAGGTGATAATAATGACACCGAACTCTTTCTTTTGGGGGGCTTGCGTTTCGTTAGATGCAAGTAGAGAAACGTAGATAAAAATTACAAGCAAGCCCCCCAAAAGAATTAGGACTAAAGCATATGAAAGTCAAGTCCCTGCCCCTGTAAGTCCTAAGGTTACTCCCAGGAAAAAAGTAAGGGTTAAGATAATTAGCCCCATCAGTAAAGGATGGCTTATGAGGGGAAATAGGCATACTAGCAGAATTATGGGGCATAGAGTTAGATACTGTCCAATGTGCAAAAAGTAGTTTAATTGAGAATTGGAGCTTTGGGAGCTTTAGGTGTAGGTCCCTATCTTTTTGAAGTCCTAGAAAGTTTCTTTATCTCTGATTTACAAGACCAGTGTTTTTTTTAAACTACTAAGACTGTGAGACGCTGAATATTTATTAGTCCCTTTACTATTATCCTAATTGTATTTGTATTGATTTTCCTTTTTAGATTCATTTCTAAGCGTAAGCACCTCTTGGCAACTTTGTTGAGATTAGAGGGGTTGATGTTGATGCTTTTCGGTATTCTTTTTTGAGTAGGGTCTGTTCTTAGTTTCAGAAATTTTGTATTAGTGTTTTTGACACTTACAGCTTGTGAGGGGGCACTGGGCCTGTCGTTACTAGTTTCTATAGTTCGAACTCATGGGGGGGATGGGTTTAGCTCTCTAAATGCACTTCAATGCTAGAAATGTTAAAATTTATTTTGATAGGGATCTTAATATCTTCTCTCTTTAATAATTGGGGTGTTCTAATTTCTTCGCTTTTTTTGATAGTTTTTCTTTTTGGGGTGATAGCAGAGGGATTTGGAATGGGGGTGGTTAACTTTATTTTCATTGATGTATTGTCCTACTTTTTAAGTTACTTATCTATTTGGATTTTAATTTTAATGCTTGTTATAAGTTTCTATATTAAGGAGCACAAAGTATTCCCAAGTATTTTTTTAGGGTTAGGGTTAGCTATGTTGATTTTTCTTTTAATTAGTTTTGGCACTTCTGACCTTTTAATATACTATATCGCTTTTGAGACCACTCTTATCCCTATTTTCATACTAGTAATAGGTTGGGGTTACCAGCCTGAACGTGTTACTGCTTCCTATTTTCTCTTATTCTATACTCTCACTGCTTCTTTACCCTTACTTCTGGGGATTCTCTGAGTAAATTACACTGACGGATGTCTTGACTACTTCTTTCTGATGGGGGGTATGAAATTTAGTAATTCTATCTTGTTTTGGGTGATAATACTGGCTTTTTTAGTCAAGCTTCCTGTATATTTTGGTCACTTATGGTTACCTAAAGCCCATGTAGAAGCACCCGTAGCTGGATCTATGATTCTTGCGGGGGTGCTTCTAAAGTTGGGGGGCTACGGCATAGTACGAGTGTTACCCTATATTGAGGTAAGTCTTTCGGAGTTTTCGAGTATTCTTATAAGTGTGGCACTGGTGGGGGGGGCTGTAGCTTCCATTATCTGTATCCGCCAGACTGACTGTAAATCTCTAGTAGCGTATTCCTCTGTTGCTCACATGGCCCTAGTATTACTTGGAGTAACTATTAATTCGTCTATGGGGCTGGCAGGAGTTATCACTATTATAATTAGTCATGGACTTTGTTCTTCTGGGTTATTCAGCTTAGTTGGTATAATCTACGAACGTCTAGGTACCCGTAGAATTATTTTAATCCGCAGTCTAATTACTTTAGCCCCCCTGTCTTCATTGTGATGGTTCTTGTTTGGTATCAGTAATATGGCTGCCCCCCCATCACCCAACCTTCTCGGTGAAATTTATATGTTTGTTTCTTCTCTTGGGTGATGGGGGGGCAGCGCAATTTTGGTGGGGGGGTTGTCTTTTATAGCGGGAGCTTACAACCTCTATCTTTTTGTTTCTACTCAGCATGGGACAGAGAGACCATTACTTAGTACAGTGAGTGATTGTTCTTTTCGAGAACATCTCGTTTTAATTTTTCATCTCATTCCGTTTATTCTTCTTTTCCCCGTGTTAGTACACTTGTTTGTGTGTTATTGTAGTTTAATTTAAAACCTAGGTTTGTGGGGCCTAAGATGTATAAATATACCAGTAACCGTGGATAAATATCTTTATCAAAAAATTTCTTTTTATCTGGCTAATCTCATACTTACTGTTGGTGTAGTTGGTGTTTTTTTCAGATTTAGTGGGGGGTCAGTCTTTATTGAGTGGTTTCTAGGAGGTAGCAGAATAAATTTTAGCGTAGTGTTTCTCTTAGATAGAATTAGCTGTTTTTTTCTTGCAGTAGTCCTGTGTATCTCTTCTAACGTTGTGTGGTATAGTAAAAGTTACATGGGCAGCGATCCAAACGCTAATCGCTTTATTTTACTAGTTGTCGGGTTTATTGGCTCCATGATTATATTGATTACTAGTCCTAACATTTTAAGTATCCTACTAGGGTGGGATGGGCTAGGTTTAGTCTCTTACGCATTAGTAATCTATTACCCTTCTAAGAAGTCTAGCAGTGCAGGGATACTGACTGTTCTCTCTAACCGGGTGGGGGATGTATGTATCTTGCTTTCAATCGCTTGATTTACATCACTGGGTGATTTTAATTTCAGAATCTGATCTAGCCTTCATCCTTTGGAGTTTAGTAATTGAGTTCCTTTTCTTGTTATAGTAGCTGCTATGACTAAGAGAGCCCAGATTCCTTTCTCTGCTTGGCTTCCCGCTGCTATAGCAGCTCCTACTCCAGTTTCTGCCTTAGTTCATTCCTCGACTCTAGTGACCGCGGGGGTGTACCTTTTGATTCGGTTTTCTTTTATTTTGGGGGATAGCTGTTCAGCATTGTTACTCTTTATCTCTTTAATAACTATGTTTTTATCGGGGGTTGTGGCAATTTTCGAGTATGATTTTAAAAAAATTATTGCTTTGTCAACCCTGAGTCAGTTGGGTATAATAATATTTGCAATCTCTTTAGGCCTTTTTGAGGTAGCTTTTTTCCATCTACTAACTCATGCGCTATTTAAGGCTTTGTTATTTCTTTGTGCCGGTATTTTGATTCACGGAGTGGGTAACACTCAGGATATTCGTTGTTTTGGTGGACTATCTTTAAATTTTCCTTTAGTTACGGTGTGTATAAATTTAGCTAACTTATCTCTTTGTGGTGTGCCCTTTTTAGCGGGCTTTTATTCGAAGGATTTAATTGTTGAACTCGCCTGCCAATCTTCGTGGGGCATCTTTACTTTACTAATAATATTTACTTGCTTGAGATTGACAGTCCTTTATTCGGTTCGACTTACCTATCTTAGTTTTGTCGGGCCTTTTGGTGGGGGGGTTGAAGTTTCGGTGTGTGAATCAGACACTTCGTTAGTAGGACCTGTAATTGTATTGACATTTATTTCCTTAATATCTGGTCCGACTTTAGGATGGCTTAGCTTTTCTGCCCCTGCCCTTATTTTCCTACCATCATTCTTAAAGTGGGCTGCCCTTTTCTTTGTTATTTCTTCTTTAGTTATTATAATTAATTTACAACGTTTAAGTTATTTATACGGGTGGGGGGCAGAAAACAAGTTTAGAGGTTTAATGTGGTTCCTACCCTGACTAAGTAGCCAGGGAGTTTTACGAAAGACTTTAAAAAATGCTGACTTATTTTTAAAGGTTCACGATCAGGGTTGGCTTGAATTTTACTCAAGTAAGGGCTTACAAGTTGTGACTGGTAGTAACGGTCTGTTTAGTTTAAAATTCCAGCATAACAGTCTAAAGCTTCATTTTTTAATTTTTTTAGTGTGATTGTTTTTATGTNTAATTTTTTCTTTATGTTCTTGTAGCTTAAGTTTAAAGCATAGCACTGAAGATGCTATTATAGTCAACGACTCACGGGCAACTGTTAGAACCTACTGTTCATTTTTACAATGAAAATGTAATGTAATAATCTTATACTATAACTGCAGAAATACAAACGGAATTTAACCGCTTAGGGATAGAGTTAGCGGCTCTTCACTTGCTTTTATTTCCTTGGTTGGGGCCATTAGCCCTAAATCCCATTAACAGTGAGATGCTTCTAATTTTAGCTTCAACCAAAAAACCTGGATCTTTCCGATCAATCTTTTAGGCCGAAACTAAACGTAATGTATTTACTTCAGATTTTTTTGTGAGGAAGGCCATTCAATAGCACCTCTTGAATGCAAATCAAGTATTATATTTAAATACAACCCCTAAACTGATCATTCTAGGCTCCCCTGTTTTCACTCATGGAATAGCCCCCCCAACAAGATAATTAGAAATGAGATAAAAATGGAATTTCATCAGATCTCTTGAGAAGTGGGGATACTTTGGATGGCGGGGAAAAGGATCACAATCTCAACGTCAAAAATTAAGAAGATAATTGTTACGAGAAAAAAACGAAGGGAGAATGGAAGTCGTTGATTGGAATTAGAGTCAAACCCGCACTCGAATGGGGAAGATTTTTCACGGTTTATCTTACTTTTTTTTCTAAGAATGAGGGATAAGAGTAAGACTACGGCGCTTAATGACAAGATTAGGGGGGTAAAAACCATAAGATAAAAAATTATCTTTCCCCTAAGTAGGGTCTTTTTGATTGGAAGTCAAATATACTAATATATTAGAAAGATTTAGTTACCTCATCAGTAGATTGAGATGAAAAGAAACAGTCAGACTACATCTACAAAATGTCAGTACCACGCTGCGGCTTCGAATCCGAAGTGGTGCGTTGGCGAGAAGTGATTAAGGATGTGTCGCACCAAACAAACCAGTAGGAAAGTTGTCCCGATGATAACGTGTAGTCCATGGAACCCAGTCGCTACAAAAAAAGTGGTCCCGTAGATCGCGTCAGCGATAGAGAAAGGTGCCTCAAAGTATTCTAAGGCTTGAAGTGATGTAAAATACAGACCAAGAAAGACCGTTAAACATAATCCTTGGGAGGCTTGAGAGTGGTTATTTTCTATCAGTGCGTGATGGGCTCAAGTGACTGTGACTCCGGAGGCTAATAAAATAGCAGTATTTAGTAGGGGGATTTGAAAGGGGTTAAAAGGTTTAATACCAAGCGGGGGTCACGCTCTTCCTAATTCAACGGCGGGGGCCAAACTTCTATGGAAAAAGGCCCAAAAAAACGAAAAGAAAAATAAAACTTCAGAAATAATAAATAAGATTATCCCCCACCGAAGCCCAATCCCTACTTTACTTGTGTGAAGTCCCTGAAAAGTTCCTTCCCGTACTACATCTCGTCACCATTGAACCATTACTATTGTTGTAGATAGAAGACCGAGAATTACTAAGTCTATATTAAAAGTATGAAATCATTTAGCAAGTCCTGTGACTAATCTTATCACTCTGAAGGCTCTTAAAATAGGCCACGGACTTTTATCTACGAGGTGGAAGGGGTGGTTTATAAGGTTTGACATTAAACTACTTCTCTAGAATAAAGAGTTGCGAGTACAGCAAATACATAGGATTGAATGACAGCTACCGCACTCTCCAGGGTTAAAAGCAGAATTTGGGTAACAAGAAGAATTCTCAAGAGGGATGAAGATATCGAGGGTCCCTGATTTCCAAGTAAAACTAACAGTAGGTGCCCTGCAATTATATTTGCTGCTAGACGTACGGCCAAGGTGCCAGGTCGAATAACATTACTTACAGTCTCAATAAGGACCATGAAAGGCATAAGAACCGGGGGTGTTCCGAGTGGAACTAAGTGGGCAAGCATATGAGACGTGTGGTTTATTCACCCGTAAATTATAAATGTTAACCACAATGGGAAAGCAAGTCCTAGGGTTATAGCTAAATGACTTGAGGCAGTAAATACGTAAGGTGCTAACCCAAATAAATTATTAAATAAAATGAATAAAAATAGTGAGAAGAAAATAAGTGTTTGACCTTGGGCCCCTCTTGGTCCGATTAAAGTTTTGAATTCCCCATGAAGTTGATCAGAAACAAGCCTGAAAAATTTTGTTCTCCGATTGCTTCTGACTCAAAAGCCTCATGGGAGTGCAAGTAGTCCTGTAAAAATGGCCAGTCAATTGAGCGGCAGTGTTAGTATGGAAGAAGGGTCAAAAACAGAAAACAAGTTAGCTATCATTTTCAATCTAAATAAAGGTGTAAAGTCTCTCCCCGATCTTCAACTTTAATTTTTGTGGAAAAATTTAGGAAGTAGATAAAACTTAAAAAAATTAGGAAGGTTAGGATAAAAATTATAAATAGAATAACTCAGTTTATAGGTCAAATTTGGGGCACAAAGAAATGTTCTGGTGAGCAACTCTAGCATGACAAGCTAGGATTATTTTTTAACTAATTTCTCTACGTCACCAGAGCCAGGTGTTAACTGGCATCTCTAAGCTTAAGAGGCTTTTGCTTACTTTAAGCTATCTGATGAGAATGATTTAACTCAATTAAGAAAATCTATCGGGTTAACAGCTTCTACTCTGATAGGCATAAATCTATGATTAGCTCCGCAGATTTCAGAGCATTGACCATAAAAAACCCCAGGACGATTAAAAAACACATTAAGTTGGTTTAATCGTCCTGGGACAGCATCAGCTTTAATTCCTAAACTAGGTACAGTTCAAGAGTGAATAACATCAGCGGCTGTTACTAGGAGTCGAACCTGGGTTAAGTAGGGCAAGATTACCCGATTATCGACTTCTAGTAAGCGGAACTGACCGTCTATGAGATCATTTGTGGGGGTTATGTAAGAGTCAAACTCGATTTCATTAAAATCGGAGTACTCATAACTTCAATATCATTGGTGGCCTACAGTTTTTAAGGTGATGCTGGGTTCTGTCGTCTCATCGATAAGATAAAGAAGTCGTAGAGAGGGCAAGGCAAGAATAATTAAAATAACAGCAGGAAGAACCGTCCAAATAATTTCGATTATCTGGCCATCTAATAAATATCGGTTTACTAACTTATTGGTTACTAGACTCATTATAAAGTATCCTACCAGTGTAGTGATCAGGATAACGATAAGAAGGGCGTGATCATGGAAGAAGATAAGTTGTTCCATAAGAGGGGACGCTCTGTTTTGGAATCCGATTTGCGCTCATGTTGCCATTTTCTAACAGAAAGGTTCTCACTTTCATAACCAGAGCTTAAATCTGGGGCACTTCTCTGCCACGATAGAACCGGGAAATGAATACTAGCTCGTTGTAACTGTGCTCAGCCGGGGGGAAAGAGTGCTGCCACTCGATTGAAGTTGCTAAGTGGGTTGAAAATAGACTTGGTCGCAATCTAACAAAAGATTCCCAAATAATAAAGATAAATCCTAACGTGGCTACGAACGATACCAAAGATCCTACAGAAGATACAACATTTCAAGCTAAGTACGCATCTGGGTAGTCGGCGTAACGTCGAGGTATGCCTGCCAACCCTAAGAAGTGTTGGGGAAAAAAGGTTAAATTAACCCCCACAAATATTGTAAAAAAATGAATTTTTAGTCAACGTGCTTGAAGGGTCAAACCCGTAAAAAGAGGGAACCAATGAGCCACCCCCGCAAAAATTGCAAATACTGCCCCTATTGATAAAACATAGTGAAAGTGAGCTACTACATAGTAGGTATCATGAAGAATAATGTCAAGTCTTGAGTTAGCTAGGACTACTCCTGTTAGCCCCCCCACAGTAAATAGGAATACGAATCCCCCAGCCCACAAAATGGAGGGATTGAATACTAGTTGGGTACCGTGGAGAGTACCAAGTCAGCTAAAAATTTTAATTCCCGTAGGGACAGCAATAATCATAGTAGCTGCGGTAAAATAGGCTCGGGTATCTACATCTATACCTACAGTAAATATGTGGTGGGCTCATACTACAAACCCCAATACGCCAATTGCTAGTATAGCGTAAATTATACCTAAAGTACCGAATGCTTCCTTCTTTCCTCTTTCATGGCTAATAATATGAGAAATTATACCAAATCCTGGGAGGATTAGAATATAAACCTCTGGGTGCCCAAAAAATCAAAACAGATGCTGGTACAAAATTGGGTCCCCACCTCCCGCCGGGTCGAAGAAAGAGGTATTAAGGTTTCGGTCCGTAAGGAGTATCGTGATAGCTCCTGCTAAGACAGGGAGTCTTAGCAGGAGTAGTAGGGCTGTGATTGCTACTGACCAGACGAATAATGGGATTCGATCCAATGTCATACCTGAAGATCGTATATTGATGATAGTAGTAATAAAATTTACAGCCCCCAGGATAGAAGAGATACCCGCCAAATGAAGAGAAAAGATTCTTAGGTCAACTGAGGCCCCTGCATGAGCGATACCCCCCGAAAGAGGGGGGTAAACAGTCCACCCTGTTCCTGCCCCTCTTTCCACAGCCCCCCCCACCAGCAGCAAAGTTAGGGCAGGAGGTAAAAATCAAAATCTGAGATTATTTAGACGAGGGAAGGCTATATCTGGGGCACCCAACATCAGGGGCACCAACCAGTTTCCAAACCCACCAATTATGATAGGCATAACCATAAAAAAAATTATAACAAACGCATGAGCTGTGACAATAACATTATAAATTTGGTCATCCCCAATCAAGCTTCCAGATTGCCCCAGTTCAGCCCGAATGAGAAGACTTAGCGCAGTACCTACTATTCCTGACCAGATGCCAAAAATAAAATAAAGAGTCCCGATGTCCTTATGGTTAGTTGAAAATAATCAACGTCGCAATAGTTAGTCAAATGGCTGAGCCGAGGCATTAAATTGTAAATTTAATTACGGGGGGTCTCCCCCTTTGACTATGGGTGGGGCAGGTAGAATAGTTTAGCAAGTAAAACATTTAGATTGCAAATCTAAAAACGGGGCTCCCCTTCTACCTACTAGAATTTAAGAATAGGATCTTAATTAAAGCTTTGAAGGCTTTTAGTTTCGTTAACTTAAAATTCTACATAAAATAAACTAAAAATAACCCCCCACAACTGATCAAAAAAGTAGTGGAAAACATCACAGGCAATGATAGGGGGTCCTTGTTAAGGGTGTTGTAAGTTAGCCCCCCCACAATAAAAGACGAGAATATGAGTCGTAAGTAAAAGTACAGCACCAATAAGCTTATCCCTACTATGATACCCGCTGTAAGAAATATAGAATAGGAAATAGCTAGCTGTAACACTATTCATTTAGGCAAAAATCCTAAAAAGGGGGGTAAACCACCTAGAGAAAGGAGGGCAAAGAATAAGAGTAACTGGCTTCTGGGCTTAAAATTTAAAAGGGGTAGCTGTCTGACATGTGACACATTAAACATGTGGAAAATAGCAATCGAACAAAGTAAGGTCATGAAGTAAATCATAAAATAATATCCCCCCACTCTTAGGCTGAATCTTACGCCTGTTATCAGCCATCCGACGTGATTAATCGAAGAGAAAGTTAATAAAGATCGAATTCTAGTCTGCGTGAGTCCTGTTAGCCCCCCCACAATTAAAGATGAAATCACCACCGCATAAAAAATTTTTACTCTGAGAGGGCAGAATACCCATAGAATAAGTAAGGGATTGATTTTTTGAATGGTGAGAAGTAAGAAAAGAGCCCCCCACCCACTAGCCTCAGCAACGGAAAGGACCCACCCATGGAAGGGGGCAGCCCCCAGCTTAACTCTTAATCCTAATAGGAGGGTTACTACTCCTAACTCCTCTAGAGGAGTTAGGAGTAGTAACCCTCCTATTAGGATTAAGACTGAGGCTAGTGTTTGAGTCAGAAAGTATTTGATTGACGCTTCACTAGTCAACTTAGATTTTTTTAATAGAAGGAGGGGTATAAACGCTAGGGTGTTGAGTTCTAACCCTACTCAAGATAGGAATAAGGAGGGGGAGGAGGCCACAAAACACATTCTTGTTAAAATTCTTAAAACCATTAAGAATAAAGAGGGAGAAAGTCACATTAGAGAGGAGGTTTGGACCTATAAATGGGGCATGAACCCACTAGCTTTATTTAGCTTACCTGTCTTACATGTTGATGTATATGCATAAGAGATTTTGATTCTTTAAGATTTGGTGAAAATCCATTACATGTAAATAATTTGAGCAACGGGTTGCATTATTTACCTCATCAAGGTAACCCTTTAATCAGGCATCAAATTTAAAAACTTTTTAAAAATTATTCACCACACCCAAAAAAAATATCAAGCAAAATTGGGAACCACTTTCTGGCGGTATAAAAATGATAATCCCTCCTCTTTTTTCACGTTTTTATGAGGGGACGTCCGCCAAAATTTCTAATCCAGGAA
>TBL_comb48_EPIDRAFT_1001740_pt1 | contig 15697 bp, 20 predicted proteins | sample TroBogEpilimnion_37_FD_10681 | JGI IMG/M metagenome (IMG submission 10681)
TGAGCTGCCAATCTAGAGATTTGAACCTCCATGTTGGCTGGCATGGGCTGATTGGGTGGAGGCAATGGAGTACCCATCTGCTGTTCAATTTTGGCCCTGTAAGAGAATGCCAAGTGTTCAGCAATATGAGCCTGAATCGCAGACATCATCTGGTTGGCCATTGGNTTTTGACCAATCTGTTGCATGATCATTGGATCCTGCATAAAGGTGGTATGAGCTGCAATGTGGGCATCATGATCCTGCGTGATGAAGGCTTTTGTAGGCTCACCCTTTAAGAATCCCATGTTCTCGGAGATAGGATCTAATGGCACCTCATCATCTTCCGTGGGAACCAACTTATCGCCGTTCTTGATTCCTAATACATTGATCATCTGTCTATGCAGATTGGGAAGGTTATAGATTTGTGGTGCTTGAGATGACAACTGGATCACGGCTTGGTATTGCATGATCCTCTGCGCCATTGTGGATGAGTTGGGATCTGATACGGGTATCACATCGCACATCTCATAATCTTGACGGCTGGCAAAATGATCGCCTTTGTCTGTATCCAGTTCCAATTCATCAGGAACATAGGTCTTGATGATGTCTCTTAGGAGTTTAAACTCCTGCTTCATGGCGTAGTGAACTCTAGCCTGAACCGCAGACATGGTTTTTAGGGTACGCTCTAAAAGAGCCAAAGTTGTACCAACTGGCGCATTGGCTGACATATCAGAGATCTGGAGATCCCCGATAGAGCCAAGTCTTCTGCCTTCTTCTGTGATTTGATTAAGCAGAGTAAATAGAACATTGGATGGTTCCTTGTAGGGAAGCGGCATGATGTTGTCACGCATAGCGCCTGATGGCACATCCACATCCCTGAATTCTCCGGGAGCGATAGGGGTGTCGTCCCCTTTGATCCTTGCGCCTCTAGCCTTTAAACCGCCGGGCAAGTTACTTAAAGTTCCTGCGTCCACCAATTGGCGGATGATGGATGTTCCTGCTCTGGCATATCCACCGATGATGTGGATTAGTCCAAGACTGTAGAAACCAAAGCCGGGGATGTAGTGGTAGTCCGCAAAATGGTTGCGTTTAAACTTACGTTTGTCATCCTCTTCCCAGTTCCTGCGGATACCCAAAACCTCTTGGGTTCCTCTATCGATGGTGATGACATAAGGAATGGCAATACCGGTAGGCTCGCCGTTTTCATCCAAATCTTCCAAGCCTTCCAAATCCCAATCTGTATGGATTTCCAGCAGTTGGTATCTGTCATCATCTAAGGCTTTATAGCCTTGTTGGTTGGCTTTCTTCTTTTCAATGTCGGACATGATCTGGACGGGCTCACCCAAATCCACATCCCGATAAAACCCGGCTACCTGAAGTTTTCGGATTTCATTCTTAGTCTTCCTCATTACGTGGGTAACACGTTCTGCCGTCATAAGGCTTGTAGCGCCATAAGGCACAATAAGATCTTCTGCGGTCACGTAGATAGAGGCTTGTCTACCCAATGTTGGATCGTTGTAGACCTTCTTAAATGATGTTCCGGCCAAGCCTAGACTGAACAAAAGACGCTCATGCTCGGGTCTGTATTCCGGCATTTTCTCTGTCAGCTTGTAGTTCATGTCGGTCTGGACACGAGATGCTGCATCTTCTTTTTGTTTGGTAATGTCTCCAAAGATCTCAGTCTTGACTGGCCCTGCGGCTGGGAATGACTCCATGATGGATTCAGACTGAAAGCGAATGGCGGCTTCCGTCAGCACTGTAGAGAATACTCCACAAGCTCCATTCCAAGGCTCTGTTCTTTCCTCATATTTAAGGCCAAGAACCTCTAAGCCTTTGACATATGATTCAGCCCATTCTGATCTGGAATGAATATCTGCGTCTACCAATTCAATGAGTTCTGAAGCAATGCTTTGTAGGGTTCTTGCGTCCAATACCTCGGCCAAGTTCTCATGGAAGTCCCCGCCATAATCTTTGCCGGGTTCTAGAGTGATCTCAATTCCATCGGTATGGATAGAAACGGAATCTGGGTTTTCAATCTCTATCTCCATGTCTGGTTGTAAAGAATCTATTCCCTGTGGCGCTTGATAAACGGCTTTATCGATACTCATTAGTAATACTCCAATTTACGTCTGTATGAAGGTTCATCTGGCTCATCGGAGTCGATGGTAATAAACCCGCCTTGTCTGAAACGCAATAATGCCTGTGAGCTTGAGTCCACCAAGTCATCATGATCCCCGTTGGGGAATGAAGCCATTTCTTCCATGACCTCATCGGCCCATCTTGTGTCTGGACACCATACGTACCCAGAAGCAAACAGGTCGGATATTGCGTTTACACGTGCTATCTTATCGCTTCCTTTGCTCGGTGTATACTCATGTAGAGGGATGCCCATCTTCCTCATCTCATAGATTAAAGGCGCTCCTGCGGCTTTCTTTTCCACAATCAGAGTATCTGGGTTCCACTGTTTCCAGAATTCAAACGCCTTTTGTTTCAGCTCCGGAAACTCCATACGTTGTTTAAACGCATCCAATAGGATGATATTGGCTTTGGTTTCTCCATACTGATTGGGATGGTAAAAGACCCCCCATGTGGTGCATGCTGAGTAGTCAGCCCTATTGGATTTCTCAAATGCGGTATCCCAAGACTGAATGATGTAGTCACAAGGAGGTGGATATTCATCTTCCCAGATTTTCCACATGTCCCGTTTGACAATCGCTCCCTCTTCTGAGGTTGGGTTTTGTTGGTACTGCGCTTCCCATTTGGCTACCGGCAACTCTGACCTTAAAGCTTCTAAGGCTTCTTTAGACCAGAAACCCGGCCATAGGGGGACACCGGAAGGCATGATGGCTGGAAAATCAATTACTTCCCACTGATCTACACCTTCTTTGCCTTGGTTCTTTAGGATTTGGCCGGTTAAGTCCCTTTTAGACCAGCGGGTCATGACGATGATAATCGCTCCACCCGGCTGGAGACGCTGACGAGGGCCGGAGGTGTACCACTCATATACATTGTCAAAGACCGCAGGATTACCCTGTTTAGCCTCTTGTTCTGAATGGGGATCATCAATGATTAAGAGATCTGCGCCTTTTCCTGTAACGGCACCGCCAACACCGATGGCGAAGTAGTCACCGCCTTTATGGGTGTTCCATCTTCCTGCGGCTTTTGAATCGCTGGAGAGCTTGGTTTCAAATACCTTCTGGTAGGCATCCGAAGAAACAAGGTTCCTCACCTTACGTCCAAAGCCTACGGCTAACTCCGCAGTATGGGCTGTCTGAATGATCTTTTTCTCAGGAAACTTACCCAGAAACCATGAAGGCAATAAGAATGAGGCAAACTCAGACTTGGTATGCCGAGGAGGCATATTGATGATTAATCTCTTTAACTCCCCTGCGGCAACTCTTTCAAAAGCATCAGCCATGATCTGATGATGTTTACCTGAAATAAACACCGGCCACATTTGGGAGGCAAAGAAGATAAACGACTCCTTACACCTCTCTACCCTGTCATACTCCAATAACTTCCTAATCTTGTCTTGACGCTCTTCATCTACCTTATCAACAAGACTAAGGTAATCTGCGATTTCTTTCTTGGTCAGAAGTGTCATAACACTTCTCCTCGCATTGGCATGCTCATCATAATGATGCCACGGCTTTAACAGATTTATCCACTACACGGATACTATTGGCCTTATGTGGCTTCATGACTATCTTTCCTTCTGCGGCTAGTTTATGTACTACCCTATGGATATTTGACTTAGACGACTTATGAACACCTTTGGCTATTACCGAATATGACGGCGCTACACCATAAAGCTTTATATAAGCTCTGATGAATTCAAGTATCAATTGGTCTTTCTCTGTCACTGTATATACCTCCAGTATGTAGTTTAAACGCTAATCCGAACGTTCGCAAGTCTTTTCTGAAAATATATATACCCCCCCATGTTTTAATTTAGGCTTTTGTACGAACGTTCCTATAGATGAGGGTGGGGTAAATGTGGGAGTAGATTAGAGCGTGTAGGCTGGCGGGGCAGGCATGCGTATAAGGCGGGGGTGGGGATAGGTGGGGTTCTCCTCCTCACCACATTGCCGTTTACACTGCCCTCTGTTTAAACAGTGCCTTGTCTCTTGAGTGGCTTAACGTTATCCAATAACTTGAGATGAGATGCAAGCTCCTTCTTTAACTCATCTGCCGATTGTGTTTTAACCTCGGCTTGAGTCTTATCAATGAATAGGCCTACTGATTTGCCGAGTAGTTCAAGAGCTTTTAATTTAGTGCCCTCTTGCTTGGCGCTCTTACTATGTGCCAATAATTGCTTTAAGACATATCGCTTTGTGCTCGCCACATCCTCGCTCAAGTATTCGATCACTTCCTCTTGAGCATTCTCAACTAACCTCTTGATCCTTGGATCTCTTGCGAGCTTGCTTGCATTGCTTGCCGTGCATGCATCATTGCCCCTTGAATCAGGATAAGCCCTCCGATAGCTATCCTTGAGAGTGAGACCTTCAATTAGCCCTTGGGTGAATGCCAATTGCTTAGAGGTGAGCTTTTTAGTGCTTGGGGTGTTTTTATAGTTGCCGTCTTTTCTTATCTCTGGTTTATCCGCATTCATTGCCAATTGCTCTGCGAGGGTTAATTCGTCCTTTCCCTCGCCCTCATTTTCTAGATCCAATGCATCAAGCTCTGCGAGCTTTTCTAAGTAATCATTGCTAGTCACCTTACCCATGTTTAAACACCTCCGATTGAATTTAACCTCACCCTCGATTCACTGATTATATTCACAGTGCCGTTCTTGTCCACAGTATATCCACAGTTGTGGATAAGTACAAGGTTATCCACAGGCTGTTGTTATCCACAGGGTGTGCATAACTTGAGTTATCCACAGGCAAATGTGAATAACTTTGTAATACTTTGGTACTCAAACCCTCTAGGATCGCTCAAAATTATTTTTTAATGGTAGGACAAGGGTGAATGCGATGTGAGCTAAAAAGTGCCTTTAAAGCCCTTTAAATGGCATGTATGTATATACAGTATTTTTCCCTTGGCACATGCCTTGCTTGCCCTTTCGCCCCTCAAGTGCCTTATATATATGAGCTTGAAATAATAACCCTACACTTTGCTCGGGTAAGTATTGCTATTATTTAAACAGTGATAGTAGAATTAAGGTTCTGCAATGTTGCAGTGTTTAATAAGGATCTCAAAATGTTCAATACCAGAGAGGAATATCTCAAGGCCATGATAGAGGAGCTTAGACCTCTATTTGATTTCAATGGACACCCATTACCTCTTAATATTAGAGTGACATGCGGTTTTCCATTGAATGCAAAGCGCAGTGGTGCAATTGGTGAATGTCACCCCTCCATTAACTCTAATGATAACCACTATGAGATCTCAATCTCACCGGTGCTTGCCGATGTTGAAGTGGTGTGCTCTACATTGATCCATGAGCTTGCTCATACCCTTAAAGGGTGCATGAATCATGGGGTCAATTTTGCCAAGGCATGCGATTCAATGGGCCTTGTACCTCATGCAACTGCAAAATACAAGGCCACAAGTGCCGGTGTGGATTTTCTCAATCGATACGGGAAAATCATCGATTCGCTCGGTGCTTACCCTCATGCCGAGCTTTCATTCGCTAATCGCAAAACACAAACCACTCGCATGCTCAAGGCATGTTGCCCTACATGCGGTTACACGGTTCGCCTTACTGCTAAATGGGCTTACACCGATCATGGTGATCTTAACCTCCCGATCTGCCCCAATGACCAATTCGACATGGAGCTTGCATAATGACTACCCTCAACCAATTAATGATCGAAAGCACCGCCACGATCAACGGTGCATATGCTAAATTCGCAAACCGTTCGCCCTTGGGCAACACCGGCAAGCGAGAGATGTGCACCTTTCTCGCCGAGGGCATCAAGAGGGGGGCCTTCACGATGAGCGATGTACTCGCCACACCCCCTATCATTACCACAGGCATTCAGGCCACAATTCAAGGCACTGCGATTGAATCAGTAGCTAACAAAGCGAATGACCTCGCCCTTGAGGGCTTGCAGAAAATCAATGCACTGAATGCCAAGCTCATCGATGTGAATCAAGCCCTTGGCAATCAGGCCAATGCGATCAATGACCTTACAGGCAAGCTCAATATCATTGGGTCAATTGACCTCGATCAGTCCCTTGTCAATGCCAAGGTTCACCAATTGATTGAGGACTCATTTAAGCCGTTTAAACAGGCCATTGAGGACAAAGGCGCTCAAGCGATTGTCGCAAACCTTAACCCAGTGATTAAGATCGATCGCAAACCTTGCTCAGAGGTGTTCGGTGTAGATCTGCCCCTCGATTTTGATATCTACAATGACCCCTCTGCGCCCTCGATTGACCCTCATTTTATTTGGACAGAGGATATCTTGAGGTCTCTCGCATTCTCTCAGGACACAGGCGCAAACCTATGGTTTGGGGGTGAGAAAGGTACAGGTAAGAGTCAAACCGCCGAGCAATTCTCTGCGAGGACGGGCCGAGGTTTCATGCGTTACAACTTCCACAAGTACACCACTGCATCAGATTACCTTGGTGATGTGGGCCTTGAGAATGGTGCAACAGTGTTTAAACAGGGTGATTTTCTCAGAGCTTACACTGCCCCTTCAACCGTGATCTTGCTCGATGAGATCACTAATGCAGATCAAGGTGAGCTTGCCCCCCTCAATGGGTTTTTAGAACCCAACGCAAAGGTCACCTATGGGGGTCAACTGTGGTCGAGGGCCGAGGGTGTGATCGTGATCGGTGCAGATAATACCCTGATGAATGGTGACACTTCAGGCCGATATGCAGGGACTCGCACCACAAACAGTGCTCTTGCAGATCGATTCTCTGCGGTCATTAAATTCCAACACCTCCCCATTGAGGTAGAGTGCAATGCAGTGATGAATCACACCGGTGCATGTGAAGAGCTTGTGATGCATGTCCTATATGCGGTGCATGCTTGCCGAGCAAAGGTGCAGAGTGGTGACATCATTGATGCCCCCTCGATTCGCCAAGTAATCGCCTTCATTCGATTGGTCAAGTACCACTCTGTGGGTGTAGCGTGGGAGATGGCAATTCAAAATCGTCAACCGGAAGAAAGCTCAATCGCATTAACAGGCATGTTCCAAGCATGCATTGATCCAAGCAAAATCGATTCACTCATAGGGGGTTCAAAATGAAAGGTTATATTTTCAAGCGCTCGGTCGAGACCATTCTCAATAAGATCGCAAGCACTTCAAAGCTCAAGGTCAAAGCAATTCAATGGGTCAATATCCCAACGGCAAGCGTAAACAGTGCCGGTGTGGTTAGCCTTGCAGATGTGAGGGACGATGCAAACCTTTCGCAGGCCTTCCTTGATCGTTACGTGGGGTTTGTTGTCCATGAGCTTTGTCATGTCAAGTACACTAATTTCAAGGCCAATGAGACCGATCAATACCTCAATCAATTGCATAATGCGGTTGAGGATATTTGGATCGAGCGCCGAGCGATCAAGCAGTCGCTCACCGGTAACGTGGCTAATGTGTTTAAACGCATCATCGATCAGATGGTCGCTGAATCATTGGACAATGTTCAGGACTGGAGCGATCCTCGCCAGTATCCATTCGCCCTTGCGGTTCACGGTCGCAGATATGCCAATAAAGTACCTCTTGCCGAGGGCCTTGCCCCTATATTCGACAGAGCATCAGATCTCATTGACAAGGCCAACGATTCATTCGAGACCCTCGCAATTGCCAAGTGGGTTTACGATCAATTGAATTCAATCGAGGGTAATCAAAGCAAGCAAGGCAAACCCGAGAGCAAGCCCGAGGGGAAACCCGAGCAAGGTCAGGGCCAAGGTCAAGGTCAAGGTCAAGGTCAAGGCCAAGGCGAGCAAGGCGAGGGTCAATCAGAGGGCCAAGGCCAAGGCAAGGGTCAAGAGGGGGGTTCTAAGCCCTCAGATCAAGCCGAGAGCGATCAAAATGCAGAGGGTAAGGGTGCAGGCAAGGCGAGAAAGCCCGAGGGCCAAGCGGTCGAGGTAGAACCCAATTGTCAAGTGTCGAAAGGCGATGCAGGCATTGGGTGCTATTCAAAGGACAGTGATCTTAAGGACTCAACATATCACCTCGAAAATAGTCCAAGGTATGACACTGAGGTCAATGTAAATGCAAAGCTCAGATATCAAGTCCGCAGATTATTTGAGAACACAGGACTCGATGAGTGGCAACATAATCGCAAGGTCGGTGCGATCAACACCTCCAAGCTCGCATCGATTGCAACAGGCAATGTCCATGTGTTTAAACGTCACCATGAAGAGGGTGGGATTGACTCTGCGGTTGTGATTGTACTCGATCTCTCAGGTTCAATGAGGACGGGCCTTGCCAAGCCTACCATTAAAACATGCGTGGCCCTCTATGAGACCCTCGCCAATGCCGGTGTAGCAGTGCAAGTTATCGGGTTCAATCAGTACACCTCGGTTCTAGTACCCTTCAACACACCCATTGTCAAGGCCAAGCATATTCTCTCTCGGGCCCAATTCGAGTGCTCAACGAATGATTACTTTGCAATTCGATTCGCCCATGAGACCTTGCACAATCGCCCCGAGGTTCGCAAGGTTTGCTTTGTGCTCACCGATGGTATTGGAGCGATTGATTATGTCAAGGCGCAGATCGCCCAAGGCGATGCCCTCGGCATCACCACTGTGGGGGTCGGCCTTGGAATCGATCTCTCGGACATTTATAAAAACAATATTCACGTGAGAGATGTTAATAACCTCGGCACTGCATCATTCGACAAAATCAAATTAGTAGCATAAGGGGATAAGCATGAAAGGTACATATAAACGCTATGCGGTTATAGGGGTAGGGGGGTTCTCATGCCCTTGTTGCTCCCCTAAATCAGGCACAAAGTACGGTGCAAAGGCGAGGGTCATTTTGAAAAGACAAGCCAAGCGCAGAGAAGTAGTTGAATTAATTAAACTTAATAGAGGTGAATAAAAAGCATGACTAACAATGAAATAAAAGACACCTACGGTGTGAGGACATGGGAGACCATGTTCGATGCCCTCCTCAATCACTCGGTGCATACCTTGGTCGAGGAAATATTGCAGAGGTTAACCGATCAGGAAATACAAGCATGGGCCAGTCGAATCATTAACGAACAAAGCGAAAGGGATTAATCATGAAAAGAATAGTAGCGTGGAGCTTGAATGTAGTATGGCAAGACGATAAGACAGGGAAAGAGACCGATGAGGTTCTCACCTCCTTGCCGAGAGGGGCCGAGAATGAGATCTCATATATCCTCGATGAGCTTGAAGCCGATGCATATGAACCCGATGAGGAGGACGAAGAATGATGCCAGTAGATAAAGCCCTTGCGTGGGTGTACGTTATTGCGTTTATTGTGATTGTGCTTGATTTATTTTTTTGGAGGTTACATGTTTAAACAGTGGTGGGTGGGAGCGCCCAATAAAACAACGGTTTGGGAATACACAAGCCAAGGCGATGTGATGATTGCTGATTGTCAAAACAAGACCTTGACCTTGGAGGGTCAACGTGAGAATGCAAGGCTAATTGCCAATGCACCTCGAATGTATGAGATCGTGAAAGCTCTTGCTTATTACGATGCTGATGCAATGGATATCGTTAAACAAGTGGAGGGTATATGAGAAAAATTGCAATGAGAACAGGCGAGCTTGACAATGGATCAATCGTGATCAATTTCGATATGCTTGAGGACGGTGTATTCACTAAACAAAGCGGTTATATGATGGTTGAGATCGATAAAGGGGCCTTTGTAACAACTGTATTTAATTCAAGCGGTCATGTTGACGATAAGATCGTGACCTTATTTGATTTTAAAAAGGTAGAAGAATCATGAGTGACGTACATGCCGAGATCAATGACCTCATGGGTTCAGTGCTAGATCTATTGACAGAACGCAGAGATGATGCTGAAGTTACCTTCAGTACCCTTTTATGTATTTGTGTCGATATTGCCCTTGCCAATGACATGAGCAGAATGGAATTTTTAACCTTTTGCATGGAGATGTACAGGGCTAGATCAACCCCCGATGGTGAGGTCGTGCATTGAAAGCCAAGGCGATCACCAATCATGACCCTACCTTTCTCAAAACAGTTTACAAGTACGACAATCTCATTGATTTGGTCAACCATGAGATGTACCTAAAGCCCGATGAAAAATATATCAAATACGATGGGCGGTGGAGGGTTTATCGATTAGATCAAACCCGAATGCCAAGGCTACAAGGATCTTTTAACTCAGTCTTTGGAGCCGTTTTTAAAGTATTGCAATAACCTAAGCACCTTTCGAGGTGCTTTTTTTTGTCCCGAAATCGGTTCACTAAAACCGAAATCGGTTCTGTTGTTTAAACGCATACTCGTGGAACATCCCGTGAAACCGGCAAGAAGTACATTTTGCCTTTCTGGTTCCAACTATACCGTTTAAACGCATGCAGCGAACAGCAGCGAACAGCCAGCGGGAATTGTTTAAACGCATTAGCACAAGCCAGCAGGGAGTGCTAGCTCGTGCTGTGAGCTTGCCGTTTAAACTAAAACGTGTCGAGGTTCTCTGAGTAGGTTCCGGCGGTCTTGTTGTAGAGTAGGGTCGTTTCCCCTTGTGTGCCTACCCAACGATACCTACATTTCCATACTGCCACCTCAACGAAATTATCCTTTCGATGGATCGTGATACCGCAGTCAGTCTTAGCCCACCATGCCATTGAGCCTGAGATAGCCATCCCATCGGGTCTTGGTTGTTCAACACCACTGCGGTTTATTTTGGAGGGGTGAGCTACAAACCAACAGTGAATGTCATGGGTTTTGACAAACCTCTGCACCTTTGAAAGCATATTTGAGATGGCCTCGGTCTCGGTCGAGTCTCTGTTTAAATCAATATAGTTGTAGGGATCTATGACCATCCCTCGAATACCCATCCTCTTTACCGCCACCTTCGCTCTTTCCAAAATAGAGTCAAGAGTTGATGGCTCCTCACCATTGGTGTCTATGAACAGGAAATGGTCATTGACCCATTTAAACGCATCCTTTTTCTCNNCCTCCGACATCCGTTCTTTGCCGTCAAAGAATCTTTTCTTGGTGTAGATCTCCATCAATCTTGAGATGTGGATCTCGGGTTGATTCTCAAACGAACAAACGGCAAACTTCCAGTCATCGTTAGATGCCAAGTTCACCATCAGTTGATCTACAAAGTTAGACTTACCCGATGATGGGTATCCGGTGACGACAGAGAGTTGTGAAGTTGCTATCGTGTAAACATGATCCAGAGAAGAATACCCCGTGCTGGCTCCTTTGCCCGTTCCCGCTGCGTATAGGTCGTTTAAACGCTCCTCATAGGTTGAAGCGGTGGACAACCCGGAGATAGGATATGGCGTGGCGTTGGAGAGGATCTCATCAATTCTAAAAGGGTCATCAAGATAAACCTCGTTTAAATCCTTCTTGTCAAACTTGGCTAACCTACATTTATCTTTTCCAATTCGTCTTGCCAGTTCTTCTGCCAAGGCTTGGCCTGCGGTGTCTTGATCTGTTGCGATGATGACGTAAGGTGCTTCATCGATAATGTCCCTTGCATTCCATACATAAGCAAACTTCTTATCTTCGGAGGGTAGAACCTTGCCATCTGCCACCTTGATGGGAGCACCCGAGGGAACAGAGACTGCGTTCTCAACACCTGCTTCCATGAGGGTCAGGCAATCGATCTCGCCTTCCACTATGACCAAAGGTTTACCTTTAACCACATGATCGATACCAAAGAAATCATGTGCTCCACCGGCTTCTTGCGTAAAGTCTTTCTCAGGGAATGATCTGTACTTGACTGCCACCAAAGCGCCGTTGCGGTAATACGGAAAGCCGATGGCTGCGCTGCTTTTGTTTAAACGGCTGAAGTATTTGTCGGCGGCGAAGAGCCTCATCTTATCTGCGGTTTGTTCTGATATGCCCCTCGACTTTAGGTATTCATAGTGAGGGGTCATCAGTTGGGTCTGCGTGATTTCTATATTGGGAACGGCTGACACATATCTCTCCTTGGGTTGTACTGATCCGTTTGATTGGCAATGATGGCAGTGATAGAGAACTGCCCCGTCCGGTTGTCGGGTCAGCTTCATGTCTTTGTTGTTGGATTTTTTTCTATCGTTTGAACAGATTGGGCATGCCACTCTGGTCGTGTCGAGGAAGTGGAACTGTTCAATGAAGTCCGCATTCATTTCATGCTTCCATCTGACTTACGTTTAAACGATCTGTTGACGCTGGCGGGCTGGAGCTTAACGCCGTCCTTGTTACTTCCACCTTTCGATAGAGCCTTGACATGGGCAACGTCCTTGCCTGCCCTGTCTACCCCTTTTGCATCGAGCTTGCGTCTAGCCCTCTGCCTTTCCATTCTGTCCTCATGTTCGCCACGTGCCTTTTGTGTTTTGTATTCTTGCTTCCAGTCTCTCATTTATCTCTCCTTTAATTCAACCAGTTTAATTTTAGAAGGGTCAACAAGGTAAAACTTCTCACCCTGTGCCACGTACTTATTACTGCGCTCTTTGATTGGGGAGGAGAGGATAACCTCCCCATCGCAGAGAAAGGCCCTCGTGCCAATTTTGTTGACACTGACCAATACAGTTTTTAAATCATTCTTTAACAACTTCACTTTCCTCTCAGGAATGTGGAGGGTCTCGAAAGGAAACTCATTATCTGCCCAAGCTTCTCTAACTTCAACCTCTACATACCCTAACTTCTTACCATCTTTATATGCAATCATATCCACTGCATATCGATCGGGGTTTTCCAATAGATAAATACCATAAGCCGCCATGAAGAATCTCTTGACCTTGAGCTTGCCGTATGAATCGTATTGACCGTGTAATGCCGTACTGAATTGTTTCTTCATAGGTAGTGATACCGGATACCCTACATTGCCTTCATTGCTTTACTTGCCGTTGCAATCCTTTCAGAGGATTGCTCTTTGGTGGACGGACTTAGCCTATCCTAAGCCCTTTACACCATTGCTCTTCGGAGCCACGTGACTCGTTAGCCGTTCGACAATAGGGCGCTAACTTCGCCACCCGTACCCCTTCTTCCTTGTCTTTCCCGTAGTAGGGGGTTTAAACATTCATCGCTACTGTTGACCGTCCAATGAATGTATGAATTCTTGTGCTTGTTCAAAACCATAAATGATTTTTACTGGCACACCATACTCGTTATACCTAGTTCCTTGCCTTGTTGATTCCCAATCTTTTTTATGTTTAATTGGTGATGCTTTGACCTCTATGATCATCGTAAGATTGCCGTCAGAAAATACGGCTAAATCAAATCTAACATTCGATCTGCCTTTGTATTTTGCTTTCACTTCTCCTCTTACATTCCAACCCAAGTTACGCAAAGCATTCCACAGATAAGCCTGTACTTCAAACTCTGTATAACAATTAGGTTCTATAACGATCATAAATTTTCAAGCAAAAAAAAACCGCTTAGGGCGATGTATTCTGAGGGGTGTCTTAACTAATGGGTCTCAACAGACATTAGTTAAAACAGAATACATCCCTAAACGGTTTCCACTGTCGCCCTCACAACAATGTGAACGCAGTATAACAATATAAATTATGGTGTGTCAATAACCATAATATAAATAGGGTTGGTGTTCCCATAAAGCAGGGATGGCAGGACAACACTTCTTATGAAACCCACCACGGCGCTAACCCGTTTACACCAACATGAATGGAGACTGCACTTACAGTCGGAACTCGTCCCACGGCTATGCATCGCCTCAATCTCCATACATCTTGGTGTGGGAATTGGTGTCTTGGTTATGAGGTCGGGCTGATCTAGATTTACCCAACTCTGTTGCCCTATTCCCACTTGATCTAGCGTGAAAGCAATTCCCACCAATCCATTATATAATCAATCCGTGTTTTCTTTGCTAGTTGCTTTCTCTCTCCTCGCCCCGTTTACACGGGGCTTTTTTTTGGCAGCGACAGTTGGGATGCGTTCAATGATAATTTCCGTGCGTGGATTTTGAGCGTCTAAACCCCAGTATGTGTGTCTCTCCTTTACCTGTCTATCATTAACGTAAATTAGCCCTTGCATGAGGTCTAGGATAAGGCTTTCATCTAAGTCAGGTCTGCGTGATGCATAGTAGATCCACATCGTCACCTTCAAATCCCCAACCATCAGTTGTGCCAGCGGAGGGCATTGCTGTTTAAACGCTTCGCTGTAGTCCAACGCCTTCTGACTTTTGATGAGTCGGGACATGTTGCCAAAACGCACCACTCTTCTTGAATTTGCTTTACTTGCAGGTTCACCTAAAATAAATAAAGAAAGTGCTTGCAATCCATCATCAATAGTAATATCATTCAAATCATTCATACAACACCTATAGGAGAGCCAATGCGGATAACTAACAAGTTCGGTGTTCCCGAAACGCTAATGACTTTAGCGTCAAGAGAATACTACACCAAAGGAGCATCTCAGTACAGTGTAACTGAATTGATGTCTCCCCCAAGGATACGCAGATTGCGTGAACAATATGATGAGAAGATCACACAGGATGTCTCAGATAACCTATGGCAATTGCTTGGACAAGCATTGCACGTGGTTATGGAGAGGGGGATTACCGAGGGGTACATCATGGAGGAAAGACTGTTCCTGAACGTGGACGAGGTGACTGTATCAGGGCAGATCGATCTACAGAAGGAAACTCCCGATGGCATCGTCATCATTGACTACAAGTTCACATCTGCGTGGGCAGTGATGCAAGACAAAGTGGAATGGGAACAACAGTTAAATGTGTACAAGTGGTTGGTTGAAACGGTAAAGAAACGTAAAGTTGTTGGCCTACAGATCTGTGCATTGGTCAGAGACTTTAGCCGACACGAGACAAAGGATGGATACCCCAAAGCACCAATCCACATGGTGGATGTGCCGATGTGGGATGCAATCAAGACAGAGACCTATATCAGGGAAAGATTGGAAGAGCACCGTAATGCTAGGGTGTTCCAAGAATTTGGAGAGGAGTTACAACCCTGCTCCGATGAAGAACGGTGGATGCGAGAGACCGTGTATGCCGTGAAGAGAGAAGGTCGCAAGACTGCGATCAAGTTATTTAAAACAATGGAAGAAGCCACACAGTTGGCAGAAAAGGAAAAAGGCTATGTCGAAACAAGAAAAGGTGAACCAGTCAGATGCACCGGAAACTACTGCGGAGTTGCCGAATGGTGCACCCAGTATCAGTCCGAGAGATCTGCTGAAGATTAATGTCAATGAACACACGGAAAAGAAGAACGGCTTAACTTACCTCAGTTGGGCATGGGCATGGGCTGAAGTCCTAAAAGCTGATCCAACCGCAGTGTTTCATGTACAACAGTTTGACGGTAAACCATATATGGATGTTAACGGAACAGGCATGGTATGGGTCACCGTTACCATGTTTGGCCAATACCGTACATGCATGTTGCCAGTCATGGATTATAGGAACAAGCCAATCACTAACCCTGATGCTTTCCAAGTCAACACGGCCATCATGCGTTGCATGACCAAGGCGGTGAGTTTACACGGGCTAGGACTCTACATCTACGCAGGCGAAGATCTACCCGAGGACGCTGCACAGGTAGAGTTTAAACAGGATCAAAAGGAAAAGGTTGAGAAGATCGTGACCAAAGCAATCCAAAAGGTTGCGGATGGAGTTCCGGTCGATGATGCC
>TBL_comb48_EPIDRAFT_1001741_pt1 | contig 15688 bp, 14 predicted proteins | sample TroBogEpilimnion_37_FD_10681 | JGI IMG/M metagenome (IMG submission 10681)
GTTGCAAAGAATTACAAGCTTGAAACCGGTGCGAAGCCAGAGATGCTTCCAACCAATTTGGATGAGGCGATCACCGCGATGGAATCGAGTTCTCTTGTCCGTGAAGCCCTGGGTGAAGATGTATTTGAGTATGTTCTGCGCAATAAAAAGGCGGAATGGGCCGAATATCGTCGCCAAGTTAGCGCTTACGAGTTAGACCGTTATCTGCCCGTTTTGTAATTGCGGTAATCTAGGGGAGTTATGAACTTCCCTAAGCAGACTCCATCAACAATGCCGGTGCATCGCTATGCGCCGTTTATTCCTGTTGATTTAACCGATCGCACCTGGCCAACGAAGCGAATCGAGAAGGCACCGAAGTGGTGTTCGGTCGATCTTCGCGATGGCAATCAAGCGCTAATCGATCCAATGGATTCTCCGCGCAAGCTAGCGATGTTCAAGTTATTGGTCGAGATGGGTTACAAAGAGATCGAGGTTGGATTTCCATCTGCTTCGCAAACCGATTTTGATTTTGTTCGCAAGATTATTGAAGACGATTTAATCCCAGATGATGTAATCATCCAAGTTCTTACCCAAGCCCGCGAACCTCTCATTAAGCGCACCTATGAATCACTTAAGGGTGCAAAGCAAGCGGTCGTTCACCTTTATAACTCGACTTCAACTCTTCAACGTCGAGTCGTCTTCGGACTAGATAAAGAGGGCATCAAGAACATTGCTGTCGAAGGCGCAAAGCTTTGCAAGAAGTTTGAGGAATTAGTCCCCGGCACCATCATCTCGTACGAGTATTCACCAGAGTCCTATACCGGCACCGAATTGGAATTCGCGCTAGAAGTTTGTGATGCGGTAAATGATGTTTGGAAGCCAACCCCAGAACACAAGACAATTATTAACTTGCCAGCGACCGTTGAGATGGCAACCCCAAATGTTTATGCGGATTCAATCGAATGGATGCATCGCAATTTGAAGTATCGCGATTCCATCGTGCTTTCACTTCACCCACATAACGATCGTGGCACTGGTGTTGCCGCCGCCGAACTTGGCTACATGGCTGGGGCAGATCGCATCGAAGGAACTCTATTTGGAAATGGCGAACGAACTGGAAATGTCTGCCTGGTAACCCTTGGTTTGAATCTATTCAGTTATGGAATCGATCCACATATTGATTTCTCTGATCTAGATGAAGTTCGTCGCACCGTTGAATATTGCAACCAACTTCGTGTTCCAGAGCGCCATCCATATGGCGGCGATTTAGTTTTCACTGCATTCTCTGGTTCACACCAAGATGCAATTAAGAAGGGCTTGGAACATCTTGAGAAAGATGCAAAGACTGCCGGGAAACATGTTCATGAAATTGCTTGGGCGGTTCCGTACCTTCCAATCGATCCAAAAGATATTGGTCGTTCTTACGACGCGGTTATTCGCGTAAATTCCCAATCGGGTAAGGGCGGCGTTGCCTACTTGATGAAGAATGAATACCACTTAGATTTGCCACGTCGTTTACAAATCGAATTTAGTCAAGCCGTTCAAGCAAAGACCGATGCCCAAGGTGGCGAAGTCTCAGCTGAAGATCTTTGGGCTTCATTTGAAGATGAATACTTACCGGCCGAACAAAACAAATGGGGTCGCTTCCGTTTGAAGGGCCTGTCACAATCTTCGCATTTAGATGAAGATGTAAAGCTCACCGTTGAATTAGATGATGCCGGAACTTTGCATTCATTAAGCGGAACCGGAAATGGTCCGATTGCGGCATTTATAAATGTAATGAATGCCTACCTTCCAGGACAGAACGTTCGCGTTTTGGATTACTACGAGCATGCACTTAGTGCTGGTGGCGATGCAAAAGCAGCTGCCTATCTGGAATGCGAAGTCGGCGGAAAGATTTTCTGGGGCGTTGGAATCGACCCAAGTACGACCACCGCATCACTTAAGGCGGTCGTGTCTGCAGTAAATCGCGGACTTCGCTAACCCTTCCCGCTACGGTAACTCCGTGGCCGTATACCGTGATCAAGCAGTTGTGCTTCGCACCCAAAAATTGGGCGAAGCCGATCGCATAATCACCTTATTCACCAAAGAACATGGCCGGATCAAAGCGGTTGCTAAAGGTGTGCGCCGAACTAAATCTAAATTTGGGGCGAGATTAGAACCAACTTCTTACGTAGATCTCCAACTCTTTGCTGGTAAATCGCTAGATATCGTTACCGAAGTTGCTTCAATCGAAAACTTTGGCGAGGAACTTTCTGGCGATTACAAAGATTGGACTACTGCTAATTCCATTCTGGAAGCAGCCGAAAGATTTACCGAAAACGAACACGAACCAGCACTTCAACAGTTCAACCTAGTAGTGGGTGCACTTCGTGCATTGGCTCATAAGACTTATGACTCTTCGCTGATTCTTGATGCTTATTTACTTCGTTCACTCGCTGTTGCAGGTTTTGCGCCATCGATGACGGTTTGCTCGAGGTGCGAAAAACCTGGCCCACATAAATACTTTTCACTTGTCGGAGGGGGATCGGTCTGTGTTGATTGCAAGCCATCGGCGGCGGCAACACCGTCTCCAGAGACGCTACAACTTATGGCCGACTTAATGACCGGTGATTGGAACGGCGCAGTCGATAGCGATCCTAAATCTAGGCGCGAAGCATCCGGATTGATCGCGGCGTATTTGCAATGGCATTTGGAAAGAGGGTTACGTTCGCTGCCTTTAGTTGAGAGAATCTGACATGGCTTCATCCAAAATGCCAAAACTAAAAGCGGAGCAAATTCCAAATCACGTTGCACTCGTGATGGATGGAAACGGCCGTTGGGCTAAAAAGCGTGGCTTAGCCAGAACTGCCGGACATGAAGCCGGGGAAGCAGCGCTATTCGATGTCGTTCAAGGCGCAATTCAAATTGGCGTTAAGGAATTAAGCGCTTATGCATTCTCAACCGAAAATTGGCGACGAACACCAGATGAAGTTCGATTTTTGATGGGATTCAATCGTGATGTTCTTCGCCGTCGCCGCGACGACATGAATGACCTTGGCGTGAAAATTCAATGGGTCGGCCGTCCCCAAAGGCTATGGGGAAGTGTTATCAAGGAATTACAAGAAGCTGAAGAGTTAACAAAGAAGAACAAAGTATTAACGCTTAATATGTGCGTGAATTATGGCGGCCGTTCTGAATTAGTTGATGCGGTTCAATCAATTGCGAAAGAAGTATCCAAGCGCAAATTAAAGCCAGAACAGATCAGTGAGAAGATAATTTCCAAGCATCTTTACTCGCCGAAGATGAGCGATGTGGATTTGTTTCTGCGTTCTTCGGGTGAACAGAGAACCTCAAACTTCTTGCCATGGCAATCGGTATATGCCGAGATGGTCTTCATGGATATTTTGTGGCCAGATGTTGATCGCACAACTCTGTGGAAAGCGATCGAAATCTACGCCGAGCGTGATCGCCGCTTCGGCAAAGCCTAAATCTTCAACTCCGAGTAACTCAAATATTCAATAGTATGTTCACTCACTTCGGGGTATCTACTTAAGAGTCCAGATCCGTCTGGGCTCTTTTGTTTTGCACAGAAAATGAAAAGTAACTCCGAATTACAAAGTATTTACGACGAGCCACATAATCGCAACGCCAAATAATGTTGCAACCATGGTGTAACGAGATGGATGGCGTGAATGCGCTTCGGGCAAGATGTGGGATGTTGCAATATAGATAAGGAATCCAGCAAATAAGGCTAAGTAGATTGCAACCCATTGATTGCTAATCACAAGATAGGTACCGATCGATGCGCCACCGATTCGAGTGATGGCATCAAGAAGTAAAAGGAATGAAGCGCTCTTGGTCCAGTGCCCAGATTTAACAAGCATTGCAACGGTGTTGAGGCCATCGCTAAATGCGTGCACAAGTAGGGCTAGAAAGACTGCATAACCAAGCTTGTGTGAAACCTTGAATGAAACGGCAAGCGCAACGCCATCTAGAAATACGTGGACGGCCATCGCAAGTGCGCCAAGGGATCCGGCGATATTTCCGTAGTGCGAATGCTCGTGTTCATAATCCGATTCAGCTGGTTCGTGGGATCCAGCGAATTGTTCAGAGAAATGAAGAATCAAAAAGCCCGCAACAAATGCAAGGTAAACGGCTGGAATCTTGCCAACGCTCAAAGTTGCATTATGAAAAACTTCTGGAAAGAGATCGAAAGAAACTAGGCCAAGCAAGAGTCCGGCAGAAAGCCCAAGAGTTAAGTGGAAGCGATCTTTTGATTTGAGCGCGGTTACTCCGCCGAGGGTCGTTGCGAGAACAGTTAGCGCTGCTAAGCCAATCGCAATCATGCGTGAAGTCTACCTGTCGGCCTTGCGCCAAAACTCGCGCTTATCTCGCGTAGAATAGGCAACCTTGCGGTCCCGCAAGAAAGCCGACAGCCAGCCGGAGGAAATCATGGCCGCAGATCGTTTAGAAAATATTGTTAGCCTTGCAAAGCGTCGTGGATTTGTTTATCCATCTTCTGAAATTTATGGCGGACTTCGCGCCTCTTGGGATTACGGCCCACTCGGAGTTGAATTAAAAAACAACGTTAAGCGCCAATGGTGGCGTGCCATGGTTCAAGGCCGCGAAGATGTTGTTGGACTGGACTCTTGCGTAATTCTTGCGCGCGAAGTTTGGGAAGCATCTGGCCACGTTGAAACATTTACCGATCCGCTAACCGAATGCACCGCTTGCCATAAGCGCTACCGCGCCGATCATCTGGAAGAAGCATTCGAAGCAAAGCACAAGCGCCTTCCAACATCGATGGAAGAAGTTAATTGCCCAAATTGCGGTGGCAAAGGTCAATTCACCCAACCAAAACAATTCTCTGGTTTGTTAAAGACATATCTTGGCGCAGTCGAAGATGAATCTGGCTTGGCATACCTTCGCCCAGAGACAGCGCAAGGTATCTTCATCAACTTTGATAACGTCGCACAAACTTCGCGTAAGAAGCCACCATTTGGTATCGGCCAAATTGGAAAATCTTTCCGTAACGAAATTACACCAGGAAACTTCATCTTCCGTACCCGTGAATTCGAGCAAATGGAAATGGAGTTCTTTGTAGTGCCAGGAACCGATGAAGAGTGGCATCAATATTGGATCGACACTCGCCTTGAGTGGTACAAGGGGCTTGGAATTAATCCAGATCGCCTTCGCTTATTCGAGCATCCAAAGGAAAAGCTTTCCCATTATTCAAAGCGCACCGTTGATATCGAATACAAGTTTGAATTCAACGGAACCGAGTGGGGCGAATTAGAAGGTATCGCTTCACGTACTGACTTTGACTTGAAGGCGCACGGAGCTGCATCTGGCAAAGATCTATCTTGGTTTGATCAAGAGAAGAACGAACGTTGGGTTCCTTATGTAATAGAACCTGCGGCTGGTGTTGATCGTTGCGCACTTACCTTCATGATGGATGCCTTCACCGAAGATGAAGCACCAAATGCAAAGGGCGAGATGGAAAAGCGTGCGGTTATGAAACTTGATTACCGTTTGGCACCAATCAAGGTTGCCGTGCTCCCACTTTCTCGTAACGCAGATCTTTCACCAAAGGCCCGCGATCTCGCGGCTCAATTACGTCAAAACTGGTCAGTTGATTTTGATGATGCCGGTGCAATAGGTCGTCGTTATCGCCGCCAAGATGAAATTGGCACTCCGTATTGCATCACTATCGACTTTGAAACTCTGGACGATAACGCTGTAACAATTCGCGAACGTGACACCATGGCGCAAGAACGTATATCAATCGATCAGGTCCAATCGTGGTTAGCGCCACGGTTGTTAGGTTGCTAACCCAAAAGTTTGCACCACTGAGACTGCCGATCGCCAACGGGGGATTTGCTAAGAACGAAGTGGTGCTAGATACACCAGTCGTTCTTGCACCGATGGCTGGAATAACAAACTCTGCTTTTCGCACGCTTTGCCGCGAACAAGGTGCTGGTCTCTTTGTTTCTGAGATGGTTACCGCTCGCGCGCTTATCGAACGACATCCAGAAACACTTCGACTAATTACACCTGGTGTTGGCGAAAGCCCGAGATCGGTTCAACTTTATGCTGTTGATCCAAAGGTAACTGCGTTAGCGGTTAAGATGTTGATGGAAGAGAATCTAGCCGATCACATCGATCTAAATTTTGGATGTCCGGTACCGAAGGTGACAAGACGTGGCGGCGGATCAGCACTTCCATTTAAGCAAACCCTTTTCTCGCAAATCGTTACCTCTGCGGTAAATGCCGCAAAACCATTCGGTGTTCCCGTAACAATCAAGATGCGAATTGGTATCGATGAAGATCACGCAACATATTTCACCGCAGCAAAGGCGGCTGCAGATGCTGGAGTTGCTTGGGTAGCACTTCACGCTAGATACGCATCGCAAATGTATGAAGGTCAAGCCGATTGGTCTGCAATTGCAAAGCTTGTTGAATTTATGGAACCAACCGGAGTGCCAGTTTTAGGAAATGGCGATATCTGGTCGGGCAAAGATGGTGTTCGCATGATGGAAGAGACTGGGTGCGCTGGAGTTGTTGTTGGCCGCGGATGTTTAGGTCGTCCATGGTTATTCGCCGATTTGGTTGCGGCATTTAATGGCGATGAATCAAAGGCAACACCAACACTTTTTGAAGTAAGCAAAGTGATTATGCGCCACGGACAATTGCTTGTTGAATTCTTCGAAGCCGAGGGACGTGCGATGCGCGATCTTCGAAAGCATATGGCTTGGTATTTAAAGGGCTTTAGGGTTCCACGCGAACTAAGAAGCAAATTCGGCATGGTTTCATCTTTAGGCGAATTGGAATGGTTACTAAATCAGTTAGAAGATCAACCATATCCAGGCGAAGTAGCCGAATCGCCTCGTGGTCGTTCATCACATGGTCGCCCAGTTCATCTACCAGATGGCTGGCTAGAAGATCCCTTTGAAATCCCAGCAATCACCATCGATGATTCAGTTTCGGGTGGTTGATTTTGTTCTTACTTTTTAAGATCGCAAAACGATTTTTCTCACTTCTTTTACTACTTGCAATCGTTCTTCCGCTTTATGGTGGTGGCCGAGTTTGGTACACCGCACATAATGCAAAGCCGGTAAAGAGCGATGTGATTGTTGTTCTAGGGGCGGCGCAATATAACGGTCGACCATCAGATGTTTTGGCCGCAAGACTCTTAGAAGCAAAGCGAATCTATAAATTAGGTCTAGCACCAGAAATTATTACCGTGGGTTCTGGAGCGCCGGGGGATCGAACAACCGAAGCTGCAAGTGGACTTGCTTGGTTAACATCAAATGGAATTAAGAAGAAAGTTATTGATGCCATTCCACTTGGCATTGACACTCTAAATAGCACCCGGGCATACATAACAACGATGCGCGTGAAGAAGTTGAAATCGGTAATTATTGTGACGGATGAATATCACTGCCTTCGTGCGATGACGATGGCCCGCGACTTTGGTGTGACCGCTTCATGTGATCCAACTCGAACTGGCCCAGCATCGACCACGACTTCAAGTTTCAATTATTTGGTGCGGGAAACCGGGGCATATCTGGCTTACGTAACCGTAGGTCGCCACGGAATTCACCTATCCGACGTAAAGAATTAGAGTTAGGCCACTATGGTCCTTCGCGCAGCAACCGAACACTCGGGATATTCCGATAGCGATCGCGAACGATTTTTAGACGAACCCGCAAAAAGACTCGGTCGTACCGAATTTGCCCGTGATCGGGCCCGCATCATTCACTCATTCGCACTTCGCCGTTTAGCCGCAAAGACGCAAGTTGCAGTTCCTTGGGCAACAGATTTTCCGCGCACCAGACTTTCGCACTCACTTGAATGCGCACAAGTCGGTCGCGAACTTGGCGCAGCACTTGGTGCCGATCCAGATTTGATGGAAGGTGCTTGTTTAGCCCACGACATCGGCCACCCACCATTTGGTCACAATGGGGAAGAGGCGTTAAATGAAGTTGCCCAAGATTGCGGCGGCTTTGAAGGTAATGCGCAAAGTTTTCGATTGCTAGTTCGCTTAGAAGCAAAGACCGTTGATGCAAATGGAATTTCACTCGGGCTTAACTTAACTCGCGCATCACTTGATTCGGCGACGAAGTACCCATGGCCGCGCTCGGTTAACTTAAATAAATTTGGCGTTTACGACGATGATCTAACCGTCTTTAATTGGGTTCGAAATGGCGCACCTGCCGGAGTTCAATCATTCGAAGCGCAAATTATGGATTGGTCTGATGATGTGGCCTACTCGATTCATGATTTGGAAGATGCGCTTGTATCTGGACAAGTTAAATTGCATGATTTAAATAATGATTTGAGTGAGATTCATAAGATCGCAACAAATAATTACATGTCCGGAATTTCGCTTGCGGAAGCCGAAGATGCACTTAAGAACTTACAACAACTTTCATGTTGGCCTAAGGATTACGACGGTAGCCACCGTGCCCTTGCCCGCCTCAAGGACTTGGCCTCCCAACTTGTCGGTCGTTTTGCACTAGCGGCAGAACGCGAAACACGTGATCGTTATGGCGATGGCGATTTAACTAGGTATCACGCAAACCTTGTAGTCCCTCGCGCCCAAAGAGTGGAAGTTGCATTACTTAAGTCGATAGCTTGGTTCTACATCATTAATGCCGAACACTCTGTAAAGCGTTACGACGATGAACAAATTTTGATTAAAGAATTAGTTGAAAAGGTTTTGAAGAATGCGCCAGAAACTCTGGAATCATTCTTTCTGCAAGATTGGCAACGAGCCACGACCGATCAACAACGCCTGCGCGTAGTTATCGACCAAGTCGCCTCGCTTACCGATCCAGGTGCTCGCGCGCTTCACGCCCGACTAAGATAAGGACTATGGCAACTCCAGGCAGCGGACGTATCCGCGATGAAGATGTCTCTTATGTTCGCGATAACTCCCAAATCGATGATGTTGTCGGAGATTACGTTGCACTAAAGGGTGCCGGAGCCGGAGCGAAAAAAGGTCTCTGCCCATTCCACGACGAGAAGTCACCATCATTTACCGTTACCGCTTCCAAGGGATATTTCCATTGTTTTGGTTGTGGCGTTGGTGGTGATGTAATCGCATTCTTGATGAAGATTGATCACTTAACATTTATGGAAGCGGTCGAAAAATTAGCGGATCGTATGAACTACACCCTTCATTACGATGGCGTTGGATCCGGCCAACCAAGTGGCATCAATCGTTCAAGGTTATTTGCTGCGAATCTAGCCGCCGCAAAGTTTTATCAAGAACAACTAAACCAAATTTCACCAACTGCTCAAGTTGGTCGTGAATTCCTCCAAAAGCGCGGCTTTGATAAAGCTGCGGCCGAACATTTTGGAGTTGGTTACGCCCCTGATGAATGGGATGGCCTCTACAAACATCTAAAGGCCGAAGGATTTACTGATACCGAATTAGCAACCGCCGGGTTAACCAAAGAGGGAACTAAGGGTCCGATCGATCGATATCGAAATCGCTTGGTCTGGCCAATTAGAAATATTAGCGGTGACTATGTTGGCTTTGGTGCGCGCAAACTAGCAAGCGATGAAGTTGATCAGGGTCCCAAGTATTTGAATACTTCTGAAACTCCGATCTACAAGAAATCACAGATTCTCTACGGCCTAGATCTTGCGAAGAAAGAGATCGCAAAGAAGCGCCAAGTTGTAATCGTTGAAGGCTATACCGATGTTATGGCCGCACACCTAGCCGGAGTAACTACCGCGGTTGCAACATGTGGAACTGCATTCGGCGAGGAACACATCAAAGTCATCCGCCAACTCTTGATGGATGATGATTCTTTCCGCGGGGAAGTTATTTTCACATTCGACGGTGATGCCGCTGGCCAGAAGGCTGCGATGAAAGCCTTTGAATTGGACCAGAAATTTGTTACCCAAACCTTCGTAGCCGTTGAACCATCCGGTAAAGATCCATGTGAATTGCGAATGGAATCCGGTGATGTTGCCGTTCGAGACCTAGTTGCACGACGTATTCCACTATTTGAATTCGCGATGCGCACTCAGATTGCAAAGTACGACGTTTCAACAGCAGAAGGTCGGGTTTCGGCGCTAAATGTGGTGGCGCCGATATTGGCGAACATTAAAGATAAGTCGCTACGCCCAGAATATATAAAGTTGTTGGCTGGTTGGCTCGGCTTGGATGTCGAAACCGTTGCGGCAAAGGTAAAGACCAGTGGGTCAAAATCAAGTGCGCCGGTTGAAACCACGGCCGAAAAACCGCGCGAAGAAGTAAATTTGCGCGATCCAATCTTGATGTTAGAACGCGAAGTATTGAAGATTAAATTGCAGTACCCAGATTTGGCCACCGATTGGGCAAACCTTGAAGCCAATTCATTTTCCTATTGGGCCTATCACCAATTGCGCATCGAAATCGATGCCCTTGAAGCTCTCGATGTAAATGAGTTGCTCGCAAAATCACAAAGCGAAGATGTAAAGAGTTTGATCACTGAATTAATGGTTGAACCAATTCGAATCGATCGCGAAATATCCGAGCGCTACACTGTCTCGGTCTTTGCCCGTCTTCGCGAAGTCGCGATCACCCGTTCGATCACGGAATTGAAGTCGACCCTGCAACGCCTTAACCCGGTTGAGAACGAGGCGAAGTACCAAGAAATTTTCGCCGAACTTGTCCGCCTCGAAGCGGCCAAGCGGGTCCAACGCGAACTCTCTGTTGGCGAATTGGGGTAGATCGGGTCGTCATATATGATTGCCCAGAACAATCCCTCATAGCTCAATTGGCAGAGCAGCCGACTGTTAATCGGCAGGTTCTTGGTTCGAGTCCAAGTGAGGGAGCATGGCCAACTACAGCCTTTCGAGGTCCTGGCAATCACAATCTATAAGCACGCGCATCATGCGCCTCTGGCTTGGAATCACTTGGATCTACGGTGGTTGGAATAAAGCAACCGATGCTGGATTTCTAAATGCCGCATCGCCTCATTACATCGGTGCTCAAATTCAAGGATATCTATCGACTTCACCTTTGCGTTTTGTACTAAAGCACATGATCGAACACGCGACCATAATTGGTTGGTCGGTAATGCTTAGCGAATTTGCAATTGGGATTGCACTCCTACTTGGCATCGCGTTAGAACTTGCCGCTTTGGGCGGCTTTGGAATGTCAATCATTCTTTGGTTAACCGCTACTTGGTCGGTAAAGCCATACTTCCTCGGCAGCGACACCGTTTATGCCGTTATGTGGTTGGCGCTCTTCTTTGGGGTCCGTTCAAGTTATCGTGGTGGTCGCGCAGCATCAATAATTCCAAATCTAAAAGATCGTCGTGAACTCTTCCGTCTTGGCGGAGTAGCGGCTGCTGCAGTTGCAGCATCGCTCGCCGGAACAAAGTTCCGTGCAAAGTCCCCAACACCAGAAGCCGGTGCGGCAGTAGCAACTCTTGCCGAACTACCAATTGGTGGCACAAAGAATTTCCAAGCCGCTGATGGCACACCGGCCGTTGTATTTAGAACCGCTGCCGGAGTATTTGCTTATTCACGAGTTTGCACTCACCAAGGTTGCATTGTTAATTACGATGCAACAAACCACGTATTAGCTTGCCCATGTCATGGCGCACAATTTGATCCAACCAAAGATGGGGCAGTAGTCGGTGGTCCAGCCCCAACTCCGATTGCAAAGATCAAGGTTGCGATCAAGGGCGATAAAGTCGTACAGATTTAGCCTTCCCGAATTACTTCGGTAACGCACCCGTAACGCAGAGAGGTTAGAGTTCTTCTATGGCCCTATTTCAATTACAGATCACACTTCCAGATCGCCCAGGTTCACTTGGCGCTGTCGCTTCAGCAATCGGGTTTGCCGGCGGCGATATTCGCGCACTAGTAGTACTTCGAAGCGAAGAAGGCCGCGGCGTTGATGACATCACTGTTGCAATTCCGGGTGATGATCCAACCGATCTCCTAAATGTATTAGGCGATATCGGTGGCGTTGAAGTTATATCAGTCGCGCCCCTGAACTAGGTAACGAGGTAAAAAAGCGCGGCGCTTTAAAGTTATTTGCCGCAAATACCTTTGCAATCTCTTCCTTAATCTTTTCCGTATCGCCCTTTTTGTTTAGCGAAATCGCACTTCCACCATAGCCGCCGCCAATTAGACGTGAACCCAGCGAGCCAAACTTAAGTGCGGTATCTACCGCCACATCTAATTCTGGACAAGAAATTGTGTAGTTGTCGCGAAGTGAAACATGGCAAGCAGTAATTAATTCACCGAATGTTTTGAAATCTTGCGCCTTCAAAGCTTTAACGCCATCTAGAACGCGACGCATCTCGGTCACGGCATGGAAAGCACGAATGTAAGTAGTGGCATCCATCTTTGATTTCTGGGCCACAAAATCTTCCACGCTAATTTCGCGTAGTGAAGGAATTCCAAGAACTTCTACGGCTTTCTCGCAAGAGGCACGGCGTTCGGCATAGCCACCATCGACTAGCGCGTGGTGCACTTGGGTATCAATTACGAGTAAATCCAAATCATGCGGTGCAATATCAAACGGAATTTGTTCGGTGGCAAGATCACGACAATCAAGCAAGAGCGCTTGGCCCTCGATCGCCATAAGAGAAACCGATTGATCCATGATTCCGCATGGCATTCCAACATAAACATTTTCAGCCTTCTGGGTTGCAAGGGCTAATTCTGGAAGGGTTAAGCCGAGATTGAAGAGCGAATTAAGAGCAACGCCGACTGCGCATTCAAGTGCGGCGCTTGAAGATAACCCGGCACCTAACGGAACCTTACCATCGATCAAAATATCCAAACCTTCTTTAACTCCAAGGGTCCAAATAACACCGATTGGATATCTAGTCCACGGCTCGCCAGTTAGTGGTTCTAAATCCGCTAGCGGAACTTCATAGATAGTTTCAGATCTTTGGGTTGATGCGATTCGAATCGAATTCTTATTGTTTCGGGCAATTGCCGCGGTAGTTACATCTTTGATAGCGAACGGAAGTACGAAGCCGTCCAAGAAATCAACGTGTTCGCCAAGTAAGTTAACGCGACCTGGTGCGACTGCGGTTACTTCTGGATCGTGACCAAAAAGCTTAGAAAATTCATTAGTAATGCTCATGGGTTATTGGAAAGATTCCCACGCATCTTGAACCATTACTTCTAAATTACGAGTTGGCTTCCAACCTAAAACTTTTTCGGCCTTTGAAATATCCGCAATCAAAACTGCAGGATCTCCGGGACGACGATCGGTAACTTGTGCTGGAATTGCGCGACCAACTGCCTTTTCGGCGGCAGCGACAACTTCATTTACGGAATATCCGCCACCAGATCCAAGATTAATAATCGAATGTTTGCCAGTTTCGACATTCTTGAGCGCGCTGATGTGGGCTTCGATTAAATCGGTAACGTGGACATAATCGCGAATACATGTGCCATCGGCAGTAGGCCAATCGTTACCAAAAATCTTTAGGGGATTGGCATCGGTTGCACGCAAGGTATTTGGTATCAGGTGGGTCTCTGGATTGTGATTCTCAGTTAACCAACCGTTCTTTGATTTATAAGCACCGGCAACATTGAAATAACGAAGGCTTATCGCAGCAAGACCATAGGCAATCGCTTCAGATGTAAGCATGTAATCAACGGCTAATTTAGAAGATCCATATGGATTGGTCGGCTTGGTTTCATCTTCTTCGGTAATGGGAGTGTGCTTTGGTTCACCATAAGTGGCGGCTGTTGATGAGAAGACAATCTTCTTGATCGATTTCTCACGCATTGCTTCTAGCAAGATTCGGGTGCCATTTACATTGGTATTCCAATAGATTTCTGGCTTCAAGACCGATTCGCCGACAAGTGATTTAGCACCAAAGTGCATAACCGCTTCGCAACCTTCAAGGGCGTTAACTACATCTGACTTTTCAAGGAGTGAGCCCTTAACAAACTTGGCACCTGGCGCGACTAATTCGGCATGACCGGTTGAGCAATCATCTAGAACGGTTACTTCAAAGCCATTTTCAAGCAAGATTGCGGAGGCTGTCGATCCGATATACCCAGCGCCGCCAGTAACTAATACGCGCATTAGATCTTCACCTCGCGAAGTTGGGCCGCCGATTGTTCTGGCTTCATATCCATAATGAATGCACCCATAGCTGACTCCGATCCTGCTAAATACTTCAACTTGCCTGGTTGGCGACGAATACTTGTAATCTGCCAATGCAATCCAAGTACATCGCGACCTTTGCGAACCGGGGCTTGATGCCAAGCGGCGATGTAGGCCATTTCAATTCCAAATACGCCATCAAGACGAGTAAGGACTTCCTTCGCGATTGCTGGGAAGGCAGCAGCTTGCGCATCAGATAGCTCAGCAAGGTCTGGGACAAAGTTCTTTGGAGTGACGTGAATTTCAAATGGGTAGCGCGATGCATATGGAACATATGCGATCCACTCATCATTTTCGCAAACGATGCGAACCTGGTCTTTAATTTCGCGATTAATTATGTCGGTGATCAATGGTTTGCCATTCATTGCCTTGTAAGCGGTGGCAACTGCAAGCATCTTTTCAACCCGAGGCGGCAAGAACGAGTACGCATAGATCTGGCCATGTGGATGGTTAAGTGTCACACCTACTTCTTCGCCACGGTTTTCAAAGGGGAAGATATGTTCTACATATTCCAACTTAGAAATTTCCTTGGTGCGGTCGATCCAGGCATCCATTACTAATTTTATTTGTGATTCTGGAAGCGCACCGAAGCTGCCTTCGTGGTGGTCGGTAAAGCAGATAACTTCACAATGTCCGGCCGCCTCAACGATCTCGGTTTCAATTCCATTATTGCTTGGTAATTTCCAACCACCCTTTGGTCTGGCCAACGAAGGGGAACGGTTTTCAAATACGACAACTTGATAATTTGAATCCGCGATTTCTGAATCTAATCCAGGTTTGGTCGGACAAAGCGGGCAAAGTTCTTTTGGTGGCAAGAAAGCGCGGGTTTGGCGATGGGCCGCCATCGCTACCCATTCATTTGTAAGGAGATCTAGTCGGAGTTCGCCAACACCTGGACGATCTTCGGTTGGGCGGTTATCGACAGCGTTTCGAGTTACTGGTGTGTTGTCGTAATAGAAGATGGTTCGACCATCGGCCATCTTCAGATCAGTACGCACCGTGCTCACGAAACGAACTCTATCGAAAAAGCGAAGCTAGTTTTTCGCTTAGTTACGGATTTGCTTAGCGCAAGAATCAACCGGAACTGGGGTTGGCTTCTTGGTTGGCTTACTAGATGGGGATGGTGAAAGTGTCGCGCCTTGGGTAATGGCGAATGAGACAGGAATTAAAGATGCCGCATGCGTGCCTGTTGGATCGGTAAATTCAACATATCCAACATAATTATTTGCTTGTAGTCCGGAAATATTTAAAGTCCAGCGACCAGTTCCAGATCGATTGAGATCTTGGGTGCCACTTGAGATTGTTGAATCCGCTGATTTGAAATCAACATTTCCAGTTACGACAGGTGTGCCATCTGGGCGTAAAACATCCACGACAAATTGCGCGCCATCATTGGTCGTACCAAATTTACTACTCACCAGATTTATCGTTGTTGGTTCATTTACCGGCAACATATCGGTTGCTTGTGGTTGCCAGGTGCCGGTCGTTAAAGCGGCAAAGGACGTTGGATCGCCATTGAAAACATTTAGGTCTACGCGAGAAGATGGAACACCGTACTTGCTTCCATATCCGCAAGATGTG
>TBL_comb48_EPIDRAFT_1001743_pt1 | contig 15671 bp, 11 predicted proteins | sample TroBogEpilimnion_37_FD_10681 | JGI IMG/M metagenome (IMG submission 10681)
CCTTTGAAAAAGGGGGCTACCAACTTAAGGTGGGACAGTTTCAGCGCAGACGAAAGGCTCAGGGCGAAAGATTAAGCTTAAGGCCTGACAATACTAGACTTAAGCCTTCGCCCTTTGTCTGTGCTTAGGAGGGCCGTGTCTAAAAGTGAGCGATTAAGCTAAACTGTCCCGTCTTAAATTAGTAGCCATCCTTTTCTTTAATCTGCAACCGTATTAAACATGCCCATGACGACCTCGCCTGTGGGATAATAGCCTACTCGGGCATGATTATCTCAATGGTATTGCCCATTGGTTCCTTGGATAAAAAGATGAACGTTCACCTTAAAACACTTGGCTGTCGGCTTAATGAAGCTGAATTAGAAACTTGGGCGCAAGCTTTTCAAAAATCCGGCCATGCGATTACTAAACAAGCCGAAGCGGCTCAACTCATCGTCATTAATTCCTGCGCGGTTACCCAAGATGCGGCCAGAAAATCTCGTCAACTGATACGACGTATTCATCGTGATAATCCTCAAGCAAAGCTAGTGGTTAGTGGTTGCTATGCCACATTAAACCAAGAAGAAGCGGCGTCTTTGTTAGGTGTTGACTTGGTTGTTAGTAACAAAGATAAAGATCAGCTAGTAGAAAAAACATTAACTGAGCTTAACATGGATACCATGCCTTCCATGTCTACCGATCCAGGTGAAACGTCTTTATTTACACGCGGCAGACAAAGAGCCTTTATTAAGGTACAAGATGGTTGTCGTTATCGCTGCACCTTTTGTATCGTCACAGTGGCGCGAGGCGAAGAAGTCAGTCGCTCTATACAAGCCGTTGTTAATGAAATTAATGAGCTGCATCAGCAAGGCATCACCGAAGCTATTTTAACAGGTGTGCATTTAGGCGGTTATGGCAGTGATTTAGGCATTAATTTATCTGATCTAATTAAAGCGATTCTTGCTGAAACAGACATCCCTAGGCTTAGGTTAGGCTCTTTAGAGCCGTGGGAATTACCCGATGACTTTTTTGAGTTATTTCATAATCCTAGGCTTATGCCACATTTGCATTTACCTTTACAAAGCGGTTCTGATAGTGTGCTACGCAGGATGGCCAGACGTTGTAAAACAGAAGAGTTTTCTACTATCGTTAAGCAATTACGGGCAAAAATCCCTCACTTTAATATCACCACCGATATTATTGTCGGCTTTCCTGGCGAAACAGAACAAGAATGGCAAGACAGCTATAACTTCATCAAACAAACGGGCTTCGGCCATATTCATATTTTTACTTATTCCCGTAGGGAAGGCACTAAAGCGGCTAATTTGCCCGAACAAATTAGCGATGACACTAAAAAACAGCGTAGCCGACAATTACATGAATTAGCCAATAACATGAAGCTACAGTTTTTTAACGATAATCTAGGCTTAGAATTTCCAGTACTCTGGGAAGGTTATAGCATCGCTCAAGATGACGGCAGTCAGCAAGTATTTGGCTATACCCCTAATTACCTAAGAGTCAGCGGCATCATTAAAGCAGGGCTTTCGGTTGAAAATAAGACCCTTAAGGTAACGTTATCAGAATTAGGCGAAGACTATATAATAGCCCGCATGTAATCTAAGTAAACGTAAGGGCACCCCCCTTATTGTTAACATATCTCCCATTTAATAACATAAAACGCATTCATGGAAAAAACATACGCTCCTCACGATATAGAACAACGCTGGTATCAAAACTGGGAAGAACAAGGTTATTTTGCGGCCAAATCAGAGGGCGAATCTTATTGCATTATGATTCCACCGCCTAACGTTACTGGTAGCCTACATATGGGCCATGCCTTCCAAGACACCATCATGGATGCCCTCACCCGCTATCATAGAATGAAAGGCTATAGCACCTTGTGGCAAGCCGGCACTGATCATGCCGGTATTGCTACACAAATGGTGGTAGAGCGTCTTTGCAATGCCGAAGGTAAAACCCGCCATGATTACGGACGTGAAAAATTTGTAGAAAAAGTTTGGCAATGGAAGGAAGAGTCAGGCGGTGCTATTACACAACAACTACGGCGCATGGGCTCGTCACTGGATTGGAATAGAGAACGCTTCACTATGGATGATGGCATGTCCGATGCCGTTCAAGAAGTATTTATACGCCTGTATGAAGAAGGCTTGATTTATCGCGGCAAACGCTTAGTTAACTGGGATCCCGTACTACATACCGCTGTTTCTGATTTGGAAGTGTTATCTGAAGAAGAAAACGGTTCTATGTGGCATATCCGTTATCCATTATCCAATGGACAGGGACACTTAATCGTTGCTACCACTCGCCCCGAAACCTTATTGGGTGATGCGGCAGTGGCTATTCATCCTGACGATGATCGCTATAAACATTTGTTAGGTGAATTCGTAGAGTTGCCGCTAACCGGACGTAGAATTCCGATTATTGCCGATGACTATGTTGATCCTGAATTTGGTACTGGCTGTGTCAAAATCACACCGGCCCATGATTTTAATGATTATGAAGTCTGGACGCGTCACCGTCATAGCTCTGCAATCCAAGACTTACCTCATGGTGGCTTGATTAATATATTGACTGTCGATGCCTCTATACGCAGCAATGACGAAAATGAAAACCAACTGATTCCAGAGAAATACTGTGGACTCGATCGTTTCGCAGCACGTAAACAAATGGTTGCAGATCTTGATGCGCTGGGCTTATTAGAAAAAATAGTCGACCATAAATTAATGGTACCTCGTGGTGATCGCACTAACAGTGTTATTGAACCTTTACTGACTGATCAATGGTACGTTAAAGTTGGGCCACTGGCTGAGCCTGCCATAGCGGCCGTGGAAAATGGCGATATTAAGTTTGTGCCTGACAACTGGAAAAACACTTATTTTGACTGGATGCGTAATATTCAAGACTGGTGTATTTCTCGGCAAATTTGGTGGGGACATCGTATCCCTGCTTGGTATGATGAGCTAGGTAATATTTATGTTGGCGAGTCTGAACACGCTATTCGTGAAAAGCACAACTTACCGGTGGATTATGCCCTTAAACAAGATGAAGATGTACTAGACACTTGGTTTTCTTCAGCACTCTGGCCTTTTTCAACCTTGGGTTGGCCAGAAAATACCGAAGAACTTGCCAAACATTACCCAACCAGCGTATTGGTAACTGGGTTTGATATTATTTTCTTCTGGGTTGCTCGCATGATTATGATGGGGCTTAAGTTTCAAGGGGCAGTACCTTTTAAAGAAGTCTACATACATGGTCTAGTGCGTGATGCCGAAGGCCAAAAAATGTCAAAATCTAAAGGCAACGTACTTGATCCAATAGATATCATTGATGGTATAGAGCTTGAAGCGCTGGTAGCTAAAAGAGTTGCGGGTATGATGCAGCCTCATTTAGCTAAAAAGATTGAACAGGCCACCCGCAAAGACTTTCCTGACGGCATACAATCTTATGGTACCGATGCCTTACGTTTTACTTTTGCCTCTTTAGCCTCAACCGGTCGCGATATTCGTTTTGATATGGCAAGAACAGAAGGTTATCGTAATTTCTGTAACAAGCTATGGAATGCCGCACGTTATGTATTGATGAATACCGAAGAACACGATAACGGCTTATCTGATGCACCGTGTACCTATACCCAAGTTGATCACTGGATTATCTCCAGACTCAACCAAGTCACAACCACAACCTGTCATGCTATTGATAATTATCGCTTTGATTTGGCGGCACAAGCGCTTTATGAATTCACTTGGAATGAATACTGCGACTGGTATTTGGAGCTAGCCAAAATCTCCTTACAATCCGATGACGAGGCATTACAGCGCGGCACTCGTAAAACATTATTGACAGTACTAGAATCTCTGTTAAGATTAGCACATCCGCTAATGCCTTTTATAACCGAAGAAATCTGGCAACGTGTTGCACCCTTAGCGGGCATTCATGCCGACACCATTATGCTACAAGCTTATCCGATAGCAGATGAATCGCTCATTAATGAGAGTGCTGTCACAGAAATAAATTGGGTCATGAGCTTTATTCTGGGAGTACGTCGTATTCGTGGTGAAATGAATATCGCTCCTGGCAAGCCTTTGCCGGTATTACTACAAAATGGTTCCGTTAACGACCAAGCTTTCTTAAACAAGAATAGTGTTTATTTACAAAAAATAGGACGCTTAGAATCTATAACCTGGCTAGATAATGAAGAATCCACGCCCGAATCTGCCATTGCCTTAATTGGCGAAATGAAAATTTTAATTCCCATGGCAGGTCTTATTGATAAAGATGCTGAATTGGCACGCTTGGAAAAAGAAATACAAAAAATCAACAATGACTTACCTAGAATTAAAGATAAATTAAGTAACCCAACGTTTATTGATAGAGCGCCAGCCGCTGTTATCGATAAAGAGAAAGCTAAATTAGCGGAGTTAGGTTCACTGCTCAGTAATCTTGAACAACAGCACGCTAAAATTCTAGCGATGTGAAGGACAGATAAAAGGCTAAAGACGAAGAGCGAAGGGTAAATTTACATTAGCCCTTAGCTCTTAGCCCTTAGCCTTTAACCCTTAGCCTTTAACCTTTAATTTCAAACCTTGCCCATGGCCAGTCTATCTAGAAACAGACCATTAAGTGAATTTATTCAGTACTTGATTAAAGATGGGGTGCTCTCAGAAAGCGAAGCTGAAATTCATAACGCACAAGCACAAAAAAAACAAACGCCTTTATTAAATTATCTTGTCGTTAATAATATTATTAATAGTCATCAAATCGCCATAAAAGCCTCACAAGAATACAATTTACCGTTTTTCGATCTTGATGCGATTGAACTTCAAAGTCTTCCAATAAATTTAACGACTGAAAAACTCATTCGTAACCACCATATACTTCCGCTACTTAAACGCGGAGACACCTTATTTATAGCCATCTCAGACCCCACTAATTTTCAAGCGTTAGATGACATCAAGTTTCAAAGCCAACTGCATCCCGAAACCATACTGGTTGATGAAAAAAAATTATTCAAAGCCATAGAAACACTGTTAGAAGCTGCAGATACTTCAATGTCTGATTTACTCGATGTAGAGCGAGAACATCTGGACATTACTAGCAATATCGCTGATGAGGATTTCATTAGGACTGAAGGTAATGCTGAAATTGACGATGCTCCTGTCGTACGCTTTGTTAACAAAATATTGTTAGATGCCATCAAAAAAGGCGCTTCTGATATCCATATGGAGCCTTATGAAAGATACTTCCGTATACGTTATAGGTCTGACGGCATACTTTATCAAGTCGCTAGCCCGCCCACTAATATAGCAACTCGGGTCATATCCCGAATCAAAGTGATGGCTAAAATGGATATTGCCGAACGCCGAGTTCCTCAGGATGGACGGATTAAAATGACACTCTCTCAAAACCGAGCCATTGATTTTCGAGTTAACTCATGCCCAACACTCTTTGGTGAAAAAATTGTCCTACGTATTCTTGATCCAAGTAGCGCTCAAATTGGCATTGAAAAATTAGGCTTTGAACCTGAACAAGAACAGCTTTTTCTACTAGCCATCAATAAGCCTTATGGCATGGTTTTAGTAACTGGACCTACCGGCAGCGGTAAAACAGTGACTCTATACACGGGATTAAATCTGCTTAATAGTGTCGAACGCAATATTTCTACCGCTGAAGATCCCGTTGAAATAACGGTTGAAGGCATTAATCAAGTTAATATGAATGTCAAAGCAGGACTGACCTTTGCCAATGCCTTACGTGCTTTCTTACGCCAAGATCCTGACGTTATTATGGTAGGTGAAATTCGTGATTTAGAAACGGCAGAAATTGCCGTTAAGGCTGCACAAACAGGCCATCTAGTACTATCAACCTTACATACCAATGATGCGCCACAGACCTTAAACCGACTCATGCAAATGGGCATTGAACCTTTCAATATTGTGTCTGCTATTATTTTAATTATCGCTCAGCGCTTAGCTAGACGTTTATGTGAACACTGTAAATCACCCTCTCATCTGCCAGAAGCCACCCTCATTGCCACTGGCTTTAAAATAGAGGAATTAAAGACACTGAAGATTTACAGCCCTGTTGGTTGTGAACACTGTACCAATGGTTACAAGGGCAGAATCGGTATTTATCAAATGATGACCATCAGTGATTCTATGCGCACCCTCATATTAGAAGGCGGCAATGCCTTGCAATTAGCAAAACTTGCAAAAGAGGAAGGCATCATGGATTTACGCACATCAGGCTTAAATAAAGTTCGTACAGGCATCACTAGCCTAGAAGAAATAGATAGAATAACTAAGGATTAATATGGCTAATGAAACTGAACAACTTGATTTTATCTGGGAAGGTCTTGATAAAAGCAGAAAAAAAAGCAAAGGTGAGATTACTGCAAAAAGTGAAATACTGGCGCGTAACGAATTAAAGCGACAAGGTTATCGTGTTACAAAAATAAGAAAAAAATCTAAGCCATTATTTACAAGAATTCAAAAAATCACACCCAGTGATATTGCTATTTTCTCAAGGCAATTAGCTACCATGCTTAAAGCCGGTATTCCTTTAGTACAAGCATTCGACATCATTGGCAAAGGCCATGAAAATCCAAGCATGCAACTCATGCTGCTGAGTATAAAAACCAATTTAGAAAATGGAGACACCTTAGCCGAATCACTGAAAAAGAATCCGCTCTACTTTGATGAATTATATTGTAATTTGGTTGATGCTGGCGAAAACGCAGGTGTATTAGAAACCCTACTTGATAAGATTGCCACTTATAAAGAAAAAACCGAGTCGATAAAGAAGAAAATCAAAAAAGCCTTAACTTACCCAGCCGCTGTCATTATTGTTGCCTTTATTGTCACCGCCATACTTCTACTCTTTGTAGTACCTGTCTTTGAAGATCTTTTTAAAAGTTTTGGTGCTGATCTCCCTATATTTACCCGCCTAGTTGTTGATATGTCTAAAACGTTAAAACAAATCTGGTGGCTTATACTTGGCATAATCATCGCTGCGGTTTATATCTTTATTTATTTTAAGCGGCGCTCACGCCCCTTCAATCGTTTTTTAGATAAAACCTTATTAAAAGTTCCAGTGATCGGCGCTATTCTAAATAAATCAGCCATTGCTCGCTTTGCCAGAACGCTGTCTACCTTGTCAGCAGCAGGTATTCCTTTGGTCAATGCATTAAGCTCTGTTTCTGGTGCCTGTGGCAATATTATGTATAGCGAAGCCGTGCTAAAAATGCGTGAAGAAGTCGCAACTGGACAACGATTACAATTTGCCATGCTGCAAACGATGCTGTTCCCTCATATGGTGCAACAAATGATTGCTATTGGCGAAGAATCGGGATCTATGGATGCCATGCTTGCTAAAGTTGCCGATTTTTATGAAGAAGAAGTTGATAATCTAGTTGATAATTTAAGCAGTTTAATGGAACCTATGATCATGGTTGTTTTAGGCATACTCATTGGCGGCTTAGTGATTGCGATGTACCTACCTATCTTTAAGATGGGCGCTGCTATTAATTAAAATAACCAACATCTGGCTATAAATTCTCGAATTGCACTCGCCGCCCTTTATAGCTATTGATTATTATAAATACCTGCGTAGAATCAAGCCATAAAATATTAGATTTCATCATGATGAATTGCCACAACAATGTCATTATCAATTAAGTAAACCCACTGTTCCTCTTAGGAGTCAGAATCACTATGTATCAACATTTAGAAACCGCCAAGAATCCTGAAAATCTTAAACGCATCGTTGTTGATCCTGTGTCTCGTGTCGAAGGTCACGGTAAAGTAACCTTGTTATTGGACGCGGATAATAAAATACAACAAGCTCGACTGCATATCGTTGAATTTCGAGGCTTTGAGCGTTTTATTCAAGGCCGTCCGTATTGGGAATTACCTGTTTTAGTACAAAGATTATGCGGCATTTGTCCTGTCAGTCATCATTTAGCTGCCGCTAAAGCCATTGACCAATTAGTCGGTGTAGATCCCGAGAACCTACCTATTTCAGCCGACAAGCTAAGACGTTTGCTGCATTTCGGACAAGTACTGCAATCTCATGCGCTGCATTTCTTTCATTTATCTAGCCCAGATTTATTATTTGGTTTTGAAAGTGATATTAATCAACGTTCGATTATGGCCGTTCTGGCCGCTTATCCTGATTTAGCCGTACAAGGCGTTAAGCTCCGAAAATACGGACAAGAAGTGATACGTATGGTCTCAGGAAAACGTATCCACGGTACAGGCGCTATAGCCGGTGGTATGAATAAATCATTATCTAAAGCCGAGCGCGACTATTTACTGGAAGACATCGATCAAATTGTCGCCTGGGCAGCCGCATCAGTAACGCTCATTAAAACAGTACATGAATCGAATCTGCCTTATTTCGATGACTTTGCCACCATAGCCACTAATTATATGGGTTTAACTCAGGTAAATGGAGCGCTAGAACTTTATCATGGTGGCTTACGCGCCAAGAACGCGCAAGGTGAGACCATCATGGATCATGTTGATTACTGTCACTATAACGATTATATCCACGAAGAAGTCCGCTCGTGGACTTACATGAAATTCCCTTATTTATTATCGTTAGGTCAAGAAGATGGTTGGTATCGAGTCGGGCCTTTAGCCAGAATCAATAACTGTGACCTTATTAATACACCGCTGGCAGAAGCCGCCCGTATCGTTTTTAAAGCGCATAGTTCAGGCGCGATGGTTCATAGTACCCTAGCCTTTCATTGGGCGCGTTTGATTGAGCTATTACATTGTGCTGAAGCCATTAAAGAACTGCTCCATGATCCCGACATTATGGGTTTAGATTTAGTCGCAAAAGGTGAAAAACGCTATGAAGGCGTAGGGGTTATCGAAGCGCCTCGCGGTACTTTATTTCATCATTATCAGGTTGATGAAAATGACATCGTCACCAAAGCTAATTTAATCGTTTCTACCACCAGTAATAACAGAGCGATGAATGAATCGGTACGCCAAGTAGCCGCTGAATACTTATCTGGCCGAGAACTCACTGAGCCCTTATTGAATAATCTGGAAGTAGCCATACGCGCTTATGATCCCTGTTTGTCTTGCGCCACTCATGCCATGGGGAAAATGCCTTTGCAATTAGAGTTAATGGATGCCAACGGTCAATTAATTGATAAGCTGGTTAAACATAGTAATGGTCAAATCGAACGACTGGCATGATTAAACCCATATTAGTGTTCGGCTACGGTAATCTTAGTCGTGGTGATGATGCCTTAGGGCCGTTATTGTTGGACTATATTGAAAGTCATTGTGATTTAACAGAAATAGAACTATTAACCGACTTTCAGTTACAAATAGAACATGCCTTGGACTTAGAGCATCGCTCATTAGTATTATTTGTCGATGCCTCTGTAGCCTGCATTAATACCTTTGATTTTTCACAACTGTCAGCTGCCAGAGATAAAAGCTACACCACACATGCTATGAGTCCTGCTGCGGTTTTAGCGGTGTATGTTTCAATAAAAAAACAAACACCGCCCCCCAGTTTTTTAATGAGTATCAAGGCTGAAAGTATGGAATTAGGCGAAGGCTTAAGCTGTGCTGCCGAAAATAATTTGCAGCAGGCCTGTTTAGTTATAAAAGAATTATTACGACAGCCTAATCTTAAGCACTGGCTACAACAAACAGAGCAAGCATTACGCTAACTTTTAACCAAAGCTACCTGCAACGGCCAATCTCTATGATTAAAAACTTGGCCTTGCTCCCTTACTGTTGCACAAGCGCTAGGTGATATTTCTGCGACTACCCATTGCACCTCATTAAAAACACCTACCGACAAAATACCATTATCAGGGAAACCTCTGTCCACTGGGGTGTAAATAGCGGCCGCCCCCACATTAACATCTACCGCTTCTGACCACGGTGCATTACCGACTAACGAAGCCTGAACAACATAACATTGATTTTCTAAGGCTCTAGCTTGACAGCCAATTTTAACGCGATTAAAACCGGCCACAGTATCCGTACAACTAGGTACCAAAATCAATATACAACCCGCTTCTACTTGTTTTCTAGCTAATAAGGGAAATTCGCTGTCATAACAAATGTTAATGGCAATTTTTCCATACTCCGTATCAAAGCATTTCAAATCGTTACCGCCTTTGATTAACCAATGCTCGTTTTCAAAACGCGTCATCATCAGTTTATCTTGATAATCAACCTTACCATCCGCCATAAATAAATAGGCGCGATTATGATAAACATCTCCTTCAATAAGAACGGGAAAGGTTCCTGCTTGAATAATACAACGATGCTGTTGAGCTAAGCGTGTAAACAGTGCAATAAAATCATCATGCAATGATTGCATAGCCACCAGTTGTTTACTTAGGGATGAATAAATTTCCTGAGCAAATAATGAAGCTAACTCCATGCTAAAGTACTCTGGAAACAGCAGGATATTAGCTTCTTGCGAACTAGCGTCAACTACCCAGCGCTCTATTTTTGCCTGATAAGCAGACCAATCTGCCAAAAAACTAATGTCGTATTGAGCTGTTGCAATTTTAACGTTCATCTCTAAGAACCCTTTAGAAAATCTATCACCATACTAATCACGAATAAGACTCAAAATAGTCGGTTATAGTCGCATTTTATCGATGCTTTTTGAATTAAGGCTTGGAAATTTCGGCTACCAACTTAAGGTGGGACAGTGTAAATAGTACATCGTTCCCACGCTCCGCGTGGTAATGCATCTTGCATCGCTCCAGCGATGCGTGACGCAGAGCGTCACTGGCTGCATTCCCACGCAGGAGCGTGGGAATGCTAAGAAAAGCTTCCACTACTGTTTTGTCTCGTCTTAAGTTGGTAGCCGAAATTTCAAAATTAATAAGCATAAAAAAACCCGCCAGACCAGATGATCTGCGGGTTTGTGCACTTCTTTGAATCTCTTGGAACTTATAATTGGTGGAGGCGGGGGGAATTGAACCCCCGTCCGCAAGCACTCCGCCTTAAGGTCTACATGCTTATCTCGTCTTTGATTTAACTAATGATCACCCGTCGAGCCAAGAAAATCACCAGCGATTCCGTAAGGTTTTAGCGCATCCACACCGGACGGATTTCAGCGCGATCTTATGTAAATGACCTCTGAGCGCTCGGCGAACCGAACTCCACCCGCATAAGCACAGATGGTCAAAGGAATGGTGCTGTGTTTAAGCAGCTAGAGCCATTGAGTAGTTTTCGTCATTTGCGAATACTTAGTTTCTGTAGATTTTACGAGGTGTACAGTCCTCGGCATGCACTTAAGGTTTTGCTACCCACGTCGAAGCCATGTCGCCCCCAAGTAGTTTCACGAGCTGAATGATATAGCCCGTCTTAATAAGTTCAATAGCGTTAATAAAATTTTAAAATCTATTAGCGCAGTAACTTAATTTAGATAACAGTTACATTTTCAGCTTGAGGACCTTTTTGTCCTTGAGTTACGCTGAATTGTACTTTTTGGCCTTCATCTAATGATTTGTAACCACCAGAATTGTTGATTTGTTGAAAATGTACGAATACATCTGGGCCTGAAGCTTGTTCGATAAAACCGAAGCCTTTATCTGAGTTAAACCATTTTACGGTGCCAGTTGTTAAAGTAGACATAATGAGTCCTTAATATAAAGTAATGAAGCCTGTTAAGGCGGATAGTGGGTCAATTTAGAAATTACTTAATGAAACAAGGACGAGCTACTAACAAAAGAAAGATCGAAAAGGTAAACAGAGAGTAAATCAGATTGTTAATCCAGTGCGCATTATACCTAACTAAATAAATATTGTTCATTATTTATTTAAATAACCCTATTAATTGTAAATTATTTTAAATGACAGGACTTAAATCCCAGCAGATATAGTGCTCCCACATAAACACCTCCGCCAATCGCTATCCATTTAATTAGATTAAGTAGTCTATCTATAACGCCCCAATGACTCCACAACGCCACATCCACCTTATAAAATAGAATCCCCGACATTGCCATGCTCGCTAATAAAATACGAACCATAAACATCCACCAGCGCATTGTGGGCTGAAATATATTATCTTTTAATAGCCGTCTTAATAACAAGACAGCATTGACGAACGCCCCCAAAGAGGTAGCAAGTGCCAGCCCTGCATGAGCAAAAGGATAAACCAGCACGATATTTAAACCAAAACTCGCTATCATGGCATATACACCATAACGCACAGGTGTTTTCACGTCTTGTCGCGACGTAAACCCTGACACTAATACCTTAATGGCCAAATAAGCAATCAAACCCAATGAATAAGCTTTAAGGCTCAACCCTGAGTAATAGACATCACTCACAGTAAATTCTTTGTATTGGAATAACGTAGACAGCATGGGCTCAGCTAACAAAAACAAACCGATGGTTGCCGGCATACCAATCAATAAAACTAGGCGCAAACCCCAGTCTAATGAATCAGAAAAAGTCTTCGTATCTTCAGCCGCATGACTTCTTGCTAAACTGGGCAATATAACAACCCCCAATGCCAAACCAAGCAATCCCAACGGAAACTCCACTATACGATCTGAGTAATATAACCATGAAACACTGCCTGTCTTTAAAAATGAGGCGATCAAGGTATCTAGCAATAAATTAATTTGCGTTATTGATACACCAAAAATGACAGGCCCCATCAAACCTAAAATTTTACTCACTTCAGAATCATGAAATCCTAATCTAACTCGTGTAATCAAGCCTAAAGCTATTAACGATGGCATCTGAAACAATAGCTGCACTACACCGGCTGCAAATACTCCCCATGCTAAAGCCATAACCGGCACATCCATTACTGGCGCTAGCCAGATTGCAGCAGCGATCATAGTAATATTTAAAAAAACCGGCGTTAAAGCAGGCACGGCAAACTTACCATGTACATTTAATACACTACCAACAAAAGCTACTAAGCCAATAAAAAATAAATAGGGCAAAGTAATCTGTAACATTTTAACCGCTAAATCATGTTGCAAACCTTGCCATGCAAAACCAGGCGCTAGCATCCAAATTAACAAGGGAGCAACTAACATACCAAGCAAAGAGATACCAACGAGGATTACCGCTAAGGTGCCGGCTGTCCGCTCTATCAACAGCTTTAAAGCATCTTTATTGTCACGAGCCTTATTGACAACCAATACAGGCACAAACACATGAGCAAACGCACCTTCAGCAAACAGACGCCGAAATAAATTAGGGATTTTAAAAGCAACAAAAAACGCATCCGTTGCGAAATCTACACCAAAAATTCGCGCGACCAGCATGTCACGAACAAAACCAAGTAGACGAGAGATTAGCGTCATACTGCTCACTATAGCAGTCGACTTAAATAGCTGTTGACTCAAAGCAACTCCATTTCAACATGTTAATAGTTGACAATAATAACATTTAAAAAGATAATGCAGGGCTCTAAACTAAAACCAACGCTCGAGATACTATGGCTAATACAGCACAAGCTAAAAAGCGCGCGAAACAAGCGGAAAAAAGCCGTATTCGCAACGCAGGACAACGTAGCAATCTACGTACATTTATTAAAAAAGTACTTGCCGCAGTTAAAGCTGGCGACAAAGAAAAAGCACAAGCCGCCTATAAAATTGTAGAGCCTATTATTGATTCTGCTGTCACTAAAGGCATCATCCATAAAAATAAAGCTTCACGCGGCAAAAGCAGACTGAATTCAAAAGTAAAAGCTATCGCTTAAACAATATAGCTACTGCTTAAAAAGGCTGCGCCTCTTAGAGTCGCGGCTTTTTTTTTGCCTCTGACTTTAAGGCGTCTGCGACAAGCTAACTATACTGCCAGTAGCATCTATTCTACGCCAGCGCATGAATTGAACTTCAACCTAAGCACCTAACGCAGGGTAACTTTATGAAACTTATCTCTCGCATTTTACTTGCAACTCTTTTAGGCACACTTTCAACTCATGCCTACTCAAAAGACTCCAAGATAAATCCTCTTTTATATCAAAGAAACAGGCTATCTGATGCTGATTATTTAACTAAAATTAAAAGCTTTAAATATTTCTACAATTGCCCCTTTGGTGAACTAGGAACATTGCTATTTTCTGAGACAGCAAGCACGGCATTCCCTTTGTTTTTAACGGATCTGTTTGACGAAACCTTATTAGATAATAAAAATGTCAAAATGATGACCTTATCAAAGACCCGCCTTGATAAAAACGCCTCATTGTTTTCTTTCCAACTACAAGATAAGGGCGACATTACAGGACATCATATTGCAACGATTGACTATCAACTTCATTTAAATGACTTGGCCGAAGAGATTGACGCCGAGTCAATAAGAACAGATAGTGATAATAGCCAAATTAATGTCGCCAAACAAATTAAATGCACTAAATTATCACTACCAAAACCCGTAGAACCACCACCACCTTCCATTATTCCTGTCGCAATGATTAACGGGCGCTGGAAGACCTTGGCTGACTGCTATAGCTCAGCCACCAAACAAGGCACGACTTATGAATATAATAAAGACCATGTCTTAATTGGCAAAACCTATAATATCGATGATGTGTTGACTCATATCTTGACTATTAACATTATTATCGACACATTAGATCCTTATCTATTTATTTTCAAAGGATCTCAAGAAGATCTTAGTACACATAACCAATTAGACTTTGATATTAAAATACAATTCACTGAAAACTCTTATCGAATCATTGAATCGTCTTACAACGGCAATATCGATATTGCCAACGGCTACTATTTAAGCAATCATGAACTGACACCCGTTAATTATAAATGCAATGATTAACGGGTGAGTACAACATCGAAGACAGAACTAAGGCATTTGTCTTCGATATTACGACTACCAACTTAAGGCGGGACAGTTTCAGGTTAAGTCATTCATAGTGAACTTGTCGAACCATGAGCGGCTTAACCGCTCACTCTTCGACAAGCTCAGGGCGAACGGCCAAGCTTAGCCTCTGTCCCGCCTTAAGTTGGTAGCCTGGCTATTGTTAGTCATAGCATTAACCATAGTTGCGTAGGTCGGGTTAGGCGCTAGCCGTAACCCGACACACTACAAAAAAATGTCGGGTTACGCTTTCGCTAACTTGACCTACACCTAACAAGTATCGACTTTGGCATAACTATTGGTGTTAACGCCGGTAAGTTCTCGTTATGCTGAATACTGTCAGCAGTAGATGGAGAGCAGTTTCAAAGTCTTGTTTGCGGCCGATTGCCTGATGGCTAATCCGCCTTAGGTGTTATCTTTTAGGTAGCATCGTAAGTCATAGTTCCGAATAACCTAGCTTCCGCGCTGCTTCATCAAGGCTACTTGCTGCTTTTTTTGACAAAAGTAGGGGGCTGAGTGGCGACTTGAATTGGTAGCGAAAATTTATGTAGACTAACTTTAAGCCAGATTACCCCTGCATTATTTTTTGTTGCCGCGCATTAAAAAAATGGGCTGCTTAGCTTCACGTTAAATACCTCAGCAGATCTTTTTGTGGACTTACACGGGCGCTAGATACCCCACCAACCATTCTTGTTGCCTTACTATTGTATTTAGATAGTTAAGCCAGAATTTTTGTCGCCTAATGAGAGCGATCATTAACTGACAAGCCGTTTTTGTGCCCCAACTAGCGTGATAATTAGCGCACAAGCGGTTTTTATTGACATACAATCGGGCTAAATA
>TBL_comb48_EPIDRAFT_1001744_pt1 | contig 15664 bp, 17 predicted proteins | sample TroBogEpilimnion_37_FD_10681 | JGI IMG/M metagenome (IMG submission 10681)
TCAGCGTGGCTACACCTGTACCACCATTTCCTACTACTAAAGTACCGCCAAGAGTAATCGCACCTGAAGTCGCAGTCGATGGAGTCAAACCAGTTGTGCCGCCGCTGAATGTAGTCACAGCCACGCCACTCAATGTTGACCACTGAGGAGCTGTACCAGTAGATGTCAGAATCTGACCGCTAGTACCAATTGCAAGGGTGTTGTAAGCAGATGTACCGTTGCCATATACCAATGATCCAGCAGTCAAGCTAGTCAATCCTGTACCGCCGTATGCCACGCCCAATGCATTGGTCAAATTCAATGTTGGCAATGTCCAAATACCTGAGCTGTTTACTCCGCCCAAAGATGTTGTTGCTACGCCGCCATTGTAGAAAGTGATACCGTCTGCAGAACCTACGCTAATGCGACCGTTACCTGTGACGTAATCCATCACGATACCGTCTGTGTAGGTACCGCCAAATGCTCCGATTGAGTAATGACCACCACTGGTCACACTGTTAGGAGCCTTGAAGTTGGTTCCGTCAAATGTAAATGTGGATGCATTTTGGAATGCGCTGGTGCCATTACCGTAAGGGATGTAGCCAGTTGTCAAGCTTGCGAGACCTGTACCGCCAAGATTTACAGCAACTGGGTTTGTAAGGCTGAAAACAGTACCTGTAAGTGTTAACCCTGTGCCAGCAGAATAAGTTCCGGCACCTGAGAATTGAACCCAAGTTACTGTGGTGACACCTAAAGTGCCTCCCGGATCTACCGTACATGTCCAGCCAGTGTCTGCTTGAGTTGTACCTTGCTCTACGAATACGAAGGCAGATACCAATTCATTCCATGTATTTGCATCAGGAGTACGAGTCCAAGCACCTGTGCCGGATAAATAAATACCGTTATTTGCTTGAGATGTTTGGTTTTTGACCAATACTCGGCTTGCAGAAGTCGTTACTCCATCGATTGTTTGCTCGCCTGACAGCGTGATATTCGCAGTGGTAGCAACCAATACAGATGGTTTTGCATTCAATCCTTGGGCCACAGAATCAACATATGACTTGTTGGTGATGTCTGTTGCGTTGACTGGGGCTGTTGAAATCGTACCTGTGGTCAGTGCAACGGATGTCGCAGTAATCGCACCTGCACTGAAATTTCCTGATCCATCACGAGCAACAATAGTCGATGCTGTGTTTAAACTAGTAGCATCAGTACCGATTGTTACGCCTGTAGATCCATTGTAGGAAGTGCCAGTTAAGTGAGTACCAAAGCCCAATGTGTACAGATTTGAACCTAGTGGAACACCTGATATGGTGCTGTTTACTAGGGCATTGTTTGGAATATTGGTAAATGTGTTTGCACTGCCTGACATCGACTTATTAGTCAATGTTTGTGTTCCAGTCAAAGTCGCAACTGTCGAATCAATGGTGATCGTTACTGGCACAGAACCGTTAAATGATGTTCCAGTCAGTCCAGTACCGATTGTCAATGTGCTAGTTGTTGATGCAGTAACAGTTGTCGACGCACCCAAAGACACTGAATTACCGTTAATAGTAATCGCAGAGTTGGCTAATTGAGCATTGGTTACTGTACCGCTCAGAGCAGTTGTAGGAATGGTTGTAGAGCCCGTCATGGCACTTGCACCATTGCCATATACATAGCCAGTCAAAGTGCCTGAAACTCCTGTACCACCGTTTGCTGTGATTAATGTGCCACCTAAAATAATACCGCCGGATGTAGCAGTAGAAGGTGTTAATCCTGTTGTTCCAGCACTAAATGTTGTTACGCCTGAACCGGAAACAATTGCACCCCAAGAACCGTTTGCGAAAGCTTCAAAGGTTGCTGTATCTGTGTTGTAGCGTAATGCACCATTTGAACCAGTTCGTTGAGCAGTGGTTCCAAAAGGTACCGTAACGCTACCTGTACCCGGCAAAATAGCATTAGGGTAAATACTAATGGTAGGTGATCCACTAGCCGCATTTCCGTTGGCAATACTAATCTGATTAGTAGTTCCCTGTAATGTAAATGGGGTAAAAGTACTTCCATTAATTGCCAAAATACCTACGCCGGACAAACTGGCTAGATTTTGAAGATTAGCATTTAAGCCAATTGAAGGGTTGTCAGAGATGCCGTCAGCATTAGCTATAGTCATGCCTGCACCGACTGTTAAAAGTCGATTGGTGACCGTTGTAGAGCCTGTTTTGACGATTATTCCAGTGCCTGCATTATCCAATGACAGTGCGGCACCGATTAAGTTGATTTGTAGGCTATTTCCTGCCCCGTTATCGGTAACAGTTAAACCTGAACCTGTGGCAATGTAGCGTGCCTGAGTCAGACCAGCAGTAGATCCTACTGTTAAAAATGGATAGTTAAGAGCACCAGCACCAGCAATAGCACCCGTAGTAGTTTGTACCGTTACGCCATTTTGAACGATTGGAACGCCTTCAGTACCTGTTAGAGCACCAGCGACTGGTAATTGGGTTATCGTTACTTGTCCACTCATATTATTGGCTCGTCGGTGAATTAGGGCTTGGTGAAATTATGTCTGTATTGCCATCTTGCTGTGGTACCGCAGTCCCGTTTTCAGTGCTGATATAGAATTCGCTTGGATTACCGCCCGGTATGCTTGTATCGTTAGGGCCAACTACTAATCCAGCATCATCTGCCGCAACACTGAGGTCAGGTCTTGGATATTGTAAATTGATACGCTCAGTTTTACGAGCAGGTAGTCTGTAAGGGTCTTTCTGATCCGCACATCCCTGTTGACACACTTTTAGACCCGGAAAATTGGGGTCAGGCATGGCCTCAGTAATGGCCCTCTTCATCTTGCATCGATCGCAAATGAAAATCGCAATAACTGCATTACCACGAGTGTCTAAGAAACGTGGCATTAATGAGTCCTCCCTTGAGATTCAAGGGTGGCTTTACGAGCCGCAACACGTTTTGCTATTTGCTCAGGGGTTTGCTTACGACCTTTACCAGCTTTACCGCCTAAGCTGAAAAAGTTTTCAGGCATAGGTTTTTGTATTCCAACAAGCCATGGAGTAGGTCTTGGTACGCCTTTTAATGGGCTTACATAGTCATCACCACGATATTGAGATACTGGTGGCTTTCCACCACCAATGGCTAAATTCCAACCAATCTTTTGTTTTAGTCTTAATTTGTTTTCAATTTCGTAGCAATATTCTTCGCTACCGATTAATACAACTTCTTTTATGAGGCTATCCCAACCATGTTTTGCAATAGCATTTGAAAACCTTGGATTGTCATGGCGACCATTTTTTTGTGCCCAAAAGTGACCATATTTCCAACGTCTATTGGTATTTTTTGTAACGCCAATATACCCTTCGGACATAATGTCTGAATGGCCTTTAGTGCGTATCCAATAGATGGTGCAAGAGGTCACTTTGTGTAAACTCCAATGTTGGGTGCAAAATAAATAGGTGATTTATCACGCTCTTCATTTTCTGCCATGATGAAGTACTTTTCTGCTTGACCTTCTAAATATGAAATTCTCCCTACATCTACATTGGGCATAATCATTGCCATTTGATGAGCAAGTAAAAATTGAATAGCTTGATTCCAACGCTGTGGAATTTCCAATTGACCATTTAAGTCACCCACATCCATGATTTGACGTGAATACCAAATAGTCATTTGCACGAATGCATTAGATGGAGCAGGCCACAAAGTGATTTTTGCTTGTGGAATTGTGCGATTCAACCAATACTGATATGGCTGATTAGCATTGAAATTCTTGTTTGGCAGGTTTGTGTAGTCATCACGGTTAAGGCGAGACATGGTAACTTCAGTCGAATTATCGCCAAAGTAGAGCTCACGCAATGCCAAAGTTGTACCGTTGTATGCCTGCATTCTGTAGTACTGAGCAGTCGCACCCGGATCAATATCTTGCCAAATCCACTGTCCATCAGTCACAGCCACGTTGGTGCCTGTATACAGATTTACCCAAGTGGTTCCATCGTAGGAGTACTGTAGGTAATAGTTCCATGTGGCAGAACCGCCACCAGCGATATATGGCATAAATCCAATGGAGCCAATGTACTGTGAGTTATTAGTACCGTAATCGACAGAAAAATATCCGTTTGGATTGGTTTGCTGGCAATAGGTTTGAGTATTGTTGTCATAGATATTCGACACCGTTCCCCCTGCACTAGACGAATACGAGCCTGAAGGGCGTGTCATCGTGCGATAAAGGGCGTTCAATACGTCAACGCCACCGACTGGTAGCAAATACTCATACTGGTCAGGAATCAGGCCATAGACTTGCTTGTTGATTGCCCAGTAATTGATACCTTGATTGATCAGATTGCTAAGGACAAAAAACAAAGCCTGCTTGGAACCTTGGACTTGTTCAATCGTGAGTTCTTCCGCAAGCTTGCCCGATAGACGAGCACCTTGATCAATAAAATTCTGTACTGTAACTACAGTCTGTCCTACGGTTCCGCTGTAAGCCATTGGTTACCTCACCAACAGTGTTTGTGCTTAGGATTTCCGTGTTCAGCAGTGCTTATTTTTCCACCTTTAGCTTTTTTTAGGTGAGAAAACGCATCAAAATCTCCGTCGTCAGAAGCATTTTTATCGTGGAAAGATTCCAACTTTTCACGCATTTCTTTGCCGTGTTTTTTTTCAACGGCCTCATAAGCTTTGCTTTTTGCATCTTTTGATTGACCAATTGTTTTTCCATGCTTTGCATAAGTTTTAGCGTACAAACTGCGAGCATTTATAGATGGTTCCATAATTTTTTCCTTTTACCAGCCGGGGCATTTCCAACGCTTGAGTGATGCTTTCGCCCTTGGTGCATCACCACTTGCATGTTTTACTACTCCACTCATTCTTGCACAGAATGAATCTTTTCTCGACCCCCCTTGAGGCTGTGGAGCTTTTAAATGACTGCCAGTTTTTGCGTTATAAGCTTTACGACCAGCTTCGGTCATACCAGCACCTTCTTTGGTGCTTAAGTAATGACGTTTTTTACCTTTTGTGGTTTTGCTTATAGGGCTTACCATACACAGCCGCCTACTTTTTTCTTAGCTGTTTTAGCAGATTGGACAAAAGCGTCTTTAGTTGGAGCACCCTTTGAACCAACTTTTCGCATATGTTCGATAGGTAATCTTTTAGCTTTTTCACGCTTAATCCTTTCTTGTTTACGATGAATGTTTTCATACAAACCGCCACCTTTAAACTTCTTTCCTTCATCTGCTTCTACAAATTCTTTACCAACTTTTTGAGGTACGCCACCATATCCACCCTTGGTGTGAGCGGCGGCTTCCATCAAATTATGTTGAGCTTTGGATTTGCTTGGCATGATTAAGTGCCTACGCCAGTTGTATTGTTGTTGTTCTGAATCAATTTACCAATAATAATTGCTCCGGACAAAATAGCTGTTGAGCTAGTTGTAGCAATTTGCCATTGAATATCTGATTTTTGTGGGTAAGGAAATGGTGCAGATGATCTATCGATTATATAAACAGAGCTAAAACCTTGTGTCAATACATTGTATTGCACGCCATTTACAGTTTGCTGTACGTTGTAATACATGCCATTACCACTACCCAATGTATTGTCTGAATTAACTTCTACTTCATTTAAATAGAATGTGTATCCAGCAGGAACAGAATAAATACTTGCTTGATTTTTACCAACTTTAGGGTTGATTTGGGCAACAATATTTGTACCTTGTTTAAACGTAATTGTTCCTACATTGGTAACTTGGCTTGTACCAGCAGATACCATAACTACACTATTAACTCTGTAGTAACTATTTACAGAAGTTACAGCGGCTGTTCCATTCAAGAACAATGTTTCTGAAAGAGGGTTATAGCTTGCATCTAAACCACTAATCAAAATAGATGCTGAAGTATTGTCAGATGCTGATGAACTTACAACTGTCAAAGTTGCCGCAGATGTCGGAAATGTATACGCAGTTGCGTTTTCCCACATTGGAATAGGTGCAGTTGTTGGTGCAGTTGACGATGTAATGTTGCCGTTATATCCAAACACGCTAACAATACTGTGACCTAAAATTTGACCACGAGCTACTTGAAGATCAAATGGCTCAGTTGCACCACCACGGGTAACTGATGAAACAATTCCATTACTCATAATTTATCCTTTAAAAGTGGGGAGCCGAAGCCCCCCGACTTAATTACCTCTTCATTGATGCGTAGAAATTAACCGGAGGTTGGGTTTTTCCTCCTTCTCCTCACGACCACCCTTAGCGAGCTTTTTTACTCCACCACCAGTCTTAAAAGTACCGGACTGGAGGCTATTAGCCACGGGACGGCTGACGAAATGACGAGGCATTTTTACTGCCTTACCATCATCGACAACATTACCGCCCGTGGCGTAGTGCTTTTTTGAAGCATGACCTCCACGCTTAAAACCACCAGCATTGGATTCTTTTACTTCTCCAGTGCGTGTGTTTTTAACGCCAGCGGTCGCTGTATCAGCCGCACGATTTTCCCAATCGCCGCCTTCTATAGCATCATGCTTAAAATGACCTTCCTTCTTGTTCTTCTCAGTAGCCGCTGGAATTGCACCACCTGTTGCTTTGTGATGCATTTTGCCGCCATGCTTGAAGCCACCAGCATTACTCATTGCTACACCACCTGTGGATTTTTGTCCACGATCAGGTTTAGCAGAATGCATCTGAGTATTTTCATAATCGTGCTCATTGTCCTCAATAGTGCCACCAAACTTGGTTTTACCCTTGTTGTATGACTCATGAGTATCAGCAGGGGTACGATCACCAGTTGTACCACCTTTGGCATAGCTACCACCTTTGCACATCTTAGCCATATGCTTGTGCTCTTCGCACTTGCGAGCATGGTGTGCAGAGCCAGTTTCATCACACATTTTTTTGTGATGTTTAGCCATAGCTTTGTGATGCTCATGTGAACCTTCAGGATGACCTGAAATCTTATGAACTTTACCGCCATGGGCAAAACCAGCAGGAGCACCATCTTTAATGCCTTTAGTACCATGTGCACGATCTTTATGATCACCATCTACAACCATAGTCTTGGCAAATTTCTTTGTGCCTTTTTCAATAGTTGTACGGGTTTCATCACGGTCGATAGCACCACCTGAAGCTTTACGCTGTGGGTGAGCATGTTTCATATCAAGCTTCTCGTGATGATGGAGTTCTTTCTCCAACTTCTCGATTTCCTTGTGATCTACATTGCCACCTTTTTTCATGCCTGTAAGTGCTTTGCGAACTTGCATTGCACGAGCATTACGTTGAGCTGGAGCCATTTGACCTAAAGCTGTTGGGCCCATTGGACGCATTGCACCCATTGCTTTAGGGCCCATTGGAGTCATAGGAGCACGACCAGGATTCATTGCTGGATTAGCCATTGGCATACCGCCACCCATAACCTTATGAGCAACTTTGCCACCCTTTTTGTACTGATTAGGGTTCATTGCCTTCATACGCTCCATCATTGAAGGCTTTTTAGGGGCTTTGCCATGCTCTGATTCAAAAGCGTGATGCATACCACCCATAGCGTGATGCTCCATGCTCTTATGACCATGATGCTCACCACCTTCTTTGTGATGCTTGGCTTTGACCTTACCACCTTTTTTGAGTTTCAAAGATACTGAAGGCTCATCGGTGTACATCTTTACCATTGGTTTAAATTCAGACATTTTTGTCTCCTATTAAGCTTGGGTTACGCCAAGAGCACCAGTGCGTGTTGCATTAGGGCCTACAGCGATAGCTGGAACTGCAATCGACATAACTAAGCGGCTTGAACCGTTGGTTGCTGAAGATGGTTGGTAAGTACCACGAACGTCACCAGTTGTGCTTGTAGCAGGATTGGTTGTATCTGCGGCTACGAATGTTCCAGTATCAGGAGCTAATGCACCAGCCCAACCCGGATCAATGATGTAACCACCATCAATAATACGAACTGGAGAACCTAAAATATCAGTAGTACCAACTGTTACGGCTGTTGCAGAACCTGAAATGGTTACGCTTGAGATTTGATACCAAGCTTTTTTACCAAACTTAGGTGTGCCTGCAGTAGCAACAACGATGCTCTCAGTCATTGGCTGACCATAGTAATCCCAACCGCTTACTGTGAATGTACGAGCAGTGGTTGAAGAGTTAACTTGCAAAGCACGGGGAACGTCCAACTGAATAACAGTTGTACCATCTGCACGAATAAAAGACTTAGCAGAAGTACCTGCTGTCAGAGTCAATGAACCTGATGCGGCTGGAGCTTGAGAAGCGGCAATATTTGCTGTTTGCAATGTTTGTGGAATTGTGTCCCAAATATAGATGCGACCTAATGGGCCAACACCTAAAGACATTGGGGATGGATCTCCTAACAATGCATTACCTGCGGCATACATAGTTACTGAACTTACTGATGTAGTAGAAGCAGATAATGTGTATGTGTTGAGTCCACTAGAATTTTGACCTAATGAAGCTGTAATGTATGTATTAGCTGTTACGCCTGAGCCAGTAATGTATTGACCGACAACCAATGGGTCGCCTGACAACAAAGCATTAACAGTCAAAGTTGTAGTTGTAATAGAACCTGTAAAAACGGAAGTAGCTGATTGTGGCCCAGTACCCATATAGGTCTGACCGCTATTTCCACCTAAGAATAAATCATCACCGAATTGTGGCATTTTGTCTACTCCTTGAAAAGCTTGACATAAATAAATTTTAAAAAGGGTCGGTTTTTACGCCGACCCCTACAGCATTAAATACCGGGTGTACCGTACGAACAACGTGGGTCAGTAAAGCCCAAATCGTAACGCTCAGTAGCCTTATAACGCATTGTGTCGGTCTCGAAATCACCTTCCATGGTTTTCTCCAAACGACGACGCATCAGAAGCTTAAAGCCTTCAGGAGCGTCGGTCTGAACCCACCATGCTGTGGATGAAGTCAAACGTGACAATACAGCGGCACCTTCGTCAAGCAAGCCAATAGACTTGATTGGGTTGATGTCGTTGTTTGCGTTACCAGTACGCAATACAGATTTCAACAATACTTCAGCTTGGAAGATATTGCCCGGAGCCACGATCAATTGACGTGGAACCAAACGAATACGCTTACCGTTGTTGTCTACTGCTTGACGGATCTGAATCAACATCTGTTCTAAAGATGTTTGTGACAGAACAGCGGCTGTAGCTAACTGGTTGCTGAATGTACCGTTTACGATTGGGTGTGCAGTGTTAATCAAAGACACGCCATCGCCGCCCGGATAGGCAGAGTTGAAAGCTGTATTCAACACGTTAGCGGCTAACAATTCTTTAGTTTCCACCAAAGATTGTGCCAAGTGACGTGCATATACTTGACCGATACGAATATGGTCGCCGTCTTCAACCAATACCTTAGTCAAAGCGAAGGCAAGGCCATACACTTTGTATAGGTAACGCTTGAGGAACAATACGCCACCTTGCTGATAGGTAACAGGTGTACCGTCAGGCAATTGTGGAGCGGCTCCAAATCCATAAAGGACTGGTTCTTCGTGGTAGTTGCGTGGAATACCGTCTTCCTCACGGAAAACACGGCTCCATTCATCAGCACGTTGGTCATAAACTCCGTCAAAACATTCGTTCAAAATCGGTTCAACGATTGAGCGGAAGTCCGTACTTCTCATTGGTGCGGCCATTTTTTAGCTTCCTATATTATGCAATTGCGGTGATAGCACCGAAGAATTGCGAGTTACTATTAACGACACGCACAATAGTGTATGAGTCGCCCCATGCGTTATCGACATATGGTGCTAAGTCGACTACACGCATCTGACCTTGAGAGTTATTACCCACAGCAGTCGAAGCACCTAAATTTGCTTGTGACAAGCCAGTGGTAGATGAACCGTTGGTCACGTTGGTGAACAAATATTCGTTACCAATTGTGGTCTGAGCCATTGGGCCGTCAGCTTGGATTTCATAAACGATGTTTTGATCGTTGTAGAAGTAAGCTGTGCAAGTACCTGCTGTGTAAGCAGTGTTTGCAGGCCAATAGTTAGACACACGAGCACGTCCAGTAGTATCAGTCCACTGCACACCAGCGAAAGCACCTGACCATGCGGCATTGGTGCTGCTAGCAGTAACAGGAACGATAACACCAGCAGATGGCGAATACGCCACTGGTTGGCCCTTAAGGATTTGGGTTGCATAACCCGATGTAATGCCGCCAGCTAACGCCTGAGCACGATCCAAACCGGAGGGATGGAACGCAGGACGCAAGCCAAACGGAGCTGAAATTGCTGACATATCAATTCTCCTAAAGATTAACCCGAAAATACGGGCGTTTTGGTTGGTTGCTGATCAATAGAACCCATACCTTCGCCTTCAACGCTAACTAATGAACGACCATTACTGTCACGTCCTTGGAGGCTTTCCACCTGGACTTTGATCTTATCTGCTTCTTCACGAGGTTTATCGTGATGCATATGAGTCATGACCTCTTGGAAAATTTCCATTGGTAACTTAAACAGTAACATCTCGTTACATGAGATATATCCAACATGTTCACCTGACTTCACTCGGTAATCTTCATAGCCGGGTAACTCTTCAGATTTAACTGGAACGTACCCTAAGCGAATCCGCTTATCGATTGAATCATAACTGTTGGTTGTTGAGAGCCAGCAAAGATGCCACCCGTCCATACTGGGTAGTTTGGGCAATGCTGATTGCGTCCATTCCTCGCTCCACATATTTTTACGTTCCTGCGTTGAAATGAACTTCTCTTCGGGTGCTGTGTGGCTTGCTTCCCCATTTGAACGGTCTTGGCGACCACCAGCATGCAAAGATTTTTTTAAACGTGATTCCATAATGTATTCCCCTTAGATTAGTTGTTTCGGTTGGCACGATCATAAGCAATGAATTGCTTAATCATCTTAGCTTTACGTTCAGGATTTTCCCAAGCTCCAGCATCCTTCATAGCTCTCACCCTATCAGGTGATAGTACGAACTGGGAGCGATTAGATCCCCCATAGGCGGCTGATGCTTCTCTTCCTGAGCTTCCCACAACATTCCTCGGTCGTCTGACAGTACGGGAATCGTCGTCATTGTTTCCATTATATCTATGAGGTAATTCTTTTTGCAAACGGCTATCCAATTCTTCCCAATAATCAGGATCGGCTGGATCCCAATTGGTTGCCGCCATCAAATCATCGATACGTTTAGCGATACGGCTATCGGCATCATTGAGCTGTGGGTTAAACCAGTTGTTCTTCCTCATCCATTGCTGTGCTAATCGTTGTGCATCAGGATCAGCGGCAGGTTGGTTGTTTTGTTGAGGACGTTGCTTGAGTTCCTTGTCAGCCTGATGGCGTAGATTGTTTAAATGGCGTACTTCTTCTGATGCGTTCTGCATCAAAGTCTGTGCTTCAACCATTCCTTGACCATCGCCATTCTGAGTAGCCTCAGCGATCTTCATTTTTGCGTATTCCAAGCGAGTTTGAGCGTCTTCGATGTTCTTGTCGATGCGGATCAAGCCTTCGGTTTTGGAACTGCGCTTCAACAAGTCGATATCACGCTTCATCAACTCGTTTTCACGCTTCAAAGCCATCAGTTGGACATCTTTTTCCTGATTTGTCTTACGGATCAGGTCTTTTTTAGCACGACGACGGTTGCGTTTAGCCGCTCTGAGCTCTTCATTGTCGTCTTCGTGGTCTTCATCAGCAGGATCTGCGACTTCTCCACCTTCTTTTGCTCGTTCAAACCCATTTTGCTCGTTACTATCTTCAGGAACGAGTAATTTTGGGTCAACTTCCACTACCGCAGAGCCATCATCTGCCTCTATTGCGTCTAGTGCTAATTCTGTTTGATCTGTATCAGCCATTTAGGTCTCCTTAAACGTAGGCTTTGAACGATAACGGGTCGTCTGTGACTGCCGCAATCAGTTCATGGTCGTTAATAGTCATGAATAAAACTGGTTCTTTCAGTGCTTCGTCTATTTCGTTAGGATCCATACGCTCCCAACGATCACCGCCCCACCTTGGAACACGAACAAAGTCACCAACTTCAGCCCAAGAGCCTTCAGCCCATGGTTGCATAGTGTCTCGGTTCTTGAATGCCAATGGGCCAACAGCCACGACCTTACCGATCATGTTGTTCCATTTCTCATTCTCTTTAGTTTCATCCACGATGATGATTCGTCCTGATGTCTTTTTAATACGACGCAGTTGAATAATCACTCGACCGCCAAAAGGACGCTGTCCCGGCTTTACATCAGGAAAGGCCCAAGCCAACTCAGTTGGATCAGGCGTTCCGTCATTCCCATCAATAGTGGGAATAGGTTGTTGTTCACTCATTGTTTTCCTTTCACATCATATTTCAGATGCATATACGCACTTTTCAGTGCAGGGGTTTAATTTTGATTCTTTTCTTCGTCCAACATTTCGTCAATCATATCCATGGCTTTTTGAAGACCTTGATACTCACCAACAAGTCTTTGATACGATTCCCAGTTTATAGGTGAGCCGGATGCTAAGGCTAACTGCAATTCTGCTTGTCGTATCTTAACTCTATGAATCAATGCTCCAATCATTTATTTTTCTTACTTGCGTGAGAAAGTCCACCTGATTTTGCTTTTGATTCAGTACTGCCTTTAGATTGGTATGAAGTTCCATCAATCTTTTCGCCCATAGCTAGACGCTTATGTTGTGGAACATCAATACTTTTTTGCTCTTTATCCGTTGATGCCATTTGGTTCTCCTTGTTGAGGGGTTGGTGATACTGGGGGTGCAGGCGGTTGGGCCTGCGGTTGAGCATTAGCGATTGTTTGGATCGTTTGGTGCGTCAATTTGGCGTTCTCAATTTCTACCTTGGTCTGATTATTGAGAGCTGTCTTCTGTGTATCTGCTGTGATCTTAGCTTGTGCAATCTGTGCATCAGCTTGATCTTTAGCAGTCTTACGTTGTGTCTCAGCCGTTGCAGTGTCCTTAACCACTTGTGCATCAGGTGGCAATTGTGGAGGTGCATTCTTGGCTTGTGCCATTTGAATAAGTTTTTGGAACGATGGAGCAAACTGGCCCATCACTTCGGTTACGTCCATCATCACATGGGCACCAACAGTCGTGTACAACTTGTCGATGATTGGTGTGTAGTTTGGATTCTCGTAATCGTCCACAGGCTTCTTGGTGGTCTCTTGCACATAGCCATTGGAACGGTTGAGGTACCAAAGGGTCATGTGTTGCTTGAGATGCTCGATCAAGTTGTTCAGATAGGATGGATCTGCAAATGGTGACTGACCCATGTATGGGTTCATCGCAAACTGCAGGTGATCCTGAATGTGAGCAATATGATCCTGCTGGATATAAGCATAGGAAGGCTGTCCAATCAGTAATGCCGCATTCTCATCTGCCGAGGTACGTTGTTCCGGAGCAGGAGTGTCAACCATAATCTCATTGATGTTTGGTATCTTCATCTGCTTTAGGAACCGGGCAATTACTGGGCCCATCTTAAACTGATCAGGATGCTTCTCAGCCAAGGCGAGCACAGCTTGTGACTGTGCCATCCGTTGAGTCTCGGAGAATATATGCGGATCAGAGACAGGAACCACATCTGTGTTCTTGGAGAAATCTTCACGAGTTACATCCAAGTCGGAGACAATGTCCCCTTTTTGCATATCATCAAAGTGCCAGCGATTGAGTCGGCAAAGGATCTTGAGAACCCTTGCTTGTGACTCATGGAGTCGGGCGTGGATTGATGAATAAACTTGTGAGCCTTGCTCAATCAAAGCTTGTGTAGTGCCCACAGGAGCGTTTGCAGAGATGTCAGCTATCTTCTCTTCAGCAGTGGTTACTACGGAGCTTGTAGCCTTATCCAAGAAGCCTAGGAGCTCAAGTAGAACTGGGCTAGGTGGATTGAATGGCATAGGCATCGCAATTTGGCGAATGTCCTGTACTCCCGGTGCACCTTCGATTTCTACGATTTGTGTAACGTCTACTTGCTGGCTTTGTCCACTGATCTTCGCACCCTTGAGCTTGAGCATCGTAGCCGCATTATTGATATGTGCACTATCCAATAAAGCACGCAATGAGCCAGTAAGAGCGGCAGAGAGACCACCGATAAGATGAGGGAGCCCAATAGCAAAGGCACCACGCCAAGGTATAAATTTAAATTCAACAATCCAATCAAGCTTAGTTCGGGTCTCATCGGACTCCTCCCAGTTGCGGTACAAGCCCACTACCTCGTTATCGAGCTCGTCGATCATCAAGATGTAAGGGGCGTTTTTACCTTTAGTGGATTTATCGTCGTCTAGCTCCAACCATGTATAGATGTGATAGACCTTACGCAGGCCATCTTTGTTTGACTCGTATTGCTTGCCTTCAATCTTGTTGTTGGCTTGGGCTACTTTGCCCTCTTCTAAATTCTCAGTCGCTTTTGCGTAGCTGATGTCACGATACATACCGGATCTGATACGACGCTCAAATTCGTAGGTAGTAATCTCATGAACTTCAGCCGCACGCTGGGCGGTATAGAAATTGGTTGCCGCAAAAGGCAGGATCACTCGGTCGATAGGCAAGAACTCAACGCATGGGCGTTTCTTATCCTCATCAAACCAAAGCTTGAAGTACTGTGAGCCACCTAATGGTAATTGAGTCAGGAGCTGTTCTTGCTCATCTCGGAACTCTTCGATTTGCTCGGTGATCTGCCAGTTCAGGAAGTCGACCTTGCGTTCTGCTACCGCCGCTTTGAGGTCATCCTGCTTACCAATGATCTTGGATTTGACAGGGCCATCCGGTGGGAACATTTCTTTAATTGCTCGTGCGGCGAAGTCAACGCAACCTTCAGCCATAGCAGGGTGCACGACTTTAGAAGCACCCATAAAGGTAGCACCTCCGGGGGCATCATTGCCCATACCAGTCCGTTTAATACCCTCTTCATACTGCTTATCTCTTAGTTCACGAGCTTGTTTATCGCTTTCCAATAGATCCATGTATTGAAATACTAGATCTCCCAATGTACCAGCATCGACTGTATCTGCTAAGTTGTCATAGAACTCAGGGTTAAATTCAGGGCCATCATCTAATTCAATGATTGCAGAGCCATCTTCCTGCTCTTCGACATCAATATCCGGCATGTCGACAAATGCCGACCCGTCTTCTTGTTCGTCAATATTAATATCATCAGCCATTTCTTAACCTTTTATGTACATATTCTTTTGGTAAATCCCGAACGTCTGAAATACCAGCTCGTTTTGCAAGATGATATTGCGAAGCAAAATTACGCTCAGGAAACGCATTGAAGTCGTCATCATTAAGATCATTATCTCCTGATACTGATCCACCACCAGCAAGTTTTACTGGTTTTTTCTTTAATACTTGAATAGGTTGAGGCTTAATGTACTCTTTACCCATACTCATTTCTTGTTCTAGCGGATGGTCAATTTGATATTCGCCTTTATTTTTTAATGCATGCCCAAGATGTTTTTCATCTACATTATGCGTAAATTCTGTATGGTGACCAAGATTGCTTGTCGATTCAGTAGGTGTAGTCATCAAAATAGCACCTGCCTTTTTGCCATTTTTTGTCATAAAACGACTTTTTGGTAAAAATTCATTGTCTTTAAACCGAGAATCAGTCGGTATCATATGTGGCATACCATCAGGATTTTTACCTACTTGTACAAGTCTAGGATGCAATATGTGTTGTTTTTGATAGTCATAGCGTCTGTTGTTAAGCATCATATGCC
>TBL_comb48_EPIDRAFT_1001757_pt1 | contig 15575 bp, 10 predicted proteins | sample TroBogEpilimnion_37_FD_10681 | JGI IMG/M metagenome (IMG submission 10681)
AGTGTGCCTACGAGTACGGTTCAGCAAGCCAATATCAGTTTAAATGTGACGCCTACGGTCACCAATGATGGAAGTGTTCAGCTGAAGCTTGTTTTGAGTAAGGATGTGATTGTGCCTTTTTCAGGGACTTCTAGTGGGATAGGTAACCGTATGATGAATACCCTAGTGCTGGTAGAAAGCGGAAGTACCCTGGTCATTGGGGGAATTTATGGTACAGATTCTAGTAAAAGTTCTTCAGGGTTTCCGATCTTGCGGGACATTCCTATCTTGGGTTCTCTTTTTGGGAATCGAACGGATATTTTGACGCGGTCGGAGCTTTTTTTCTTTGTGACGCCTCGTGTTTTAAATCTTAAAGAGGCGGGTTTGGGTGTTTCGTGAAAAGTCAAGATCCTATCATTTATACTTATTTGAAGAAGTATCAGGAAGATCCTAGCTCGCGTGTTTTTGCTCCTTTGGCAGAAGCTTATCGTAAAGCGGGCATGGCTGAAGAGGCTATTGCGATTGCCCGTGAGGGCTTGAAGGTGCATCCGAATTTTTCAGGAGGTAAGGTCGCGCTATCTCGTGCTCTTTTTGATTGTAAGCTCTATGATCAGGTGGTGGAGACTTTATCCCCTGTGGTGGTGGATACCCCAGACAATTTGATTGCTCAAAGGCTTTTGGCGGATTCTTCGTTGATGTTGGGTAAAATGATTGAAGCTTTGAGCGCTTATAAAATGCTTCTTTATTTTGTCCCTGAGGATCGAGAGTTAGTTAAAATAGTTCAAGAGTTGGAGCAGGAAGCCTACCGTCAGGGAACTTTGGTTTTAAGAAAGGATCCTGTGCCTGAGTTTGACATTCGTCCGGCTTCATCGGCTTTGGCAGGAGATCCTGAGCGCAGGAAGCAAAAGAAAAAGAAAAGGTTGATACAACTTTTAAAGTTGTTAGACTGTGTCAAGCAATGTCGGGTGCATGATACTTAAGATTGACACTGGCAAGAGTCTCAGTTAGGACTGGGGGATGTACGCTACCAATCAGTTCCGTAAAGGGCTCAAAGTTGAGATTGAGGGTGTTCCTTACGAAATTGTCGATTTTCAGCACGTGAGTCCTGGAAAAGGCAGAGCCTTCACTCGTACCAAGCTTAAAAATATGTTAAACCAAAATGTTATTGAGAGGACCATCACTTCAGGGGATAAGCTTGATCAAGCGAATACTGAAGAAAAGGAAATGCAATTTCTCTATCAGGATGCCGCAGGTTACCATTTCATGAATCAGGCGGATTACGATCAGGTCGTTTTTCCTCAGGAGCAGTTGGGAGAGAAGAAGCATTTTTTACAAGAAAATTTAGTGATTAAGGTTACTTATTTTAACGATAAACCCATAGGGGTTGAACTTCCTACTTTTGTCGTTTTAAAAATTGCGCAGACGGATCCTTCGTTCCGAGGGGATACCGTGACAGGGGGCACCAAGCCTGCTCGTTTGGAAACGGGGGCTACGGTTTCAGTTCCTTTCCATTTGAAAGAGGGGGATTGTATTAAGGTTGACACCCGCGATTACAGTTATGTTGAAAAGGCCAATAAATAAAGTGTCAAAGTCTCGTTTGTTGTCGAAGAAGAAGTCATATGACTTAGATCAATTAGAAAAGATCTTGGTGCTGATGGAAAAGCACGAGGTGGCTGAGTTGCAGTGGGATCGTGGTTCTGAGCGATTGCAGATTAAAGTGGCAACGCAGACCCCTGTGGCTCATTTTCACGCTCCCGTTGCTGAGGTGATCGAGAAGCCCTTGGTGGCACAAGAGGTGCCATCGGTGGAGAGTGCGAAGGCATTGCCTGCCAACCAAAGGCATGTGCTTTCTCCTTTTGTCGGGGTTTTTTATCGCGCTCCCTCGCCTGAGGCTGCTCCTTATGTGAAGGAGCAACAGACGGTGCAAGTGGGTGAAGTTCTTTGCATTGTTGAGGCTATGAAATTAATGAACGAAATTGAATCAGAGGTTTCTGGGAAGATTCTTTCCGTTTTGGTAGAAAATGGTCAACCTGTGGAGTTCGGTGAACCTTTGTTTTTGGTTGAGGTTTAGTTTTTTTGACTTCATGGTATAGTTATGCGCGCTCCTTCTTTATTTAGAAAAATCTTGATTGCCAATCGTGGAGAAATTGCACTGCGGGTGATTCGGGCTTGTCGAGAGCTCGATATTCCTACGGTTGCAGTTTATTCACTTGCTGATGAGCATTCGCTGCATGTCAAGCTTGCCGATGAGGCTGTTTGCATCGGTCCTGCTCAGGCGCGACTGAGTTATTTGAATATTGCCAATATTCTTTCGGCGGCCGATATTACGGCAGCTGATGCGATTCATCCCGGTTATGGGTTTTTGTCAGAAAATGCTGAATTTGCACGGTTATGCCAGGAGTGTAAGATCACGTTCATCGGTCCTACTGCGGCAAATATCGCGGCGCTTGGGGAGAAAACGCAGGCGAGAAAAATTGCGAAGAAAGCGGGTATTGCTCTGTTACCCGGGACACTTGAGCCTGTGCCTCATGTTGAAATGGCGTTAGTAGAAGCGGAGAGGATTGGCTATCCGGTAATTGTCAAGGCAGCTTCGGGAGGTGGTGGGCGAGGGATCCATATTGTGTACAATGCTCAGCAGCTCAGGGGTTGTTTTGATCGGGTGAGTGCGGAGGCCGCGGCTGCTTTTGGAAGTTCTGCGATGTATCTGGAGAAGTACTGTGAGAGTCCTAGGCATGTAGAGATTCAGGTTCTGTGTGATCGGCATGGAAATCGAATGGCGTTAGGAGAGAGGGATTGCACGATTCAGCGTCGGCATCAGAAGGTTTTAGAGGAGTCTCCTAGTCCTATCGTGACGGTGTCTTTGAGAAAGGCAATGGAGCGTGCGGCTTTGAAGCTTTGTCAAGCGGTAGACTATGAGAACGTGGGTACGGTTGAGTTTTTGGTAGATAACAAAGACAAGCGTTTTTATTTTATGGAGATGAACACACGGATTCAAGTCGAGCATCCTGTGACCGAGATGGTAACTGGCATCGATTTGATTAAGGAGCAGATTTTTGCTGCGGCTGGAAGGGCGTTGAAAAAGCGAGACTTTGTGATCCAGTCGCACGCTATTGAGTGCCGTATCAATGCTGAGGATTCGGAAACTTTTGCTCCTTCTCCTGGAAAGATTACGGGATTGCATGTTCCGGGAGGTTTTGGGGTGAGGTTGGATTCTTTTGTGTACAACCAGTACCGAGTTTTACCTTATTATGATTCGATGATTGCGAAACTCATTGTGCATGCTCCGACTCGAGATGAGGCGATTGCGAAGATGAAGCAAGCGTTGAGTGAGTATGTGGTGGAGGGGATTAAAACGAATATCGCGTTCCAAAAGAAGATTTTATCGAGCAAAAAATTTAAGGACGCTGATTACGATACCCACTTCTTGGAGGATGTTGTTCCTAAGTACGAATAGGGGGGGCATTGATCGACCGAGAAGGTGTCTCTGGTGGGGTAGGAGAGGATCTTTTAGAGCGCTCAGGGGTTCAGCAGGAAGAGGCTTCATTACCTCATGTTCAGAAGCTCATTGAGCAATTAGATCGTGATTGGAAATTGGGGCTTTTTGAAGGCACTGAGGTTTCCTGGGATCTTTTAGGCATGCAGCGTGAGTTGCTGCAATCTCAGGCGTCTTTTCAGGATGGGGTTGATCTCGGGGTGGCTTTTTTAACCATGGAAGCTTGGGAAATGGCTTCAGCATGGTTTTCTCAGTTTTTGCATCGGCTGTGGAAGGATCCTGAAAATAGCACGGCACTTTTGAATGTCACGGCTTTGTTCGTTCGTTCTTTGATGGGGCAGAAGAAGTTTTTTGAAGCCCTTTCAGAAATGCAGCGTCTTTTGCAAGATGATGAAATAGACCATAGCAAAAAAATTGAGCTTTTTTATCTCGCGGCACGTATCCATGAAGCTCTTGGCCAAAGTGCAGAGGTTCAGCGGTATGAGGGGTATGTGCTACAGATGGATGCTCATTATCGAGACATGCGGGAGCGTTCCAAGAAAAAATAGCTTTGAGGAGTGACGTGAAAAAAAAAATAGCCATCTTCTTTTCTTTAGGCGCAGTTTTGATGATGGTTGTTTTTGGAGGGATTAAAAGTCCGTATTTTGTTCAAAAGATGAAATTTTTGAGTTCTCGGTACTTCTTGCAAGAATGGGGGATTCATCTGGACTTTGCACGTGTTTCTGTGCGCTTTTTTCCTCCGGGGCTTTCTATTCAAAAGGCTCGTGTGGTTTTAAAAGATCCAGCAAGTGAGGTTCATGAGCTTGATTTTCAAGCATCTCGGATCGACTTAGATTTTAAACTTTTAGCATTGCTTTCAGGACGATGGCGATTGCAGGCTTTGAAGCTTGTTGATGGCAATGTTCTCTTAGTCTCCTCGGGTTTGTTTCAAAAAAAAGATTCGGGTTCCGGATTGAAGTTTCAGGATTTTTTGATGAGGTTCCAAGGTTGGTTTGATCTTTTGGAAGCTGAAACCATCGTGTTGCGTCTTCAGGAAGGGGGTGGGGAGACATCTGGTGTTTTAGAGCATTTCTCCTGGTCTGATTCCTCGTATCAGCTCAAGATGGCTCGGGTTCAGGGAGAGGCTTTACAGGTATGGGGTGTACCTGCGGTGGAGCGTTTTCAAATACGAGGGAAAATGCACCTTACAAAGCTTGAGGTGGAGTCTTGGGATGCAGATTTTTCGCATTTAAGGGTTCAGGGAAGTGGAGCTTGTGATGCAAAAACTCAATGTGAGGGAAAGTTTGAGTTAGCAGGAAATTTGGAGAAATTAGGGATTTTGTTCCCGGTTCTTGCTGAAAAATTTCCGGGAAATCCTGAGGGTTCTTTTCAAGTCCAGGGGGAAGTGCAGGGAAAATTAAGTAATTTCATTCAAACTCTTCAGGTGCAAGCAAAGATTCATTTAGAAAACGTACGTGAGTGCTTAGGTACTCAACATAAGGATCAGTGTTTGCGAGCTCAGTGGGTGGATGCAGAGTTGAAGTACCAGCCTTCAGCTTCTTGTCCTCTTTGGATTTCTCAGGTGCTCATTCGTGAGCCTATGGTGGTCGGAAACGAGAGGCAGCGGGGGCAAGGAGGAGGAGTGAAGTTAGGTCCTTTTGGTTTGTCCTTTCCTTTAACGCAGCCCGTTTCTATTCCTATAGAGTTGGAGCATGCTCATTTGCATTGGTTGGCTTCTTTAGCACTTCAAAAAATTTATCCATTAGATTTTAGGGTGCATGGATCAGCGGGGGTCACTTATTTTCCTAAAAGGGGTAGGCGTGGATGGCGATGGGGACTGAAGCTAAATCTTGCTTTAGAAAATTTTGCGTTGGACAATCAAAGGTACGAAAAGCCCTGGGTTCCTAAGAGCTTTATTTTTAAAATTCCTCAGATTGCTTTGAATGGTTCGATACAGGTGAATGCTTCTGGTATTCAATTAGATCAGGTCTTCATCAATCTTTTGCAAACACGACTGAAAGCTTTTGGAAGTATTGATTTTCAAACAGGCTATGATCTTCATGCCATGGGGGATGTGGCTTTAGAAGATTTTGGGAAGATTGCAGGATTTAATGCGCGTGGTCATGGGCCTTTGAGGGTTCATGTTCATGGTCTATCTCGATCGGTTTTGGTTGATTTCGATACGGATCTTCAGGAGGCTTTTTATTTTGATCTTTTTTTAGGAAAGGTCAAGGGGAAGATGACCTGGGATGATGGAGTTTCTAATTTTTTAATCCATCAGGTGCAATTGAAGAATGGGGTAAGTTTGGCTCAGGTAGACGGAGGTTTTTCTTTTGGAAAAGAGGAAAAAGTTTCTTTGGAGATTCGTCTTTTACAGGCGAGTATTTCCGATACTGTGGGCACTTTGGATGGGTTGCTGAATACTTCGCAATGGTTTCCTAAAGAGTTGATTGGCATGTTTGAGGGAGGTTTGTCTATTCACGGGGGATTGCGATCGGATGCTTTGAAAATAGATGTGCGTGTATCTGGCAATCATTGGAAGTATGCAAGAGAGCATTTTAAAAAGGTGACAATTGTTGCAGGCTATGATGGTGGTTTGTACTTTGTGCGTTCGTTTGAAGCGATCAAAAGAACAGGACGTTTTTTAGGAGAGATCCGTTATCGTCCGGAAGAAAGTATTGATTGGAAATTTCGTTCTGATCAAGTTCTTTTGCGGGATTGGGATGTTTTGGCAGAATTGGATGTTCCTATTCGAGGAAATATGGAGTTTGAAAGTCATGGAAAGGGCGATTGGAAAAATTTAGGCTTTGAATCGGAAACGCATTGGAAATTGAAAGATCTGAATGTTTGGGGTCTTTTCATTGCTCCCAGTGAAGTGCATTTAAAAACACACGAGGGGAAGGCTTCATTAGACGCGAATCTGATGGATGGTGCAGGCAGTCTCAGAGCAGACTATTATTTAAATGGAAACCATAAAAACAAGATTCATGCGGTATTGAATCGATTTGATTTTTCAAGCATGCTTTTTTTATTGAATAGGAAGCTAAGAAAAGAGCCTCAGTTGCAGGCTAAGATTTCAGCAGATTTGAAGCTTGAGTTTGAGGGTTCTCGTTTTGATGAGGGAACTGGTTTTTTTGCGTGGTCGGAGTTTCTTTTAGAAAAAAAAGGGCTTCGGTTTTATTTAGAGAAGCCTTGTTCTGCTAAGATTCAAGAAGGGTCTTTTCAGATGGATCCGGTTTCTTTTCGGTCTGGGGCAGATCAAATAGTCTTGGATCTTTCGAGTAAGAAAAGTATTTTGCAAGGATCAGGTGCGGGACGTTTGGATCTGGCCTTGTTTGAGTTTTTTATTCCGTCTTTGGTGCAGTTTTCTGGAAAAGCCAGGTGGAATTTTGCGATGCAAGGCTCTTGGAGTCATCCTGAAGTTTCAAGTGTTTTGACCTTAGAGGGAGCTTCTTTACTGATGGATTTTTTAGATGCTTCTTTTGAGAAAATTCGCGGGGTTTTTCTTTGGAAGGACCAAGGATTTTCTTTTCAGCAAGTGGAAGTTTTGTTGGGAGGGGGCTCTGTTATTTTAGGAGGGAAGGTTCATTTTCGGAAATGGGGATATCCTGAAGTTTCTATTCATTCTTCTATTTTAAATAGCAAATTTAAAATTTATCCGTTTCAGTACGCTCGATTGAAGGGGAATTTGGATTTTGTGGGAGATGGAACTTTTTATACATTAGAAGGAAATGTTTTGCTGGATTCTGCATTATTTAAGGAAAAATTTAATCAAAAAGTGGGAGTGGAAGGTACGAAAACTTTGTCTTATGCGCCTCAGAGGCAAGCGGAGGCTCAAGACGCTAAAATTCGACTCAATGTCAAGGTAGCTTTAGATAAAGGTGTTTTGATTCAGAATGATCTCATGCGAAGCACTCAGATCCAAGGAAAGGTTCAAGTTCTCAATGCTTTGAATGCACCTGCCTTGCTTGGAAATTTGCAAATTTTGCGAGGAACTTTGATGTTTAAAAGCAATGCGTTTCAGATTCAATCGGGTTCTGTTACTTTTGATAGTCCGACTGCTTTTCAGCCGAATTTTGATTTGATTGCTTCGACTGAGATTAATGCTGTAAAAATTAGGATGTATGCTACGGGGAGTGCTCAGCAGGTAAAAATTGAGTTTACTTCGAATCCTACTTTGCCAGAGTCGGATATTTTGTCGCTTTTAACGACAGGATTGACTTCTTACGATACTCAGCGATTAAGTGCTAATGATTTAGGCGTGGTTCAACGAGGAGAAGCGGCTTCTTTGGTTTTGCATTCTTTAGATTTTAATCGCGATCTTGAAGAAAAAACGGGGTTTCAAGTGAAGCTAGATGAGTCTTTGAATAACCGTCAGGGAACAAGTGTTTTTACCCCCCTTTCGCAAGCAGATACCGCTGCAGCCCCTCAGATTACTATTAGAAGGCAATTGAATCAGCGGCTGAGTCTTTCTGCTGGAAGTACCGTGGGGATAGGCACGAACAAGTCTAACCAGCTCAATATGGATTACTTGGTAAACAAAAATTTTTCGTTAACGAGTGTTTTTACTAATTATGGGAATTCAGGCACTTCGGATATTCAGTCGTCTACGCAGACTACTGAAAATTCCTTTGGTTTAGATTTGAAATTTCAGAAAAAATTTAAATAATGATTTGGTTTTTAATGGCTTTTTTTTGGTTTGGTCTTTCTGAATGTCAGATTCAGGCACAATCAGAGGTCCTGCATTCAGATCGAAAAATAGAAATTGATGCCATTTCTTTCAAGGGTTTGCATCTTTTTTCTCAACAAGAGCTATCGGGATTTTTACACATTGCTCCTGGAGATTCGTTAGAGCGCTTGAAGGTCATTGAAAGTGAAGGGAGTATTCAGCATTTTTATGCTTTACATGGGTATGAAAATATCAAAATTCAAACCCGTTTGGTACGTCAAGAAGGAACGATCATTTTAGAGTTTGATATTCAAGAAGGCAAACCTACGCGTGTGGATCGTGTCGAAGTTTTGATAGATTCTGGTTTGCCTGAACTTCAAAAAAAAATTGCTTCTTATGTTGATTTGGTTTCAGGTGATATTTTTCAGCAAGATAAACTTTTAGAGTTAAAGAGAAAGATTCGCGATTTATTGATTCGTGAAGGGTATATAGGATCTTTAGAAGAAAGTACCTTATTTGAGTCTCAAGAGCGCGCATTGGATGCGAATACGTCTCGATGGATACAGATTCAAATTCATTTAAAGTTAGGAGAGAAAATTCGTTTTGGATACCGAGGGAATAAATTATTTACTCGAGGAAACTTAGATGCTTTGGTGAAAGATTTGCTTATGGGAGGGGCTGGGAAAGACTTTATTCATTTAATTAAGAATAAAATAGCAGAAGAATATCATAAAGTCGGGTATGCTTGGGTTCGTATTTCTTCTTATGCTGTGAAAGATACTCTAGGGAAAAAAATTATTTTTTCTATGGAAGAAGGTCCCTTAGTGCGTATTGAGCGTCTTGAGTTTGAAGGCAATGATGTCTATAGCAGCAAGTACCTGGAAGAGCTATTTTTTTCACGCGCTTCTTCTTTGGTGAAAAATGGGTTTTACGTAGAAAAAGATATTCAGAAAACTTCAGAGCTTGTCATTGAGCACCTGAAAGAATCAGGGTACCTCAATGCCAAAGTGATGGCAGTTCATGATTCTTTGGGAAAGAATCACAAGGATGTTTCTGTTTCAATTTATATTTACGAAGGCGATCAAACGGTCGTTGAGCGTTGGAAGGTAGAAGGAACCCGTGCTTTGAGTCACCAGGAGGTAGCGGGTATGCTCGGTATTCAAACGGGCGTTCCTTTGAATCTTTATAGCTTAACAGAAGGACTTGAGCATCTGAAGAAAGCTTATCGTGATTTGGGTTATTTAGATTTTAAAATTTTGAATGAAGAAGATTCTGAAAAAAATCAAAGTTTAGTCCTTTATGATCAGGATTATCGATTGGCCACGGTTGATCTTCGGGTGAAAGAAGGGCCTTTGTACCGAGTGGGTGCTATTCGTATCGATGGTTTAGAAAAAACAAAAGATTTTGTGATTCGAAGGGAGCTTGCTTTTTCCGAGGGGGAGATTCTTGGAGAGTCTTTGATTTTGCAGAGTGAGAGGAATTTGAGGAAGCTTGGTATTTTTTCGGATGTCAGTATTCGTATTTTTGAAGATCCTGGGCATAGCGACCTTAAGTTGGTGAGAATTGCTGTGCGTGAGGCGGATCGAGGTTTACTGACCTGGGGGCCTGGGATTAGAAACGATTTGGGCATTCGTCTCTTCAGTCAGCTTTCTTACACCAATCTTTGGGGGTTAGATCATACAGCTTTAGTGACACTGAATGCGAATCGGAGATTTCGGCTTTATCATTTCCCTGAGTTTCAAGCCCAGGTTGCCTATGTCTGGCCCCATTTTTTAAAGTTTCCATCACTGACCTTTCGTCCTACTTTTTCGGCTGGAAAAACTCAGTATATCAATTTTGCTGCGGAGAGTATCACGGGGAGCCTTGTTTTTGAAAAACCCCTTTCTTTGAAATACCGAGCGCAGCTAGGTTATACCCTTGAGAAAATTCATCAGTTTTTAGCTTTGGATCCCGTCAATGATGGAGAGCTGACGGTAGGTAGTGTTTCGCCTAAAATGATTTTGGACTTTCGAGATGAGGCTTTGAATCCGCATTCCGGAGTTTATTCTATTGTTTGGCTTGACTATTCTGCACCTTTTTTGGGATCAAGTAAAGACGTGGGGTTTTATCGGGTGCAGTGGAGAAATGATTACCATTGTTCCTTGGGTAAGCACATTGTTTGGTATTTTAGTGCTCGAACAGGCTATGAAAAGAATTTGAATACCATGCCGGGATCTTATATTCCCTTGATTAAGCAGTTTGCTTTGGGGGGTATTGGAAGTTTGAGAGGGTACCAGGAACAAGAGCTCAATGTGCAGACCTTACCGATTATGGGGAGTCTGACTTACGTGAATTATCGGACGCAATTGGATTTTCCTTTTGCGGGATCTTTGAAGTTGGGAGTTTTTTTAGATGCTGCCAATCTTCTTTTGGATAGCTATTCTTTGGGCTCGCTTCGGTATGGGACTGGATTTGGGTTTCATTACGAAACCCCCGTGGGACCCATTAATTTGGACTGGGGATTCAAAATCAATCGTATTGCTGGAACAGAGCCCTACGTCATTCACTTTTCCATTGGAGTTTTGTGAAAAAAGGAATTGATTTCGAGAAGCAGTTCGAGTAGGTTCACAAAATCATGTTTCAGCAGAAATCTTATCAGGCGAAGCGCTATGGTCCTCACTTCTTTGAAAATCAGGGCCCTCGTGCCCCTCGTTGGTATGTGGTGGATGCAACAGACCAGGTAGTCGGAAGACTTGCCACCATCATTGCACGAGTCATCACAGGAAAACACAAGCCTACTTACTCCCGTCATGTGGATACAGGGGACTTTGTGATTATCTTGAATGCTGAGAAAGTGGTTTTTACTCGTAATAAGTGGAAGGATAAGCTCTACCGGCATCATACAGGCTATGTAGGTGGCTTGAAAACGCAGACCGCGTTGGAGATGCTCAGGCGCCATCCTGAAGAAATTTTACGAAAAGCCATTTGGGGGATGACGGGAAAATCCAGTTTAGCACGTCATCAGATGAAAAAATTGAAGATTTATCAGGGTTCTGAACATCCGCATCTTGCTCAGATGCCCGTTGCATTGCCGCCTTGTGTGGTGCGTCGTACGGTACTTGAAAAAGCTTAGGGAGAGGTCATGGAAAAGCAACATCATCAGGTTGGAAAGAGAAAAAACGCAATTGCACGAGTCTATCTCAGTCAGCGTTCTGGGGATGAGGGGGTGATTCGTGTGAATCATCGTTCTTTTGAGGATTACTTTCCTCGCCCTACCGCTCGGATGCTCATTTTACAGCCTTTGCAGCTAACATCGACGGTGGGTTCTTTTGATATTTATGTGAATGTTCAGGGTGGTGGTTTATCTGGTCAAGCGGGAGCTGTAAAGCACGGGATTGCTCGGGCCTTGCTTGAAGTGGATCCTGCCTTTCGTCCTGTTTTGAAAAAAGCCGGACATTTGACTCGTGATTCTCGAGAAGTTGAGCGAAAAAAATACGGTTTGTCTGGAGCCAGAAAACGTTACCAGTACTCGAAGCGTTAGTGGGGGCTATCTCCTCTGAGAGATAGAGTTTTCTTTTTAAGCAAGATGGCTTCAGTTTTTTGAGTTGACACAAAATCTTTGTGCATGCCAATTGGGTCTATTTTCAATTTAGTATTAACCCTATTTTGTTTTTGAGGGAAGTTGCACAGTAGCAGGAAAGAACTTCTGATGAGACAGAAATTTTGTCTCTGAACTAGTAGGGGTATGTGTACTTTGTACGGGGGGGGTTTTGGGAGTTGATGAGAGCTCCCTGAAACTGACTATTGCTCTGCGACTAGCTGATGACCAAGGATTCTGGATTGCTACTTCTAAAATCTAGTACTAGTACAGTTTGAAATGATTGAAACAAGTTACCTGCTAGTCTCTTGAGGTCTAAGAATTTCGGAAAACTGCCCATCAATTAATCCATTTTTTTAATGGGCTTCCTGTTAGAGTAAGATAAAGTTTTCTAACACGTCTCAAAATCATGGGATTAAAAATGTGGCTTTTTGAGACATGCTTTTTCCAAGATAGGGTAACTTGGGTATTCTTGCAGCATCAGTCTTTGTTGAATTGATGCCAGATTTTGATCACAAGGTAAAGCACCTACAGAAGGCAGTTAGCATTATTTTGTGCTGGTACTATCGCTATGAGTATCATACGAAGCTTGTGGGTCCGGTAAAAATCCTAAGTTAAATTATTTTAATATATTTTTTTAAAAAATTAAAATGAGTGAAAAGAGTTGACTGAATCATTTCTTTGAAGTATTGAATTTCAGATGAATAAATTTTCTTTTTTTGCAGTGTTGTATTTTTTATATTATGCTTCTTTTGCTAGCGCTATGTACGGTAGCTCTGGGGGTACTTCTTCGAGTGAACTCAGACTTTTTGCTATGAACATTGCTGATGTGGGATTTCCAGAATTTTTTCAAGGAGACGATTTTGGCAATAATATTAAAAAATTAGAAATTTCACACTCGAGGATAAATCCCGATATATTTAGGAGACTGCCTGGGGGGCTTAGGGAGTTGTCACTGAACTCGGTGAAAGATCTTAATGGAAATATGCTTTCGGTCGATCAATTTTTGGAGAACGTATCCTATTTAAACAACTTAAAAAGTTTAACTCTTGAAAATCAGAACATCAATGATTCAGATATGTCCTTGATTACTCAAATACGTGGGCTGAAATCGTTAAATCTCCCGAATAATCAAATGACAAGTGAAGGGTTCCTGCAGGTTCTTACCATGCAGGGGCTTGAAGATTTAAATCTCAGTGATAACCAGATTGGCTCGTTCAAGCCCGTAAAGCTTGTCCCAGTAAGTATAAAACGATTAAATCTCAAGCATAACCGAATCAAAAATGAAGATGCACTCTACATAGCTAAAATATCAGGAATTGAAAAATTAAATCTTGCTGAAAATCAAATCGGAGATCTTGGGGCTTCTTACCTTGCTCACATGCGGGGGGTGGACGTCTTAAATCTCGGAAATAATCAGATCGGAGACCTTGGGGTTTCGAGGCTTTCTAGAATCCGAGGTTTGAGATACTTGTTTCTCAACTCTAATCGGATCACAGCTGCGGGGGCTGAGAGCATTTCAAAAATGGAAGGGATGGTGCATTTAAATCTAAGCGATAATCTCATCAAAGATGTCGGAGCGTGCCATATTGCTTGTATGAGCTCGCTGAATTTCTTGGAACTTGAATCCAATCAAATAGGGGTGGCGGGGAGTATCAGTATTTCTCAAATGCAAGGCATTACATCGTTGAATCTTGCTAAAAATCAAATCGGGGATGCTGGTGCAGAACACATTGCTCGCATGCAAAATATTGATACCTTGAATCTTGCTGAAAATCGAATTGGAAAGCTGGGGGCAAGTCATGTTTCTAGCATGCAGAACATTAAAATTTTGAATTTTGCTGACAATCAAATCTGGGATGATGGTGCAGCGTATATCTCTCGTATGGAGAATATTAGTAGCTTGAATCTTGCTGAAAATCGAATCGGAAAGCTGGGAGCAAGTCATATTTCTGGTATGCAGAAAATCCAAATCTTAAATCTTGCTAAGAATCACATCGGAGACAAGGGTGCGCAATGCATTGCTCGCATGAAGAATATTAGCAACTTAGATCTTTCTAGAAATAAAATCACAGAGCAGGGAGCAGGTCATATTGCTAGCATGGAGAAAGTTGAAATCTTGAATCTTGCGAAGAATCACATCCGAGCCACTGGCGCAGAACATATTGCTCACATGGAGAATATTCGAAAATTAGATCTTTCTAAAAATCGAATCGGAAATGCTCCTTTGCCGCACTTTACTTTCATGACAAATCTTACAGACTTAAATCTTGCTGGCAATGAAATTGATGATATGGGAGCTATTTGTATTTCTGATATACCGGGAGTGACCAACTTAAATCTCGCTGACAATAAAATTGAAGACATGGGGGTTGCTAGTATTTCAAGTATGATGGGAATTACTAGCTTGAATCTCATAGATAATTACATCGGAGCTTCTGGGGCGGATAGCATTTCGAGAATGCATAGTCTTACCACTTTGAAACTCGGATGTAATAGGCTGTATTTAGGTAACAGAATAGGAGCTTCTGGGGCAGATAGCATTTCGAGAATGCAGGGTCTTATCACTTTGGATCTCAGTGGCAATGGAATTGGGGATGCGGGTGCAGATAGTATTTCAGGAATGAGGGGTCTTGCCTACTTGAATCTCAATAATAATGACATCGAAGATTCAGGGGCGGATAGCATTTCGAGAATGCAGGGTCTTACAGACTTGAAAATTGGAGGTTGCGGAGCCGTTGGGAACAGAATCGGAGAAGCGGGAGCTTGTAACATTTCGAGAATGCAAGGTCTTATCACTTTGGATATCAGTGGCAATAACATAGGAGATGCCGGTGCAGATAGCATTTCGAGAATGCAAGGTCTTATCACTTTGGATATCAGTGGCAATAACATAGGAGATGCCGGTGCAGATAGCATTTCGTGTATGCAAGCAATTGCTACTTTGAATCTCAGATATAATCAAATAGAAGAGGCGGGGGCCGATAGCATTTCGAGAATGCATAGTCTTACTACTTTGGATCTCGGATATAATCAAATAGGAAAAGCGGGTGCAGATAGCATTTCGAGAATGCAGGGTCTCATCACTTTGTATCTCGAGGGTAATTACATAGAAGATGCGGGTGCAGATAGCATTTCGAGAATGCAGGGTCTCGTCACTTTGGATATCTCAACTAATGGAATAAAAGAGGCGGGAGCTGTTAGTATTTCTAAGTTGCAGGGGCTTACCTCCTTGGATCTCAGCTATAGTTGCATCGGGGTGGTAGGTGCTGCTGCTATTTCTAAGTTGCAGGGGCTTACCTATTTGAATCTTGCACATTCTGATATAGGATGGGATGAGAGTGCTCAGCACATTTCGAATATGCAAGGTCTTACCTACTTGGATCTTGATAACACTGAGATCGGATATTCGGGTACGGCTAGCATTTCGAGAATGCAGGGACTTAAAATCTTGCATATAGGATGTACTTCTATGGGATATCGAGATGATGTGTCTATTTCGAATATGCAGGGTCTTTCTACCTTGAAGATTAACTACGCTATGATAGTGAATTGTGGGGTTCGTGCGAATAGCTTTTCTGGAATGGAGGGTCTCACCTCCTTGGTTGCCTATGTTCACTTCTTTGATGTTTTGTCTCCCGAGCTTTATCCAGGTGTTTTCTTCTCCTCCACTGAAGACTAATTTTAAGGTCAAAATGACTTAAGAACGACAAAAGTACAAGAGAAAATTGAGTGCTTTTGTTCTTTCCTCGGTATCCGCTCATTAAGTTGTACAAATGAACAGAAGTAACATTAAAAATAATTAAAATTCTCTCTCACTTAATTTTGATGATCGCAGTTCAAATAGAGTAATGCTTGAGACAAAAGAACGCATCGGA
>TBL_comb48_EPIDRAFT_1001766_pt1 | contig 15544 bp, 12 predicted proteins | sample TroBogEpilimnion_37_FD_10681 | JGI IMG/M metagenome (IMG submission 10681)
GTGCCATTCTAATCTTCATCCGCTTGCGCTTCCCACGGCTACGCCAGGGCATCATCACCGGCCTGTTCTTCTTTCTCTATGCCATCGCCCGCATCGCCCTGGAGTGCGTGCGCCAGCCGGACAGCGGCTCGTCCATGATCATGGGTCTGACCAAGGGGCAGTTTTTCTCCACCTTCATGTTCATCGTCGGCGGTCTATTCATCGCCTACGGTCTGAAGTGGGGTAAAAGCCCGCCCGGGCTGGCTGCGGTGGCAGCACGGGTGGATAAGGCCTGATGCGAAAAACCAGAATGGATGGCCTACGGAACACCCGGAATACACGGAAAGGAGCATTCCAGATCGTTCATTCAAAAGGTGAGGCAGTAGGCATGAGTTTGTTCTGATTTTCCGTTTGTTCCGCGTGTTCCGTAGGCCGCCATCTCCGTTTCTAGGCTGATGCGGTGGGCGGTGGCTGATTTTTCACCTTTCCTATACAAAAAGCCGAATCCGGTGGCGTTAGGGAGGTGGAAAAGATATGCCCCTGCATGGAAGCCCCCTTTGACTGGAAACGAACCTTTGAGCAACTCGCGCCACAGCTCGTGCTGTACGCGCGTCAGCTCGTCGATTCCAAGGCCGACGCCGAAGACGTCGTCCAGCAGGCCTTCGTGCGTTGGTGGCGGCGCTTCCCAGAGGGGGACTCCAACCACATCCCCCTGCTCTACGCTGCTGTGCGCACCATTGCGCTGGATCAGCGCCGCTCCGACCACCGCCGGGTGAACCGCGAGGCGAAGTCCGACATCGTGGTGGCAGGTGAAAACGCGCCCGCTTTTGACCCACAGCCGGAGCAGAAAGAGACGGCCGCCATTGTGGAAAAAGCGCTGCAGGCTCTGCCTGAGGATCAGCGCGAAGTCATCACGCTCAAGCTCTGGGGCGACCTCACCTTCAATGAAATCGCCGCCATGACCGGTAGCTCGATCAACACCATCGCCGGGCGCTACCGCTACGCCCTGCAGGCGCTGCACAAAAAGCTCGCGCACCTGCGCGCCGATCTCCTCGGCGAATCCGCCTCTCCCGCCATCAACATCCTGCCCTTCTCTCCACCCACCACGGAAGCCCTGCCATGAACAACAACCTGAATGACTCCCAACTCGAAAGCCTCCTGCGCGGTCTTGCGCCTGCGGCAGCATCCCCTTCCCTCACTCAACGCGTGGATGAAGAGCTGAAGCTCGACATGAGCTGGCTCAGCACCAGCCAGCGCAAACCCCACCGCACCCCCAAATGGATCACGTCCGCCGGGTGGGCCGCCATGGGCGCTGCCGCAGCCATCGCCGTGATGAGCTACCTGCCAACGCAGCAATCGAACATGCAAGGATTTGCCACCGTCGCACCTGCCGTGCGACCTGTTTCCACCATTCGTGAATGGGATGACGCGCAAGACAACGGCATCCACCATGGCCGCAGCCTCGTGGCCGAGAAGCGCGCACTCGTCGTCTCCCGTGAACTTGGAACGTGGGTTGATCCACGCTACAGTGCGCAAATGGCCGTGGATTACCCAAGCCAGCAGGCGTACTTGCAGAACGTCTCCTTTATCAAGTAGGCAAGGCCCGCTCCCACTCAGCTCCCTTACCAGCCATGAAACTCCCCCACACACTGCTCATCGCTTGTCTCGGTGCCGCTCCTTTGTGTGCCCAGCAGGTGGAGACAAAACCGGACGCGCCGAAACCTGCTGCCGCCACCGAAAGCGCCAGCAGCGGCGCGCAGCCTGACCGCCAGCCTCCGCCGAATGGGCACCGACGTTTTCACGGCAATGAGGGGCACCAGCAGGAGGAGCAGCCAGTGACCTACATCGGTCTGCTCACCCGCGAGGTGCCAGCGGAACTGCGGGCGCAGTTAGCCCTGGCAGAGGGCTTTGGCTTGTTGGTCGATGAAGTGCTGCCAGAGTCGCCTGCCAAAGCCGCTGGCCTGAAGGTGTATGATGTGCTGGTGAAGTTTGAAGATCAGCAACTGGTGAACATGGAGCAGTTCATGTCCCTGGTGCGGTCCAAAAAGAAGGGCGATGTGGTGCAGCTTGCTGTCATCTCCGGCGGCAAGGAAACCAAGGTATCGGTCACTCTGGGCGAGCACCAAGTCGCGCCCCATGACCGCCAACCGCAGCAGGACCACCCCGGCTGGCCACAACCGAACGGCATGCCGCCCTTCAATGGCTTCGCTTTCCCTGGTGGTATGCAGCGCGGCTTTCAGAATCAGGCCCATGCGCTCCGCGAGCAGGTAGAACGCTTTCAGCAGGAAATGCGTGAATACCAGGAGCGCATCCAGCAGTGGAGCAAAGGCGGATCTACCGGCCCCATGCCGCAGGCCCCCATGCTCAGCCTGCCCGGTGCCGATCAACAGCCCCAGGGCGGTGGCCACCATCGCTATGGTCGCCAGCCAGAAACCGGCATCTCCATCCCGCCCGGAACCAATCTGCAGCGCTTCAACTACAGCAAGTCCAGCAGCGCCGCCAATACCACCCGGCGTGATGATACCGGCGAATACACCCTCAAGAACGAAGACGGCAAGAAGACCTTCATCGTCCGTCCTAACAACGCCAAGGAGCAAAGCTGGCCTATCAACACCGACGCTGAACGTCAGGCCGTGCCGCAGGAGTTTCGCAGCAAGTTGCAAGAGATGGATGCCGCTACCAGCAGCACCCACATCGAGAACAACCCCGGTCCCAGCACCCCTTCACCCAAGGGTGGTGACAACGCCCCGAACCTGCCGCCGGTCAAAGGTCGGGGAACGTCGGCTTAGCTGATTGCTAATGCAGTACGCCATAAAAAGGTCAGGCGAGGTAAAACCGCAGCTCCATCGTCACCGTAGCGCATGAAACCGGTGCTCTGGCTCTTTGGCCTCCCTTCTTCAGGCAAAACGACGCTCGCACGGGCGCTGCGCGACCATTGGCAGACCACCGGATACCAGGTCGTGCTGCTCGATGGCGATGAACTGCGCTCCGGCCTCTGTGCGGATCTAGGCTTCAGCGATGCCGACCGCAGCGAGAACCTGCGCCGTGCCGCGCAGCTTGCCCGGCTGCTGGCAACGCAGGGGCATCAGGTCATCTGCGCGTTCGTGACTCCGAAAGAGCACCACCGAGCACTGGTGCGGGAGATTCTTGGCGAAGCCGTGCGGCTGATTCACATCGAATGCCCGCTGGAGGTGTGCGTCTCCCGTGATGTGAAGGGCCTCTATGCCAAAGCCGCCGCTGGGCAGATGGCAGGCATGACCGGCCTCCAGGATGAGTTTGAAAATCCGCAGCACACAGATCTGACCATCCCAACGCATGAACTGACGGTGCCTGAAGCCGTCGCGGAATTGAGTGAACTGGTGGCGGGCTGAACAGGTGCTGCATTCGCTCCTGCGCTTAGTCAGTGAGGAGCTTGTTGAGCGTGTAATAGGCCATGCGGTGCCAGAGTGGCGTGCCGTCGTTGGCTTTGAGTTGGGGGAGTTCGAATTCGTGGACGTAGCCGGTGCGCAAATTGCTGCAGAGCACATCCATGGAACGACCATCGTCGCTGTACTGAATGCTGTGAATGATGAGCGGCTTGGCGTCGAGTTCATCGCCACCATATTTGCTGTGAAAGGGGTAGGTGTAGCTCTGGGCGTTGAGGGTGCCGGTGCCCCAGCTCGCTTTGTCTATCGGGAGGGTAAAGGTGAAGCGGAAGCCGCCTTTGAGTAGTTCCAACTTTTGCACTTCGAGCGGCGTCTTTTTTGTCCACACGACGCGCTGGAGACCGAAGGGGCGATTGCCCTTGCTGTTCCAGCCACGGTTTGACTGGCCAATGACGAGGGAGCCGTCTTGGAGGAAATTGAGGGCGAGTGCGGCGCATTGCAGGCCGTCGATGAAGGGAAAGCATGCGCCCTGGTATTCGCCGTCGACTTTTTCGAGGAAGACGCGGTTCACGCCGCTGAGGACGAATTCGCCCAAGAAAAGCTGCTTTTCAAAGGGACCGAATTTGCCCGCGCTGAGATCGCAAGTAATGCCGGTGCCGCTCTGGCCCATCTTGACGTAGGGCAGCCAGACGGCGGGTGGCGTGTAGCCCTGGACGGTTTTCATGGCCTCGGCGACGGTGACGCCATCGGGCTGCTTGGCGGCGATTTTGACCGGGGACTCGGGACGCATGGCATCGGGGATGGATTCGGCGTGGGAGAAGTAGGCGCCTTTGCGGGCGTGCATCAGGGGCGTGGTGGGCATCCAGTTGCCCTGCTGATCGGTGATGAAGATGTCGCCTTCGGCGTTTTGGCCGATGCCGCAGGGGCTGCGGAAGCCGGCGCACCAGGGCTCGAGTTTGCCTTCTTTGGTCATGCGCACGACCCAGCCGCGCCAGAGGGGATGCTTCTCTTCATCGCCTGCGCCTTTCCAAGCTTTGCCCATGCTGGAGTTGAGCGAGGTGTAAATGTTTCCTTCTTTATCGAAGACGGGGCCGTAGGCGTACTCGTGGTAGGCACCAGAGACACCCCAGCCGGTGGAGGCGCTGAGGTATTCGTCGGCTTTGCCGTCGGCGTCGGTATCGCGCAACTTGGTGACTTCGGAACGCTGGGTGGCATAAAGTGCTCCATCATGCCAGGCGAGACCGAGGATCTCATGCAGGCCACTGGCGAAGAGTTTGAAGTCGGGCTTGGCGGTGTCGGAGGGATTTTGCGCGATCCACACTTCGCCTTTGCGCAGGCCGACGGCGAGTTTGCCATCTGGCAACACGGCGATGCCGCTGGCTTCGAAATTGACGCCTTTGGGGAGTTCGTAGGTTTCGGTGCGGTAGTAGGCGGATTGGCCCTGGGCGAAGGAGGAAGATGCGAGGAGTAGAAATGCTGCAAGGCTATTTCGAACCTTTGGGAGCAACGAAGGGATAGACCAAAGCGGTGTCGCCGAGGCAAGACTGCGCTTGCCTCTCTGCCACCGCACTCCAAGACGCTTCGCGACTACCATGACAGGACCTCCTTGGCTTGCTTGCCGTTGCTGGTGATGATGTGTTCGAAGCCGCCTTTCACGGGGCGCAGGGTATCTTCGACTTGCTGGCCGTTTTCGCGGTAGCGGAAGGTGGGGATGCCGTCTTTGTCGAGGGTGTAGCCGCCATAGATGCGCTCGGCGGTGGCGGCGGGCATGGGCTTTATATCGGTGCCGAGGGGTTTGATGGGGGGCATGGAGCGGTCCTGCCAATTGCTCATGGCATCGAGGAAGCGGCCTTTCCACAGGATGGTCCAGCGGCTGGTCTTGGCATCGAAGGCGGCATTGAGTCCGCCGGGAAAGCCGACGCCGATGGCGTGGGTGCCTACGCCTTCGATGAAGCTGCGGAAGATGATGACACGCTTTTCGGCAGCGGGCTTCAGCTCGAAATCGGCGGAGGACATAAGGCCCTCGGGGAGCGGCTGGCCTTCGGCTTCGCGGAGGTAGGTCCAGATGCTCTCGATGTCCTTGTCGGCGGTTTTGCGGCCGACAAACATGGGCGGCATCACGGTACCGGGTTGTGTGACCTGGGGATTAAGGAGGAGCTCTTTGAAGTATTCGGGCTGGAGGCGCTCGACAGTGTGGGTGAGGCGGATGACGGGCGGGCCGAGTGATTTGCGATCTTTCAGGCCGTGGCATGCGACGCAGGCAAGGCCCTTGGCTCCTAGGAGTTGCCGCCCTAGCTCGGCGCGGTGATGTTTGGCGAGGCCGCTGACATCGATCTGGAAAGGTTTTTCCAAGGCATCGGCTTCGTTGAGCCAGGTGATGAGCATCTCGGTCTGATCGCGGCCGAAGTTGGGCATGTGGGTGTCCATGTAGGGGCGCACGCTGCCGTCTTTGCCCCAGAGGATTTTTTCAAACCAGCCGTGCGTGAGCTTGCGTCCGACTTTGTCGAGAGCCGGTGGCGCATGGGCCAGTTCGCCCAACGATTCTGCTCCCGGATCGTTAACGCCAAAGTACTGCGCGCGTGGAGGTTCGGGGCCACCCTTACCATCGCGGTCATGGCAGGCGTAGCAGTTCAGCCGCGTCATTTGCCAGTCCACCTTCTCCTGGGCGGTGAGCTTGGGCGCATCTTCCTTCTGCACCATCGCCAGAGCTAGTTTGAGCGCACGCTTTTCCAGATCATTCAAATCAAAGCGTGGGGTACCGCTGGGTTGTTTGGCGGCGAGACAGCCATGGTCGAGCGATAGCACTTTCATTGGTTTTGTAGTACCGGCTTTAGCCGGAATTCCGGAACCGGCTAAAGCCGGCACTACAATACTTAGCTTGTGGCACGCGGTGCAATTCAACTGCTGGAAGAGCTTGCGGCCCTTCTCGATGCCCTGCTGAGGAGTTTTCAAAGATGCGCGCGCTGTGGCTTTCTCAGCGACACGTCCCACATGCAGGTAGACAGCGATGTCGGACGCTTCCTGAGCCGAGAGGCGCATGTCTGGCATCCGGCCTGATGGACGGACGGCCAGAGGATTGTGCAGGAAGTGGGAGAGCGCTGTGAAGTCATAGGCATCTGCCAGGGCAATCGGCACAGAGGCATTGCCCGGTTTCTCGATCTCCGCCTCCGCCGCCACTTTGGGCGGTCGCACGTCTTTGGCGGGTTCATGGCAGGCTACGCAGCCGACTTTGTGGTACAGTTCTTTACCTCGCGTCACATCGCCAGCGGGCACTTGCGGCAGGTCTTGTTTCAAGCTGCTGAGGTATTCCACCAGCGCTTCAACCTTCTCATCATCACCTTCTGCGCCTGAAAACAAGCCGGGCATCTGCGTGCCTTTCTTCCGGTTTTGCGGACTGCGGATCATGAGCCACAAAGTGTCTGGATCAAGGCGAGAACCCACCGCACTCAGATCCGGTCCCGCCTTTGCCTTGAGGCGTTCTTCCCACGACTTCGGCACCGCATGACAGGTGGTGCAGTTCAACTCCGCCAGCAGCAGTAGTCCCCCATTCACCAATGCCTCATCAGGGTCTTCAGGAATGTTGAACTGATCAAACGTGTAAACGAAGGCGTGATTGATCGGTTCAGCCTGGAGAGGATGAGCCTGGAGATGGCCGCAAAAAAACGCAGAGGCCGCAAAAAGGGGCCAAAGTTTTGACGAATTCATTTCGCGTTTTTTGCGTCGCTTTGTGGCCATTCACATCCGATTTAAATGCCCATCTTCGCACGCTCAGCATCCAGCGCTTTGATCCACGGCGCAATGAAGTGCCCCGAGTCATGATACGTGCGTCCGGAATACATGTGCTGGTCGATGACGCAGGGTTCGTTCACATAGATACCGCCGCAGATTTCGAGGTCGAATTTGCACTTGGCGACGGTGGCCATGCGGAGACCTTTGACGATGTCTGCACGGGCTGGGATCTCCACGCCGTGGCAGACGCTGGCACAGGGCTTTTTCTGCTCCCAGAACCACTTGGTGATGCGCAGGAGATCGACGTCTTCGCGGATGTACTCGGGGGCACGGCCACCGCTGAAGAAGATGCCCACGTATTCTTCGGGCTTGATGTCCTTGAAGGCGATGTCGGCGTCAATGCTGTAGCCTTCCCATTCCTTGGTGATAGTCCAGCCGGGCTTGATTTCATGCAGCACCATCTGGTATTTCCGCTTTTCCGGCGCGGCGACAACGGGCTTGTAACCGCCTTCAATGAGACGGTAAAAAGGGTAGAGGGTGTCTACGGTTTCGGTGGCGTCGCCGACGATGATGAGGACTTTGGGTTCGGACATGAGGTGGTGTGGCTTCTGGATGGAATGATTATTTAACGAGGGAGATAGCTCTGGGAACGCGCGGTGTCCGCATTTGTTACTGCGATTTTATGCGGCACCAGGTCATTCACAATTAAACGCCAGCGCTGACGCCGCGTCATTCAGACTTTGAATTACCTTCTTCAGGTTTTGCGGCATAGCTGCCGCCCCCTCATTTATCCTGCACTCGCTCTAGCTGAGCACCGAGGGCGGCGAGCTTGTCATCGAGATGTTCGTAGCCGCGGTCGATGTGGTAGAGGCGATTGATCTCGGTTTTGCCTTCGGCAACGAGGCCGGCGAGGACGAGGGCGGCGGATGCACGCAAATCGGAAGCCATGACGGGCGCGCCTTTGAGAACCTGGCCACCACGTATGCGAGCCGTGGCACCCTGGAGGTCGATGTTGGCACCCATGCGCTTCATTTCAGCGCAGTGCATGAAACGCTGTGGGAAGATGGTCTCGGTGATGGTGCTTGTGTCATTGATGACACAAGCGAGGGCGCACATTTGCGCCTGCATGTCTGTGGGAAAGCCGGGATAGCAGAGGGTGGTGAGATCGAAGCCTTTGGCGTTTGGATTCGGCTTCACCGTGATGCTGTCCTTGGTGATGTCGATGGGGAAACCGCATTGACGCATCGCATCCGTGACGGATTTCATGTGCTCAGGCATGACACGCTTGAGGGTGACGCCATCTCCCAGCATGGCACCGGCGACGAGGAAGGTGCCGGCCTCAATGCGGTCTGGGATGACGACGTGCTCTGCGCCGTGGAGTTCTTTGACGCCTTCGATGGTGATGCGGTTGGTTCCAGCGCCTTCGATCTTCGCGCCCATCTTGATGAGGAAGTTGGCCAGATCTTCGACTTCGGGCTCTGCGGCGGCACCTTCGATGACGGTGGTGCCTTTGGCGAGCACGGCAGCCATCATGACATTGTCCGTACCAAGGACGGTGGAGCCATGCTTGCCCATGAGATTCATGGGGCCGCCTTTGAAGCCTTTTTTGGCGTTCACATAAATATCACCGCCTTCCACGGTGATCTGTGCGCCGAGGGCTTCGAGACCTTTGAGATGCAGATCCACCGGGCGGTCGCCGATGACGCAGCCGCCGGGGAGAGACACAGTACACTCCTTGAGGCGGCCAGTGAGCGGCCCGAGCACGCAGATGGAGGCGCGCATTTTGCGGACGAGGTCATAGGGGGCGACAGATTTGATCTTCTCCGCCTTGACGACCACGACACCGCTGGCGCGCTCTACTTCAGCACCGAGTTCACCCAGGATACGGACCATGTAATTGGTGTCGCTGAGATCCGGCACGCGGCGGATGGTGCAGGTGTCATTGGTCAGGAGCGTGGCCGCGAGAATGGGCAGCGAGGAGTTCTTTGAGCCGCTGATGTTGATGCGGCCCTTTAGAGGTGCGCCGCCGTGAACGATGAGTTTTTCCATGGATGAATGCTTTGTGCTGCGGAAAGAGGCAGTGGCAAGCCATTCTTCGATTTCCTCACAGTTCAAAGACCGCTTGAAAAAAGTTCTTGCCGATGCGGATTACATGCGTAATCCGTGGATCACATTTGTAATCCAACCATGGCAAGCCGCGTTCCAACACCACCCGCTCCGAAGATCTCCGACGCCGAATGGACCGTCATGAATGTCTTCTGGCATCGCGGCACCAGCACACTGTCGGAGGTGGTGAAGGAGCTCGAAGGCCGCTTGCTCTGGAAACCGCGCACCGTGCAGAGTCTCATTCGCCGTCTCGTAGACAAACGGGCACTGGAGGTGGAGGCGGTGGGGCGTGAGTTTCGCTACACGCCCGCCGTGGCCCAGGACCAGTGCCAGCACGAGGAGAGCCGCAGTTTCCTCGACCGCGTGTTCAACGGCCGCCTGACCCCGTTCGTGGCAGGACTCATGGAACGTGAAGATGTGACGCAAGATGACCTGGCCGCGCTGCGTGAAGTGCTGAATCAGGCCGAGAAAAAACTCAAAAAGTAACTCCACCATGAATGCCGACGCTCTCCTCCACTGGCTGCTGCGCACTTCGCTCGAAGCGAGTCTCTTGATCCTCGCTGTGCTCGGGCTGCGGCTGATGTTGGGGACGCGGCTGAGTCCGGCGTGGCGTATTGGCTTGTGGCTATTGGTGGGGACGAAGCTGATGCTGCCTGCTTTTATTCCTGCGGGTTTTGGGCTGGGGGCATGGTTTCAACAGGATGAGGGGGCTAGTATGAGTGCGGCACCGACAGCGCCGTTTGTTGCTGCTGCGGGTGCTGTGGTGACCCAACATTCAGAACACCCGTCGTTGGCATCTGGTTCAATGGGTAGTGCCTCTGAACCGGCTGGAATGATTTCTGGATACACGCTGGCGCTGGGAGTGTGGCTGATGGGGGCGCTGTGGGTCTTTGCCGCAGCGCTTTATCGTCAGCGGAGGTTTGAACTGGAATTGCTTCAGCGTCCGCATGCCACGGCTGCGCTGCTACATGCGCTAGTGGCTAGTCTTTGCCAGAAGACGGGGATTCAAAAGAGCGTGCGCATCATTCTCATGCCTGCCGGCACAACACCGGCGGTGGTCGGAATGGTGCAGCCGAGCATCCTGCTGCCGGAGGACTGGGAGACGCGCTTCAATGAGAACAGCCTGCGCCATGTGCTGCTGCATGAACTGCTGCATGTGAAGCAGCATGATTTGATCTGGAACTGGGCAGCCACGGCGGTGCTGGCACTGCATTGGTTCAATCCGCTGGTGTGGTTCGTGGTGTCGCGCTTTCAGGCGGACCGCGAACTGCGCTGCGATGCAGGCGCGCTGGCGCTGCTTTCGCCCACGGAGCGACTCGATTACGGGCATACGCTCCTGCGCATTCAGGAGACCTTTTTCGCACCACCGGCCATGGCAGGGTTGGCCCCATGCGTGCGCAACCACCCTACCCTGCGCCAACGCATCCACATGATCGCCCATCCAACCGCTCGCCAGCCTGTGATTCAAATGCTGCTCGTCCTTACGCTCAGCTTTCTTGTTTGCTACTCATTCACGACTGCGCGTGCGGTGGAAAAGGAAGTGCCCGCCAAAGAGCGCAGCCGTGAAGGTGCGCGCTCTCCCACGGCTGCGCAGCCTAAAACCGCCCCAAGTGAAGAGGGAATTCCTGCCCGAACCCGTGAAGGCGATGGCGGCACCAAGAAAGCCGGCATGCGTGATGGAGACAGCGGCGCAAGAAGAACCGGCACAGGAGATGGTGAAGGCGCACGCAAGACTGGTGCTCGCGATGGCGAAGGCGGTGCCAGAAAGCCCGGCACGGGTGACGGTGAAGGCTCGCGCAAAACAGGCACTCGCGATGGCGTAGGCGGCGCTAGAAAACCCGGCACCGGTGACGGCGAAGGCTCGCGCAAGACAGGCGCACGCGATAGCAGCCAAGCCGCCACCTCCGGCGAAACAATCACCCTCAAAGTCATCAAGAATGGTGAAGCCGTGCTGGTGGGGGAGAACGAAGTCGCCATGGGAGGTCTCCGTGGACATCTGAGCAATTTCCTTCCGGACCACCCCGGTGCTAAAATCATCGTCACCGGTGACGACAATGTCCCTCTTGGCGCTCTTCACAACACCGTCGATGCCGTGAGAGACAACGGGAACAAGAATGTGGGGATCAAGTCGGAGTGAGAAGAAAGGCTTTTGCAAAGTAAAGTCCACGCTTGAAGCAGCGTCCTGTCAGAATGACGAATGAGTAAGCCCAAATGAGGAGGGAATGCCCAATGACGAACTTAGCTGCCAGTCTTCGTTCAATGACCAGTTCGTTATTTGGCCTTCGTCATTTGTTAGTCATTCTGATTTTGGCCTTCGTCATTCCGCCGCCTGCAACGGCAGCGACTTCCGCTGAAGTCTCCGCAGCGGTCACGAAGGCCGTTTTCTTTTATCATACCAAAGCGGCGGCGCATGGAGGCTATGTTTATCGTTACAGCGCTGACTTTGCGCTGCGCGAGGCGGAAGGCATTCCGGGAGCGGACACGATTTGGATTCAGCCGCCGGGCACTCCGGCGGTGGGGATGGCGATGCTGGATGCGCATGAGGCGACGAAAGATGAGAAGTGTCTGACTGCGGCGGTGGAGGCGGCGCATGCAGTTTCGCGCACGCAACTGGTTTCGGGAGGGTGGGATTATTCGGGGCATTTTGATGCGAAGAACCGCGCAGTGCAACTTTATCGGCGTGATGCGGATGGGAGGCTGCTTGAACGCAAACAAGTGCCACGGGGTGAAGGCGGGTGGCAGCTGTGGAAGCGGCACCAGAACAAGAACAACTACTCCACCTTTGATGATGCTGTCTCGCAGGCGGCCACGCGACTGCTGGTGCGGGTGGATCATGCGCTGGGGGGCAAGGATGCTGAGATCAAGGAGGCTGCGGATTTTGCGCTGAATGCGATCATGGCCACGCAGTATCCGGCGGGTGGCTGGAGTGCGAACTGGGACACGTGGCCGAGTGCGCCGCCACCTGTGGTGCTGTATCCGATCAAGCCGGGGAGCTATCCCACGGACTGGCCGCGCAAGTGGCCGAAGGATTTCACGGGATGCTATGTGCTGAATGACAACACGCACGCGACGCTGATGAACACGCTGCTTCTTGCATGGCAGCTGCGGGGGGATGCGAAGTACCTGGAGGCGGCAAAGCGTGGCGGGGATTTTCTTGTCATGGCACAGATGCCTGATCCGCAGCCGGCGTGGGCGCAGCAGTATAATGCGGAGATGCACCCAAGTTGGAGCCGTGCGTTTGAGCCGAGCGCGATATGCGGGCGTGAAAGCCAATCTGCGATGTGGGCGCTGCTGAAGCTGGCGGAGGCTACTGGTGACAAGAAGTATCTCGCCCCACTGCCGCGTGCGCTTGCGTATCTGCGCAAGTCGCTACTGCCGGATGGGCAGATCGCGCGCTACTATGAGCTACAGACCAATCAGCCGCTGTACTTTGAACGTGGTGAAGGCGGAAAGGATTTTGTGCTGACTTATTCGGACAAGAAGGCCTCTTCCAATTACGGCTGGAAATGGGACAGTGAGCTGGATGCGATTGAGTCTATTGGGAGCAAGATCGGACGGGGTGAGCCGGTGATTTTTCCACGCGTTGAAAAAGAGCGCTGGTCTTCGCCACCAACGGAGGTGGACATTGCGGCGATCTTGAAGGAGCAGAAGCCGGACGGCTCGTGGCCCGTGACCGATGAGGAGCGCGGCTGGATGAGGTATGCGGGAGGGAAGAAAACGCGGCCTGCCGGTGGTGTGATCTACAGCCTCGATTTTGTGCAGAATGTGAAGGCATTGAGCGTGTGGCTGAAAGCAAAAGGAGGCGCACGATGAATGCGAGGATGCTTTGGCGCTCTGCGCAGGCTGTTGGACGATCGAAAGCACCGGAGGACCGGCGCACTCCAGGACGCTGTCGCGTTTTTTTTCAAGCTCATGCATAACCTCCACGCCATTCTCTTCTTTGCGGCGCTCTTCTGCTGTACTTCAACCTTTGCCGCTGAGAAATATGAAAATGCCACGCCGTGGTCGTACCAACGCATTCTGCGTCCGGTAATGCCGGTGGTGAAGGATGGGGCGTGGCCGAAGGATGATATTGATCGTTTTATTCTCGCGCGGCTGGAGAAGGACAGCCTGCATCCGATTGGGGATGCTTCGCGTCTCACGCTGATTCGGCGTGCGTCGTTTGATCTGCGAGGACTGCCGCCGACGCAGGAGGAGGTAGAACGCTTTGTGCGTGACAGCGCGCCGGATGATGTGGCGTTTGCGAAGGTGGTGGATGCGTTTCTCCAAAGCGAACGTTTTGGCGAACGGTGGGCAAGGCACTGGCTGGATGTGGTGCGCTATGCGGACAGTGTGGGCCGAGTGTGGAATGCGCCGTTTTTGTATGCAGCACGTTATCGTGACTGGGTGATCGATTCTCTGAACGCCGACAAGCCCTACAACCGCTTCGTCGCCGAACAGGTCGCGGGTGACCTGCTGCCTGCAACAACGGTGTTGCAAAAGCGGGATCAAATCGTCGGCACGGGCATGCTCGCACTCGGCAGCATGGATCTTCAGGAAGGTAGCTACGAGCAGTTTTTGCTGGATCAGGTGGATGATCAGATTGATGTGGTGTCGCGTGCTTTTATGGGGCTGACACTGAGCTGCGCGCGGTGCCATGACCACAAGACGGAACCGGTAAACCAGAAGGACTACTATGCGCTGGCGGGCATTTTTTACAGCAGCCGTACGCTCAGCGGTACGCCGAACCGCAATGATGAAGCGCGCGGAGGCTATGTGAGCGCGGAGGCGTTGGTGGATCTGCCCACCGCGCTTAACGAACACATTGGCCCACCCACGAAGCTGCCAGCGGGCGTGCATTCGATGGATGACATCCGAACGATGGGCAATCCGAGGGAAACCGTCCGCTATGACCACGACCCGCATTTCTGCATGGGCGTGATCGAGGGCGAGATCAAGGACTGCGAACTCGCGGTGGGTGGCAGGGTGTCTGACCGCGAAGCCGCTCCGGAACGGGGCAAGTTCGGCATTCCCGCCCTGCCCCCGCTGCCCAAGATTCCGGCTCTGTCCTCCGGGAGGCTGGAGCTTGCGCAATGGATGACGCAGCCCACGCATCCGCTGACTTCGCGGGTGGCGGTGAACCGCATCTGGCAGCATCTGTTTGGTGAAGGAATCGTACGTACCGTGGATGACTTCGGCACCACGGGCAGTGATCCCACGCATCCTGAACTGCTTGATCATCTGGCCATACGTTTCGTTGAAGACGGGTGGTCGGTGAAGAAAATGATTCGCGTGATGATGCTGAGCCGCACGTATCGGCTGGCGAGCACGGGAAACCCTGAACACCCGGATGCTGGGAACAAGCTGCGGTGGCGGATGAATCCGAAGCGACTGAAACTGGAACCGCTGAGGGACACGCTGCTGCAACTGGCGGGGAAGCTTACGTTTGACCGACCTGAAGGCATTCAGGTGGTGGGAACCGGAGGCAAGGGGCGGCATGGACTGACACGTGGATTGCTCAGTATCGAAGATCCATACCGAACGATTTATCTGCCAGTGGTGCGGGACAATGTGCCGGAGCTTTTCAGCACGTTTGACTTCCCCGGACCGACGCAGATCAAGGGGCAGCGCGATGTGACAACGGTGGCTCCGCAGGCTTTGTTTTTTATGAACAACTCGATGGTAGAGGAACTCTCAGCTGAGATCGCTGGTAAGACCGGGAACGATTTCAAAGGTGTCTATCGACTTGTCCTTGGACGAGAGCCGTCGAGCGAGGAGATTCGCGATGCGGGTGAGTTGGATCTTCAGACGCTGGTGCAGGCACTGCTGGGGACGGCGGAGTTTCGATATGTGTTTTAACCTTTCATTTTCAGCATGACCACACGTCGTTCCATCCTTCAATCAACCAGTACCGGCTTTGGCTGGCTGGCGTTTAATGCGCTGCATCAGCAGTGGGCGAGTGCTGCGGCACCGCCGAAGACGACCAATCCACTGGCACCAAAGGCACCGCATTTTGCAGCGAAGGCAAAGCGGGTAATTTTTATGTTTATGCAGGGCGGTCCGAGCCATCTGGACACGTTTGATTTCAAGCCGGAACTGGCCAAGGCGGAGGCGAACAATGTGCAGAAGTACATGGGGAGCGTGTTTGAGTTCAAGCCGCGTGGGAAGAGCGGGCTGATGATTTCGGAGGCGTTTCCTGAACTGGCCAAACATGCGGATGAGCTGTGCCTGCTAAATGGCATGCAGACGCGCACCAATGCGCACCAGATGGCGACGGTGGCACTGCACATCGGGAGTGAGACGTTTGTACGGCCTTCGATGGGGGCGTGGATTGTTTATGGTCTGGGCACCGAGGCGGAAGATCTGCCGGGCTTTGTCACGATCAA
>TBL_comb48_EPIDRAFT_1001776_pt1 | contig 15500 bp, 14 predicted proteins | sample TroBogEpilimnion_37_FD_10681 | JGI IMG/M metagenome (IMG submission 10681)
AAAACGAGAGTAATACTTAATCCAACGGCTAAAAATGCACCAAATGCATAAGGGCATCGCCTAAATATTAATATGCTGCGCCATAGGAATAAGAGGTATAAAAAAATGATTAAGGCACCACCTAAAATTCCATACTCTTCAATAATGATAGCATAAATAAAATCGGAGTAAGGATGTGGCAAGAAATTACGTTGCAGGCTATTACCCGGTCCGCGCCCTGTAATGCCCCCATTGGCAATAGCAATTTTAGCTTGTTCAATTTGGTAGTTGCTTTCGCGCTTTCCTTCTTTTTTCTTTAAGCCTAAAAAGTCCTGCACCCGTTGCTCCCATGTGGCAGCGCGGCCAAAGCCGGTTAGTTTAGAGAATGTGAATAGCAGCGCTACCCCCATAATGCCTACCAACATAAGAAGGAATATATGTTTTACGGGAACCCTACCAATAAAGAAAAGAATACTGCAAGCAGCGCCAAGCATTAAAGCAGTAGATAAATTAGCAGGTGCTATTAAGGCACAAGTAAAAATCATGGGCATGAGTGCAGGAATGAAACCTTTACGCAAATCTTTAATTACAGCTTGCCTGATGCTAAGCACACGAGCCAAAAACATAAATAAGGCAAGTTTAGCAAGATCTGATGTTTGGAAGGTTAGATTTACAACCGGGAGCCTTATCCAACGCGAACCTTCATTAAGCGTGGTACCGAATATTAAAGTATATAACAATAGCGGTAAGCTACACAGATACATAATAACCGCTACTCTTGCAAACTTGGTATAATTGATGCGGTGGACCAAATAAGTTATAATAAGACCAAGGCCTAGTATAAATATTTGTTTTAAGAGGTAATACGTTGTATTCCTATCCATTTTATATGCCAACAAACCGGTTGAGCTGTAAACAGCCAACAAACTGATAAACGAAAGGACAAGCACCACAGCCCAAATAACCTGGTCGCCCTTTGTTTTACTCAGTAATTGATTCATTGTTGTGTTATTCATAACTATTATAATTCTCTAACTGCTTCTTTGAATTGTTGACCACGGTCTTCGTAATTTTTAAATAAATCGAAACTGGCGCATGCAGGAGATAGCAAAACCACATCACCGTTTTCGGCAAGTGCGTAGGATGCTAAAACAGCTTCTTTAGCCGAATGGGTATCTATGATAGATTTTACATGCCCTTGGAAAGCTTTATGTATAGGTTCGTTATCTACCCCCATACAAACAATGGCTTTAACTTTTTCCTGAACTAAAGTGAGAATTTCGTTATAATTATTTCCCTTATCCTGGCCGCCTAATATGAGTACTACAGGAGATTGCATGCTTTCTAATGCAAACCAAACAGAGTTAATATTAGTAGCCTTACTATCATTAATAAATTTTACACCACGCACTGTTGCCACATATTCCAATCGATGTTCCAATCCTTGAAAAGAATCGAAGCTTTCCCTTATTTTTTCTTTTCTTATACCTGCTACCCGAGCCGAGATACCTGCTGCCATGCTATTGTATTGATTGTGTTTGCCTTTTAATGACAGATCATGAATAGACATTTTCATGTCATCATTATTGTAATTAATATTCAGTTCATTATCCTGTATAAATCCTCCTTCGCTAAGCGCGTTATGTTCGTTCATCGTAAAAAATATTGGGTGTGCGTGAATAGTATGGTTGTGTAAGTATTGTTTGATTATAGGGTCATCTTGGTTAATGATGAACACATCTTTTTCTGTTTGGTTTTGTGTAATTCTAAATTTTGAATTGATATAATTTTCCAACTTATACTCGTAGCGATCTAAATGATCTGGGGTAATATTTAACAGTACGGCAATGTCCGGTTTAAAATCGTGAATATCATCCAACTGAAAACTACTAATTTCCATAACATACCATTGGGTAGGTTGCTCGGCCAATTGCTTTGCGAAGCTGATACCTATATTGCCCACCATAGCTACATCGTAGCCCGCTTGTTTTAGGATGTGGTAAGTAAGTTTGGTAGTTGTACTTTTTCCATTGCTGCCTGTTATAGCAATAATTTTACTATTGCCTTTGTATTGAAAACCAAATTCTATTTCGCTGCAAACCTTTATTCCGGCTTGCCTTATAGCTTTCATAATAGCAGTTTTTTCGGGAATACCAGGACTTTTAACGATGCAATGTGCATTTAGTATAGTTGCCTCGGTATGGCTTCCTTCTTCAAAAGCAATGCCTGCTTGCTGCAGCAAATTTTTAAAGTTGGGTTTAATGGTTCCTCCATCACTTACAAAAACATTCCAGCCCCTTAGTTTGCCTAAAAGAGCAGCCCCTACACCGCTTTCTGCGGCGCCCAAAATTACCAACTTCATTTTATCTGTTCCGGGCATTATTGCAGTTTTAGTGTTACGATACTCATTACAGCCAGCATTAATCCAACTATCCAAAATCTTGTTACTATTTTAGATTCATGGTATCCTAATTTTTGGTAGTGGTGATGTAATGGAGACATTAAAAATATGCGTTTGCCTTCGCCATACTTTTTGCGTGTGTACTTGAAATAGTACACTTGAATCATTACTGATAAGTTTTCTATGAGAAATATGCCGCAAATAATAGGCACCAGCAATTCCTTACGAATGATGATTGCCATGGAGGCAATAATGCCGCCCAAAGCTAAGCTACCGGTATCGCCCATGAAGACTTGTGCAGGATAGGCATTGTACCATAAAAAGCCTATACATGCTCCTACAAATGCGCCAATAAAAATAGAGAGCTCCCCTAATCCGGGAATATGCATAATATTGAGATATTCCGCAAATACATAGTTGCCGGATAGATAAGCGAATACGCCCAAACATACACCTGCTATTGCGGAAACACCTGTTGCTAGTCCATCCACACCATCGGTGATATTAGCACCGTTGGATACGGCAACAATTATAAAAATGACAAATAGTATATAAATTATTGGGGTCACAAACTCAACATTATCTTTACCAAACCAGGATGCAATTTTTGAATATTTAAATTCGTGTGTTTTTACAAAGGGTATAGTAGTAGTTGCGGATTTTACATTTACGAAATTGTGTTCTTTGCCATTCTCGTCTTTACGCAAAAACGGTGTAGACATTAATTTCTCTGATGCATTATAAACACCGTTATGGGTATCCATTACTTCTCTACTAATAACTACATATTGATTATAATACATGGTTACACCAATAATGATACCTAAACCCACTTGACCCATTATTTTGAAACGACCTGCAAGACCCTCTTTATTCTTTTTAAACACCTTAATATAATCGTCAATAAAACCTACCAAACCGCACCAAATTGTAGTAACAAGCATAATTACGATATAGACATTAGTAACCCTGGCAAATAATAAGGTAGGTATTAAAATGGCCATTATAATAATTAAGCCACCCATAGTTGGTGTACCTTTTTTTTGTTGTTCGCCTGCAAGGCCTAAATCACGCACCGTTTCGCCTATTTGTTTACGGCGTAAAAATTCGATAAGATTTTTACCGTAAATCATAGAAATTACTAAGGACAATATAATTGCCATGGCAGTACGGAAAGTGATATAATTAAATACACCTGCTCCAAAAAGCCTAAAATGATCTCGTAAATAAGTAAACAAATAATATAGCATCTATACTTATTTTTGCAAGGTTTTAAACACCTCTGTTAAAATTAATTTATCATCAAAAGGATATTTTACGCCCTTAATTTCTTGATAGGTTTCATGTCCCTTTCCGGCCAATAAGATGATATCGTTAGGCCTTGCTATTACGCAAGCTGTTTTTATTGCTTCTTTTCTATCGCTAATACGCAGTAATTTTCTTTTCTGTGCTACGGTAAGCCCCAATTCCATTTGATTTAAAATTTCTTCTGCATCTTCGCTTCTTGGATTATCTGAAGTTATTACTACCCTATCGCTGTGTTCGCAAGCAACCTGCGCCATTATAGGCCGTTTTTGGGCATCCCTATCGCCACCACAACCAACAACAGTAATCATCTGTTGTCCATCTCTTCTTAACTGTTCAATGGTTGCCAAAACATTCAGCAATGCATCCGGCGTATGGGCATAGTCTACGATACCCAATACTTTTTCATTGGGAGATAAATAAGTTTCAAATCTGCCGGGAGCACCCTGTAAATTGCTAAGCACAGCCAGTACTTCCATTTTATCTAAACCTAACAATTTGGCCACACCATAAACTGCCAACAGATTATAGGCATTAAAAGTGCCTATCATTCTAAAGTGAGCTTCCTCATGGTCGATATCCATGATAAGGCCGGTAAGGTTATTTTCCAACACTTTACCTTTAATACCGGCGGGCACCTTAATACTATAGGTATATTTTTCTGCCACAGTATTTTGCAGCATTACCAAGCCACGCTTATCATCGATATTTGATAGCGCAAATGCAGTTTTAGGCAACTCATCGAAAAAGAGTTTTTTTACCCTTATATACTCCTCGAAAGTGTGATGATAATCAAGATGATCGTGTGTAATATTTGTAAATACTGCCCCTGCAAATCTAATACCTGCAATGCGCTGTTGATGAATAGCATGAGAACTTACCTCCATAAATGCATATTCGCAACCTGCTTCAACCATTTTGGCCATAAGCGCTTGTATGGAAATAGCGTCGGGCGTAGTGTGTGTTGCCGTTTCGGCTTTATCTATAATTATATTTTGAACGGTGGATATTAAGCCGCAGGCAAACCCCAGTTTACTAAACAATTGATGCAATAAGGTTGCTGTGGTTGTTTTGCCATTAGTACCGGTAATGCCGATTACTTTCATTTTTTGGGAAGGGAAGCCATAAAAAACAGCTGCAATTTGGCCTACAGCTTCGGCAGAATTATCTACCTTGACAAAAGTTATATTGGAGGTACGTACTTCCGGCAGCTGCTGACAAACAATTACACTTGCACCATTATTAATTGCAGCAGTAATATAATTGTGGCCATCAGTTATGGTGCCTTTAACTGCAATAAACAAGCTATTAGGAACAATTTTACGAGTATCCAGACAAATACTTTCTACTATTGCCGTAGCTTCTCCCAAAACCTTAGCAGATGTAATATTAATAAGTAGATCACGCAGTATTGCCATAGCTTAACTTAGTTGTAGTATTATATTTTGTCCGCGATATATTTTAGTACCCGGCGTTAAAGATTGTTTTTGCACTTTTCCTTTTCCTTGTATTTGTACTGCCATTCCTTGATTCTCCAATAGATAAATTGCATCTTGCAAACCCATTCCTGTAACATCGGGTACTATACCGCGATAAACTATTTGCGGTTTTACGCTTAGTTTCCTATTAGAATCAACATACAATTGCTCCATATTACCAGGGTGACTGGATGCGACTACACCTCCTTTATTCATGCCGGCCACTAAATTTTTAGCATGAAATACTGTAGCTTTTGCAACAATTGCTTTATTAGCTCCTTTTTTAGCAGTACTATCTAATTGACCTTCCCAGCTTCCAATTTCTGTAGTAAAGATTTTATCGGATACCATTCGAAAAACAGGTGCAGCAATAGCGCCCCCGTAATATTCATCGGAATTTTTCTTGGTACGAATTACCACACAAACTGTGTACTCCGGCTTTTCGCTAGGAAAATATCCTACAAAAGAACCTTGATAAACGCCATCTGCATAACTTATACCTTTATCTGCGACTTGTGCTGTTCCTGTTTTTCCGGCAATGCTATAAAAAGGCGATTCAATGCTTTTTGCCGTGCCTTCCTTTACAACAGCTCTAGTACAAAGTTGTATTTGTTTTATTGCTTCGGGAGAGGCGACATGCTCATTGAGCACCTTTGGATGAATTGTTTTCACCAATTTCCCATACTCTTTAATGCCACTCACCAAATAGGGTTTCATCATTTTACCATCATTGGCAATTGCATTATACAGCATACAAGTTTGCAAAGGAGAAATGAGAATTTCGTAACCGGTTGCCATCCAAGGAATAGTGGTTCTACTCCAGTTTCTATCGCTTGGCTTTTTTACAAAAGGATGCCGCTCGCCACTTAAATCAATACCCGTAAGTTGATCCAGATGAAGATCTTTTAAACAATTAATAAATTTATTAGGATCCTGACTGAAATACTTATCGGCAAGTTTGGCAAAAGCCACATTAGAAGATTGGGCATATGCAGACCAAATAGGCATTTTTCCTAAGCCTAAATGCGAGTCGTGCATAACTTTATCTCCAAATTTCACGGCGCCCCCTTCGGCATCTATTGCATCATTAACATTGACACATTTATTATTTAAAAGACTTATGAGGGTAGCTAATTTAAATGTGGAACCCGGCTCGGTTGGCAGCAGTGCATAATTCAAATCTTCCCAATAAGTTCCATCTTGTTGCCTACCCAAATTTACCAATGCCCTAATTTTGCCTGTTTTTACTTCCATAACAATACAAGTACCATAGGCACATTCATATTGTTGCAAAACACTCTTCATGGCATGTTCGGCAACATCTTGCACACTTATATCCAGAGTGGTTACTAAGTCTTTTCCATCTTGGGCTTCTACATCCGATCCATCCACCGGCATCCAAGTATTGCCGGATAATTTTTCCTCCAATCTACTACCATTTATACCTTTCAGAACAGTATCGTAACTAGCCTCCAAACCAATAGGCTGACTATTTTCGCGCCAAAGGCCTATGGTTCTGTATGCCAATAAGCCATAGGGGTTTAATCGCTTTTCTTTAGGATCTTCAATAAAACCGCCCATATTGCGACTAAGATTAAAAATTGGTAAACCTTTTAATTGCTTGTATTGCAGGTAGCTGAGATTACTTTTAAGTGCATAATACCTGTCTTTACTCTTAAAGGCATCCATTAGCTCTTGTTTATATTGCTGCTCGCTTTCATCCTTAAACAAACGTGATAAGCCTAAGGCTAATGAATCTATTTTCCTGACAAATAGCTTTGCAGGAATAACTGAAAAGTCGATATGCACATCGAATTGCGGAACAGAAGAAGATAATAAGACACCCCCCTCGGTATAAATACTACCGCGTTCTGCAACAATTTCGGTAGTTCTTGTTCTTAACTCATGGGCAGCCAAACGCAAAGCAGGGCCTTCCTTCATTTGTATGAGTGCCGCTTTAATAATAATTGCAGCCCCAAACAAACAAATGGTGGTAAAGGCGATGTATACCCTAAGCTTTATGTCTCTTTTAACGTCCAATGAAAATTATTTATTAAAGCTGTCCATTACAATTTTACTAGTTGGTATTGTAAGCGGTTTTAAGCCAATTAATGCTGCATCCTTAATCATCTGCGATTCCATTTGCTTGCTCATTAATTGCGATTTGATATCCATATTTTTCCAACGTAGTTCTTTCAGCTTTTTATTTTGTGCATTCATCTCGCGCTGTACTTGCACAGCAAAGTGATTATTGCTTATATACAGAATACATATAACTGCCAGGAAAGAAATAAAAGGCATGTTGCCTAATAATCCTTTATAAGAAATTTTATCTACAAAAGCTTTCCAATCGCCGCGCACAATTTGCACCGGTGTTAATGACTGCTTTTCTGTAGCCGATTTTTCTTGATTCATTATACTTTTTCCGCTATACGTAAGCGTGCACTTCTTGCACGCGAATTGTTTTTTAATTCGTTTTCACCGGGCACTATTGACTTTGCATTCACTGCTTTAAACACCGGCGCTGCTTGGTTACCCATTAGGCTTTGTTGTTCTTCCCATTCGCCACGTTTAATATAATGCTTCACCATTCGGTCTTCCAGCGAGTGGAAAGTGATTACACATAAACGCCCTCCTACTTTTAAGCTTTGCGAAGCTTGTTGCAGTAATGCTTTTAGCGCTCCCAATTCATCATTTACTTCTATGCGCAATGCCTGAAACAATTGCGCCAAGTATTTATTAGGATTGCCCCTCATTACCGGGGTTACTAATGCTTTTAAAGAACTAATATTATTCAGTACCATGCCCTTGCGATGCGTAACAATATGTTTTGCCAATTGCTTTGCATTTCGCACCTCGCCGTATTGCTCAAAAATTTTATGTAGTTGTAATTCCGAATAATTTTTTAATACCGATGCTGCAGTCAGTTCGCCCCTTTTATCCATTCGCATATCCAAAGGCCCATCAAACCTGATTGAAAAGCCTCGTTCACCGGTATCAAACTGATGGGAGCTGACCCCTAAATCAGCCAAAATTCCATCCACCTTATCTATACCATGCAAGCGTAAAAACTGCTTCAGATACCTAAAATTTTCGTGTACCGGAACCACTCTGCTATCATTGGGCAAATTTCGCCAGGCGTCTTCATCCTGATCAAAAACCAACAACTTTCCCTCTTCGCCCAATTGTTGCAAAATTGCCTCGCTATGGCCGCCGCCACCAAAAGTGGCATCTACATAAACACCATTAGGTTTTATAGCCAATCCATCAACCGCCTCATGTAAAAGAACTGATGCATGATAAAATGAGTTTTCTGTCATGCGGCCTTAATCTTCAAATGGGTTCAAAAAATCTGCTCCTGCCACTTCAGCAGCCAGGTCGCTAAAGCCACCTGTATGCTGTTGTATATAATTATAATAAGCATCCCTATCCCACAACTCAACCTTATTACCTTGTGCGGAGAAGACCATATCCTTCTTTATACCTGCATATTCATACAAGGGCTTAGGTAATAATATTCTACCTGCATTATCTACCTCAACTATTGTGGCGCCGTTTAAAAACAAGCGTTTAAACTCCCTAACCTTGGGATTAAAATCGTTGAGTTTACCAATTTTTGCAGAAAGTACGTTCCAGCTATTCATGGAATACATACTTAGGCAATGCTCAAAACCTCTGTTAATAACAAATTTATCGGCATCCGATTCTTGCAATTGCTTGCGAAAACCGGACGGCAGCATAAAACGCCCTTTAGCGTCCATTGCAACCTCATATTCTCCGAAAAAGCTTGTCATTACAGTATTTTTACTTCTATTACCACAAAGTAACACATTTTCCCACAATTTAACACCATATAGACCTTACATATTTTTCCACACAAATATATAGGTCGTAAACCCTTTACTGTATTGAGTTTTAGCCCAAAATGAGTGCATCAAAGGACAAACGCATGTGCATAAGCTGTGAATTGATGTGGATAACCATAAAAATCAAACAGATAATAGAATTACCAAATATGAATGTAGCCTTATTTTTAACATTTAAATGCCTTAATTTTAGTATATTCGCAGCCTTTTATGTTTAACCGCTACCTACATATACTGCTGCTGTGCATGGGCTTGTTTACAATAAGCTCTTGTGGAAACTTTGAAAAAGTGAGAAAGAGTAGTGATGTAAATATGAAATTGACGAAAGCCAACGAATACTACGATAAGAAGGAATATTTGCATGCCAATGAGCTTTTTGGCGACTTGAAAGGCGTAATGAAGAATACACGTAACTATGAGAATTTGTATTACAAGTATGCATTTACCTTTTATTATATGAAAAACTACTTGGAGGCTTCTTACTACTTTAAGAATTTTGTGGAGCTTTTTCCGAATAGTAAAAATGCTGAGGAATGCGAATTTATGCACGGTGTTGCACTTTATAAATATTCGCCTAAATACTCTTTAGACCAGACAAATACAGTAAAAGCATTAGAAACGTTACAATCTTTTATTAATTCGCATCCTAAATCAGACAAACTTCAGGAAGCTAATAATTATGTAGACCAATGCCGTATGAAGTTGGAGTATAAGGATGCTGATGCAGCTAAACTATATTTTAACATTGGGCAGTTTAAAGCTGCAAGCATTGCATACAAAAGCATATTGCATAATTATCCGGAATCTAATGCAGGCGATTTTTATCAATTTATGATTGTAAAAAGCAATTTTAAATTTGCAGAATTAAGTGTACCCGAAAAGCAGGAAGAGCGTTTTGCAAATGCTATTAATGCTTATCATGAATTAGTAGATAATTATCCTCATTCTAAATACCTGGCTGAGGCTGAAAAAATATATTCTCAAGCAGATAACAACGTAAAAAAAATACGCAATGAGCACAAGTAAACGATCATTGGCATCAGTTAATCCACTAGTGGAAACACGCGATGTAATTAAAATGAAAGAAAAAACCGGTAATCTCTACGAATCATTAGTAGTGATTTCCAGGAGAGCTAATCAGATCTCGGTAGTTATGAAAGAGGAATTGCACCGCAAATTGGATGAATTTACTGTGCATGGTGATAACCTGGAAGAGATTCATGAAAACAAAGAGCAAATTGAAATTTCAAGAATTTACGAACGCATGGCTAATGCACCATTGCAGGCTGTAAACGAGTTTTTTGAAGATAAAATTTACTATCGCAAAAAATAAATTCAACAATATTGTTTTATAAAAGCTATCCGGCTACGGGTAGCTTTTTTGTTAGCACATCTTTATCTATAAAATGCTCATCAAGTAAATTGTAATTTAAGTTTGAAATACAAGCATTTATTTTTCGACCTTGATCATACTTTATGGGATTTCGAAAAGAATTCGGAATATACCTTATTGGAATTATATAAGGTATACGAGTTGCACAACAAAGGCATACCGGATTTTAAAGCCTTTTATGCCCAATACACCCTACACAACGATAAACTTTGGGAGCGTTTTAGAAAAGGATTTATAAAGCGTGAGGAATTAAGATGGAAGCGGATGTGGCTTACGCTATTAGATTTTAAATTAGCAGACACCACATTAGCTCATGAAATGAGCACTGCATATTTAGAAATATTACCCACATGCAAATTACTGATGCCACATGCAAAAGACCTATTGGAGCACTGTAAGGATAGATATGCCATACACCTGATAACCAATGGCTTTGAAACTACACAATGGTTAAAGCTGCAATACTCCGGCATAGCAACTTATTTTACCGCAGTAATAACCTCGGAAAAAAGTAATAGCATGAAGCCGTATAAGGAGATATTTGAATATGCATTAAAGGCGACAGGTGCAGATGCACAGCAAAGTATTATGATAGGTGATGCTTTGGACATAGATATACTTGGCGCAACAAATGCCGGTTGGGATCAGGCCTATTATAACCCTAAAAAAATACCGCATAGCAAAAGCCCAACATACGAAGTGGTTTCGTTATTGCAATTAAAAGATATTTTTTAAAGGGTATTATTTAATGCTTATATCCTCAATAACCTGTTCACCAAAATACTCATTAATGTTTTTTATGAGTGCATCTTTACCAACCAGCAATTCTTGTTTAAGCGGCGCTACATCGGTATAAATGATAAGCAACCTATCTTTCAGATAAATGTTGCGGGTATATTTTGCAATAGTTTTACCAACAATTTGCTCCCATTCTTCCCTAAGCCTTATTTCAACAACCTTAGGCTTCCAGTTTGATTTTTGTAATAATAAATTTATGGCCTCACCAATGCTATACGATCCCATAGCTGCAAATTAATCATTTCTGTGCTGCTGTGGGGTTAAATTTTTCTTTCAATTTTTGATATCTAAAATCAAAAATCTTTTTCAATTGTGCCTTTACAAAAATAATATGCGCCAACTGTCCCAGCCAACCTAATGGTAATGCATAATGAACAATATCCGTCATTTCTACACCTCCATCTACAGCATTAAAACGATGGGTATGATGCCACAATTTATAGGGGCCTATAATTTGCCTATCTACAAAATATTCTTGCTCCTTTACATGCGCTATTTCTGTCATCCAAAACAAAGGAATACCCAATAAAGGATGCACATTGTAGGTAATAATTTGCCCCTGATACATATTTCCGGCTGCACTATTACTTAGAATTTTAAAGTTCATATAATCCGGAGTAATTTCTTTTAAATTTTGGGGCTTGGAAAAATAATTCCAAGCTTGAGGTAGGCTAATGGGCAAAATTTGTTTACGTTCAATGCTATAGGTTTTCATGCAGCAAATCTATTGTTACCAGCCTGTAATATTTATTCCTTTTACCTATTCCATAATACTAAAAAACTTAGCCGGGCATACAAATTAAACATATTCTGTATGTATTAATTAAAAAATAGTAATTTTTCAAATAAAAAAAACAGCCTAGCAGCTGCATAGGGGTGCTTGTGACAAAAATTAATTCCAAATCTTTAATAAAAAAACATTATTTATACTGAATTTACTTATCTTTGCACCTCGTTTTATTAAAAAATTTTGATGCAAATGTCTCATTTTACAGCTGAAAAAAAAGCAAACATTTTTAAAACCTTTGGTGAAAATGCAACCAATACCGGTTCCATCGAGGCTCAGATAGCCATGCTCACAGAGCGTATTAACCACATATCAGGCCATCTTAAAACCAACAAAAAAGACTTTTCATCCAACCGCGGTCTTATGCAATTGGTTGGTCGTCGTAAACGTCTTCTACAATATTTAAGCAAAAACAACTTAAGCTCATACCGTGCGCTTATTGAAAAATTAGGTATTCGTAAATAATACCACCTTATACAATATTCCCAGCCTCAGGTTGGGAATAGTTTTTTTATAACATATATAAATATTAATTTATGACTCCAAATCCCATATCTGTATCCTTTACATTAGGAGATGGACGTGAAATAACTATAGAGACCGGCAAATTGGCACGTCAAGCCGATGGTTCGGTAACAGTACGCATGGGTAATTGCATATTGCTTGCTACTGCTGTTGCCAATAAAGAGCCAAAGCCCGGTCAATCTTTTTTTCCATTAACTGTTGATTATCAGGAAAAATTTGCGTCTGCAGGCCGTATTCCCGGTTCATTCTTTAAGCGTGAAGGTCGCCTATCTGATTATGAAGTATTAATAAGTCGTTTAATAGACCGTGCATTACGCCCATTATTTCCGGATGATTATTTGTGCGATGTACAAGTTTTAGTAACACTTATTAGCTCTGATCCGGAAGTTATGCCCGATGCTTTAGCATGTTTGGCAGCATCTGCCGCACTTGCTGTTAGCGATATACCTGTACAAGAAATTATTTCAGAAGTTCGTGTGGCCCGTATTAACGGAGCATACGTAATTAATCCTTACCGCTCTGCACTTAAAGATGCCGATTTAGACTTTATTATAGCCGCTACCGATAAAAATATTATGATGGTAGAGGGTGAATCGAAAGAATGCCAGGAAGCAGACCTTATTAAAGCTATTGAGCTGGGCCATGACGCTATTCGTTTGCAAGTAAAAATGCAAGAAGAATTGCGAAATAAAGTTGGCGCACCAGCAAAAAGAGATTATACAAAACCTTATACCAATCCTGAGCTAAATGCTGCAATTACAGCATTTGGTAAAGACCGTATATATACCATTGCCAAATCGGCTTTAGGAAAGCACGAGCGAGGTGATGCATTTAAGGCAATACAAGAAGAATTTAAAGCACAAATTACTGAAGGCCAGTGGAAAGATGAAGATAAAGCGTTAATAGGTACTTATTTTCATGATCTTGAAAAAGACATTATTCGTAACATGATGCTTAACGAGCGTGTGCGATTAGATGGACGCAGCTTAGACCAAGTAAGGCCTTTGACTATGGAAGTTGATATGCTGCCTTCGCCACACGGTAATGCTTTATTTACTCGTGGCGAAACACAATCACTGACTACAGTAACCTTTGGTTCATCAGAAGATGAATTGTTATTAGAAAGTGCAGCTACTTCCGATTATTCGAAGTTTATTTTGCATTATAATTTTCCACCTTTTTCCACGGGCGAAGTAAAGCCAATGCGTGGCCCCGGCCGTCGTGAAGTAGGACATGGTAACTTAGCCATGCGTTCATTAAAGCAAATGATGCCTAAAGCCGATTATCCTTATACGGTGCGCGTGGTTTCGGATATATTAGAATCCAACGGATCATCATCTATGGCTACTGTTTGTGCCGGTTCTTTGGCACTAATGGATGCCGGCGTACCTTTTCCTAAACACGTAAGTGGCGTGGCCATGGGCCTTGTAGCCGGCGGTAATGGCAAATTTGCTGTACTTACCGATATCTTAGGCGATGAGGATCATTTAGGTGATATGGACTTTAAAGTAACCGGTACACGTGATGGTATTTGCGGTATTCAAATGGACATTAAGTGTGATGGTTTAAGTATGGACATTATGATGCAGGCTTTAGAGCAAGCACGTAAAGGTCGTTTGCACATATTAGATGCCATGTACAATTGCATACCTCAGTATCGTGCAGAATTAAAACCACATGCACCACGAATTGAGCAAATCATCATTGATCGTGAAATGATTGGTGCTGTAATTGGCCCAGGCGGTAAGATTATACAAGAAATTCAGCGCGAAACTGCAACTACTATTAATATTGAAGAAGTAGACGATAAGGGAGTAGTAAAAGTATTTTCGGCAAACAAGGATAGTATTGACAAAGCAATGGCTTGGATTAAAGGCATTGTAATGCAGCCCGAAGTTGGCGAAGAATATGAAGGTACTGTTAAGTCTATTATGCCTTATGGTGCATTTGTAGAATTCCTGCCTGGTAAACAAGGTTTATTGCATATATCTGAAGTGAGTTGGAAACGCCTTGATACACTTGAAGGTGTATTAAAAGAAGGTGATAAAGTAAAAATTAAATTGGTAGGTACAGATGCTAAAACCGGCAAGTTTAGGTTAAGCAGAAAGATATTGATGCCCAAACCGGAAGGCTATGTAGAGCCTGCTGAAAATGAAGGCGGTGAGCGTGGCGAACGCAGAGAACGCAGAGAAGGTGGTGGTGACCGAGACCGTAGAGGTGGTGGCGATCGTAGAGGTGGTGGTGACCGCCGAGGCAGTGGTGAGAGAAGAGAAGGTGGAGACCGCAGGCCTAGTGGTGAGAGAAATAATGGTGGCGACAGAAATCACCAAGAACGTCCTCAACATAATACTCATCCTGCCCCTCCTCCTCAGGAAAACATACCGGATAATGACGCTGATTTAAGCTTCTAAATATAAGGGCTAACCAATAGGTTAGCCCTTTTTTATGCTTTATTAAGTGTTGCTATTAGTTTTTAAAAATGTTAAGTAACACTTCCATCTTGCTGCCCCGACTGCCTTTAATTAATAAATTACTGTTTGTAATTTCGGTTTTGCTTAAAGTTGCATAAGCATCCTCAGAAGTTGGGAACCAGCTATAATTTTGCGCAATTCCTTGAAACTCCTTACCCACTAAAACTACCTGCAACCAGTTGTATTTACCTATATGTTGAACCAATGCCAGGTGCTCTTGTAATTGCGCTTCGCCCATTTCCTTCATACCACCAATCCATAAACGTTTATTAGGTAATTGCAAGGCAGCAAAATTATCAATTGCCGCAATCATGCTGGTAGGATTAGCATTATAGGCATCCAGAATAATATTATTAGTTCCCAGCTTCATTAATTGCGAGCGACTATTATCCGGATCGTAATTTGCTATTGCGAAAGCAATATCATCAAAGGGCACATTAAAATAATGACCCACAGCAACGGCAACCAAAACATTTGGCAAATTATAAGCCCCTACC
>TBL_comb48_EPIDRAFT_1001782_pt1 | contig 15470 bp, 9 predicted proteins | sample TroBogEpilimnion_37_FD_10681 | JGI IMG/M metagenome (IMG submission 10681)
TTAATGCACTTTCTTTTTAACTGGGGGCAAATCTGTACAGTGCCCATGTACCGCTTCAGCCGCTAAACCAACGGACTCTCCCAAAGTTGGATGTGGGTGTATTGTTTTACCAATATCCACCGCATCAGCACCCATTTCAATAGCAAGACAGACTTCACCAATAAGATCTCCAGCATGCGTACCAACAATACCACCACCGATAATGCGCTTGGATGTTGCATCAAAAATTAGCTTTGTAAAACCTTCATCCCGGCCATTGGCAATGGCTCGCCCACTTGCGGCCCATGGGAATAATCCTTTTTCATATGAAATGCCCTGTTCCTTGCACTGCTCTTCAGTTAGGCCAGCCCAAGCCACCTCAGGATCGGTATAGGCCACCGAAGGAATTTGCTTCGCATCGAAGTAGGCCTTTTGCCCTGCCGCCACCTCTGCAGCAACATGCCCCTCATGAACTGCTTTATGAGCCAGCATTGGTTGACCAACAATATCGCCAATTGCAAAGACATTCGGGACATTGGTCCGCATTTGCTTGTCGACTGGAATAAATCCACGCTCATCTACCTGAACGCCTGCAGCCGCAGCATTAATCTTTTTACCATTAGGTGTGCGCCCTACCGCTACCAAAACTAAATCATAAGTTTGCGCTTGCGTAGGTGCATTCTCACCCTCAAAGCTCACCATAATTCCATCGGCTTTGACTTCAGCCTTGGCGGCACGAGTTTTAAGCATGATCTTTTCAAAACGTCCAGCATTAAACTTTTCCCAGACCTTTTCTAAATCACGATCAGCGCCAGCCATTAACCCGTCCATCATTTCGGCGATGTCAATACGACTACCCAGAGTGCTATAGACGGTTGCCATTTCCAAGCCAATAATGCCGCCACCAATCACCAACATGCGCTTAGGAATGCTCTTTAATAACAGCGCACCTGTGCTATCGACAATACGAGGATCTTCGGGCAAGAAAGGCAATTTCACTGGCTGACTACCGGCAGCAATAATTGCTTTCTGAAAACGAATCACTTCTTTTTGGCCAGTAAGATCCTGTCCATCGCCACTCGTCAAATTTACTTCGACGTGATTTGCATCTAAGAAGTGACCTAAACCGCGGACTACATTAACCTTGCGTGCCTTAGCCATGCCTGCTAAACCACCTGTTAGTTTAGCAATCACTGAATCTTTATAACCACGCAATTGATCAATTTCTATTTTAGGAGCGCCGTAAGTTATGCCATGCTTAGACATGGTTTTAACTTCGTCCATTACAGAAGTAGTGTGTAACAAAGCTTTAGATGGAATGCATCCTACATTGAGGCAGACGCCGCCTAAGGTGGAGTATCGCTCTACTAAAATCGTACTCATACCCAAGTCGGCACTTCGAAATGCTGCACTATATCCGCCAGGACCTGCACCCAAAACAAGTAGCTCGCACTCGTGATCAACCTTGCCGCTATATTGACCTGCAATCGGGGCAGATAAAGACGCTACTGGAGTTTGTGCGACAGGGCTCGCTTTGACTTCGGGGGCTGAGTTCAAAGCGACTTCGATTTCCGCAATAACACTGCCTTTGCTAACTTTATCGCCCGACTTGACTGAAATACTAGTCACGGTACCAGCAGCATCCGAGGGCACCTCCATAGTCGCCTTATCAGACTCCAGCACCAATAAAGCCTGCTCCTTATCTATCAGGTCGCCCACTTTGATTAACACTTCTATCACTGGAATATCGGAATAATCACCAATATCAGGAACAAGGATTGTTTGCTTAGCCATATGGACCCTTACAGTGCTGCACGACGGAAGTCGTTCAGCAACTGGGAAATATAAACAGTAAAACGGGTTGCTAATGCCCCATCAATTACGCGGTGATCAGCCGATAGGGATAGCGGACAAATAAGGCGCGGAACAAATTGCTTACCATCCCAAACGGGTTTCATGACTGCTTTACTAACCCCCAAAATAGCCACTTCAGGAGCATTCACAATGGGTGAAAAATACGTTCCTCCAATGCCACCTAAAGAAGAAATTGTAAAACTAGCGCCTTGCATTTGATCTGGCTTTAATTTTCCGTCACGAGCAAGTGCTGCCAGTTCAGAAGTTTCGCGTGCCAACTCGAAAATACCTTTCTTATCAGCATTGCGAATAACTGGCACCACCAAACCATTGGGTGTATCAGCTGCAAAGGCGATATTAAAATATTTCTTAAGAACTAAATCATCGCCGTCTAACGAGCTGTTGAACTCAGGGTATTTTTTCAGAGCTGCAACTGCGGCCTTCATCAAGAAAGCAAGCATTGTAATTTTAATGCCCTGCTTTTCATTCTCTTTATTCGTGAGCACTCGAAAGGCTTCTAAATCTGTAATATCAGCGTCTTCGTGGTAAGTCACCGCGGGAATCATGACCCAGTTACGACCTAAGTTTGCTGCAGTAAGCTTCTTAATCCGATTTAAAGGCTGACGCTCCACTTCACCAAACTTAGTAAAGTCCACTATGGGCCATGGAATTAAATTCAATCCACCCAAACTACCACCACTGACAGGGGACGAGACGGCGCCCACACCACTACTCATGGCCAACTTAACAAAAGCCTGAACATCCTCTTGAGTAATGCGACCTTTAGGTCCAGAACCTTTAACCTGAGCGATAGTGACGCCTAATTCACGGGCAAATTTACGTACCGATGGGCTGGCGTGGCTTAAGCCGACATCCGTTAGGGCTGGCTGAGTATTTATAGGGGGCGGCACTGGCGCCCTAGGAATGGGGGGTTCTACTACAGGGGGAGCCTTGGATGCAACAGCTACAGGAGTGGGGGTAGAAGATGCAGCAGGACTGCCACCTTCCAGAATCACTACAACCGAACCTTCAGAGAGTGAGTCCCCAACTTTAACTTTGACTTCTTTAACAATGCCTGAGTGTGAAGATGGCACGTCCATGGTGGCTTTATCAGACTCAAGAACAACAATAGATTGCTCTTTTTCAACGACATCACCAACCTTCACTAAGACCTCAATGACGGGCACATCTTTGTAATCCCCAATATCGGGGACTTTAATTTCAATGGGCTCACTGTTAGTTGTTACTGCGGTCGGCGCAGAGCTAACTACTGGAATGGCAAGAGGAGCTGTCAACGCACCCGCACCCACCTCCTCCAACATAATGACAACCGAACCTTCAGAGAGTGAGTCCCCAACTTTAACTTTGACTTCTTTAACAATGCCTGAGTGTGAAGATGGCACGTCCATGGTGGCTTTATCAGACTCAAGAACAACAATAGATTGCTCTTTTTCAACGACATCACCAACCTTCACTAAGACCTCAATGACGGGCACATCTTTGTAATCCCCAATATCGGGGACTTTAATTTCAATTATTTGGCTCATAGTGTCAGTCTTTTATCAAACCGTCATTGGGTTTGGTTTAGTTATATCAATGCCATACTTCTGAATCGCTTCTGCTAATTTTTTACGATCAAGCTGTCCGGCGTCTACCAAAGATGTTAGGGCAGTCAATACCACCCAACGACGGTCAACCTCAAAAAAGTCGCGTAATTTTTCACGGGTATCAGAACGACCAAAACCATCGGTACCCAATACTTCATAACGACGACCTAAATGCTGAATCGCTGGGCGTACTTGCTCAGCAAAAAGACGCACATAGTCAGTAGCTGCAATCACTGGCCCAACAGTATCTTTCAAGCATTTTTCAACGTGAGACAAAATAGGCTCTGCTGTTGGATTCAAAAGGTTCTTACGATGAACCGCAGCCCAATCACGACCCAATTCAGTAAAACTTGGGCAACCCCATAAATCTGATGAAACACCCCAATCTTTATGAAGCATCTGCGCCGCCTCAATGACTTCGCGGAAGATAGTGCCAGAACCTAAAAGCTGTACACGTAACTTAGCGTTGGTTTCGCCAACAGAAGTGAGCTTATACATGCCATTAATAATGTCTTGCTCTGAGCCCTTCGGCATTGCAGGATGTGCATAGTTTTCATTCATTAAAGTGATGTAGTAATAGACATCTTCTTGCTCGGTTAGCATCCGGCGCATACCATCTTGAATTACTACAGCTACCTCAAAGGAAAATGAAGGGTCATAACTAATGCAATTCGGCACAGCCGAACTCCATACTTGACTGTGACCATCTTCATGCTGGAGGCCTTCGCCATTCAGGGTTGTTCTTCCAGCAGTACCACCCAATAGGAACCCACGGCTTCGCATATCGCCAGCAGCCCAAGCTAAGTCCCCAATGCGCTGGAATCCAAACATAGAATAAAAGATGTAGAAAGGTAGCATTGGAACGCCATGGGTAGAGTAGGCAGTCGCTGCCGCAATCCAATCACACATCCCGCCAGCCTCATTAATGCCTTCTTGCAGAATTTGGCCGCTCTTATCCTCTTTGTAAAACATCAGTTGATCATGATCTTCGGGGGTATAGAGTTGGCCTAATTGACTCCAGATACCTAGCTGACGGAACATGCCTTCCATACCAAAGGTACGGGACTCATCAGGAACGATCGGTACCACGCGTTTGCCCAGAATCTTGTCGCGCAAAATTGTATTGAGCATGCGCACAAATGCCATTGTTGTGGAAATCTCACGGCCTTCAGTAGTTGCCTCCAATAAGGGCGCAAATGCTTCCAATGCTGGTACTGGCAAACTTTCAGCTTTCATACGACGTTGTGGCAAGTAGCCACCCAATTCTTGTCGACGCGCCTTCATGTATTCAAGCTCAGGGCTACCTTCAGCAAACTTGACCAAGGGCATTTCTTCTAATTGCTCATTTGTTACTGGAATTTCAAAGCGATCACGAAAACGACGAACATCATCGTCATTCATTTTTTTTGCCTGGTGGGCAATATTCATTGCCTCACCAGAACCACCCATGCCATAACCCTTAATGGTATGAGCCAAAATCACCGTTGGTTGATCTACGTGATTTACCGCCGCATGGAATGCTGCGTAGACTTTATGGGGATCATGGCCACCGCGATTGAGTTGCCATATCTCATCATCGCTCCAGTCGCTAACTAACGATTTAAGTTCGGGTGTATTAAATACAATCTCGCGAACATAAGCACCATTTTTAGCTTTCATAGTTTGATACTGACCATCGACAATTTCACCGAGGCGCTGCATCAATATTCCTTTTTTATCGCGCGCAAATAAGGCATCCCATTGACCGCCCCAAACAACCTTAATCACATTCCAGCCAGCGCCACGAAATTCACTTTCTAACTCCTGAATGATCTTGCCGTTCCCGCGTACTGGACCGTCTAAGCGCTGCAAATTGCAATTCACAACAAAAATAAGGTTGTCCAATTTCTCACGACCTGCCATGCCGATCGCGCCTAGTGATTCAGGCTCATCGGTTTCGCCATCACCCAAGAACGCCCACACCTTGCGACCTTCAGATTTAATAAAGCCACGATCCTGCATATAGCGCATAAAGCGTGCCTGGTAAATCGCCATAATGGGGCCAAGTCCCATGGAGACTGTTGGGAACTGCCAAAAATCGGGCATCAACCAAGGGTGTGGATAACTAGAGACTCCTTTTCCACCCACCTCTTGACGGAAATTATTTAACTGCTCTTCGGCTAAACGTCCCAACATGTATGCACGGGCGTAAACACCAGGAGCTGAATGTCCCTGGACAAATATCAAGTCACCGCCATGGTCTGGAGATGGGGCATGCCAAAAGTGATTGAAGCCAATGTCATACAAAGTAGCCGCTGACTGAAAGGAGGATATATGTCCGCCAACGTTGGTATCTTTATTGGCGCGCAAGACCATGGCCATCGCATTCCAACGTGTATAGGAGCGAATCCGATGTTCTACATTCTGATCGCCTGGCAAACGAGCTTGACGTTCTACGGGAATCGTATTGATATAAGGGGTTTCAGCATGGAACGGTTGATTAACCCCATTAACCCGTGCATGCGAAATTTGTTGGTCAATTAAATAAGCAGCCCTTTCAGGACCCTCGTTTTTGATCACCCCATCTAGGGCTTGTAGCCACTCCTGGGTTTCAATTGGGTCTACATCTTGTGCGTTATTTTTACCCAAGATTTGCTCTGGAACTGCTGCCATAAACTGCCTCCATTAGATGCATTGGTGTTATTTAGTCACTCTATATTGAATATTCTAAAAAGGTAAATGGGTGTAAACAAGCAATTTTTCACATAATGATAGTATTTCTCATAATGCGGTATTTTGTTGCAACGCACAGAAAATAGAGTTTCAAGGTGAATAATCCAGTTTTAAGCATCCGATAAGGCAAAATACGGGCAATACATGAAAAAAATACTCATTTCTTTCTGGCTCAAAGCCCCTTTTAAATGGTTTCGCAAGATTCGTGGTTTTAGGCTTGTATACACCCCTCTATTGGCAATTGTTATTTTTACGGCTGTGATGGGTGTAATTTTAGGAACTCTTCAACTCCAAGAAAAAAATCAACAGGAAGCTGCACTATTTCGCGAGCTTTCATTTGCCAAGCAGCGAATTCAATTGCGGTTCTCAAATAATACGGATCTGCTCACTGCTATTAATAGAGATTATGTGAGCAACTATGATCAAGACATTATTAAAGGCGGCATTGTTGCTCAAATTCAAAATTTACTTTTGAACAACCGTGAAATTGCTCAAGTTCTTTGGCTTGATCTCAATATGAAACGCCAATGGCAAGTTCCAGCAACTGATAAAAAATTAGCCTGGAGCAACCAACCTGAAAATGCAGGCCTACTAAACCACGCACTCAAAAAAACAATCGAGCTTAGCCTAGCAACCAACCGCCCGGCATTTAGCAAATTCATCACGCTTGATATTTCAGAAGATGATCAGGGGATTAAAGAGAGCCGCACTGTATTTTGGCAAGTCGTCCCCAACTCGGGAGGTAATAATTCCCAAGGTATTTTTGCAATTCTTTACTCCACACAGGACATGCTAGACATGATCCCTGGAGAATGGAGCAACCAACCTGAAAATGCAGGCCTACTAAACCACGCACTCAAAAAAACAATCGAGCTTAGCCTAGCAACCAACCGCCCAGCATTTAGCAAATTCATCACGCTTGATATTTCAGAAGATGATCAGGGGGTTAAAGAGAGCCGCACTGTATTTTGGCAAGTCGTCCCCAACTCGGGAGGTAATAATTCCCAAGGTATTTTTGCAATTCTTTACTCCACACAGGACATGCTAGACATGATCCCTGGAGAATTAAAGGCAATGTATCGATTTACTTTAATTGCCGATGATGAAAAGGTTGTGGCCATCTCTTCAGATAAAGGCATACCCAAACGGGCGCTCAGCAATCAGACCAGCCTTGATCTTGGCGTACTGAGCCCAAATGTATCCCTGCGCATCGATACTTACCCGCCGCCAACGAACCTCACCTTCAGGATGCTAATTGGCGTGGTGCTCGGGCTTAGCGCTTTTGTGATTTGGAGTCTATGGTCTGTTTTAAAGCAAATGCAGGTGCGACAAGAGGCCGAAGCCAATCTTCGCATAGAAACCAACTTTCGTAGTGCAATGGAGAACTCCACTCCTGTAGGTATTCGGGCGCACGATATGGATAAACGCATTACTTATGTAAACAGAGCCTTTTGTGAAATGACTGGCTATACAGCAGGCGAACTGGTTGGGGAAAAACCACCTTTTGCATTTTGGCCTGAAGGCAAAAGAGATGACTTAAATGAAAATTTAAATCGGGCTTTGACTTTAGCCTCAAGTACAGAAAAGAAAATTGGTATCGAAGGCACCATTATTCATCGTAATGGCACACTCATACAGACGCGCACTTTTGTTGCGCCTTTAATTAATGAAAAAGGGAAGCAAACGGGCTGGGTTACTTCATTAATTGATATTTCCGAACCGAGGAAAATTCGGGAGGAGTTGGCCGCTTCACAGGAGCGTTTTGTTACGGTTATGGAAAGTATAGATGCGGCAGTGTCTGTTGTATCCATTCATACAGGCGATCTTCTGTTTGCCAATCGTTTTTATCGTGAACATTTTGGTGATAACTCAAAAGGTCACTTTGATTTAGCAGGCGGAGATCAGGCTCAAATAACGATGCATCAATTGGGCGAGGAATTAAATGATTTTGCCCCTGGAATTCCGCCCTCTTTTTTATATCAAGAGGCTGATTCAGAAGAGATTGAACTAGTTGGCAATACCAATACTTGGTACGAAGTACGTCGCCGTTTTATTCCCTGGGTTGATGGGCATCTTGCTCAACTGCTAATTGCAACTGACATCACTATGCGTAAACAAGCGGATGACATGGCGCGCCAAGAAGAAGAGCGCATGCAATTTACTAGCCGCCTAATGACTATGGGTGAAATGGCATCTTCACTTGCCCATGAACTAAATCAACCACTTTCAGCTATTTCTAATTACTGCATGGGCATTTCAAAACGATTGCAGGGTCAATTGGATCCTGAGCTGAATAAAGAAATTCTGCCGGCCCTTCAAAAGGCATCCGACCAAGCACATCGTGCGGCAACTATTATTCATCGGATCCGAGGGTTTGTAAAACGCAGTGAGCCCCAGCGCAAATCTAGCGATATTGCTGCAATTATTAATGACGCAGTTGGACTAGTAGAAATTGAAGCCCATCGACACCGGTTAAGCATTTCCTCAAAAATAGCCGAAAACCTACCCAAAATCGATCTTGATCCTGTATTAATACTCCAGGTTCTGGTCAATTTATTGAAAAACTCCTTGGATAGCATGCGGGAGGTTTACCCCCTCTCCTCTCGATGGTCAGCCCCTGCCGTCAAGATTTCAGCAGATTTAGAGACCAGTACTTTCCCGGCTATGCTCAGAATCCAAGTGACAGATGCTGGATCGGGGATACCTGATGCCGTTATTCAGCATATGTTTGAGCCTTTTTTCAGCACCAAGAGCGATGGCATGGGTATGGGTCTCAACATTTGCCGCTCTATTGTGGAATCTCATCGTGGTCGATTGTGGGCCATAAATCATATGGACCCAGAACAGACCAAACTGGTTGGCTGCACCTTTACAATACTCTTACCCATAGAATCCTTGGATTCCTCGGAAAGTCTCTAACCTTGATGTATCTATTGCTATTGTGAGATCTAATATGAGCGTTAACCCAGCAACCAAACCAAACCATGCTGAAGTGATCTATGTTGTGGATGACGACGAGGCGGTTCGTGATTCTCTAACTTGGCTGCTAGAGAGTAATGGCTATGTTGTCCGATGTCATGCGAGCGCCGAACGTTTTTTGCAATCCTTACAAAGTACCGATAAATCGACTATTTCTTGTGCCATTTTGGATGTCAGAATGCCCGGTATGTCTGGCTTGGAATTGCAGGAGAGATTAATTAGTGAGCATCTGCCTATGCCAGTAGCCTTTATTACTGGGCACGGCGACGTTTCGATGGCTGTTTCTACGATGAAACGTGGTGCAGTAGATTTTATCGAAAAACCATTTAAAGAAAATGATTTATGTACTTTAGTGGATCGGATGCTATCAAAGGCTCGAATAGATTATTCCCAAGCAAGCCAGCGCAAAATCACTCAAAGTTTACTGAGTAAATTAACTGGCCGTGAACGCCAAGTGCTTGAGCGCATCGTTGCGGGTCGCCTAAACAAGCAAATTGCTGATGACCTCGGCATCTCCATCAAAACCGTTGAAGCCCATCGTGCAAACATCATGGAAAAGCTAAATGTTAATACAGTTGCCGACCTCCTCCGACTAGCATTATCTGATCCACAGCCAAATTAATACCAACATGCCTGCCCAGCTCCTCGACGGAAACGCCCTTTCAAAAAAACTGCGCGCGGAAATTGCTGCACGCGGTGCGATTGTGACTGCAAAAGGTGTTCGACCTGGTTTAGCGGTAATTGTGGTTGGCGACAACCCGGCAAGCCAAGTCTATGTTCGCAATAAAGTTAAAGCGTGTGAGGATGTTGGCTTTCATTCGGTTTTAGAACGCTACCCTGCTGAGCTTGGCGAAGAAGAGTTATTGGCTCGTATTGCAACCTTTAATGCTGACCCATCTATTCATGGGGTCTTAGTGCAGCTACCATTGCCTGAGCACATCTCAACCGAACGTATTCTGGAAGCGATTGCCCCGCAAAAAGATGTTGATGGCTTTCATGTCTCTAATGCTGGGGCTCTCATGGTTGGTCATCCTGAATTCAGACCCTGCACCCCTTATGGCTGCATGAAGATTTTAGAAAGTATAGATTACCCAATTCGAGGTGCTCGAGCCGTAATTGTTGGCGCCTCTAATATCGTTGGTAAACCCATGGCAATGATGCTTTTACAAGCTGGGGCAACCGTTACTATTTGCAATAGCAAAACTCGGGATCTTGCACACCATACAAAAGACGCCGACATTCTAGTGGTAGCTACCGGCAAGCCCAAGATGATTACTGGAGATATGGTGAAAACTGGTGCAGTAGTGATTGATGTTGGTATCAACCGCTTGCCAGATGGCAAACTCTGCGGGGACGTTGATTTTGATACGGCCAAATACATAGCGGGATGGATTACGCCCGTGCCAGGCGGTGTTGGTCCAATGACCATCACAATGTTACTTATGAACACTTTGGAAGCCACTGAAAAAGCATCAAAACCATAAGGCTTGTTGCTTCCATTGACACCGCTTGTTAGCATAATTTGCCGTAGTCCATTAAGCTAGAGGGATGACTACAAAAGCCACAACACAAGCTATCCCCCCTTTACAAAAAAACCCTTTAATTTCATTCGGGCGCGGTATTGCTTTGTACTCCGATGTAAAGCCTGAGCACATTTCACCAGCAATCCACTTTTTGCTTGAACAGGCTGAACTTGCCGTCCAGCACGCTACTAACCCGAGCACCCCGCCCTCTTGGGATGCCTTGGCAGAGCCACTTGAGGATGCTACCGAATCCTTAGGAAGGTCTTGGAGCGTTATATCTCATCTCAATAGCGTGGCAGATACCCCGCAATTACGCGAGGCCTATGGCGAGATGCTACCCGAGGTTACGGCTTTCTTTTCTAGTCTTGGTCAAAACTTAACTCTTTATAAAAAATTTAAAGCCCTCAGTGAAAGCGAAGCTTTTAAACATCTGAGCATTGATCAAAAAAAGGTGATTGAAAATTCTTTGAGGGATTTTCGTTTAGGTGGCGCTGAATTAGCAGAAGCAGATAAACCACGCTTTACTCAGATTCAGGATGAGCAAGCAACATTAAGTAAGGCATTCTCAGATCACGTCCTAGATGCTACCGATGGCTTTGTGCATATTGTTCTAGATGAGACTCAGCTAAAAGGACTTCCTGAGGATGCGATTGCCGCCGCCGCTGAACACGCACAACAAAAGAATCTGCAGGGATGGGCATTTACCCTTCACTTTCCTTCTTATTACCCTGTCATGCAGTACTCAGAAAACCGCGCCTTACGGAAATTAATGTATGAAGCCTACATTACGCGTTCATCGGAGCTTGCTCCACAGTTTGGCCATGGCAAGCCCGCCTGGGATAACACCGCCAATATGCTTGCTCAACTTCTCTTAAGAGATGAAGAAGCGCATCTGTTGGGTTTTCCAAATTATGCGGCTTTGAGCCTTGCCTCAAAAATGGCACGTGATGTTAAAGAAGTTGATCAATTCTTAATCGATATTGCCCAACGGGCTAAACCCTTTGCGCAAAAGGATTGGCAAGAGCTACAAGACTTCGCTAAATCTAAATTACAACTAGGTGGTGAACTTCAGCCCTGGGACATAGCGTTTGCTGCTGAGCAGTTAAAACAAGAGCGATATTCCTTTTCGGAAAATGAACTAAAGCAATACTTTCCTTTGCCGAAGGTATTGGATGGTCTATTTGAGGTCATTCAAACATTATTTGGTGTTTATATTAAAGCATCTAATCTCCCCACCTGGCATTCAGATGTACAGTCTTTCGCAGTGAGCAATGCAACTGGCGAACTCATAGCCTACTTCTACCTAGACCCATACGCAAGATCAGGAAAACGGGGTGGCGCATGGATGGATGATGCAAGAGGTCGACGTCAATTGGCCAATGGCGAGATTCAAATTCCAGTAGCATATTTAGTTTGTAACTTTGCGCCGCCAGTAAAAGTGGGAGGTCAACTGCGACAACCTACTATTACTCATGATGATGTCATCACCCTATTTCATGAAAGCGGTCATGGCCTCCACCATCTTCTCACGCAAGTTGGTGCTTTAGGCGTCTCCGGTATCAATGGGGTGGAATGGGATGCGGTAGAGTTACCTAGTCAATTTATGGAAAACTTTTGCTGGGAATGGGAGGTGCTAGAAAAAATGACGGCACATTCTCAAACTGGCAAGTCACTTCCAAAAGAACTATTTGAAAAAATGTTATCTGCGAAAAATTTTCAAAACGGCTTGGCTACATTGCGCCAAGCAGTATTATCCTTGACCGACTGGCGCCTTCACTCTACTTTTAATGCTAAAGAGGCTCAAGGGCTCGCGGTCCTGGATCTTTCAAGGAAAATTGCCAGTGAATTAAATGTCATTCCACAACCAGAAATCTCACGCTGGCCAAACACCTTCAGCCATATCTTCGCAGGCGGTTATGCAGCAGGATATTACAGCTATAAATGGGCTGAAGTACTTTCTGCGGATGCGTATTCTGCTTTTGAAGAGGTCGCTAAATTAACCGGTACCGTTCTTGATGCTGATACTGGAGCCCGTTATCGGACTGAGATATTAGAAGTTGGAGGCAGTCGTTCGGCAGCGGAATCTTTCAAAGCATTCCGCGGGCGTGAGCCAAGTATAGATGCCTTACTCAGGCACGGCGGAATGGAGCTTAAGCTTTGATTTCTGCAATCACGGGGGCATGGTCAGAGGGCTGCTCCCAAGTACGCGGTTCTTTATCTACGACGCTTGCAGTACAGCGCTCTTTCAGTGCCTCACTTAAGAGAATATGGTCTATCCGCATACCTGCATTACGCCTGAAACCCATCATACGATAGTCCCACCAGCTAAACGTTTTGGGGTTCTGTTCAAACATTCTGAATGAATCATGCAGACCTAGTCCCAATAAAGCCTGAAAGGCGTCGCGTTCTGGAGGCGAAACTAAATTCTGGCCCTCCCATGCTTTCGGATCATGAACATCAGCATCGCTTGGAGCAATATTAAAGTCTCCAAGTACGGCTAAGCGTGGGTAACGCTCTAACTCTTGCTGCAACCAAGATTGCAAGGCGGAAAGCCAGGATAATTTATAGGCAAACTTATCACTATCGGGAGATTGACCATTCGGGAAATATGCAGATACCAGTCGAATTGGCTGCATACCTTTAAAGCAAATAGTGGCACATAATATGCGCTGCTGCTCATCTGCATTACCGGGAATATTTCTGATCGGATTAAGGAACGCAGTATCTAAATCTGAAGCCATGGGTGCTAATGAGGCACGGCGCACGATGATTGCAACCCCGTTATAGGTCTTTTGACCGGCGGCTAAACTCAAATAACCGGCGGCCTCTAACTCTTGATGGGGGTACTTATCGTCAGTAAGTTTGAGCTCCTGCAAACATAATGCGTCAATTGGCTTTTTTGCTTTTTCTTGATCTTGCAACCAACGCAATACATGGGGCAGCCGGACTTTTAAAGAATTTACATTCCAAGCTGCTATCCGTATTGATTCAATCATCTATGCCCAACTCCTGTAGTTTCCGTGTAATTGTATTGCGTCCAATACCAAGTCTTTGGGCCGCCTCCACCCTTCTGCCACGGGTTACTTCAAGTGCGGCCTGTAATACCGCTTTTTCGAATTTAGAGCATAAAGCATCGTAGACTTCTTTATCACCATCTTGCAACATCTTGACCGCCAAACGACTAAGCCCACTTTCCCAATCAATCGATCCAGTGCGAGCAGATACTTGATTGATCGATGTTGAATCTCCCTGAAGCAATGTGGGCTGTTGATTTGATTCAGCCAAAATATCTGCTGGCAAGTCGCTAATTCCAACAACGTTTGAAGGTGTCATGACAGTTAGCCAATGACAGAGATTTTCTAATTGGCGAACATTACCTGCAAAAGACATATTGCTCATCTCTCCCAAAACTTCATCAGAGAGTTTTTTGGGATCCACCCCTAGCGATTTAGCGCAAGATGACATGAAATGCCTAGCTAAAACAGGGATATCTTCAGCGCGCTCGCGCAATGGAGGCATCCGCAAACGAATAACATTTAAACGATGCAAGAGATCCTCGCGGAAAGTTCCAGATGCAACCTTTGCCTCTAAATTATGATGTGTTGATGCGATGATGCGGACATTTGCTTTAATAGGATCGTGACCGCCGAGCCGGTAAAAGTGGCCATCAGTCAGAGCACGCAACAGACGGGTCTGCAGATCAAATGGAATATCGCCGATCTCATCAATAAAGAGCGTTCCGCCATCAGCCTGTTCAAATCGACCTCTGCGCAATGTCAAGGCACCATTAAAGGCGCCACGTTCATGACCGAATAACTCAGACTCCAACAAATCCTTAGGAACAGCTGCGGTGCTAAAGGAAACAAATGGACCTTTAGCGCGTGGACTATGCTTATGCAAAGCTTGGGCTACTAGCGCCTTGCCAGTACCAGACTCACCTGTAATTAATACGGTGGAATGGGATTGGGCTAGGCGGCCAATCGCACGAAAAACCTCTTGCATAGCAGGTGCTTGACCAATAATCTCAGTAGAGTCCTGTCTCCAACCGCTCAGTTCTTTATTACTAGTCTGGTTATGCTCGCTCTGCTCCATAGCGCGCCGAATAAGCTCTATCGCTTTATCAACATCAAAAGGTTTAGTGAGATATTCAAATGCACCACCTTGAAATGAGGCTACAGCTGAATCTAAATCTGAATAAGCCGTCATGATAATTACTGGTAACTGAGGATGACTGACCTTTACATTTTGCAAAAGATCTAGGCCATTGCCACGTGGCATTCTGATATCAGAGATTAATACCTGTGGAGTTTCTTTTTCTAAGGCATCAATCACATCATTAGGGTTTGAAAAACTCCGATGAGGAATATTTTCTCGCGAAAGCGCCTTTTCTAATACCCAGCGAATTGATTGATCATCGTCCACGATCCAAACTGGTTTCATGATGTTTTCTCCTGCGTGCGGTATGGAATTTGAATATGAAAATCAGTATTACCAGGGCGGCTCTCGCAAGCAATAAACCCCTGGTGCTGCTGTACAAATGTTTGAGCTAAAGTAAGACCCAATCCGCTCCCTCCCTCCCTCCCGGATACCAGAGGGAAAAAGATACGCTCACGAATTTCGTCGGGAATACCAGGACCGTTATCAATCACGTGCAAATCCATCGCCAATTTATAACGTTTCTTAGAAATAGTGACGGACCTCGCTATCCGAGTCTTAAACTCAATCCTAGCAACACCTTGGCTTATTTCTTCACTGAGGGCTTGAGCTGCGTTATGGGCAATGTTGAGCGTTGCCTGAATTAATTGCTCTCGGTCAC
>TBL_comb48_EPIDRAFT_1001790_pt1 | contig 15427 bp, 9 predicted proteins | sample TroBogEpilimnion_37_FD_10681 | JGI IMG/M metagenome (IMG submission 10681)
CTCCTGCTTGCGGCACTTTGGGAGCAGATGAAGGGGCTGAGGCGGATCACGACTCGGTCAAAAAAATGGTGTCTTTCGTGCTACACTTGCTATTTCGTTGGCTGCTACTCATTCCAATGAACACCCCTCTTACCTTCACCACTGGCTCCGGCGCTCCCGGCAAGTATTATTCCCTTCCTGCTCTGGAGGCGGCCGGCGTCGGCAATGTCTCCCGTCTGCCGGTTTCAATTCGCATCGTGCTGGAGTCGCTGCTGCGCAATCTGGATGGCAAGAAGGTCACTGAGGCGGATGTCAAAAACCTCGCGAACTGGAATGCGAAGGCCCCCGGTGAGTATGAGATCCCTTTCACCGTCGCACGTATCGTGCTGCAGGACTTCACGGGTGTGCCGCTGCTCGTCGATCTGGCTGCCATGCGTTCGAAGGTGAAGCAACTCGGCAAGAACCCGAAGATGGTCGAGCCGCTGGTGCCTGTGGATCTCGTCGTCGATCACAGCGTGCAGGTGGATTTCGCCGGAACGCAAGAAGCGCTGAATCAGAACCTCGCGCTGGAATTTGAGCGCAACAAGGAACGCTACCAGTTCCTCAAGTGGGGCGAACAAGCCTTCGAAACCTTCAAGGTCGTGCCTCCTGGTATCGGCATCGTTCATCAGGTGAACCTTGAATATCTCGCCAAAGGCGTGCTTGAAAAAGACGGGGTCTATTATCCCGATTCTCTCGTGGGCACGGACTCGCACACGACCATGATCAACGGCCTCGGCGTCGTGGGCTGGGGTGTGGGTGGTATTGAAGCTGAAGCAGGCATGCTCGGCCAGCCAGTGACCTTCCTGGTGCCGGAAGTCGTCGGTGTTTATCTCACCGGAGCGCTTAAAGAAGGCGTCACCGCAACCGACCTCGTGCTCGAAGTCACGCAGAAGCTGCGCAAGCTGGGTGTCGTCGGCAAATTCGTCGAATTCTACGGCCCCGGCGCTGTCAGCTTGCCCGTCACCGACCGTGCGACCATCGCCAACATGGCTCCTGAGTATGGTGCCACGATGGGCTTCTTCGGCGTGGATGAAGAAACCATCGCCTACCTGCGCGGCACAGGCCGCAGCGAAGAGCTCTGCACCACGGTCACCAATTACTACAAAGCGCAAGGCATGTGGGGCATCCCCACGGAGAAAGGCAGCATCGAATTCACCACCGAGATGGAAATCGACCTCAGTGGCGTCGTTCCTTGCGTTTCCGGCCCGAAACGCCCGCAGGACCGCATCGAAGTGCCTGCTTTGAAATCCAAGTTCAACGAACTCCTCGCTGCCGATGTGAAAGCCGGCGGCTTTGGCAAGGCTTCGACCTCGCAGGTTGTCGAACATCTCGGCGCAGCCAAAGCGGACGGACTGGATGTCATGGGAGCAGCGGCAGGGGTGGATGTAGTGTCCGACCAGACCGGCTTCGAAGTCACCGTTGATTCCAAAGGCGGCATTAAGGACACCATCACCGACGGCAGCGTGCTCATCGCTGCCATCACAAGCTGCACGAACACCAGCAATCCGAGCGTCATGCTCGCCGCTGGTCTTCTGGCGAAGAAGGCGAACGCCAAGGGCCTCACGGTGAAGCCTTCCGTCAAAACCAGCCTCGGGCCAGGCAGCCGTGTGGTGACTGATTACCTCACAAAAACCGGCCTCCAAGTCGAACTCGACAAGCTCGGCTTCCAGACTGTCGGCTACGGCTGCACCACCTGCATCGGCAACTCCGGTCCGCTTGACCCTGGCATCGAAGACGTCGTCAAAGGCCAGGATGTCGTCGCTGCCAGCGTGCTTTCCGGCAACCGCAATTTCGAAGCCCGTGTGCATCAGAGCATCAAGGCCAATTTCCTCATGAGTCCCCCGCTCGTGGTCGCCTACGCCATCGCTGGCACAGTCGATATTGATCTGAGCAAAGACGAGCTCGTCGCCGGCAGCGGCGTCTATCTGAAGGACATCTGGCCCACGCTCAAAGAAGTGCGCGATGCCATGCAGTCCGCGCTTTCCCCTGATGTCTTCCGCAGGCTCTACACCGATTTCGCTTCGCAGAATCCGAAGTGGAACGAAATCCAAGGCGGCGTCGGCGAAGTCTTCGAATGGGACGGCAAGTCCACCTACATTCAGCATCCGCCGTTCTTCGCTGACTTCAGCATGACCCCTGGCGACATCACCGAGATCAAAGGCGCACGCCCCCTCGGCATCTTTGGCGGCAGCGTCACTACCGACCACATCAGCCCTGCTGGAGCCATCAAAAAGGCCAGCCCAGCCGGTCGCTTCTTGCTCGAACACGGTGTCACCCAGGCGGACTTCAACAGCTTCGGCAGCCGCCGTGGCAATGACCTCGTCATGACCCGTGGCACCTTCGCCAACGTCCGCATCAAGAACCTCATGCTCGGTGGCAAAGAAGGCGGCGACACGCTCCTGCAACCTGCTGGCACCGAAATGAGCATCTTCGATGCTGCTGAGGCCTATAAGGCTGCTGGCACGCCAAGCATCATCCTCGGCGGTGAAGACTACGGCATGGGCTCCAGCCGCGACTGGGCCGCCAAAGGCACACGTCTGCTCGGCGTCAAAGCCGTCATCACGAAGTCCTTTGAGCGCATTCACCGCAGCAACCTCGTCGGCATGGGCGTCCTGCCCTGCAACTTCAAGAACAAGGCTGACTACGACAAGGTCAAGGACCTCAGCGATGCCACCTTCGACCTCCTGGGCCTGAGCAACGACTTCAAGCCCATGAGCGAAGCCACTCTCCGCGTCCACAAGGCCGACGGCAGCAGCTTCGACATCCCCGTCGTCGTCCGCATCGACACCCCCGTCGAAATCGACTACTACCGCGCCGGCGGCATCCTGCCGTATGTGCTCGCGCAGATCCTGCGGGCGAATGCTTGAGGTGACCCATTGATTTCGGTCCTGCCCGACCTCACGCAAATCTGCTCGCAGGTTTGCGTGAGGATGGTAGGATCAGAAATGAAGTGGCTTGGGACGTCGCGCGCCGATGCAGGCAAACTCTATCTCAAGACCAGCAAGCCGCCCCCTAACCCTCGTTCAGTGCGTTGGTGGATCCGGCTGTTGGCTGTGCCGGGGTTGGTTTTACTCCTGTTGACACTCGCCATCGAGGTTGAGAGCGTAAACAAACACTGGCCGTTTAAAACAGGAGACGTCGTGGATTGGCGAGCTCTTTTCGAGCACGCATGGCACATTATTGTGTTTGGCGTGATGGCTCTCGTTTTTAGTTTCTGTGTTTTTCGTGGGAAAGTGCCGCAATGGCTTTTCAGGTTGATACCGCACTCCAGGGGCTGGCGATAACCTTGATGATCTCCAATTAGAAAAGTTTTTATGGCGCACGCTCCTGACCCTCTGCCACCCAAGCCGTTCAGCTTTGGCTTGATCTGCTTTATCGTCTCGACATTGGCCGCGATGGCGGTGGTGTTTGCGACCAATGGATTTCGTCACTACGGCTACTCGTTGTTCATCGGTGTGCCGTTCAGCATGGGCATTCTGCTCGCTCTCCTTTATCGTCGGGGACGTGTTTGGAAATGGGCGCATGCCTTGAGCCTCGTCGTCTATGTTCTCACCTTGGCAGCCATTTGGCTGATCCTTTGCAAGATTGAAGGCTTTGTCTGTATTTTGATGGCTGCAGCGCTGGTCGCAACGCTCACTCTTTTGGGCGTTCTGATCTATTGGGCCCTGGACACCTTGTTTCGAAGTCTTGCGCATCGGAACAAGCTCCACTGCATCGCCATACTCTGCCTGCCACTGGCGATGAACTGGGAAGCCTCGCATCGGTCAACACCCCCGATGCTTGAGCAGACCACGACGATCGAGATCAATGCACCGCCTGAAGTCGTGTGGCGGTTCATTCCGTCGTTCCCGCCAATTGAACAGCCTCCGTCGGGCTGGCTGGCGAGTGGGTTGGCCTATCCCATTGCCTCCGAGATCGACGGCAGCGGTATCGGTGCCAAACGACGCTGCATTGTGTCCACAGGAACGATGCCGGAGGTCGTAACTGCATGGGAACCCGGCAAACGGCTCGAATTTGAAGTCAAGCACACACCACCCTCCATGGTGGAAACGAATCCATTTGGTGAGGTGCATGCGCCTCACCTCGAAGGTTACTTCGAGGCCCGCTACGGCCGTTTCGCGCTTGTTCCGCTTCCGGACGGTCGCACACGGATCGAGGGCACCAGCTGGTTCATCCATGATCTCTGGCCTCAATGGAATTGGGAACCTGTCACCCGCCATACCGTCTCCCAAATCCACATGCGCGTGCTCACGCATATCAAGGCCCTCGCTGAAAAAACTGCCATTTCAGCACGGTAACCCCTTTATCATTCTACATTCGGATTTCATCATCATGAACACCTCCACTGTCTTTCCCATGATTCCCGCTGCGAGCAAATCGCTGTGGTTCTTCGCTATCATCAGCCTCATCCTCGTCGGGGTTTTGGTGCTGATGGTCTGGCTGGCGTGGTCCATGCAGCATGTGCGTTTCACCGTCTCTAACGAGGGCCTGCGACTCCAAGGCGACCTCTATGGCCGACTGATCCCGTTCAAGTCACTCAAACTCGACGAGGCAGTCGTCACCGATCTCAAGACCGACAAGGATCACCAGGCGAAATGGCGCACCATGGGCACAGCGCTGCCTGGCTACGCCGCCGGTTGGTTCAAACTGCGCAATGGGGAGAAAGCGCTGATGTATGTCACGGATAACACGCGCGTGGCACGCATTCCGACCACAGAGGGTTACACGGTCATGGTCAGTGTAAGCGAACCTGCGGCGTTGATTGATGAGTTAAAACGGCAGCAGGCTGCCCGCTGAAACTACCCGCCATTCACCACCAAGCCGCGCAGCGCACTCGAAGACATCATCGGCTGCAGCAGCGCCACACCGGCTCGCAGTTGGGCGGGCGTGGTTTTGGCGGGATTGTTGACGATGAGCACATCCGTCGCGAGAGGGGCGAGCGGAGCCACATTGGCAAAGCTCTTCAGCAGCGGTGAGGCATCGAGAATGATCCAGTCCACCTCCGTCTTCGCGCGTTCGATCCAATTGCGATAGCCATCGAGCAGTTCGTTGGTGGCGTGCGGAGGCAAGTCACAGCCAGGGAGCAGGAAGAGATTGCTGTGACCATAGCGCAGCGCTTCGAGGTTGTTGGCATACGCACCGCAACCCTGCACGGCCCGTGGGAACCACTGATGCAGCGTGGGTGAAGACGGATTGCACTCCATCATGAACACGCGGCGGTTTTGGTGGCAGAATGCGGCGGCCAGCGCAGCTGAAACCAGCGTTTTTCCTTCGCCGGTTCCCGCACTGGTGATGAGGATCACCCCGGCGGTGCTGCTGCGATTGATCGCCTGCTTTTCGAGCGTGCTGGTGAGCTGATGCAGCGCGCTAGAGGCACCGATGGGTTCCGGCTTCAGCAGTTCTGACAGCATCGCCTCAGGCGTGGAGCCGCTCACATAGGGCAAACGAGCCAAAACGGTGGTCTCTGCATCGGCAGGCTTGATCAGCGGCAGTTGGCGCGTTTGCGGCTGCATTGGCGGTGGTGCTGGTCGGCGCTCCTGGGCTGGCTGGACTGGTGCTGAGGGTGCGGATGCGGCAATGGCGAAAGGCGAGACAGGCGGTGTGGACGGAGCTGGTTGCTGCACCGGATAGCCGTAACCATAGGCGGTATGCTGCGTCAGATCCTGCATATCTGGACCTTCAGTCTTGGCGGTGAAAAGTTTCCGCACGTGATCATCAAAGATGCCCCAGCCCACCGGCAGCCCGATCAGTGTGAGACCAAAGAGCAGCACCGCGGCCACAGCGGCGATGGGCTTGCTGGGCTTCACCGGTTTCTCCGGTACCATCGCCACATCGGCCACGCGCAGCAGGCCGCTATCACGAAACTGGCCTGTCAGGGCTGCTTGGCTGCGGCGCATCTCGATCTTTTCATAGAGATCGCGATCCATGCGCACTTGGTCACTGAGCAAGTTCTGCTGGACATTTTTGCCGCTCAGATCCAGCGCCACGCCGCGCGCTTCATCAAGCTGACGACGATAGTCGGTAATCTGCCGCTGCTGGGACTCCACCTCGGCCTGAATCATGACTACGACGGAGTTGATCGCGCGATCCAGCGCACCCCGCAGAGTTTCGATCTCTCTGGCCAGACCAAGCATGCGCGGATGCTTGCGCCCGCAAGTGGCTTCGAGCGGCGCACGTTCGGCGATCTTGGCATCCAGTTGCTTGCGAATGAAGTTCACATCGGCGTTGTCCGCGAAAATTCGGAGTTCCGTGAGGTCCCGGCCTGACTTCTGCGCTGCGGCCAGATCATTGAGGTCGCTCTTGGCCTTGGTGAGCTTCAAATCGGCTTCCGTGATCGCGGCATTGAGCTGGCGCACCTTCTCACTGGAGACATCCTTGGACTCCGAATCCCCCATGAGTCCTTCCTTTTTGCGGTAATCGGCGAGCTTTTGCTCGGACTCAGGCAAACGCTTCAACAGTTCCTCGGATTTTGTTTCGAGATAGCTGGAAGCATTGGCGCTAAGCTGGCCTTCCTCGTCTGCCACATAACGAGTGTACTCTTCGACAAAATGGTTGGCCAAGTCGGCCGCGATTTTCGGGTCGCGATCACGCATTTGCACCCGCAGCACATGGGATTCCTTGAGCGGCTCCACCCGCGCATTGGCAATCAGCAGGTTGATGAACCGCTCGCGTGGATCACCAGGCTTGCCCGGTTTGTAGAGTCCCAGCAGCTTCAACAACTCGTCTTTGCGACCCAGCGAGTGCGCCTCACGATCCAGCAGCGCATCACGCTCTGGCGCAGGAAAATGGTCGTAAAAATAGCTCAGGTAGCGCCGGGAGAGCAGCTCGGCACGGTGGTTGTTGATGAGTTGCACCGCGCTTAACTCACCAGGTCCACGAGAAATCGTACCCTCGATGTTCACCAGACTGGAATCCTGAATGCGCAGCAGCAGTTGCGACTCCGCCTCATAGATCTTCGCGCCCATGCCGAGGAAATAAAACGTGAAGGCAGCCAGCACGAGGCCCAGGAAGGCACCCCGCAGCCAGCGTTTGCGGATGTAACCAATGACATCCACGAGACTGATGAGCGACTGCACCTCAAAATCCTGCGGATTGATCGGCGGCAGGAAGGCACGCGGATCAAACACAGGCGACATCCCTGGATGCGCCGGCATGGTCATGGAGGGAGCCAAGGGTGTCAGGCCACGCGCAGGTGGGAGAGCAAGCATCGCTCCAAAGCCGTCCGGTGGGGCGGTGTTAGAGGGCTGAATGCTGTAGGAAATGGCCATAGAGATGAATTAAGCAGCTGGGCAGAGGGCGGGTTCATGCTCCTCTTGTACTTCGTTGCTGGGTTCCGCAACCGTGCTGCGGGGAAACCAGCGGCGCATGGCTCGCAGGGTGCGGAAGGCAGCAGCGCGCCAGCTTATCGGGTTAAAGGCTTCAAGATCGAGCAGCCAGCGCACGCCGTCACACCACTGGCGTTTGTATTCGTAGTCACTGGGCAGCATGTCATACACCCGCAAGCCGCGCTGAATGCTGCAGTCAATGGCCCAACGCATGACCAGTTTGCCCGGAGAAATCTTGGCAAGGGACCGCTCCCAACCCGTCTGAAACTGAAAAAATTCGTCGCGTTCGACAAAACCATACAAAGCCGCGATCACTTTGCCGTCGGCTTCCAGCATGGGCATCCAGGCGCGCTGCGTCGGCAGCCAGCGTGCTGCCAGGCGCTGGTGAAAGCGCCAGGAGGCGTCCGTGGTAAAGCTGCTGACTCCCGCTGGCCACTGCATGGCATGCAGCACGCGGAACTCCTTCATAGCTTCGGGAATTGAAACGCGGACACCCGCATGTGTGGCAATGCCTGCATGCTCCGTTGTGAACGCTCTGCGACGGCGGCGCAGCACATTGCGCCATTTGGAATTATGGCGCGCTTCGAAGTCCTCCCAAGACGCAGGCAGGCGAATGAGCCGACTGGCCTGACGGTTCAGCACTCCGGCATGGCTGTAGGCCGCTTGCAGCACCGCGAGAAGATGGCGCGCGTTGGGTGACTCTTCCGGCAGGTGATTGAGCCGGACGTTGTCGCATTCATGCCGCAGTAGCTTGAAAACACCGCAGAGCTGCGGCGTCAGCTCATCCTCCTGACCGGCTGGCACAATAAGGTCCAGTCGCTCGCCTTGCGCATCGCCAAAACCGGCCAGAAAACTCAAAGTCACGAGATGCTTGCGCGCCGGATCTGGCTCACTCGCGAGCATGAGTGGCGCGATGGCATGCGGCACGCCTTCAGCATCACGCAGTACGGCAACGACCAGTTGCGCCTCTTTGCGGCATTCATCCCACCACAAGCTCAACCAGTCCCAACGCAGGAACGGCGAACGCGTGGCCATTTGGTCAACCAGGTTATCCCAGAACGGCTGCAGCGCATGAAAACCAGCTTCGTCGCGCACAATGTCCAGCGTGAGCAGGCCGCGACGCCGCGCCGTGGCATTAGGGGCCGCAGCACTGCGTGGTGTGGGACTGAGCAAGGTCGTGGTCACAGTGTCCCCCCCTTCTGCAATGCGGCAGTTTGTTTGCGTTGCTGTGCGGATTCAATCAACGCACCCAGTTGCTGGCGCACATTCAACAAAGCGCCGATATTGTCATCCCAATCACCAAAGCCACGGGCAAAACTGCCGGTAAGACGACGCGCATCCTCTTCGAGACCGAGCTCGCGTGCCAGCATCAGGTAATCGTAGTCCTCCACCGTCTCACGCAGCCACTTCAGACGCATGGACGCGACCGGTGCATTGCGGCCCTGACGCTTTTCGGTGGCAGGATAAATGTAGGAGCCGTCCCCATTGTAGGTGGCTCCATCGGGCGTTTTAAACGTGCCCGCATCCTCCCAGACGTCGACGCCTTCAGCAGAAAAGATCGTGTCCCAATAATCAAAGCCGGTGATGCCGTGCTTGGGAAACAACCAGCCGACGATACGATGCGCCATCGGTGGATAGTCGAGCGCCCACACGGGCGGAAAACTGCTGATAAGCTGCTTGGGCCTGCCGTGCTGCTCTTCCCAGGCCCCTGGCATCTGCACGAGGGCAGCATAGGCCCAGACTTCCTCACCAGCCTGACGCCGCAGGGCGATGTCGTGCTTGCCACCGGCCCATTCCATGTCCTTCCACACCTCGCTGAAATGCGGCACCCAGATGTCCACCGCACCGTTCAGAGAACCCCACGTCGCCTTTTCAGGTGTCGGTTGTTCGGTGACATGCAGCGGCACACGCACGCTGTGCTTTTTTTCCACCTCGTTGAAGAATTCGCCCCAGCGACGCACCGTGGCATAGGCCGCCGCGTCGTTCGGTTCATCCAGATCTCCCATGATGACGTAGCCGCGTGACTCGCAGTGAATCTTGGCCAGGAGCTTCATCCATTGCGCGACGTAGCTCATCGCCGCCTCGCGGTCTTGGCCCAGAGGATCTTGGAACGGCCACTTCGGCCAGATTGGCAGGCCAATGCTGTTGCAATGGCGGTGCAGCAGATGCTTTCGCAGCGCCCGCTCAACCTTATCTTCATCCAGCTTGCCCGTAGTAGCGTCGGGGTAGCTACCGTAAATCTGGTCCACGCTGAGGCGATGCTCCGCGAGCAAATCGTAATAGGCGTTGAGCAAACCAGCGTGCTCAGGTGACGGCGCATTGTCTTGGTAATCCAAGCCATGCACTTGGGCGACGTGACGCACCGTGGTCATGATCGAGGTGCGCAGCTTCGGCACGACGGGCAGGTCAAAGTCCCATACCTTGAGCGTGTAACAGGCAATGGCTTTCATGCCATCGGCAAACTGGAACCACACTTCGCCGGCATAAGTGCCAGGCGCAGTTGTGTACGGCACAAAAACATCCACCCAGTACGGCTGATTGACCACCTCGGCACCGCTAATCTCCTGCGCTGGCATGTCGAGCGGCACCAGCGCATCGGGATAATCACCTGGCGGCAGCGGCGCTCTTGGTGTGGACGTGGAAACGCGCACGTAGTGCTCACGAAGCACTTTGGGGGCTGGCAGCAAGACGTCAGAACCATCCTTGGCGATCCCAGTTGCGACCACCTTCATCGTTTTGAGCTGTTCCGGCGTAGCGGTGACGACGATCTGCAGGGGTTCCCACTCACCCCGTGCTGCGTACACGGTGTGGTTGGTTGCCGTTGGTGCTGCGCCGTTGCGCGAAACACGGGTCATGCCATCGCAAAACGCCACTTTCACCGGCTGAGCCGCCGCAGGAATGGTCAATGCCAGGAGGAGCAGCAATGCTTTCATGACTTTACCTCCAGAAGCTGAGCGTAGGTTTCTGCATACTGCCGTGCAGCATGGGCGATGGTAAATTTCTCCAGCACACGCTGACGCGACTGCCGGGCGATTTGTTCACGCGCTGGGGCGTCAAGTTGCAGCGTCTGCTCCCAGGCAGCGGCCAGTGCCGCGGCATCGTGCATGGGCACCACTCGACCGACTCCCTCAAGCAGGCGCGCGCAGTCACCCACATCCGTGGTGACGCACGGCACGCCGCAGGACATCGCCTCCATGATGGTCATCGGGCAGGCTTCCGTACGCGAAGAAAGCGAAAACACGCTCAGCGCCGGGTACAAACGCCATGGGTCGGCTCGGAACGAGTCAAAGCGCACCTGCTGGCGCTGTGGCAATTGTGCCAGCAGCTCACGCTCCACTTCGCCCAGTTCGACTTCGACCCCACCACAGAAGACAAAGTGCGCCTCAGGGACCCGAGTCTGAAGGATGGCCGCTGCGCGCAGAAAAGTCGCCAGATCCTTCATCTCATGAAAGCGCCCGACGTAGCCGATCACCGGAGCATTGGCCGGAAGTTTCAGCTCCGCCCGCGTGTCGAGTCCAGCATCTGTATCAGGCACGAAGCGTTCGGCGTTGATGCCATTGGGAATCCAACGCATGCGCTCGCGTGGATAACCGACAGCCGCGTGGTCTTCGATCGCTGTCGCAGAGCAGGAAATGATGCGCTTTGGGATAAAGCGCGAACTGAACGCCAGCGCGCGGCGGATGAACGCCATCTTGCTATCGCTATCGCCCGGGTTGCGGTGGATTTCGCGGCAGTGGATACTCCAGGCGATGTGGCGCACTCCCGCGAGCCATGCGGCCCAACCGCCCACGAGATCGGCGTGATGCGTCCAAGTTTGGACAATGTCAGGGCGCTCTGCGCGCAGCACGGCATGCAGTCGCGCTAGGGTGCGTGGGTTGAGGTAGGTGGTGCTTTCAAGGTCATGGACATCCACCCCCGCCTCATGCAGTCGGCTGAGTTGATGCTTCCAGGGCTTGGCGTTGATGGCCACGACAACGCTGCGGAACTGGGCCGGATCGAGCGATTCAGCCAGGTTCATGAGCATGGCTTCCGCGCCGCCGCCACCGATGCTGTAAGTAAAGTGCAGCACCACCGGACGCCGATCACGCGCGGGTGCCACCAAGGACCGCTCCGGCACAAAAGCACGCACAGACTGCCGGAGGGGCAGTTGCAGCGTATCACTCGTGCCAAGCGTGATCGTCCTCATATCATCGACATCACTTTCCGGCAGCACTGGCGCCAGTCCTTCAGAGTTTCAAACGCACCAGACACCGTCGCCTTCGCATCCAGGACGGATTCGGGAGAACCGTAGCGTGGCAGTTGGTACATGGAGACGTTGTTGTTAACGCGGCCACTCATCGTGGTACAGGCGGCTTTAAACCCTGCTTCACGCACCAGCCTGAGTGTTTCGCGTGTGAAATCATCGCTGCCCCCGTTCGGATACGCAAACGTGGTCGGCAGTTCACCGATCTCAGCGTGAATGCGGTCCCGGCAGGTGGCAATTTCCGCACGCATCGCCAAAACATCGCAACGGGCCAAAATGGGGTGTGTGTGAGTGTGGCCGCCGATGTCCACATGACCGCTGAGAGACATTTCGCACGCCATCTCCCAGGTCATTGGGCGCATGGCTTTGGGGAGATCTTCAAAGCTGGGCGTGCTCACGTCCAGCGCTGCCTCCAATCGGTCCACCTCACTCAGCAGGTCTGCATCCGGCAGTTCCTTGAGTTCGGGCAGCAGTTGCCTGAGCGATTGCTGACGCAGTTCGTACGTACCAAGGTAAAGCCGCAGTTTTCTGCCGTTGATTTTCCAATCGAGCAGTTCCTTCTGCGACCGCCCCAGCGCGAGATCAACGCGCTGAAACCAAAATATCTCTACATCATCCAGGAAACCCGTAGCCACAAAGATGGTGGCGTGCAGGCCAAACTCCCGCAAAATCGGATAGGCCAGTTCGTAATTGGAAGCATACCCATCGTCGAAAGTGATGACGACTGAGTTGTCCGGCAAGTGGGTGCCACGGCTGCGTGCTTCGACGAGATCAGCCAGCGGAATCACGTGGTACTCTTTAGCCAGCATGGAGCAGATATTGCGGAACACATCGACTGGCAGATGCAGCGACCAATCGAGAATGTCTCGGTCATTGGTGTCCTCACAAAGGCCATGAAAAGTCAATATCGTGGCCTCGGCAGAGCGCCGAGTGCGTGCAAACGACGCCAACCCGCTACCAACAAGGGCGGCGGCTTTGATAGAGCGCGAGTAGAGGGCGAGCGGCATAATCAAAGAATAAAGGAAAGCTTAGGCTCTCAACCGAGAGCGGCTCACAGGTCTGGAAGTTATGAAAAATTGGCAATTGCAGCGAACATTCACATTTTAGGGGGCAATTTATTAACTTCAATGAAATTATCATAAATACTGTATTATTCTCACGATTTCCTTACCTTTGACCTCTGCCTCCTAAATACAGCAAGGCCGGAGGGTTCACCTCCGGCCTTGCGAGTGTAACAATGACGCTTTTCTCAGCCTCAGAGCGGCCTGATCCAGATGTTGCGAATCCGCACCGGCGGCTCGTTTTTGTGGTCCTGAATGCGGATCGGCGCTTTTTCAGGGAACTCGCCAGTGTAGTCCGTGGTCTTCTTGTGCTGGGTCGGCCCCATGATTTTCGTGTGGTTCTGCACGCAGATGCCATTCACAAAGGTCGTGATGTAGGCTGGCTCCACCACCTTGCCGCCTTCCAGCTTGGGTGCGGTAAAGACGATGTCATAGACCTGCCACTGACCAGCCGGACGCACGGCGTTCACCAGCGGTGGCGTCTGGCCGTATACCCCGCCCGTCATGCCATCGGCATAGGTGGGGTTGTTGTCGCAGTCCAGCATCTGGGACTCGTAACGGTCCATGAAAAACACCCCGGCATTGCCCTTTTTCTGAGAATTGCCCTTCGTGTTGGGATCGCTCATCCACTCCACGTGGAACTGGCAACTGGCAAACTCCTGCTTCGTCCAGCAGTCACCGCCGGAGATCTTCATCACGCCGTCCTCGATCTGCCAGGGGCAGGGAATGATCTTGCCGGTCAGCTTGCCCTTCGCGTCCTTCTCCTTCGCCTGCAGGGCGTCCGAGTTGCTGCCGTTGAAAATCACAATCGCATCTGCGGGCGGATCGCCAGGCTTGAAGCCAGGGGCCACCGCTGCTGGGCGTGGACGGTCGATGTCATGCACCTTCCACTGGGTGCCAGGAATGAGCGGCGTGTCCGAGTAGCCGATGGGTGAAGGCTTATCAGCCGCAGGAGCGGCGGGTTTGGAGTCGGCAGCCAAGGCCGGAAAGCTCGCCAGCGCGAGCAGGAGGGTGGTAGCGGTGTGTTTCATGCGGGAAGCAGCAAACGAGAAGCCACAGGCGATGTTGCAACGCAAGCTGTGAAGTATTCGAAAAACAGGTTGCCAATCCCCTGAGACCGCCGATCCTAATCCCCCATCAAATCGCGGGATGGAGCAGCCCGGTAGCTCGTCAGGCTCATAACCTGAAGGTCGTAGGTTCAAATCCTACTCCCGCAACCAATTTAAAACCCTTGTAGCTCAATGAGTTACAAGGTTTTTTTGTGTCGCCGCAAAGACGCAGGTGGTTGTTCACTTACTGAGAAAGTTCGCTCTGACAGTTTAATGATCAATTTATTTACTGCCCAAATCCGTGCCTTCGCAGCAGCAAATAATGCTAGCTGCACTCCGCCACGCGTCTGGATCAATGCTCGAAAGCCAGTCCGTCAGGTATGTTTGCACTTAGCGCTAGTCAGCTTGCTGACGCTCAATTCATCATCCGCATTCGGGCAGGCATACCAATGGACCAATTTCGCTGGAATGCCTGGCAGCAGTGGAAGTAGCGATGGTGCAGGCAGTACCGCACGGTTTTTCGAACCCTCCGGCGTGGCGGTGGACGGCAGCGGGAACATCTATATCGCGGACACCAGCAACAACACCATCCGCAAAATGACGCCCGCCGGGGTGGTGAGCACGTTGGCGGGCCTTGCGGGCAGCTCTGGCAGCAGCAACGGCACGGGTAACGCCGCGCGGTTCTACAATCCTAGAGGCGTGGCAGTGGACAACAGCGGCAACGTCTATGTCGCGGACTGTTTAAACAACACCATCCGCAAGGTTACGCCTGCCGGAGTAGTGACCACGCTAGCAGGTCTTGCGGGCAGCGGTGGCAGCAGCGATGGTGCCGGAAACGCCGCGCGGTTCGGCTGGCCTTACGGCGTGGCAGTGGATGGCAGCGGGAATGTCTATGTCGCGGACAAATCCAACCGCAACATCCGCAAAGTGACGCCTGCCGGGATGGTAACCACGCTCGCGGGTTCGGCGTCATATCCCGCAGGCAGCAACGATGGTACAGGTAGCGCTGCAAGGTTCAGCTTTCCTACCGGTCTAGCGGTGGACAGCAGCGGGAATGTCTATGTCGCGGACAGTGGCAACAACACGATCCGCAAGGTTACGCCTACCGGGGTGGTAACCACTCTTGCAGGCCTGGCGGGCAGCGGTGGCAGCAGCGATGGCACGGGGAACGCGGCTAGGTTTAACCAACCCTCAGGCGTGGGGGTAGACGGCAGCGGCAACCTCTATGTCGCCGACCAATCGAACAACACCATCCGGAAGGTGACGCCCGGCGGAGTGGTGAGCACGCTGGCGGGCCTAGCGGGCAGCAGCGGCAGCACCGATGCCACGGGCAACGCCGCGCGATTTTCGGCTCCTGCCGGGGTGGCAGTGGACAGCAGCGGAAATGTCTATGTCGCGGACTGGTTGAGCAACACTATACGCAAGGTGACTGCTGGCGAGGTGGTGAGCACGCTGGCGGGACTAGCGAGATTCGGTGGCAGCAGCGATGGCACAGGCAGTGACGCACGGTTTTCCGATCCTACCGGCGTGGCGGTGGACGTCAGGGGGAACATCTGTGTCGCGGACAGTAGCAACAACACGATCCGCATGGTGACGCCTGCTGGGGTGGTTAGCACGCTGGCGGGACAAGCAGGTAGCCATGGAAGCGACGATGGCACAGGCAGTGCGCGGTTTTCGGCTCCTGCTGGCGTGGCGGTGGACACCAGCGGGAATGTCTATGTCGCGGAC
>TBL_comb48_EPIDRAFT_1001794_pt1 | contig 15414 bp, 9 predicted proteins | sample TroBogEpilimnion_37_FD_10681 | JGI IMG/M metagenome (IMG submission 10681)
GACTCTTCCTGAGTTTCGCAACAGGGCTTGCATGAGTGGTTAATCCAGCGGGCAGCATTCCCGCCATATTTGGCATCAATAACGCGGCCATCCTCTAACGAAAAATAGAAGGTGTGATTTGGCTCTTTGGGGTCATGGGGGTGGCGCTTCTCCGCTTTTTTCCAACTGATGCGCTCGCCTTTGTACTCAATAATGACTGCGCCTTTTTTAATGGGCTTAACGACAAAGACTCCCTTGCCATGAATTGGTGATGTCTTTACGGCAATGCGGGATCTATCCACCTTAGGTGGTGATAATTTTTTCTTTTTCATATTAAACGTCTAAGTTGCGGGCGATCAGTGCATTTTTTTCAATAAATGCTCTGCGCGGCTCCACTTCATCGCCCATTAGTGTGGTGAAAACTTGGTCAGCAGCAATAGCATCCTCTATCTTTACTTGCAAGAGTGTGCGCGAGCCGGCATCCATAGTGGTTTCCCAAAGCTGAGATGGATTCATCTCACCCAAACCTTTATAGCGTTGACGGCTAAGCACCCGCTCGGCCTCTGAAAGCAGCCAAGAGAAAGCTGCGCGGAAGTTGTCAACCGTGTGCTCTTTTTGGTTTTTATCTGGATCGCCACGGCGCACTTTCGTGCCTGGCAACACCTTGCCACTCAAAACTGCAGCGGCATTGGCCAAGCTTTGGTAATCATCGCCATGAACAAAATCTGAATTGATTGCTGATAGCTTAAGATTTCCGTGCACCCTTCTCGACAGCAATAAACGGAAGCGCTCTGTGCGATCCTCTTTTTGCACAATAATTTCTGGTGGCAGGGCAAGCGGATTGTTTGGGTCTGCTAAAGCAGTGCGTAAGCGCTCCGCTGATTCTTGGGCAGCCTTTTCTGTATCTAGATTTAATTGCACGCCAGCAGCAACCGCACGAATCGCATCTTCGTCGATAGTACGTGACAGGCGATCAACAATTGATTGGATCACTTGGTAGTGTTTTGATAGCTCGGCCAGTGCTGAGCCCTCAACCAATTCCCCGGCAGGGGTTTGTATGGAGGCGCCNTCTAATGCAATTTTTAAGAGNAGTTGATTTANNTCAANATCGTCTTTTATNTATTGCTCTTGTTTGCCAAACTTCACNTTATATAGCGGTGGTTGTGCAATATAAATGTGGCCGCGCTCAATCAACTCCGGCATCTGCCGATAGAAGAAAGTGAGTAATAGTGTACGAATGTGGCTGCCATCTACGTCCGCGTCGGTCATAATGATGATGCGGTGATAACGCAATTTGTCGGCCTTATATTCTTCAACGCCAATGCCTGTTCCCAGAACCGTAATTAAGGTGACCACCTCTTGGCTGGCCAACATTTTGTCAAAGCGCGCTTTTTCTACGTTGAGAATTTTTCCTTTTAATGGAAGGATCGCCTGGAAACGCCTATCGCGCCCCTGCTTTGCAGAGCCTCCCGCGGAGTCTCCCTCGACAATAAACAGTTCAGACTTGGCTGGATCTTTTTCTTGGCAATCAGCAAGCTTGCCTGGCAAACCTAAACCATCTAAGGCGCCCTTGCGCCGAGTCATGTCTCGCGCCTTACGGGCAGCCTCTCTAGCACGAGCGGCATCAACAATCTTACCGCAGACAATTTTTGCGTCTGCCGGCCGCTCTTGAAGGAATGCACTTAAAGCCTCGGCAACAATTTCCTCGACGGGCCCGCGAACCTCGCTTGAAACTAATTTATCTTTGGTTTGGCTAGAAAATTTGGGCTCAGGCACTTTGACAGATAAAACACAGGCCAAACCCTCGCGCATATCATCGCCAGATATTTCCACTTTAGCTTTTTTAGCGATCTCGTTTTCATCAATGTACTTGTTAATGACGCGAGTCATTGCAGCGCGCAAGCCGGTTAAGTGTGTGCCACCATCACGTTGTGGAATATTGTTGGTGAAGCAAAGCACCTGTTCGCTAAAGCTGTCGTTCCATTGCATAGAAACTTCAGCTGTAATTTGTCCACCTAAATCTGATGGCCTAACACCTTCTGCATAAAACACATTGGGATGAAGAACGCTTTTGTTTTGATTGATATATTCAACGAAGCCCTTGACGCCGCCAGAGAAAGCAAAGTCTTCTTCTTGTCCTGTGCGCTGATCAATTAAACGAATATGTACACCGTTGTTTAAAAAAGAGAGCTCCCGGATTCTTTTAACCAAAATCTCATAGTGAAACTCGACGTGGCCAAAGATTTCTTCGTCGGCCAAGAAGTGAACCTCGGTTCCTGACAGCTCCGTATTGCCGGTTACTGAAATGGGGGAGACGGCTACACCATTCTCTTTTTCAATGTTGCGGTTCTTGACAACACCGCGCTCAAACTCCATGTAATGGGTTTTGCCGTCGCGACGAATGGTGAGCTTTAGCCACTTGGATAGTGCGTTAACGCAACTAACACCCACACCATGAAGTCCACCAGACACCTTATAGCTGTTTTGATCAAACTTACCGCCCGCGTGTAGCTCAGTCATCACAATTTCTGCAGCGCTACGCTTTGGTTCATGTTTGTCGTCGTATTTGATGCCGGTTGGAACACCCCTGCCGTTATCTACAATCGATATAGAGTTGTCCGTCTGAATAACAACCGTGATTTCTGAGCAATAACCCGCCAAAGCCTCATCAATAGAGTTGTCAAGAACCTCAAAAACCAGGTGATGAAGGCCAGTTCCATCGGAGGTATCCCCGATGTACATGCCGGGACGTTTACGAACCGCCTCTAGACCTTCTAAGATTTGAATCGATGATGCGCCGTATTGCTCTACTACTTTTTTTTCTTCAGTCATTTTCTTCTAAATTAAATACGCATTGGCATCACAACATACTTAAAGTTTTCAGAGCCAGGTAATGTGATCACAGCGCTGCTGTTTGCATCTCCTAAGCTAATTTGAACTTTTTCGTTTTTGAGATTAGATAAAACATCCAACAAATAGCTTACATTAAAACCAATCTCTACTGCGTCGCCGGCATACTCGGTCTCAATTTCTTCTTGAGCCTCTTCTTGCTCGGCATTGGTAGACTGAATGGTGATGCGATTAGGTGATAAAGAAAAGCGAACACCCTTAAATTTATCGGTCGTCAAAATGGCGGCACGCTGAAGTGCGGCTTGCAACGCTTCACGACCAACTACGAGTGAGTTTTTTTGCCCTTTAGGAATGACCCGCTGGAAGTCTGGAAATTTACCTTCAACCAGTTTTGAAATAAGTTCAATATCACCAAAACTAAATTTGACTTGATTGGACGTCAAACTCATTTCAAGGGGCTCGTCGGATTCCTCTAAGAGATGCTGGCACTCCAAAATAGTTTTACGAGGAATAATGACCTCTTGTTTTTGGCCAGAGCCTGATGGTGCTTCATTTAATTCAATTTGTGAGTAAGCCAAACGGTGGCCATCTGTTGCAACAGCAATAATTTGTTTGCCCTCAACAACCAACAACATGCCGTTGAGGTAATAGCGAATGTCTTGTTGAGCCATCGCAAAGTGCACTTGGCTAATCAGTTGACGAAAACTTTTTTGTGACATCTTCCAGCTCGCGGTAACCTCACCAACGCTTTGCATAACTGGAAACTCTGTTGCAGAAAGGGTTTGTAAGGAAAAGCGGCTTTTGCCGCTCTGTACAACCATCTTATTTTCTTTAAGGTTAAGCGCAACCGGCCCTTCTGGTAGTGCGCGAAGAATATCTAATAGTTTGCGTGCCGCAACCGTTGTTGTGACATCCTCAGAACCAACTCCGAAGTTGGCGTTGGTTGTAATTTGAATTTCTATATCGGTTGAAACAAAGGAAACCTTCTCACCGTTTTTTCTAAAAAGTAGATTCGCCAAAATTGGTAATGTATGTCTACGCTCAACAATTCCACTAACCACCTGTAGGGGCTTTAATAAACTATCGCGAGAAGTGTTAACGAGTTGCATTGCTTTTAAATCCTTGTTTGTATATATCTAAGTAGTAATAGTAATAAGGGTTTACTTTTTAGTGGATAAGTCAAAAAACACTTTACTAACAACGCACTACTATCAAAAAAACCTGTGGAAAACTTTTGTATAAACGCTGGATAAAAGTTGGATAACTTTTATCCAATACCCTATTTTTGCACGAAGCGGGACCTTTCCACAATTTATCCACTCGCTATCCCCAAACTTATCCATTGAGCTATCCACAGCCTTATCCACAGGCCTAGGTTAGCCCTTGAGGGTCTGCTCGATTACGTGGATTTCGTGATTTAGCTGGCTATCATGGGATCGCTCTTCGGCAACCTTCCGAACCGCGTGCAGAACCGTAGTGTGATCTCGACCGCCAAACAATTCGCCTATCTCTGGGAGGCTCTTTTGAGTTAATTCTTTGGCCATAAACATTGCAATCTGCCTTGGGCGGGCAATGTTGGCGGGGCGTTTTTTAGAGTACATGTCGGCCACCTTAATGCTGTAAAAGTCTGCAACCGCTTTTTGAATGTTCTCCACAGAAATTTGCCGATTCTGAATGGACAGGAGGTCTTTTAGTGCGGTCCGCGCCACTTCTATAGTGACCTCTCGACCATGGAAGCGAACAAAGGCCAAAATCTTACGTAGGGCCCCCTCAAGTTCGCGCACGTTGGAGCGAAGGTGTTTTGCGACAAAGAAGGCAACATCCTCACTCATTGGGATGCCCTCTTCCGCTGCCTTCTTCATCAAAATTGCTACTCGCATTTCTAATTCAGGGGGCTCAATGGCCACCGTTAGGCCAGAGTCAAAGCGCGATATCAGGCGGTCATCGATACCAGCCATTTCTTTAGGATAGGTATCGCTGGTAATAATCACCTGAGACTTGTTGCTTAACAAGGCCTCAAAGGCGTAAAAAAACTCTTCTTGTGTACGAGATTTGCCGCTAAAGAACTGAATATCGTCAATTAAAAGGAGGTCTAGGGAGTGGTAATAGCGTTTAAAGCGGTCAAACGCCTTTTGTTGGTATGCCCTAACCACATCAGAAACGTATTGCTCCGCATGGATATACCGAATTCGTGCATTTGGCTTCTCTTTTAATAGGTGATTACCAATTGCATGAATGAGGTGGGTCTTGCCCAACCCCACCCCACCATATAAAAACATGGGGTTGTAAGAGCTGCCAGGATTGTGGGCAACCTGAATCGACGCCGCCCGAGCCAATTGGTTGGCTTTTCCGGTTACAAAGGTTTCAAAAGTGAGGTTGGGATTTAATTTTGAATGATCTTCAATCTCAAAAACTTGTTCTATCTGAACCGGGTTGTCCTCCGAAGCCAAAGTCTCGCCACCCAATGTTGGCTCTATTCCAGCAGGGCTTGGGGTCGTCTCAACAACACCCCCATCAACATCAAGAACAAAATTCAGAGTGGTAGATTGACCAAAGTATTGCGCCGCTAACTCTTGAAAACGGTCTGAAAAAGTCTTTTTAATCCAGTCTAGTTTGAACCTATTCGGAGCTCCTATTGTAAGTGAGTTATCACTTACATCATGTGTGAGCAAGCGTAGTGGCTGGATCCAGGTCTTAAATTGTTGGGGCGATAACTCGCGCGACAATGTCCCAAGGGCGTTATCCCAAAACCCCAAAGGGGTTGGTAAATTTAGTGCGGGGGGGTTCTGTAGGTTGCTCATATTTTTGGAGGATCCATTGTAGCCATCTCCGAAAGTTATCCACAAGGAAGAAAACCGTGGAAAACCTGTGGATAACTTGTGAATAAAGGTAAAAATGTTATTTAAATTAAGGCTCTAGATCAAAATCAGACAGAAAATAGAGAAAACACCTATATATTTATCAGCACAGGTTGACCTTTTGGCCTACAAGCACGAAAATAGTCGGCTTTCCTAGGATCGATCATGAAAAGAACATACCAACCCTCAGTAACTCGCCGCAAGCGTACCCATGGCTTTCGTATTCGTATGAAAACAAAAAGTGGACGCGCTGTTTTGAACGCTCGCCGCGCCAAAGGCCGTAAACGTTTAGCTGTATAAGTTTGCTTTTGAACAGCGCCAGGATTTCTGAGCTTCTAAAAACACGCCCCAAGACCAGCTCCTATTGGGGAATTTATTCAGCACCCCCAAAAGCTGATTGCAATCCCGATCTTGGAGTGGCGGTCGCCAAAAAACTCGCCAAGCGTGCAGTGGATCGCAACAGACTTAAACGTATGTTGCGCGAACAAATTCGCAAGGCGCAGCCAGGTCGTAGATGTTGTAGTTAAGCTGCGCTTACCTATAGGTCGAGAAACCCGAGGTCGACTCAGAAGCAAAGAAAAAGGTGCTCTCCTCAATCAACTGCTGGGCCTCATGTAATGCGACCTTTAAATGCTTTAGCGATAAAACTGCTTAGGCTTTATCAAGTTTGCTTAAGCCCCTATTTTGGGGCGCAATGTAAGTATTTTCCAAGCTGCTCACAATATGCTTGCGACTGTTTTAAGCATTACGGTTTTTTTAAGAGCGCTGGTTTAAGTACGTGGCGCATCTTGCGTTGTAACCCTTGGTCACACGGCGGCCATGATCCTGCTGTAAAACAGATATCTCATTCTTTAAGTGAAGCAAATGGACTTTAAAAAAACAATACTTTGGGCCATCTTTTCATTGTCAGCCCTCATGCTTTATAACAACTGGCAAACCCATCAAGGAAAGCCCTCATTATTTTCTAGTGCGCCAAGCAAGCCCGTCGGATCAGATCAAGGCACAAACCAAAATAAGAGCGACTTACCTTCGCCTGTTTCTGGCGCACCCGTCAACCTATCTAGCGCATTACCAAAAGAAAATGTAAACCTAGAGCAGGGAGAAAAGTTTGTATTAGAGAATGACGTGCTCCGTTTAGAGATCAGCTCTACGGGCGCCAACGTGATTGATGCCAAGCTTCTAAAAGAACTTAATGCGGATCAAAAACCCGTTGAATTATTTCAATACACGCCAGCACACAAGTATTTTGCGCGCTCGGGCTTGATTGCCATTGGCAACCCAGATTTACCTAATCACACCAGTACATTTAAATTGCAGCAAGCAGGCAAGGATGGATCTGGTAGACCATTTCTAGTGTTGGCAAGCGAGCGCAATGGCGTAAAGCTAGAAAAAACTTTCTTACTGAATCCTGGCAGCTATGTGATTGATGTGGGCCATCGCGTTACGCAATCTAATGTGAACCCAAATCCATTGGTGCTCTACACAGAAATTGTTCGTGATGGCACCAGCGAGCCAAAGGTAGGACCATTTGGCGGCGCCTTCTCTGCCAGCACATTTACTGGCCCAGCTGCATATACAGAAAACGATAAATTCAGAAAAGTAAATTTTGAAGATATTGAGAAAAGCAAAGCAGAGGTTCCAAAACAAATTCCAGCCGGACAGAGCGGGTGGGTAGCAATGGTGCAACATTATTTTGCCAGCGCGTGGATTCCTGGTGATAAGGCTGCGCGAGACATCTACGCCGACAAGGTGGACGTCAATTTATATCGAATTGGTATGCAAATTCCGCTTGGTGTGATCGACAAGGGGACCACCGCAGTGGAAAAAGCCCGCTTGTTTGTTGGCCCACAAGAAGAAAAAATGTTAGAGGGTATCGCCCCCGGCCTAGAGCTCCTTAAAGACTATGGTTACCTAACTATTTTGGCTAAACCCATTTTTTGGCTGCTTGCAAAAATTCATTCTTATGTTGGTAACTGGGGTTGGTCCATCATTTTGCTAACCATCTTAATTAAGTTGGCTTTCTTCCCGCTCTCTGCTGCAAGTTATAAGTCAATGGCGCGCATGAAAGAAGTGCAGCCACGCCTTGTGGCCATGAAAGAGCAATACAAAGGCGACCCCCAGAAGCTGAACCAAGCCATGATGGAGATGTACAAAAAAGAAAAAATTAATCCTGTTGGCGGTTGCCTGCCAGTCGTGATTCAAATTCCTGTTTTCATTTCGCTCTACTGGGTATTGCTATCTTCCGTTGAGACTCGTGGTGCACCATGGATTGGATGGATCCATGATTTATCTGTACCCGATCCATACTATATTCTGCCGATTGTTATGGCGCTTTCCATGTTTGTTCAAACCAAACTCAATCCAACGCCACCCGACCCTATTCAGGCTAAGGTGATGTTGTATATGCCAATTGTTTTCTCCATCATGTTCTTTTTCTTCCCCGCAGGATTGGTTCTGTATTGGGTGGTGAACAACCTGCTGTCTATTGCACAACAATGGCAAATTAATAAACTGTTTGGAAAGAAAGCGGGCGCCTAAAAAGCCCAACATTTTCTGTAAAGGTAATAGCGATGATGACTCGTAAAGTGCCCATCATCGCTATTGCTAGTGCGCCTGGCAAAGCCGGTGTTGGGGTTATCAGGATAAGCGGACCCGAGCTCAAAAGCTTCGCTAGTAATTTATTACAAAAACCACTCTTACCTAGACAAGCAAGCCTTCAGAGTTTGCGCGATGGACAGAACAACATCATTGACCAGTTGTTGGCAATTTACTTTGAGGCACCCGCCTCATTTACAGGTGAAGATGTTCTTGAACTTCAATGTCATGGCGGGCCTCAACTTTTAGAGCTTGTCATGAAGCGTTGCCTAGAGGTCGGAAAAGAAATCGATCTTTGTATCGCAGAGCCCGGCGAGTTCACTCTGCGCGCCTACTTAAATGACAAAATGGACTTGGCTCAGGCCGAAGCGGTGGCTGATCTTATTGACGCACAAAGCGAGGCAGCCGTTCGAAGCGCTGCCCGCTCTTTACAGGGAGCATTCTCAGATGACATCAATGAATTGGTGGAAGAAATTACCCAACTACGGATTTTGGTCGAATCCACCTTGGACTTCCCCGAGGAAGAAATTGAGTTTTTAGAAAGCGCTCAAGCTAAAGAGCGCCTACAAAAAGTAGTCTCAAGGCTTACGCACTTGCGAGCTAGCGCAAAGCAAGGAAAGATCTTGCGTGATGGTATTCAGCTGGTCTTGGTGGGCGCGCCGAATGTTGGTAAGAGTTCATTGCTCAATCGATTGGCTGGTGAAGAGGTTGCCATAGTGACGCCCATTGCTGGCACCACGCGCGATCGAGTAAAAGAAAGCATCACGATCAACGGCGTGCCGATTCATATTATTGATACCGCTGGCCTACGAGAGACCCAAGATGAAGTTGAAGCAAAGGGTATCGAGCGTTCTTGGGATGCTATTCGTATGGCAGATTTAGTTATCTACTTAAAAGATGCTGCTAATTCGGAAGAAGAGTCTGCAAAAGATATTCAGCTCAAAACAGAAATCATTGCCGCCTTGTCACCTAAGTGCCCAATTTTGGAGGTGCATAACAAGGCCGATTTATTGCCTGCAAATGCTGTTGTCGCCAGCGAGACCTTGAGGATTTCTGCAAAAACGGGGGTCGGGGTTGAGGAGCTAAAAAATAGAATTCTTGAAATTGTGGGATGGAGCACAGCCCAAGAGGGTGGGATATTGGCACGCCGTCGCCATTTAGATTGCTTAGATCGCGCTATGGAACATATTAAGAAATCAGAGCAGTTCGCAACAAATGGCAACAATTCGCTGGAGTTGTTTGCAGAAGAGCTCCATTTAGCGCAAGATGAGCTAGGAAAGATCACTGGAAAGCTACTTCCGGACGACCTTTTGGGGAAAATTTTCAGTCAGTTCTGTATTGGCAAATAGAGGGTTTTTTCTAAGCTGCCAAGGTCGTTAAATATGACCGAAATGTTAAAATTGTTGGATCCAAAATTACTCCCCCAAAGGATCACATGAGCACAGCCGATATTAGCCAGGTGAACGTAAATCCACCATCTTACGTAAAAAATAATCAATTAATTCAATGGGTTGCAGAAATAGCCGCCTTAACCCAGCCGGATAAAATCCATTGGTGCGATGGCTCACAGGCAGAGTATGACTCACTCTGCGAGCTCTTGGTAAAGGCAGGGGTATTTAAGCGCCTAAATCCTGCAAAACGAAAAAACTCGTTTCTAGCGCTATCCGATCCGGATGATGTCGCACGTGTTGAAGACCGCACCTTTATCTGCTCGAACAAGAAAGAAGACGCCGGCCCAACCAATAATTGGGTTGAGCCTCAAGAAATGCGCGCAACCTTAAATCCGCTGTTTGAGGGTTGCATGCGCGGTAGAACAATGTATGTCGTGCCTTTCTCCATGGGGCCGATTGGTTCGCCCATTGCGCATATTGGTGTTGAAGTTTCAGACAGCCCTTACGTCGCCATTAACATGCGCATCATGACGCGCATGGGCAAGGCCGTGATTGATCAGCTTGGAAGTAATGGTGAGTTTGTTCCTTGCGTGCACTCTGTCGGTAAGCCGCTGGCCGCCGGCGAGAAAGACCTTGCTTGGCCAAACAATAAAACCAAGTACATCGTGCACTATCCAGAGACTCGCGAGATCTGGTCATTTGGATCCGGCTATGGAGGCAATGCTCTTCTGGGTAAAAAATGTTTTGCTTTAAGAATCGCCTCCAATATGGGCCGTGATCAGGGTTGGCTTGCAGAGCATATGCTGATTTTGGGAGTTACTTCTCCCGAAGGAAAGAAGTTTCATATCGCCGCCGCCTTTCCATCTGCTTGTGGCAAAACCAATTTCTCGATGATGATTCCGCCAAAAGGTTTTGAGGGGTGGAAAGTAACCACTGTTGGTGATGATATTGCCTGGATTAAACCCCGTAAAGATGCAAACGGTAAAACTCGCCTGTACGCAATTAATCCAGAGTCGGGTTATTTTGGCGTAGCACCAGGAACCAATCGTCAAACTAATGCGAATTGCTTGGACTCCTTAAACCAAGACGTGATCTTTACAAACGTTGGCTTAACTGACGATGGTGATGTGTGGTGGGAAGGTTTAACAGAAACCCCGCCTGCCCATTTGATCGACTGGCAAGGCAAAGACTGGACCCCAGCAGACGGCGCAGCGGGGCGCAAAGCCGCACATCCGAATTCTCGCTTTACGGTTGCTGCAACAAATAATCCAGTGGTTGACCCAAAATGGGATGATCCAGAAGGCGTTCCGATAGATGCATTCTTGTTTGGCGGACGTCGCTCCAATACTGTTCCATTAGTAAGCGAAGCACGCGATTGGGTGGAGGGTGTTTACATGGCCGCTACATTGGGCTCCGAAACCACCGCCGCTATTACAGGTCAAGTTGGTGTGGTAAGGCGCGATCCTTTCGCCATGATTGCTTTTGCCGGATACAACATGAGTGATTATTTCCGTCACTGGTTAAATATTGGCAAGAAGCTTGAGGCTGATGGGGCAACGCTGCCAAAAATATATTGCGTTAATTGGTTCCGCAAAGATGAGAACGGTAAATTTGTTTGGCCTGGTTTTGGAGAAAATATGCGAGTACTCTCCTGGATTCTGGGTCGTGTTGAAGGCAAAGCAAACGGCACTGAAACCCCATTTGGTATTTCTCCCAAACACTCTGATTTGCATTGGAGCGGCTTAGACTATTCAGCCGCCCAGTTCGAAAAAGCAATTGCGGTTGGAACAGAAGACTGGAAGAATGAACTTAAGCTTCACTCTGAGCTATTCGCTCACCTCGGTGAGCGCCTGCCCAAAGAGCTTTTAGCAACCCAAGCCAAAATTGAGGAACGCTTAAGCGCCTAAATTAGGGCGCTTAACTAAAGCTTTGTGATTAAACCCCAACACCATGCCGTTGTGGTGATTGGGGCAGGCATTGCTGGGGCCGCTATTGCTAATGCTTTGCTTGAGCAGGGACAAGCAGTTTGCGTAGTCGATGCAGCAGCAGGTCCAGCTACCGCATGCTCGAGTCATGCCTATGCCATTGCCCACCCCCATATTGGTAGAGGCTCTGCGCGCCTACTTCGCCTAACCCGGATTGCTTTCTTACTAGCAGAAGCGCAGTGGGGAGCAAGCTGGAATCAACACGGGATTTTCCAGCCTAGCAAGAAAGATAAATCATTTAAGCGGGCAGAAGTGGCTGCACATTTGCAGGCCCTTGAGCTTGATGAAAGCATAGCAATCGCCCTAGAGGCAAGAGACGCAGAACAGATTTGCGGCATTAAACAAAGTGGAGTTTGGTTGCCGCGCGGCGCATCGATGAGTCTTGCAGATGCTAGTAAAAAATTGCTTGAGGCGCGAAGTGGGCTTGAGAACTTATTGGAATCAAGAAATTACTCAACTAGAGCGCAACAATAGCCATTGGTTGTTACTCAACAAAAAGAATGAGACAGTACTTAGTGCCGATAAAGTAGTGATCGCCGCTGGCGTACATACCAAACTTTTAATTGATAGTCTGAAGGTGCGCCTACCATTAAGACCGGTGCGTGGACAGCTGAGTATTTTTTCTGTGGCAAAAAATAGTCCTTGGGTACAAGAGCTTCCCTCAGTGGGAATATCTGGGGACGGTTACTGCTTACCTGCACAAGTGCTTGAAGATGGGCGGTGTACTTGGATGGTTGGCTCAAGCTATGACGAGGGCGAAGATGACCCGCTTCCAAGGCAAAGCAGCGATCAATTTAATCGTGAGCAAGCAAAAGCACTTTTGAACTTTGCACAGGGCAATTTGGCTGAGCTAGAAAGCTGCGGTAGCTTTGTGGGGATACGTTGCGTTGCAGGGGACCGACTACCGATTATTGGCCCCTTAAGTCAACGCCCTGGAATCTTTATAGCTAGCGCTTTTGGATCGAGAGGGGCGCTTTGGTCGGCCCTGTCGGCAAAGCTGATTACTGCTCAGGTACTAGACGATGCAGCTTTACTAGCCCGCTTAGGCTTAACTGCAGACTTGCTTGCAGCGCTCGACCCGGCACGTTTTTTAGCGGGCGCCGCCCCTTCAGCTTTAGGTGCCTTAGCTTCAAACTCAAAACCAATTTTTCCATCTGGGCCGAGCGCCAAGTAGGCTTTAAAGCCGCGACCGGTTCGATTAGATTTGAAGTTGGTTAATAAGTCTGTTTTACCTTCCTTCAGTAATTTCTCGACTTGCTCAGTAGAAATTTCTTGCTGAAGTACGACCTTACCAGTTTTGAAGTCACAAGTTTTGGCGGGGCCTGTATTGTGCTCACAGAGGTAACGCATTCCATCTTCATAAACTGCGCCAGAACATTTAGGACATACGCCCAAAGCCTGACGTCCAGTGAAATCAATTGCTTCCGATTCATCTTCTTGCGAGTTACCGAAGTCAAACTCAAGCTTAAAGCCCGCATTTGGATAATCTGCATCATCTTCAGGAATTTCACTCAATTTAATAATGGCCGCAAATGGACGACCCATCTTGCTACGAAAGCCCTGTAATGGCCCAATCGTTTTTTCTTTTAGAAGTTCTTCAACTTCGGGATATTCAAAGGCGCGACCACCAGGCGTTTTGCTAATCGTGAAGCCACACTTTTCACAAGCAAAGCGACGATAGTTTTCTTTAACAGCGCCTTTGCAATGGGGGCACGGGGTTTGTAGGGTGGCATAGTCACCGGGAATGGTGTCACTGTCATACTCTTTTGCACGCTTAACAATCCGTTGCGTCATTTGCGCAATTTCTTGCATGAAGGTATCGCGGCTCATCTTGCTTTGCTCGATGAGAGCCAATTTATTTTCCCAATTGCCAGTGAGGTCGGGCCGCGTGAGCTCTTCTACATCGAGGCCGCGCAACAAAGTCATTAGCTGAAAGGCTTTTGCAGTTGGAATGAGTTCGCGAGCCTCGCGCACCATATATTTTTCAGCAAGCAAGCCTTCAATAATTGCTGCGCGCGTTGCTGGAGTGCCAAGGCCTTTCTCGGCCATCGCTTCGCGCATCTCATCGTCATCAACCCATTTGCCGGCGCTTTCCATGGCGGACAACAAAGTTGCTTCTGAGTAACGCGCTGGGGGTTTGGTTTTTAAGGGTACTGCCGCAATAGATTCGGTTTGAACGCTCTCACCTTCCTTAACCGCAACCAATTCATCATCAGCTTGATTGGCTTTGCCATAAACGGTTAACCAGCCTGGATTCACTAAGACACGGCCCTCGGTTTTAAAGTGGTGTCCTGAGGTTTCAGTAATTCGTGTGGTAACTCGGAATTCAGCGGCAGGATAGAACACTGCTAAGAAACGACGCACCACCAAGTCATAGAGTTTGAACTCTGGCTCACTTAAGGTTTTGGGAGCCTCAAGTGTAGGAATGATTGCAAAGTGATCAGAAATTTTGCTGTCATCAAAGATACGTTTATTAGGTTTGATCCAGCCATATCCAGCTTTGTTCTTTGGATCCTTGGCATCGCCTTTTAATATTTGCTCAGCAAAGGGGCGCAATTCTTGTGAGTGTTGCGCGAGATTTTCAATTGTTTGTTTAACGGTATCAAGATAGTCTTCTGGCAAAGCCTTAGAGTCTGTTCTTGGGTAGGTCAGGACCTTGTGCCTTTCATATAGCGCCTGTGCAAGACCCAAAGTATTTTTAGCCGAGAAACCAAAGCGTGCATTGGCTTCGCGCTGTAAGCTAGTTAAGTCAAACAGCTGAGGAGCAAGTTGCGTTGCAGGTTTTGCCTCTTCGGTAACGCTTGCTTTTTTATCTCGGCAGGCAGCCACAATACTTTGCGCTGCAGCCTCACTCCATAAGCGGTTCTCACGCGCATCGGGCGCAGTAACATCTTTTTTAAACTTAGGATCAAACCAGCGGCCCTCATAAATACCAGCGGAGGCAATGAACTCGGCTTTCACTTCCCAATAATCTTTAGAAACAAACTTGCGAATTAATTCTTCACGCTCAACCACAATCGATAGTGTTGGTGTTTGAACTCGACCAACGGTTGTTAAAAAGAATCCCCCGCTTTTGCTATTGAAGGCGGTCATAGCGCGAGTGCCATTAATACCAACCAACCAATCCGCTTCAGATCGGCAACGAGCCGCATCAGCTAAAGGCTGCATTTCTGCATCGCTACGCAGTTTGGCAAAGCCTTCCCGAATGGCGTTAGGAGTCATCGATTGCAGCCAGAGACGCTTAACACCTTGAGGCGCTTTAGCGTGCTGCGCAATCAAGCGAAAAATTAACTCGCCTTCGCGGCCCGCGTCACAAGCATTGATCAGCATATTGATATCTTTGCGCTTAATTAGTTTTTGTAAAACCTTGAGACGGGATTCAGTTTTGGCAATCGGGCGCAGATCAAAGTGCGGAGGAACCACGGGTAAATTAGCAAAAGACCACTTGCCCCGTTTGACGTCATATTCCTCAGGGGCAGCAATTTCTAGTAGGTGACCCACAGCAGAGGAGACAACAAAGTCTGCACTCTCAAAATAGTCTTCATGTTTTGTAAACCCACCCAAGGCTTTGGCAATGTCATTAGCTACCGAAGGCTTTTCGGCAATGATCAGCGCTTTTGGGTGATCGGCCCCAGAAGACTTTGAGCTAGTTTTGGTAGGTGCTTTAGCCACGCGTTTGCCTAAATTTGAGCTTAAAAAGATGGATGGAATGGGGAAAAAAGACGATCAATTTAAACCAAAATAACTACTGACCAA
>TBL_comb48_EPIDRAFT_1001796_pt1 | contig 15401 bp, 19 predicted proteins | sample TroBogEpilimnion_37_FD_10681 | JGI IMG/M metagenome (IMG submission 10681)
GTTTCTGGTAATTTGACTTACCATTTTCTCCATTTGAGTATCTTTCAAGCGAATATTGCCTGTGTAGATCTTCATCTACATGCTTTAAGAATTTGGAAAATGTCGTGCTGGCATTACAGTTGTGGCAAGTGTAAAAGTAGTCGTTATTCTTACGAAAAACATAACCTCTTGCTTTTAACTTGTTCTTCTTAGAGTCTCCGCAAAAAGGACATCTAAAATTAAAGAGATCTTCTTTTTTCTGGGCAAAACGATCCAGCCTTGAGGAAATCATTAAAAGATACTTTCGATCAATAAAAACTGCCATAATATAACCAAATATCAAAGTGAGACATACTTAATAGTATATCTCACTTCGTTTTTAATATCAAGTTATTTGTATACGTTTGCGATAAAGTATGAGATCTTTGAAAGAATCCAACCAACAACGGCTGCGCCGCCAAACATAATCCAGCGCCACTTGTCTAGATCGGCAATTTTTCTGCTTTCAGTTTGATGATGTTCTTTTACATCATCGCGTAGTTTAGATATTTCAGCCATGATCTTATTCTCGACGTTTTCGATTTTATCGTAAACATCCTTAAGATCTTTGTTGGTGTCTGATCTGCGTTCTTCCATTAATTCGTGTAACCTGTCTAGTGTATTATCGAATTTTTCATTGACAAGACTAACGAAGTTCAATTTTTCCTTCATAGCAGATACCTCGACCTCTATTTTAGAGTGTCGATTATATATTTCGTTTTCGTTTTCGACCATTTGGCTGTCGCTCCGTTTTATTATCATCTTTTACAGGGACAACAGTTAATGTATTTTTCACCCTATTTGATATTTATTAAAACAGGGGTGTCGGCGGCTGGTTTTTGTCGTATTTTAGGTACAATTACTTTTAATGGAGGGCTGTCTTGTATCAAAACTTCAGGGGTTTTCGGCATTTCTATCTGAGGAATTAGCTGAATTTTTGTACATGTACAACTAGTTAAAAAAATTGCTGCTATAATAATGAGTGTTTTCATTTTTGCTCACTTAAATAATGGCTTGTATGGTGACTTGTTTGCCTTGTCAACAGCGTCTTTCACTTTGTCTACGTAGTCCTGCATTTTGTGAAGATAGTCACGAAGAGAAGCAATTTGTGTGTCTTTTTCATGGCAACTTGTGTAGTTTTCTACCACTGTGGATAGAGCTTCATTATCCATAACTCCAGAGGAACTTGGATCTTTTACTTTGTTGTCATCAGCATCAAGACCAAGTGCTGCCTGATTGTGTAGATATACCCAACCATTTGATAGAGTATGCTGTGCTGGAACCTCTCCAGCCTGATTAACATAAACCATCTTTCTCTTTTCCATAGTCTGTATTTCATACATGTATAGAACCACGACTTGTTGTTCTACAAGACTATGTTCTTGTTCTAGTTTAAGAGCCAGATCTTTCTTGTCGTTTTCGTATTGTGATATCTTGAGTTGATACTGATCTGTTATGATAGTGTCTGCTCTATGATATCCGTAGAAATAAGCACCGACTAGTAGTGCTAAGGATATTAAAATCTTAGCTATTATTAAGTATGGTGTTGGAATCGGAATACTGATTAAATTATTTAGAAGTCCCATTTGTTGTGTCCTTTGGGGGCGGTTCAGTGGTTTCTTTAACCTTTAACGCGACACCGCCACCAGCTAGGACTGCTCCAAAACCAGTTCCCCATGCTATCGCATCAAATACTTGCCCTCTCCACACAGCGTGAATCGAAAGAGCAAAAAATACAAATACACCCAATGCCCATAATATACGTCCAATATCTAGAGTATTATTATCCTTTCCAGTGAACGTCTGTATTAAGAGGTTTTTTATCTTCTCCATCTTATCTATATATCCTAATCTTCGTTCTCAAATCCATGAGTTTTTAATGTTCTGAAGCGGTTTGAATCTTCCTTGTCTGCTATCATGTGGTGATACGCAGAAACTTTCGCAGGACCACGATGAGGCTTCCACATGTGGAATGTGGTTAGATATGGATGTGTATGAACATCAATCTGGTGTGAACCTTCGCTGTGCTTAATGTAACTGTATGTTGTCTTGTTTCCGCCATATTCATTCTGTATGTGCTTTCTGAATACTGGATGACGAATCAGCTTATTGAAGACTGACTTTGGAACAGCATCATGAAGTTCCTTACCGCTATGAAGTTCTACTGAAACTGGACGATCTTCGTTGATGGCTTCCTTATTCTCATGATCATAGGCACCCACATGAACATGCTTTCCATCGACAAGTTTTAGAGCACGTGTCATCTTTGGAGACTCTGGGTCATCGCTCTTGAATATTTTAGCGCCCCTCTTTTCCATTTCCTTGCGCCATTCTTCATGATCTTCGTTCACCTTGATCTTCTTTGCGAGTTTCTTGTTGGCTCTCCAAAGACCGATGATTCTGTTGCCGATCTTGGAAGTTGGTGTCTTCTCTGCGACTCCCTTGGCGACATAGGACTTTAGAGTGCCTTTGGAAAGTTCATTTACTGTTTCTTCCGAATGTATTGATATGAACCCACCACGAACTTTATGTCCTGCTGGATATTTGCTACGAATATATTTTTCAGCCGACAGAATGTTCTTAGCCTTATTCATGTCTGGTTCTGGAGCAGACCATTTCTTTCCGCTCTGTGTGACTCCACGATATCTGCTGTTATAGTATGCTACATGTGCTTCATCTAAATTGACTTCTTCGCCTTCATAGATGGCGTCCAATATTTCGTCGTTCATTTCTGTTTCTTCTTTTACTGATTTCTTTAGAGTTCTGATCGTATGATCGTCTGAATTAATCTTCTTTAGTTTATTACCAATCTTTACAGTATATTTGTGATAGTTTCCCATAGAACCTTTTCTTTCAGGGAATCCGTCATAAGAATGAACTGTAGCTGGCTGAATATGCATATCATGAACATACATGCCATTCTTATCAAATTTTCCTCTTCCCTTATAAACATGTATACCTATTGTTTGTCCATCCTTCAATGGTCTATTATATCCAGTGTGGCAATGTGGCGAATATAGATTTTCTTTGTCTTCATTCATTTTCTTGCCGTCCATCCATGCCTTTTTGACAGCAGCCTTTCTTGAACGAATTCCATAGTTTACATATTTTCCTTTCATGTAATCCTTTAGAGTCTTTTTCTTTTCTTCTTCGTTCATTGCTGTTTCCTCGGCATAATACTTTCCATCAACTTTTACAATATGTTCACCTAGTTTCTTCTTCTGTGCCATCTTGATTCTATGCTTACGAATAGCAATAGAGATTATATCTTTAAGAGGAAGTCTTGGTTCTTTTTTCTTTTTTTCTGAAGGAAGACCATCATATGAGACATGAGTGCCAAACATAGAGTTCAATGCGGCTGATGCTTCTTTAACTGTTGTTTTTAGTTTTCTTTCTAGTATTTCTTTTAATGTTTTCATTTTATCTATTTACCCAATTTCTTCATGGACTTAATACTTGTAATGCTTTTATGAAGAATGCTTTGCGATCATCTGCTCCAAGCATTCTGTAGTTTATAATTTTTGTGATAGCATCTATCTGATTACGATCAGCCAACTCAAACAATCCATTAGAATGAAAAAACCAAATTGCGCTCTTGACTGCCCCTGTAATTGTTTCAAGAATTTCTGGATGATTGATCAAATCCAATCCAGTATTTTTTGAGCAATTCAAATAGTTGTCACGAAATGTTAGCTGAATGAATCCTCTTCCTCTAAACTTCCATCCGTCTCCAGAAGCTTCATCACCATTACCAACCTTATTGGCATAGACTTTGTTAGCAATTTTTTCTGGCTGACCAGCGTATGCTTGTGTCGAAGCAATATCAGGAAAAAGAAAAGGCCAAGTTTTCATAAGTCCTTCAGCAGAATATCTTAGATTTTCTGAAATAAGAACAAACGACCCAGATTCCTGAGCACACTGAGCTATGAACGCAGACAAACGGCTGACGTTAGATAGTTCTGCGGCATTACTAAGCTCAGTACAAACTTCATCTAAATCTAGTTTGCTGTACTTTGCGTATGGTACGATCTGTAGTAATTGGTCTTTTGTAATTGTCATGTCAGTGTTGTCTTTATAGGTGGTACTCTTCTTGATAAGGCAGCATTCATTTTCTGTCTTAGACGTTTGAATGCGTATCCAACGTTTGGATCTTTTACTGTTGGCACAGTGGAAGTGCTGTTGGCTGGTGTTCCTCCAACTGCTCCCGCTCCCATGCCGTCTTCTTTTATAGAATCATATCTTCCAGATGGACCAGTATGAGAAGGAATTGGGGCTCTTGATGCGATTTCTCTTCCAGGAACCTTTCTTGGTTGATTCTTGCTGGCTGCTTGTCTTTTTAATGTTCCTGGATTCATCATTTTTGGTCTATCCCTTTATTTCTCTTAGCAAGTCTATCGCAGTCTGATCTAGTGGTATATCATCTGTATGAATGTCCTTTCCACGAATTCCACGAACTGTCTTTGGCAGGAAATTCAACAATATTAAAAACGGCTTTATGACCTCGTAATCCTTTTCATCTAACTTGAAGAAAAGAATTCTGGTCGCCGCCTCAACACCAAAAACATTGTATAGAACAATAATGTGATTTAGAATTAATCTTTCTTTCAGTATTCCAGTGGTATAGTATTTAGTTATTAATCTCTTAATATACAAAATACGGCTCATGTCATCCTCAAATTCACTCATAACAGCATTAGGCTTTTCGTAAGCCTTCATAACAAAAATCAAAAAGTTATCATCATTTAAATCTTTGAACATAATTAATTGTCTGAAGTTCTTCTCGTCTGTCTTAAGTAATTAGAAGTGTATGGAAGAATCTGCCCAGGTGGTATTACATCTGGAGTTCTGATGTTCATGTGTTTTAGAGCATCCAACTCGTCACCATCTACCACCTGTGCGAATATATCCACATGCCCGCGAATATCCTTCTCAAGTACAATATAGAGATAGCATTCACTATTAGTCTCGTTTTGAATATGAAATGTGTATTCCATATTGATAGGAGAAGGATGTAACATAGGAAGATTGATACTAAAACGTTCAAGAATCGCTCTTACTGCTGTCATAGCCACGTATTCTGTGGAGAACTTATGACTTAGAATATCATCGAACTGCTTGTTTAGCAGTTCGATGTCAGTTTTCTTGAATATTCTGTGTTGCTGTAGCATTTTATTTTCCTGACATACCTGGCATTTTCACTTCAATGGAAGGCTCGGTTTCTATTTCATGAATCTTGCTATCTTTGTGTTCTGGATTTCCAGGATTTGCTTTAGCAGTTTCAGTCTTTTTACCATGCTTCTTTCTTCCATCAGCATACTTTTTTGCCTCAAGAATTCTCTTTAATAGATTCTCATTTAGCTTCTTTCCGTCACTATGAGAAGTCTGATTATGAAGTTCATGGTGGGTATCTACTGCCTTTGAGATGATATTCTTTCTATCATCGAACTCAGCTTGATTACCTGAGACATAGTTTGAGGGCACCCCATCTGGGTGCCCAGAAACCCATCCCGCCCCGCGAATAGCTCCATCACCAGAAGACATGACTGCTTCTGATTCTCCCAATCTATAACCCTTAATAGTTCCGCCACTTCTAATAACAGATTTCATAGCCCCCGCTGTGCTAAGATCTCCCTGACGATATCCGCCAGCGGTGTGACGGCTGGCTGCTGATGCTTTTTCAAAATCAGTTTTGGACATTCCAGCACCAGCACCATGATGACCAACACCACCACCAGCTAGTCCTTTTTCAGACTGTGAGGCTTTTGCGGCATGATGAGCAGCATGAGCTTGTGCTCTTGCTATGTTCTGTGCTCTGATTGAAGACAGAGATGCTGCTGGCTTTTTAGCAGAAGTAGGTGTAGTTGTCTTTACTGGCTTTGCTGCCTTTGTTGCTTGCTTGACACTCATGTCACTTTCGGCACCAATTGACTTCTTGAACTCCTGATATTCTGGATTCTTGGCGTGACGAACATCTAGCTTTTCTCTAGCAGCCTTTGAACCCTTAGTGTGAATCTGAAGCCACGCTCTTCTTACACCTTCTTTGGATTCATCAAGAAGACCATGAATACTCTTAAATTCTTCTTCTACCTTTTCTTTCTTGTCTTCTTTCTTTTCAAACTTATGTTCTTTCTTGTCTTCTTTCTTGTCTTCTTTCTTTTCAAACTTATGTTCTTTCTTGTCTTCTTTCTTGTCGTCTTTGTCTTTCTTTGACTCAAACTTCTCATCCTTCTTGTCAGACTTCTTCTTTAGCTTGAATTTCTTTTTCTTCTTCTTTGAATCATCCTTGTCATCGTCATCACATGTACAATCACTGACAATATGGTGATCTGGCTTTTCTTCCTTTAGATTGTCTGGAAAAATAGCACCTGGATTTAGATTTCTCTTTGTGTGTTCATTTTCTGACTGAGGAAAGTAAACGCTCTTCCAAGATTTTCTCTCAAGATCCTTGAGTCTTTTCTTTTCGGCATTTACAATATTAACGGCTTCATTGGCCTTCTTTAAGTGCCACTGAGCTTCTGGATTTGTGCTGCCAGTACGCTTTGTAGCAGTATGAGCAGCAATGGTGTGTTTATTATAGTCAGCGATATTTTTCTTGATTATGTCTTTACATTCACTGATTAGTTTTGATAAATCTTCCATTTTACTTTCCCTTATTCTTCAATATATTTTGTAGACCACGGCGAGCTAGGTGTCCAGCCATATTTCTCTTCTTGATGACATTATCGTATCTATCTTTGTGAGTTTTAGGAGTCTTACTATATGGACCCTCAAAAGGTGGATCTTTTTCTTCCTTATACACTACAGAGTCTTCTTCATCAACTTGTTTCATCTTCTTGACAGCTTCAGTAACGTGATGCTGAATAGCAAAGTTATTCATGAACTTATGAGCAACTGGTGCTCCAAGCTTCTTTGTATTTACATACCATGCGTTATCGCCAGTTGTTTCCTTAAGATACTGAACGATTTCAAAAGAAGTAAATTGTTCTTTCATTGGTCTTGATCCCTTAGAAGATAAAGTTTGTGCGTAATTTCCTTTTGGATTTGATGCGTTACCACCACCATAAGCAACATTCGAAGCAAAGTCAGGCTTTTCTGGCTTTGGATCACTTGGAGCAGCAGGACCTGGTTTCTTTGGAGACTTTAGAGTCTTAGCAACAAGTGGTGCTGGTTTAGGCCATGCGGCACTTGGCACGCTGTTAGGAAGAACATCGTCTACTGATTTTTCAGCTTCGATATCTTCTCTAAGTGGGCGAAACTTGCTGTTCATGTTTGTCGCCATCACACGATCAACCATATCGCTAGAAATAGGCTCTGGAGCCTTATGATCGTCAACCTTGGCTGGCTGTGCTGCCATAACCTTAGATGCTGCGTCTGCGATAGACTTATTTAGTTTGTCATTTAAATTAAACATTTTATGCGCCTTTTGATGTGGATGCGATCATCCAACTTAATTTTGTGTGCTTGTCTACCAAATCCTGTAGAAAGTTTGACAAGCCAATGTGTTGTGCCGCCTCGGCTAATTTATAGCCAGTTGTTAAACATCCAATGAAGTATTCGTTGTCAGCATGAAGCTGCTTGAACATTTCATTTGGTGATGGAATTGATGATGCTTCCTTAATAGATGACAACGCTAGAAGATCTTTTAGTGAAATAGGAGCATATGCTCCCAATGATCTCATTTGTTCTGCGATAGGATCTAGACGGTCATAAACATCTTCATAAACTTTATTAAAAAATTCATGATATTGTGGAAAGTTGGAACCTTCAACGTTCCAATGAAATGTGTGTGCCTTAAAATACAAAGTATATCCGTCAGCAAGAATCTTCTTCATCTGATGAAGAAGTGCGTTGTGGGCGTTAGTTTTTGCGGAAGCTGCGTCAGCAGTGTCCATCATTTCCTTGATGGTTCTTGCTACGCTTTTAACACTACCCGAATTCATTGATGACATGTACATTGTATTATCCTGTTTGACCGAATGGTGATACTAATGATAGTCCACCTAAATTAGAAACGCTTGCCTGACCAGAACTTAGAGGAGCTTCTGGATACTGCTCGCGCTCTTTTTTCTTTTTCTTTAGTTTCTTTTCTTCCGAAACTCCAGCGGTCACACTTGCTACACCCGTGCTATCACCTGGAGTTCCAGTTGTGTTTGTTCTGTTGTAATCATATCCTTTTACTTGAGGCAAAAGAGATTTCTTAGTTGATTTCTTGGCCTCATCGACACATGGGCGATTTGTCATGTTTACATCAGAACGTGCTGTGCCACTTCTTCCAATATCAGAAGTCATCTTATCTGCTTGCTTGTATGTTCTGACTCTATTGCTTCCTTGTCCTGGTGTTAGATTCTTGGCAAATCTTGCTGTGCTTTTTGTTCCAACTTCCAGAACTCGTTCAGACAACCACTTCAATGAAGATTCATTCTTAGGAAAAGCCTTTAAGAATCCAGAAACAGTTTCGGATAATTCCATAATCCAACCAGTGATTTCTTGTTTCTTTTCTTCACTAACAGTCAAGAAATTGTTTGAGTTATCATATAAAGCAAATGCTTCAAACATCTCTGAGAAGTCGTGCATGTTCTGAATTGAATGATTGTACTTCAAAGAACGAACACTCTCGCTAACAGTTTTAGCACCTTTGGAGATTCTTAGATCGTTTCTTACCTTAGATGCTTCATCTGATGTGTATACGAAAACCATAGAAGTATCATATCCCATCTGCTCAAGAACTGCCTTTGTGACTATAATCTTATCCTTATTATCGGCATTTCCATTAACAATGACTGAGCGAAAATTGTGAAGTTCTTCAATATTCTTTTGATCAACAATAGCTTTAAAAGTTCTCTCAAGAGAAAGTTCTGTTAGTCTATGTTCATTGAAGACGGAATGAAGCAGAAAATCTTTTCCGCTTCCTGGACCGCCTACTAAAAATATTGCTTTAAAATGGTTCATTTTCTTTTTACTGCCAGTTTATTTGAACTAAGTGCTTTTTTTATTCTCGCCATATGCTTTTGGGCTTCTGCTCTAGTAAACATAGGACCAAGATGCTTATGAAAAGTATTTAGGTTTCCTGATGCTGCCGCAGTACGCATAGCAGTACCAGACATACCATGACTTCTGTTAACATCATCTGGATGATGAATGTGAATTTCATCAAACTTATGACCTTTCATTTCTTTTAGTTTGTTATGTTCAAGAGCACTCTTTAAGTCTTCTGCCATCTTTCTTCTGTCATGACCAACAACTAGATGAAGAATTTTCTTTCCCTTTGCTGGTAAAGAATCGTGTGCCTTTTTGATTGTTTCTCCAGCAAACTTCACAACATGAGCGTGTACATTCTTGTCTCCACCCCATTGTCTATGAAGAATGTTCGCTCTTTCTTCGCCTGAATACAAATCAGATTTTCCTGAAATTCCAACATGTTTTGTGCCTGGAAGACTCATGACTTTTCTACCCAAGTCATGAGCATGTCCCATGTGAGAAAATGGTGAAAAGCCAGTCATAGGAACAACTGTTGTATGATGTTCTTCTTCTGATTCATTGATACTATCTTTGACTTTCAAATTGTTCTTTAGATGGTTTATGGCTGGTTCATGATCAATACCTTTATGTTTCTTCAAGCTATCTTTAAACTTATCATAGATTTCCTGATGATGTGAAGGATGATAGTGTTTCTTGATCAGATCAGTAACACCAGTAAATGAATGAATTTTTGAACTATCGGCATCATGACCAAATAATTTCTTCGTTACTTCTTGTGGATGCTTGGTTCCAGCATCAGTCTCATCTGTTCTTGATTTCAAACCGTTGGTATTGGAGAACTTATATTTTGATCCTCCAGCAGCATTGAGTAGAAGTTTGTGATGAACACCTTTGATTCCTTTCTTGGTATCTTCCCAATTAGAACTATGAAGGAATTGTTCTCCAACATGAGGTTCATCTTTGTGATAGTGAGTTGCCTCAAAATCAATCTGATGATGTTGACCATTCTCATGTTTTAAAATAGCAGAAACTTCATGCCCGTGTCCTTTGGTTCCGACAACTGTATATTTGCCAAACTTCTTTCCAGGAGTCAAATGCTTTGTTAAAGCCTCTTTGTGTTCATGAGGAATCTGAACATCTATATCACTAGTGGTTGGTTTGTGTTTTGCGTATTCCTTGTCTGAAATTTTCTTGTCCATCAAATGCTTCGTAGAACCAGCAAAAGCAGATCCATTTTCCAAAGCCTTTTTGTTTTTACCAAAAAGATGCCCACCATGTTCATTATGAAATGAATCATGTAGTGAACTTAGTGCGTGATGAATATCAGAAGCGATATGCCCGCGATTTTTATCAGTGACGTTAATTGGATTGGCTCCAACTCCACCGACCTTTATGTTACCACCTTCTTTTAAAAACTGTTTAAATTTAAGCATTCGTATCTCTTGTGAATGATAACTGCTTGCCTTTCTGAGCTTCTCTGTTCTTTCTAAATTCTTGTGATGTAACTTTGAAACGAGGTGCGGCTGGATGTACATGGCTTGGATGAACAATGTGACCTTCACTTTCAGATCCCCACTTATTCTTCAATTTCTTAGCAGCCATATGATTATCGACTTTATCAGAAACTCTCTTCTTGATAGCATCAAACTCGGCAACCTCTGCCATCTTATGTTCTTTGTTCTTAGGAGAAGTTCTTGAATTGATCAATTCATGATTGAGATGACTGAAATCATGATGCTCTTTTGAAACATCTACATGAGATGGTGTGTGATGAACCTTGTCATCATCGAAGTTGATTTCTTTGTTGGAAAGATGCTTTTTGAAATGCTCAATATCATGATGCTGGTTTTCTGGAAGCTTTGAGTGAATTACATATTTACCAACGGAACCCATATGATGTGTTCCATATGAAGTAAGAATAAAACGACGTTCACCTTTATGCTCAGAAGGCTTTGAGATTGGCTTGTAGAAAATCTCGCCCTTGACTCTTACATCTTTGCCAGTCTTTTTGTGTTCGTTGGCTAGATGATTCGTTAGAGCCTTATTATTTTGAAGAGATCTGTGAATGTGAGCAAATGAATCAGCCTTATCCTTGTTGTAAGGATTGCCAGTCTTTTTGGCTTTTTCTTTTGCTATATGGTGATATTCTTCTGGAGTTCTTACTTTAGCTTCTCCACTAGCCTTGCTGCGAGTATAGAAACCATGTTCATCATGACCAAACTCATGAGGCATACCATCGCTTTTTTCTGTCACATCATGAATATGGATCTTACCTGTACGAGACAGGTGATGGAATTGATCAGTATCCATTGTAGTGATGTGAGGAAGTCCAGTGCGAACACCCTCATTTAATGAGGTCAGAAAAGCCTTAAATTTTATCATAATCCACCCTTTGGGATTAGGTTAGTAATATACTATTTATTATTTCTCGCCATCGTATTTGTTGATAGACCCATCATGTCCGACATGCCAAGCGTGAAATTTGACTCCATGATGTGTCTTTTTTAAATTCAAAAAAGCATTCAAGTTGTTCTTGTCATCATCATAAAAGTGGACTGCCTTCATCTTGTTCTGGCGAATTCTCTTGCTGATGATCTTTGCTTTCTTTTGTGCGACAGAAATAGGAGACAAATCATTACCCGCTCTATCAACGTGTACTTTGTTTGTATCAATACCGTCACGACGAAGCTTTCTCAAAAACATGTGCTTATTGTCGAAATTTGGTCTGGCGGTATTGATATAGACCTTGGAATCTTTCTTGTGCTGATCGTTCTTTAGTTTTCTCAATGTATTCTGAATAGGCTTTTCTTTATTGAATCTTCTTGAGGATCTAAATTCGTCAAAATCGTAGTGCTGATGAGGCTGTAATTCTTTATTGTGAACATGTTTGTTGTATTCATCATGAGACAAATGGTGTACAACCTCACCCGTGTGTTTATCTCTAACTCTTACTTTAGCAGTTGTTTTGTATATGGTTCCATCCATATCAAAGATGTGACCGACCTTTTTGCTTTCAAAAATAGCGGGATTGGCTTTACCGTAGTTACGCATAATGACTCCTGCCATGCTGTTGGCTTCATTTTCATGATCACTGCCCGTTTCACCAGACTCAGGATGTAGCTCTCCCAACACATTTTGCTTGTGGTGAACCAATTCATGTGCGAGAGTTCTCAGAACGTCAGCGGTATGACGCCCAGCAATGTTTAGATTTATGTGTTTTTCGGAAGGATTATAGTTTCCAAAGCTCTTGTTTTTGGCGGATTCGGCTTTGTCGTCCACTATATTGATATGGGGTGGATGCTCAATATCGAGGTGTGAGCAAGCATAATCAACGAAATGATTTAGGTGTTTTTGGACATTTTCTGAGATATATGCTCTAAATTTCTTCATTTTACCGTAATATGGGTGTTCCGAACCTCTTTTATTTATGATAAATTCAAATTCTCTTTATGGTTGGAACCCCAGTTTGTCTAGTCTTAGAGCACCTTTACTGCTTCTTCTTTCGACACCCTGCTTCGATCTTAATATAGCTTTTTTTGTTGTTTTCTTGGGGTTAACCAATTCGTAAGTGACAGTACCGTTATTTTTTAAATCGAATTTGAAAAATAAAACATTACCTGATGTTGCGTCAATAAACAACTCGTTGTACTTATCATCATTTTTTGATTCAGCAATTAGAATTTTTTCGAACAAGAAATTAATAGCTGTTCCTGTTATCCCACCACGATCTTTGTAATTTTGAAAAGTTGATGGGTCTGAATTTATCATATCAACAAGAGTTTGTGGGGGTTTGTCTTCTGGCTTAATGATTATATCATTTTTTACCAACTTATTAAGTATCCATATATATTCTGAGTTTTTTAATTTTGTTTTTCTTGGATATAATTCAGATACAGCTTTTAATGGTCCAGAAACAACCAAATTTTCATCTAAAATCTTGAACATCTTATAGTATATTGTATCTTTCCATTTCTTTTTTAAGAAATCGTCTTTATCAATAAGACGTATGACATCACCAGGCTTTAAAGTGTTTGTTCCACCTTTCAATTGCTTATTTGAAATCAAAATTTCTTTACCATTGATAAAAAGTTTAAAATCAAATAATCTTTCTATATCTGATGTTGAATAAAAAACTTTGCTCATAGGAGCAATTCCAGGTATAGATCTTTCATTTAAAATTAATATTGGAGCCGCTACTTCAGCAAAATAATTTTTAATTTCATTTATATCTTGAGGGGTCAATCCATCTATAGGTACTTTACCACCAGACTGGGTTGACATAATAGCTTTACATATGGAACCAGCAATCTTATTTTTCAGAGAAAGAAGTTTTTTTTCAACAAGAGTCTGATGGTCTTTAATTGTTCTTTCTTTTCCTGTCACACCTAAGTCTGATGGTTTTAGCTTAATCATCCTACACCTTTAATTTACTGAACTTTGACTTACTTCCGCCTCCATTTCTTGGTGGTGGATTATCGTCTCTTTGTCCTGAATCGGCTATGCCTTTCTGAGCACTTTCCTCGATATCATACAGTTTCATTTTGGATCTGTCAATACCTAGAGCGAATCTCTTATTTAGTGTAGGATCATTGTAACGATTTTTCAACTGCTTTACCATAATCTGATCAAGAGCATCCAATTGCTCAGAGGCAATCAGAGCAAACATCATATCCGCAGTTGCTGGCAGACCAAAGGATTCTGAAGTATCTTCAAGACCTGGATCTGTGTTTGTGAACCCAGAACGAGTTGTCTGAGTAGCAGAAACAACAGGAAGCTTGAATTCAACCGCAAGTCCACGAAGCTCTTCTGCGATAGCCTTGATGTATGAATACGAATTCACATTTGCGCCATGCTTGAGACGAGCGGAAGAACAGATGTTTAGATAGTCAATGAACAGAATATCTGGCTTAAAGTTCTTCTTCAAAGCCAGTTCATTCAGCAATGCTCTAAAGTGAATTGAAGATGCTGACGCAGTTGGATATTCCTTGATAATAAGCTTGCCTTTGATATTTTCCTTAAGGCGAGCAATCTTGCGATCATAGGAGTCTTTAGGAAGAAGAGCAAGATCATCAAGTTTAATATTTAGAAGATTGGCGTCAATGCGTTCTGCGATCTTTTCTTCAGACATTTCCAAAGTGATATAAAGAACATTGTAATTCTGAACCAAGCTTGCCGCAGCAACATGACACATGAACAAAGATTTGCCAACACCTGTATTGTGTGAAGAAACACCATTAGTGTAATATCTATGATTCTCGTGGTTCACATTAATATCAACAATCGGGATTTTTAAACCAGTCTTAGAAACTCTACCAATAGAGAATCCAGAAACTGTATTGAATTCTTCTACACCAATCTCACAAAGATCTTTTGCATATTTCCAACCAGATGCGGTCTCAAATAGATGATTTTCGTTAACGCGAACTTCAGTTCCATCATCCATCGTCAACTTGTATTCTTCCCATTCACCTTTATCGATAAAGAAATTCACACCAACCCATCCATCAGGCGAATCAACTTCGACTTCATATCCTTGATTCAGAAGAGTTTGAATTTCAGAAATTGAAGTTTCTTTAGTTTCCCACATAAAATTCCTCACAAATCATATAAATAAAAAGGATTTACTGTTTCTTCCTGAATCTGATTCTAACTCTCGTTTCTGGATGGACGCATCCAGCCAGTGCGATGTTCAATGTTTTAATCGGCAAACCACCTTTGGTGATTCGATTAAAATAATCTAGATCAAAAGGAATACGTTTTTCAGTCTTATGATAAAACTCATAACGAGAATCTGAATCTTCCAAGTAATCGTGACCGATGTTTGGATCAAATGAAACTGATAAGGCATCGGATAGGATTTTAGGAATCGCACCCTTAGTCTTATCAGTTTTAGTTTTGCCATCTAGAATCTGAATCGATTCTAGAATGGCATTATGGATTGCTTTCTCTTGACAGAACTTCTCAGTTTCAACCATCAACCAGTCATTTGGAGTAGATTCTAAATCTTTCTGAACCTCATCGATCAGTTCAGAACATTTCTTAAAATCTTCTTCATATAGATTTTCTCTATTGTTTAGAGAAATCTGGATTGCTTCATGAGTGGGAATCTGGTTGTACTGGAGGACGTACTTTTGTACCTCTTCGAACAGGACTCTTTCGCTTCTTTCCTGAAGATACTCGCTTTTTAGATACGGAAGAATTTTTCTTACGAACGGTTCGTTGAGGAACAGGTTCTTCAATATAATCTTCTCTAATTTCTTCATTCAAATTCTCCAGAGCAAACTTTTCAGCTTGAGCTTTTACAGCTTCATCAATTATCAATAACAAAATGTCACTTACTATTTTAGTAAACTTTTTATCATTTAGCAAATTATTTTCACCAACATTTATAAAAAGTTCATATG
>TBL_comb48_EPIDRAFT_1001797_pt1 | contig 15401 bp, 18 predicted proteins | sample TroBogEpilimnion_37_FD_10681 | JGI IMG/M metagenome (IMG submission 10681)
AACCCGAATACGATATTATTATTCACCACATTATTACATCGCCCAAGCTAGTTTACCATTTCATTAAGCGTTCTATAGTATTTTGCATAAGGCAATCTTACACCTTTCAAATTGGAGATGGCAATACCCCCTTATTAACAGATGAATATATTTACTTTGTAATGGAGCATTATATGCCGCAACATTTTAAGGACTACAACAATTCCAGACAAAGCCTTAATCTGCTGGAACAAGATATAATTAAAGCCAATGGTGTATTTAAGTATGTGATTATAATTTCCTGTATAGCATTACCTATACTGCTTATTGCCAACCGTAAGAAATTTAAAAAATCCTTTTATTTTTTCCTTTGGGCGTGTATAGCGCTTTGCATGCTAAACATTATTGATTGTGCAGTGTTTGCGCAAGTAAATGGTCGTTATGGCTGTCGTGTTATATGGCTTATACCCATGCTTAGCATTTTAGCATTTTTGCAAATGTTATTTTCAGCAAAGCAAGTAACAAACCCTGGAGTAAATGAATAAACCTATTCTGCCATGTGAACTACTTTGGTAGGCTCTAAATTAGCATTGCGTATGGCTATATTTTGGGCTACCCTTCTTGCCAAGGTCAAAAATGCTTCACGCGAAATAGGCTCATCACTTAACACTGCAGGGACACCGGTATCGCCGCCCTCTCTTATGCTTTGTACGATGGGAATCTCGCCTAAAAATGGCAATTCAAATTGGTCGGCCATTTGTTTGGCACCACCTTTGCCAAAAATATAGTACTTGTTATCAGGCAACTCAGCAGGTGTAAAGTAGGCCATATTTTCTACTACCCCTATAATAGGCACATTTATTTGGGCTTGTTTCAGCATCATAATTGCCTTACGAGCATCTGCAGAAGCCACAGCTTGAGGAGTGCTGACAATTACAGCTCCTGTAACAGGCACTGTTTGCACTATAGTTAAATGCACATCGCCGGTACCCGGTGGCATATCTATTACTAAATAATCTAAATCTTGCCAATAGACATCGGTAATGAACTGCTTTAATGCGGAGCTTGCCATGGGGCCTCTCCATATTACAGCTTGTTTTTCATCAATCAGCATACCTATGGACATTGCTTTTATGCCATAGCGCTCCAAGGGTACAATCATACCCTTACCATCTATATCTATCATTTTAGGGCGTTCATCCCTTAAGCCCATCATAATAGGGACAGAAGGCCCGTATATATCTGCATCTAACAAGCCCACCTTAGCACCTTCCTGTGCCAAACCTAAGGCCAAGTTAGTGGCTACCGTAGATTTACCTACACCACCCTTACCCGAAGCAACTAAAATTATATTTTTTACGTTAGGCAATACCGCCTTATTGTCATTACGCTTACTATTTACATTGGCTCGCATATTTACTTTAACAATAGCTTCCTTATCTACTAAAAGGTGTATGGCATTGATGCAAGCTCTTTCAATCATCTCCTTAAGCGGGCAAGCAGGAGTGGTAAGTATTACCCCAAATGAAATGTGCTTACCGTCGATAGCTATATCCTCAATCATATTCAGTGTTACCAGATCTTTGCCCAAGTCGGGTTCTTGTACATTAGATAATGCTTCTAATACTGCTTCTTTCGTAATCATATAAACCTTTGTTAAAATGTTTTGCAGGATACAAATGTAAGCTAAAGAGCTATTTCTTTGTACAACTAAATAGGATGATAGATTTAAACTATACTAACTCTTATCTGTCTTTTAAATATTAGTTCTTGAAGCCCTTAAAGCTTGTAAATTTGCATTATGAAGCATGGCATTTTAAATTTATGTCTTTTATTCCTGTGCTGCAGCCTTTGCTTCAATAAAGCATGGTCTCAACGGTCTTTTGATAACATTATTCAGATAAACGGCGTTACCATGACGGCCGATAGTTTGCGCGCAGTACCCAATGTTACGGTACTAGTACGCAACCAAAATCGCGGAGTAGAATCCGGTGCGCTTGGTGTTTTTTCGTTGGTATGTTATAAGGGCGATACATTGGAGTTTTCTTGTATTGGCTTTCGCTCCAAAAGTTTTGTTATACCTACTACTATTAAAGGGCAGTATTTTTCTTTGATACAACTTATGGTACAGGATACCTTTTACTTACCTGAAACTATTATTAAACCCTTACCTCAGAAAGGCCAGTTTGATTATGCCTTTACGCATTGGCGCATACCTGATGACAAATACGAAATAGCACGCAAAAATACCGATGCCTTGATGCTAAGAGCATTGGCCGTTACAGTGCCCCGGGATGGTCGTGAATCGCAAGCGCTGTACCAAAGCCAACAATGGCATGAAGCTGTTTACTATGGGCAAATGAAACCCATGAACATATTGAATCCATTGGCTTGGGCCGAATTTTACGAGGCTTGGAAACGTGGCGATTATCGTAAACAAAATTTACCTATTAGTAATGGCAACTACTAATTTGGCATTACCATTTTCATGAAGCATAATAGTAAAGACACCGAAGGACTTAGCCTAAATAAATACATCAGTGCCTCCGGCTTTTGCTCGCGGCGTGAAGCTGATAAACTTATTGAGCAGGCCCGTATTACTATTAATAATGAACTAGCCCAACTGACCGATAAAGTATATACCGGCGATGTGGTGGCGATAGATGGTGAACCTATAAAAAAGAAAGCTAAGCCTATTTATATAGCACTTAACAAGCCTGCAGGCATTACCTCTACAACCGACCTGAAAGATAAAACCAATATCATTAGTTTTGTTAATCACCCCAAACGATTGTTTCCTATTGGCAGGTTGGATAAAGATTCTACCGGGCTTATTTTCCTGACCAATGATGGGGACATAGTTAATAAAATTTTACGCGCCGGCAACCGCCATGAAAAGGAATATTTGGTGCGCGTTAATAAAGCCATTACACCCGATTTTATTAGGCAGATGGCCGGCGGCGTGCCTGTTCTTGGCACCAAAACACAAGCCTGTTTTGTTCGTCAGGAAGGCAATAAAAAATTCCGCATTATACTTACACAAGGCCTTAACCGGCAGATACGAAGAATGTGCGAATACTTAGGTTATGAGGTAGATGAACTTACGCGCATCCGCATAATGAATATAAGTTTGGGGACCTTGCCGTTAGGCAAGTGGCGTTATTTGTCTGAAGCAGAAATCCATCAACTTAATGCACTCATGGCCCATTCCAGCGGCACAGAAGAAGCATCCATTATAAGAAAGCGCCCAAGACTAAAGTAGCATTATAAAGCAATTAATTTTTGCGTTTATTACTAAAATACCAGGCAGCGCTTACAAAAAAACAGCTGTTCTTTTCTGTGGTACCATTGGCATTGCTTATATTTTGCAAGCTATAATTGTAGCCTGCTTTAAAAAATAAGCCATTAGCCATTTCATAACCGGCCATCATAGCAATACCATAATCTAAAGCCTTTATACTGCTAGAGTCTGACCCAAAAGTTAATGCAGTACTAGCGGCAGGAAAGGAGCCTAAAGTATCTAATTTAATGGCGCCTGTATTGAGTGTGCCTGATAAAGCATAAGATATAAAGGGGCCGGCACCTATAACAAATTTACCAGGACCAGCATCTACTTTATAGACGGCGTACAAAGGAATATGCAAGTAATTTAAGCGAATGGAACCTGCACCTAAGGATATGTTTAAACCCGTTAATGCTAAACTTTGTGCATTGGTGCTTGCACCCAACATACTATAATATAGGCCGCTTTGCAAGGCAAAGCTTTCGCTAAAACTATACTCTGCATTGACGCCAACCCTTAAGCCATAATTACTTGTGTATGATGATAATAAAGAAGTGATGGATGATATACTGGTACCAGAACTTGTGTTTAATGAACCCGAAGTTTGATTGAGATTACTGACATTGAAACCTATTTCGGGGCCCAGTCTAAATTGTGCGAAACCATTGAGATGCATTAGACCTATAGCGACTGATAATAAAAGGAGCTTTTTCATAAGGAGCGTTTTAATGTTTTCAGGATTTAAGTAAAGCTAATATACATTTATAATACAATTTTGTAAAATTTGCGCCCCCGATTTTCGTTGCCTTTTAGGGTAGCCGTAAGCGCTGCTTTATGAAGATTTTGCATGATTTTCTTTATGGATAATTTAGCAGCATTGACAGCTATTTGCGGCATTATTGAAGGATATTTATGTAGGCGCTTGCATACATTTTAGATAGTAAACCGCCCTTAAAAAGTTAGTGTAATTGCGTTGAAAAATATGAATCCCGGAGGTGTTTAGCTAAGGTTTATTGGGTTACAATTATGATTAAGGTAAGCTTAGCAATAGCTTAGAACTATAAAGCATTATTGTATTAGCATAATAAAAGCCCACACGATAAATACAATGAGGAATAGCGGATAAAACACTCTGTTGACCTTATTGCTGTACTTAAAATAGGAGGAGCTGATATCGAAAGTATTTCTGATTTCTTGCCAACTAAAAAAATTTAAGGACACCCAAAAGAGCATCATTTTATTGCTTTTAATTCTATAATGATAGAAGCCATACCACTTGAACAAAGTAAATATTAGAAATAATAATAATAATACTTCCCAAGTGTTGGTTAACACGAAATCTCTAATCAATCTTGCCTTTTTTAAATCAGGAGCAAAATAAATATTTAATAGCTAAGAAACAAAAAATGGTTATTCATTTTGATGAATTACATACCGCTTTTAAAACAAGAGCAATACCTCTTTTTTATCTTTTTGCAATTGCAATTTAAGTTGCTCGATGCCATCAAATTTTTTTTCATTTCGCACAAACGCTACAAACTCAATAACAACAATCACATCATAAATATTTTCATTAAAATTGAAAATATGTGCTTCTATCACCGTTTTATTTTCGTTGCTTACGGTAGGCCTGATACCAATATTGAGCATACCCAAAAAAGATTTGCCTTGCCAGTGTAACCTTATGGCATATACACCTATTTGGGGTATCAGTTGTTCCGCATCGAGCGGGACAATATTGGCAGTAGGGAAACCGATGGTGCGGCCTAATTGTTGGCCTTGCACCACCTTACCTTCGATACTGTAATTTCGGCCCAGCATAAGCGCTGCATCTTTTACTTGGCCTGCCCATAATGCTTTTCTTATTTTGGTGCTGCTTACCGCTGCGCTGTCTATTAACTGCACCGGAATCTCTAACACTTTATAATGGAATTGCACACTTAAGGCACGGAGCATATTTATATTACCTTTACGGTCATTACCGAAATGGTGGTCGTGCCCAATGATGATGGCATAGGGTTTAAAATGCTTTACCAAAAATTGGCTGATATAGTCTTCGGCGCTTAGCTTGGCAAAGGCCTCGGTAAAAGGTACCACTACAATATGAGCAACACCTAATTCGCTTAATAAGGCTACCTTTTGTTGCAGNGGAGTAATGATATCCAACCTTTGATTGGGATACAATAATTTTCTGGGGTGCGGTTCAAAAGTTATCAATACACTTTCGCCTTGTACTTGGCGGGCATATTGCACCAATTGCTTGAGAATGGCACCATGTCCTAAATGCACCCCATCGAAAGTGCCAATACTTATTACCGCATTTTTTATTTCGGGTAATTCATCTAAACTCTTATATACTGCCATTATGCCTTGTTCCTGCTTACAATAAATTGGCCATTACTTCATACAACCTATACACATCTTCGTACGTATTATACATGGGTACAGGAGCGATGCGAATGACATTAGGTTCGCGCCAATCTGCTACCACGCCCTTTGCACTTAAAGCTTCAAACACCTCTCTGCCACGCTCTTTAAATAACAAGGATAGCTGAGCTCCCCTTCTATTAGGGTCTTTAGGCGTAATAATTTCGAAAGGCAGATGCTTTATCATTTCCAGCAAGAATTGGGCATAAGCCGTTAGCTGTAAACTTTTTTCGCGGAGGGCGACCATACCAGCTTTTTCAAAAAGATCGAGCGAGGCGTTATGAGCCACCATATTAAATACCGGTGCGTTGCTCATTTGCCAACTTGCCGCGCCCTTTTGGGGAACAAAACCTTTCTCCATTTTAAACCTACCCTTCTCCTCATTACCCCACCAGCCGGCCAGCCTTAAAATTTCGGGATTTTTGCTATGGTGTTCCTGGACATACAAGCCGCCGACAGCACCCGGGCCTGAATTTAGATATTTGTAGGAGCACCAGCAGGCAAAGTCGACATTCCAATCGTGGAGGCGCAGGGGTAAATTACCCACGGCATGAGCCAAATCGAAGCCGCAATAGGCACCCACTTTATGAGCAGCTTGTGTTATAGCCTGTAAATTAAAAAACTGGCCTGTATAGTAATTGACCCCACCAAACATAACCAGTGCCAGTTCTTGACCTGTTTCTTGTATAGCGGCGATAATATCGTCTTCTTCGATAATATGAGCACCTTCTCGGGGTTTAATTTCAATAATGGCATCATTGGGATCGAAGCCATGCATGCGTACTTGGGTTTCCACCGCATATTGGTCTGAAGGAAATGCGCCGGCCTCCATAATAATTTTATACTTATCCTTAGTAGGACGATAAAAGGAAATCATGAGCAGATGTAAGTTTACCGTAAGCGTATTTACAGCCACTACTTCATCTATGTTAGCACCTACAATTTTTGCGAGGCGCTCGCTAAATAAATGATGATAGGAGAACCAAGGATTTCTGGCCCTAAAATGCCCTTCTACCCCATGTTTGGCCCAATCTTCCAGCTCCTTTTGCATGAGGTAGCCGACACTTTTAGGTTGGAGGCCAAGGGAGTTACCACAAAAATAACTTATATCAGCATCTTGATGCTGGGGAAACAAAAAACGTTCCCTAAAAGAATATAATATATCTTCTCTATCCAAATTCTGTGCGTAAGCTAAGTTATTCTCGAAAGTAATGGCCATATCATGCTATTTAGCGGGCAAAAATATAAAACAATTAGCTCATTTGGCTAAGAATGTGCAATAAGCGTAGCCCATAGAGCTAAATTGTACTGAACAAAAAGAGTTATATTGGCAAGTTGGGTGATTGCCCATTGCACATTTGATTTCCCATGGTGAAATAGTATAAATAATTGATTTTTAATTGGTTGCGCGAAGTGCATTTCCCATTTACCCACAGTTTGTGCATGGGAATGCCCATGATTTAAATTACTGTTTTTATATATACTTATGTATTGCCCATTGCACATTTGATTTCCCATGGTGAAATAGTATAAATGATTGATTTTTAATTGGTTGTGAGTTGTGTATTTCCCATTTACCCATAGTTTGTGCATGGGAATGCCTATGATTTAAATTACTATTTTTATATATACTTATGGATTGCCCATTGCACATTTGATTTCCCATGGTGAAATAGTATAAATGATTGATTTTTAATTGGTTGTGAGTTGTGCATTTCCCATTTACCCATAGTTTGTGCATGGGAATGCCTATGATTTAAATTACTATTTTTATATATACTTATGGATTGCTCATTGCACATTTGATTTCCCATGGTGAAATAGCATGAATGATTGGTTTGCAATTGGTTGCGCGTTGTACATTTCCCATTGCACATGAATTGTGGATGGGAATGCTTGTGAATTAAATTATTATTTTTATGCATATTTTAGTTTTAAATTTGCAGTTTGATTTCCCATTCTTAGAACAAGCCAAATGAGGGGGGCCGTCAGGTTCCGGAAATCCATTATAAAATAATGCCCATTATTTGTTTTTAAACTGTTGGGAGGATTAGATTAAGCGTACAGCTAGAGGAAATAAATTTTATAAGTGGAGGTAAAAAGAAGCACATGATGAGCTAAAAAAAATTAAACTATTAAAACGATTTAAAGCAGAAAAAAAAATTGAATGAATTTGATTGAGCGGTTTTATACCTATGATGCAAAGGTACCTTATAGGATAAAGTGAACCAATACTGAAATAGGTTGAATTTTTCGGTATGCTTTTTAGAAGCCTATTACTACTCATACTTAAGCTTTTGAAATAAAAGGTTAAAAAAAAGTTGGATGAGCGGAAAGCGAGAACAGTTAAGCCATGACTTTAAAAATCGGCTTACCTTTACAAAAAAATAGTCATGAAAAAATTAGCATTGGCCATTGCATTGATGAGCATTATTAGCAGCAGCCCCTTATTGGCACAAGATTTTGGACTTGGATTCAGAATCTCCTCGCACATAGGCATCACCGGCAAATATTTCCTAAACGACAGCAAGGCCATTGAAGGACAAATTAATTATAATAATAACGGTATGGACTTTGTGGGCATATACGAAATAGAGCATAGTTTGGGCGAGCCACAATGGTATTGGTTTTATGGTGGAGGAGGACATATCAGCACATGGAACCATACGGGCGATAACAGCATGCTTATTGGAGTGGATGGAATTATTGGTTTAGAATATAAATTTACAAAAGCACCTTTGGCCTTAAGTATAGACCTGAAGCCGGCATTTGATTTTATATCGAGCGAAGACCCCTTTGTATCGCACAACTATATAGGCATTGCGGCACGTTATTATTTTAAAAAACACAGCGCTGCGCCTACCCGCATTAAAACCCTATAAAAAGCCAGCCTGTAAACGTTAGCAGTTTCTTAAATCCTGAAGCTTTTGGCTTAATTTTATATGTAATTCATTTATTTCATGTAGGTTTGATAAAAATTAAATTTTAAAGACAATGAAAGCATTATATGTTGTATTGGGCATAATAGTACTTATAGTTATGCTAGGTGGTTGTGGTTACAATAATATGAACCAGCTACGCGGTACTGTAGACCAAACTTGGGCTGAAGTGCAAAGTAGTTACCAACGCCGCAGCGATTTGATACCTAACCTGGTAGCCACTGTAAAAGGAGCTGCAAATTTTGAGACTACCACACTTACACAAGTTATACAGGCACGTGCCAACGCCACAAGTATTAAAGTAGATGCCAAAGATTTAACTCCTGAAAAATTGCAACAATTTCAGCAATCACAGGGCCAATTGAGTCAAGCGCTGGGCCGTTTAATGGTAGTATCGGAGCAATACCCGCAATTGCGTGCTACGGAAAGCTTCCGTGATTTACAGAGTCAATTAGAAGGAACTGAAAACCGCATTAAAGTAGCCCGTGACAAATACAATGCCGCTGTAAAAGATTATAATGTGGCCATAACCAGTTTTCCGGCCAATATATTTTCCGGCATGTTTGGCTTTAAGCAAAAGCCATGGTTCCAGGCCGACCAAGCCGCGCAGAACGCGCCTAAAGTGCAATTTTAATACTTATATACACGTACTATGTTGAAGTGGTTCATAAAAAAACGCCCGATCCTTTCTGCGGCATCACAAGAAAAAGTGGTGCAATGCATAAAAGAAGCCGAGGTTAAAACCACCGGCGAGATACGCGTGTATGTAGAACATGATTGTAAACACGGAGATGCCATAGACCGAGCCAAAGAAATATTTGCCGAATTGGGAATGCATAAAACCGAAAAGCGCAATGCAGTAATAGTTTACCTGGCTACCAACAGTAGAAAATTTGCCATATTTGGTGATGTGGAAATATACCACAAGGCAGGAGGCGCCCAATTTTGGCAAGCCGCTGCAGCTAAAATGCAAGCACAGCTTAAGGAAAACGATATTACACAGGCGCTATGCACCGGCGTAAGAGCATTAGGAACGGCATTAGCTACCCATTTTCCTTTTGACCCCAAGGTAAATAAGAATGAATTACCTGATGAAATAGTATTTGGCAAATGATGAACAAAACCGCACTGCAACACCTATTTTTAAGCTGCATGATACTATTGTGCAGCGTAGTGCCATTAAGTGCATTTGCCGGAGACAAGGATTTTCCGCCTCGACCTGAGCCAGCCAGATTGGTGAACGATTTGGCCCATGTGCTAAGTGCCGACCAGGCAGCCAGGTTGGAAGCTCAGTTAGAAGATTATGCACGCAATTCATCGACCCAAATAGTTATAGTTACCATTACTGATATTGGCGATTATGATGTAGCTGAATATAATGTAACCCTATTTAATAAATGGGGCATTGGCCAGAAAGGAAAAGATAATGGCGTAGTTATATTGGCAGCTATTAACAACCACCGAATGAATATTACAACAGGCGGTGGCGTGCAAGGTAATCTTACTGATGCACTTTGCAGTAGGATCATACGCAACGAAATGGCACCTGCTTTTAAAGCGCAGGCTTATTACGATGGCTTTAGCAAAGGAGCTGAAGCTGTTATTGCAGCTACTAAGGGCCTTTATAAAGCAGACCCGAGAGTAGCCAATAATAGGCAAAAAGCACCACCATCGGGCATAGTAATTTTGATAATAATTGTTTTTGTACTTTTTTGGCTATTTAGAAATAGAGGTGGTGGCGGAGGCGGTAATTTGCTATCGTTTGGTGCGGGTTGGTTATTAGGCGGAGGCTTTGGCGGTGGCGGCTTTGGTGGCGGTGATGGCGATGGTGATGGTGGTGGCTTTGGCGGCTTTGGCGGAGGCAGCAGTGATGGTGGCGGTGCCAGTGGCGGTTGGTAAATTAAGCCAAAGCAATAATTTCATTTTGCAGAGCAAACATGATTAAGCCGTGCCTGGAGTTTACATTAAATTTCTTAAATAATTTGTCTCGGTGAATTTCTACCGTTCGGCGGCTGATAAACATCTTTGCAGCAATCTCTTCGTAGCTATCGGCGCTGCACATGTGCCGCAATAATTCCATTTCCTTATCTGATATATCCGGCACAATAATTTTGCCATTTTTTACCTGTAAAAAAATATCTTCGCCTGCTTGTTTAGAGTAGTAATAATCGTTTCCGGAAATGGCAAGAATAGCAGTTCGCAGATCATTTAAATGCTGTTTAGAAAGAAAGCCACTGGCCCCTTCCTTTAATAACTTTAAGATACTATAATCCTTACTGTAGGAGGACAATACCAGCACCTTGATAGCAGGCCAACGTTTTTTAATGATGGGCAGGGCCTCGTAACCCGTCATTACCGGCATGCTAATATCCAGTAGGCAAATATCGGGAGGCCGGGGAGCCTGTTCCAGATGAGCTATTAATTCGGCGCCGTTAACACACTTTATGACTATCATTAAATCCTTATGCGTTTGCAGCAAGCGCTCAAGGATATTCATGTGCAAGGCATCATCCTCTGCAATAGCTATTTGAATCGGGATATTATTGTCTTTGCCGCTATTCATCATTATTACAAATCGAATTTATTAAAAAAAAATTGAAAGTTTATTATTTCTGTTTAACAAAAGTTTCGTGACCATTAAAAAATGAATGAAAGGCAGCCCCATAAAAAACAAAGAAGTATCTAGCCTAAGGCAATAAGTTTTGAGGGGCTTTTTTTATTACCTTTGCGCACTGTTTCAAATATACCTGCAATTGTAATGCTGCAAGACCAGCCCATAAAAGTAAAATGGCACACCTTTATGTACACACGTGTAAGGGATTATAGCCAATTGCTTAAGCCCAACTTAAGCTTTATGGTTGTGTTTAGCAGCGTGATAGGCTATTTGCTGGTACCCGGTATACATTTTAGTTGGAAAGAAGTAATTATATTATTTGCCGGGGGCTTATTAGTAACCGGAGGTGCCAATACCATTAACCAGATTATAGAAAGATACAGCGATGCGTTTATGAAACGCACCATGCTGAGACCATTGCCTGACCAGCGCATGGGCATTGTAGAAGCATGGATATTTGCTATAGTGACCGGATGCACAGGCGCATTGCTACTAGGTTATTTTTTTAACTATGCAGCAGGCATATTAAGCTTTATATCGTTACTACTGTATGCATTTGCCTATACCCCTATGAAAAAAATACATCCGATAGCTGTATTTATAGGAGCTATACCCGGAGCCTTGCCCCCACTTATTGGATGGGTTGCGGGAACCGGCAGTTTAGGCATAGGCGGATGGGTGTTGTTTTTATTGCAGTTTTTTTGGCAATTTCCACATTTTTGGGCGATAGGCTATGTTGGATTTGATGATTATTTGAAAGCCGGCATTAATATGTTGCCCAGTAGGGAGAAAGAATCGCGCTTTACGGCAGTGCAGTGCATGTTTTACAGCTTGATACTGATACCCCTTGCCGTTATGCCGCGCATGGTGCATTTAACAGGCAATATAGGAACGTGGGTATGTTTGGCCTGTGGTTTTATGTACTTTTTGGCTTCCTATATGTTTTATCGTGAAAATAATTATAAAGCCGCACGCAGGGTGATGTTCGCATCGTTCATATACCTACCGGTGGTATTAATGGCATTGATACTAGACAAAGTGTAAAATTTATTATAATAAAAAATATTACAGTGGCAGCAATCATTGAGCAAAGCACCCAGAAGAAAAAAATACACCCTCATAAATTTGCGTTGTGGGTGGGCATGGCCAGCATTACCATGATGTTTGCCGGTTTTACCAGTGCCTATATGGTACGAGAAGCCCAAGGGAATTGGGTAATTTTTAAGTTACCTATTATATTTTGGCCTTCTACCCTAGTTATAATTTTAAGCAGCGTGACCGTGTTTATGGGTCAAAAAGCCTATAAAAGGCGTGATATGGCCAAGTATAAAACCTTTATTACATGGACTGTGCTATTGGGTTTAGCATTTGGCATTATGCAATATATTGGCTTTAAGCAATTATACAGCAGTAATATTAAACTTACCGGTAATCCGTCGGAATCGTTTTTATTTATTATAACAGGAATGCATCTTTTGCATTTATTGGGTGGGATAATTGCATTATTATTTGTATTTTTCGGCGCTTATAGAACTAAAATAAAGAATTACGATTCGACAGGAATAGACATTGTAGCCTCTTATTGGCACTTTGTGGATGTATTGTGGATATATTTATTTGTGTTCTTTCTGGCAAATCAGTAAAATTTTTAAGAGATTCGCAACCAAACATAAAAATTAAGGAAAATTAAAATTATCTAATGGCTCAGTCTGCAACAACTATTACAGAAACCAAAGCATGGGGAGGTGGTCGTTCTCCTTTCAACGTAAGTTATGGTAAAATGATGATGTGGTTTTTCCTCATGTCGGATGCATTTACTTTTAGCGCATTCCTAATTTCTTACGGAACCACACGCTTTTTTAGCGCTGTTTGGCCCGATGCCAATCAGGTGTTCAAGTCGTTTCCATTTATGGGCGATGCCAACTTGCCACTGTTATTTGTAAGTTTAATGACATTCATCCTGATTATGAGTTCTGTGACTATGGTGTTGGCGGTGCATGCAGGCCATTATGGCGATCGTAAAAATGTAATTAAGTGGATGCTATGGACTATTATAGGCGGTATTGCCTTTTTAAGCTGCCAGGCTTGGGAGTGGACACACCTACATAGCGAACACGCATGGTGGGGTTCTTTCTTAGACGAGAACACACCCGTTAGTGCATTTCAGCATTTCTTTAATACCGGCAAAGAAAGTGTAGTAGCCGCTTTACCAGCACATGGTATGCGAGCTACCAACGATTTCTTTAACTATTTCTTTACCATTACCGGCTTTCATGGCGGCCACGTATTTTCGGGAGTTATTTTTAACATTTTGGTATTAGTGAATACAGTTAACGGTGTGTATGAGCGCCGTGGGCATTATGAAATGGTTGAAAAAATTGGTTTATACTGGCACTTTGTAGATTTAGTTTGGGTATTCGTATTCACCTGTTTCTACCTGTTATAATTTTATAAACACATTCTATTTAAAATACTAAAAAATATTTATACGCATGTCAGCTCATCACAACACCAGCAGCATACAACATTTATACGAAGGCGATCAGTCTAAACTATACTCGGGAGTAATGCAACATCATACCGATGTTAATTCGGCCGAAAGTAAGACTCAAATTGGGAGAATTTGGAAAGTATTTTGGATATTATTACTTATTACAGTAGTAGAAGTAATGATGGGTATGTTTTTAAGCCATAGCATGCCTAAGGCATTAGTAGCCTTTTTATTTTTGGCACTAACCGTTTTAAAAGCAGGATATATTATTGCCGTATTTATGCACCTTGGCGATGAAGTAAAATTATTCATCATTACCATGGCTATACCGATTACTTTATTCATTTGGTTTATCATTGCATTCCTTTATGATGGTGGATTTTGGTTAACTATGAATTTGAGTAACCCCGTAAGATAGCGCCAGATTTGTGCGTTTAGTAAATGAAAAAAAATACATCCAGAATAAACGTTTTTTTAGGGTTAGCGGTAGCACTTTTGTTACCGCTTTCTTGTTATTTGTTGGTAAAGCATATGTCGGAAGGCAAAGTGCATATGCCACATTTTTATAAGCCCGACAGCGTTAGCCATAAATTGGTTAATGAAAAGCAGATTACGGATACCCTATTTCATAGTGTAGGAGATATTGAGCTTATGAACCAATTGGGCAAAACCGTATCCTTAAACAAAGACCTAGCCGGTAGATTTGTGGTGATTGATTTTTTCTTTATTAATTGCCCCACAATTTGTCCGCGATTGAGCAGTAATATGCGATTATTACAAGCTGCATTTAAAAAAAATCCGCGTAAGGAGAGTCAGGTAGACACCTTGATGCAATTGGTATCTATTACCGTAAACCCGGCACATGATACCGTGAGTGCGTTAAGGCAATATGCAGATAAATATGGCGCTAACCATGACCATTGGTGGTTTTTAACAGGCAATAAAGCCCTTATTTATGCGTATGCCCGGAATGAGCTGGGCGTAGTTGCCGACCAAGGCGACGGAGGCCCTAATGATTTTATACATACCGATAAAATTGTATTACTAGACCGCGAGAGGCATATAAGAGGCTATTATAATGGCTTAGACAGTTTGGATGTAAAACGCTGTGCAGATGATATTATATTATTGACCTTAGAAAAGAATGACAAGCCTAAAAAATAGCAATACAATACACTTTACAATATTGATGAATTATGTTAGCACCCATTATTAATAAAAACGACAAGCTTGCCCGTAGTTTAATTTATACCGTATCATTTGTAGTTTTTGCGGCGGTAGTGATACTATCGAAATTTAAATTGGAAGTGAATTTGGGATTTAATGTGCATGTATTTGCGCTTATTAACGCTGTGATTAACACAGCAGTATCGGTGTGCTTGATAGCAGCATTAGTGGCTGTTAAAAACAAAAATTACAAGCTGCATAAAAACATTATGTTGCTTGCGATTGTATTGTCTGTGCTATTTTTGTTATCCTATATTGCGCACCATTTGCTTGCCGGTGAAACAAAATTTGGTGCCGAAGGCAGCATCAGGTATTTTTATTATTTTATATTGGCGACACATATAGCACTAGCCACCATTATTTTGCCATTTATTTTATTTACGGCCTACCACTCGCTTACCGGTGAATACGAGAAACATAAAAAATTTGCCAAATACACTT
>TBL_comb48_EPIDRAFT_1001799_pt1 | contig 15396 bp, 16 predicted proteins | sample TroBogEpilimnion_37_FD_10681 | JGI IMG/M metagenome (IMG submission 10681)
GGTTGTGGCCCTGGAGGCCGGGGGTTCGAGTCCCCTCATTCACCCATGTTTTTTGGCCCCATCGACTAGCGGTTAGGTCACCACCCTTTCAAGGTGGCGGGACGGGTTCGAATCCCGTTGGGGTCACACTTTTAACTTGTATCTTTTAAAGCTCTGTTCGTTGCCAGTTCAGGGCTTTTTTTAATTCAATGAACGCAGATTTTCCTCCGCTTTATGAAAATATCTGTCAACTGGCTTAAAGATTTTCTTCCCTCTTTTACTTCCGATATACCCTCACTTGTTGAAAAGCTCACTTTTCTCGGGCTTGAAGTCGAGGATGTTCATGAGAGTACACTTCCTGATGATCTTGTTGTTGTCGGTAGAATCGAAGAGGTTTTACCGCATCCCAATGCCGAAAAGTTGACGATTTGCCGGGTTAATGTTGGCCATGACGAGCCTCTTCAGATTGTGTGTGGTGCCACGAATGTTAAAGCCGGCCTGCTTGTTCCTGTAGCGACCGAAAAAGCAAAGCTTCAGCTTCCTGATGGTAAAACCTTAACTATAAAGGCATCAAAAATACGGGGTGAACGCTCTTTCGGTATGATTTGTGCCGCCGATGAGCTTGGGCTCTCCGGTGACCACTCTGGCGTTATGGAACTTGACTCTTCGTGCATACCAGGAGTTCCCTTTGCCCGCTACCTTGATGGCGGGGTTGTGCTCGACATTGCTGTGACTCCCAACCGACCAGATGTGCTCTCCCATCTTGGTGTTGCAAGGGAGCTTGCAGGAGATGAAACAATTCACTATCCGAAGCAGCAGGCAGTAGATTTTTCTGCAAGCAGCCCTCTTGTTGAGGTTATTGATGCTGTAGCCTGTCCCTACTATACAGGAGTGGTTATTCGCGGTATAAGTGTGGCTGAATCTCCGGAATGGCTGCGCAGGAAGCTTGAAAGTATTGATTTGAGGCCGAAGAATAACATCGTCGATATCACCAACTATATTCTTCATGCGCTTGGTCAGCCACTCCATGCGTTTGATCTCGGCAAGCTTGTCGGTGGGCGTGTTGTGGTGCGGAGCGACATGCGGGCAGAGTTTACGGCGATCAATCAGCAGATTTGCCATGTTGAGCCTGGCATGCCGGTCATCTGTGATAGTGAAAAGCCTGTGGCTCTTGCAGGTGTCATGGGCGGTCTTGATTCTGCTGTAAGTGATTCCACGACAGATATTTTGCTTGAAGCAGCCTATTTCGATCCATCAATGATCCGTAAATCTGCCAAAAAAGCTGCTATCTCCTCTGATTCCTCATACCGTTTCGAAAGAGGAGTTGATCCTCAGAATGTTAAAACGGCGGCTGAGTGCGCTGTAGCTCTTATTCTTGAGCTTGCCGGTGGTTCAGTAGCCGAGAGTCGTGAGTGTGGTACAACGGCTGGCGAGTTGTGTCAGGTCAAGTTGAGGCCTGCAAAGGTCAATGCTTTGCTTGGCAGTTCTATAGCTGCCACCGACATGTCAGTGATGCTCAAACGGATAGGTTTTTCTCTCCATGCAACAGATGAAGAGTCCTTGACCTTTCTTGTTCCTTCTTACAGGGTTGATGTTTCGGAAGAAATTGATCTTGTTGAAGAGATAGCACGTCTTTATGGATATGATCATATTCAGCCTGCAGCACAGTTAACGACAACCTATCCCCAATCCCGCAAATATCCCGAGTTTTTTCCTGACTTTCTCCGTTCCATTATGGTTGGTTTGAACTTCCGGGAAATTCTTACCAATCCGCTGATAAAAAGAGATGAGGCTCTGTTGTTCAGTGACGGACTTGTTGGTGTGCTTAATCCCATCAGTGAAGGACTTGAGGTCCTCAGACCGGGGTTGATACCTGGATTTCTCAAGGTTATCAGTCATAATATCAGGCATGGCAACAAAGATTTAAAGTTTTTTGAGGTTGCAAGGGGATTCAGGGCTCTATCGGAGGGCGCAGAGGTTGGGAAAACGCAGCTTGATGCTTATGGGGAGCAGGAGTATCTGGTTATTGCAGTGACTGGCAGCCGTTATCCCAGAATATGGAACCTGCCGCCGGATAAGGTTGATTTTTACGATGTTATGGGTGCTGTCGAGATGCTTCTTGAGAAGCTGAATTTGCTTGATAAATCAGTGGTGAATATTTATAATGAAAAATCTGTCAGTATTGATGTTCTGCTGACAGAGAAGGGAAAGGCTCGCTCAAACAGGGTGGGGGTGGTTCAGCAGGTTGAAGGTGACCTTTTGAAGGCGTTTGATATTCAGCAGGATGTATATATCGCGGAAATTGATGCCGCTATGCTGGAATGCTGTTTTAATCCAACCGTTACCTATGTGCCACCGTCCAGATTTCCCGTTGTTCAGAGAGATTTATCGCTTATTTTACCATCCTGTGTTACCGTTCAGTCACTTGTGGAACTGGTACGTTCAAGTGACTCTTTGATCAGGGATGTCTCTGTTTTTGATCTTTTTGAGCGCTCCAGTAAAGATGGTGGTGAGCGAAGTGTTGCACTCTCTCTGGAAATTGCTGATTTTACGGGAACGTTGCACGATGAACGAATCAGCGATATTCTTTTGAAGGTCGGCAGTAATGCCGAGAGTAAGCTTGGTGCGGTAATTCGACAAGTCTGATACTCTTTGTTCTATGCAAGATTTTGATGGGCAAAACATCACGGTGGATGTCAACACACTTGAGGGAAATATTGAACTCCTTATTGCCCGGTTGATCGAATGCCGGAAAGAGAATGATTTATTGCGATCTGAACTGGCAAGTCTGCAAAATATCTTGAGGTCGTGCAAGCTGCCAGGAAGTGTCGGTACCTCTCTTTTGGATGCAGGCGCTACTTCCGGAGGTCAGTTTACCTATGCAGAACAAATGCAGCTCAAGCATAAGTTGGTCATGATTTTGCAGAAAATAGAGATGGAACTCAGAAACAATCAGACATTGTAAGAGATGAGATGGAAAAAATTGATGTAAATGTTTATGGCGACAGTTATCCTTTAAGAGTCGAAAGACGGGAACTGACCGAAAAGGCAGCTCGGGATGTTGATGGTGTGATGAGGCTATTTGCTGAAAAAGCTCCAACTTTCGTGTCCGCCAAACTGGCAGTTCTTGCGGCAATTTCGTTTGCAGAAAAAAAGATCGAACTTGAAGAAGAGATGGCGCTGTTGAAGCAGAACCTTGCCCGGCTCAATGTTTTAATAGGGCAAAATCTGTAATAAACCGTTACATTAGTAGAGAAGAAATATCCGCACCAGCTGATTGGGGTGTCTTGTAAGTAAAAGAACTAACACCAAAGAATAGGGAGCCAGACTCTTCTTTTTGATTGCAGGCCTTGTTGAATTGCGGACGATTTATCGTTCACTATTTCAAGAGCAGTGGAGACACTGTTCCATTGGAAGCAAAAAATCTGAAGGAGGCGCCCACCGTGTATAACGGGTTCTTGAATCTTACACGCCTCTTTTATTGGTGCGGATTTTTTTTGTTTAAAACGGTGCTTCTTGTTGAAGGTAATGAGAGCATGAAAATGGAGGTAGTTTAATGGGTATAGTTATAAACCTGTTTTTAATTGTTTTTGCTTCAGTAGTTTTTTTTGGTGTTGGTTTTTTTGTCGGACGTTTTTTTCTTGAACGGATAGGAACAACCAAGGTGCTCGAAGCTGAAGAACGTGCAGTGCAGATTGTGCAGGAGGCTCAGAAAGAGGCCAATGAGTACAAGGAGCTTAAAGTCAGCGAGGTAAACCAGGAGTGGAAAAAGAAGCGTAGGGAGTTTGATCAGGAAGTTGTGATTAAAAACAACAAGTACACCCAGCTTCAGAAGCAGACGCAGCAAAAGGAGGCTCAGTTGAAAAAGCAGAGCCAGGACGTCAGGGATATTGAGCGGAAACTTCAGGATCAGCGTAAAGAGATAGAGCAGACAACTGAGCTGGTCAAGCATCGTGCTGAAGAACTTGACCGGATTATTGTAGAGCAGAATCAGCGTCTGGAGAGTATCAGCAACCTTCAAGCCGAGGAGGCCCGGCAGATGCTGATTGACAATATGGTTGCCAAAGCAAGGGAGGAGGCAACTGAAACCATTCATCAGATCCATGAAGAGGCTGAGCAGCAGGCAAACCGCCTGGCAGAAAAAACGCTTCTTACAGCCATACAGCGCATCTCTTTTGAGCAGGCTACTGAAAACGCACTCTCTGTGGTTCACATACAGAGTGATGAACTCAAAGGTCGTATTATCGGACGCGAGGGACGCAATATTAAAGCCTTTGAGAACGCAACCGGCGTCGATATCATTGTTGATGATACTCCAGAGGTTGTTATTCTTTCCTGCTTTGATCCTCTTCGCCGTGAGCTTGCCAAGCTTACCCTCCAGAAACTGCTTGTTGATGGAATCATTCATCCTGTAGCTATTGAGAAGGCCTATGAAGATGCTAAAAAGGAGATTGATGATGTCATTATCACGGCTGGAGAGGAAGCTCTTTCCTCACTTCAGATTCCCGATATGCCTGCCGAGGTTGTCGCCCTTATCGGTAAAATGAAATTTCACACGGTCTATGGCCAGAATCTGCTGCAGCACAGCCGTGAAGTTGCCATGCTTTCGGGGCTTATGGCGGCTGAACTCAAGCTTGATACCCGAATGGCTAAACGTGCCGGTATTTTGCACGACATCGGGCTTGTCCTGCCGGAAAGTGATGAACATCATTCAATGACCGGAATGGCATTTATGAAAAAGTTCAATGAATCTTCTGTGGTACTCAACTCCATAGGAGCTCATCACGGGGATGTTGATAAAGAATCTCCTATCGCAGAGCTGATTGATGCAGCCAACGTAATCTCGCTTTCCAGGCCCGGTGCCCGTGGTGCGGTAACGTCCGATGGTAATGTGAAGCGCCTGGAAAGTCTCGAAGAGATTGCCAAGGGATTTCCAGGTGTACTGAAAACCTATGCCTTGCAGGCTGGAAGGGAGATCAGGGTTATTGTTGAAGGAGATAATGTCAGTGATTCACAGGCCGATGTTCTTGCCCACGACATCGCCCATAAAATTGAATCGGAAGCGCAATACCCGGGGCAGATCAAGGTGTCGATTATTCGCGAAAAACGGTCGATAGCCTACGCAAAGTAAGATTCACCGGCCCCTAAAGGGAAAGCTCAAAGCTTTCCCTTCGTTGATGGAATTCCCGAACCAGTTACCGCAACTGCAGCTTTCAAGGCATAGGCAAAAGACTTGAACAAAGCCTCTATCTTGTGATGTGTATTTTCTCCTTCAAGTATGGAGAGGTGGATATTGGCCTTCATACTTTCGGCGAGAGAAACAAAAAAATGTTTCACCATCTCAGTTGAAAAACCCTGAATGACCGGCCGATTGAACTCTGCGTTGAAGACACAATAACTTCTTCCCCCCAGGTCAAGAGCACAACGAGCCAAAGCTTCATCCATAGGGATGATAGACCATCCGTAGCGCTGGATTCCCTGTTTGTCGCCAAGTGCATCGGTAATGGCTTTGCCGAGAACGATCGCAATGTCTTCAATGGTATGGTGATCATCGACATCAAGGTCGCCCTTGCACTCTATCGAAAGGTCTAATCCGGAATGTCGGCTGAAATTGGTCAGCATATGATCGAAAAACACCACCCCGGTGTTGACCGAGCTGATTCCTCTTCCATCGAGAGAGAGTGTCACCCGGATCTCTGTCTCTTTTGTGGTTCTCGTTACTGTTGCGGTACGAAACGGGGTGTTTTCTTGTTCTGGCATGGATTTCTTTAGTTGATAAATTTGTTGACAAGGTAAAGTATGAGGTTGAGCAGTACCGAGAGAATTATTGATGTGCCAATTGGAAAATAAAATCGGAAATTACTTTTTTCTATTCTGATATCAAGAGGGAGGTTTCCCATCCAGTTGAGCCAGCGCGATGGTGCTGAGCTTTCGAAATTCATAAGAAACAAACCCAAAACAACAGTTATCAGACCCGCAACGACAACTATTTTTCCGCTATCTGAAAACACGATTTGGATATTTTTTAAAAGTTGCTAAATTAAGGCCTTCTTCATTTGAAGATACGATATTTGCAAATTTAATAAAGCGGCTGGAAATGCATGTTTTTATTGTCATTGTCGGTTTACTTGCATCGATTCTGCTCATAGGGGTTATTTTACTACAAAGCCCAAAGAGCGGCAGTGGATTGACTGGCGGTATGTCGAGCCTTGGTACTGTTCAGACTCTTGGTGTCAGGCGTACTGGTGACTTTTTAAGCAAAACAACCGGTATTCTTGCGGCAGTAGTGATGGTGCTTTGTTTTATTGCCGAGTTTACTCTCCCTGGCAGAAAGGCAGCGCCAAACTCAGCCGAGAGTGTTCTTCAGAAAAATATCCCTGCAGCGCCTGTCGCTCCAGGTAAAACATTGCCAGCAGCGCCATTAGCTCCAGCACTGCCTGCAAAATAAGATTATATGCGCCTGTGGCTCAATGGTAGAGCAATTGACTCTTAATCAATGGGTTGGAGGTTCGACTCCTCCCGGGCGCACCATTGAAAACCCGCAACACCTGAAATGGAGTTGCGGGTTTTCTGTTTTTATGCTGCCCCAGGTTGTATATTTTAAGGTATTCTTGAAATGTTGGGGAGTGAAAGCGAGAGATCAGTTATGAAAATTATCGACCGGTATATCCTGAAGTCGCATGTCGGGCCTTTCCTGTTTGCCTTTATCACTATTGTTTTTGTGCTCATCCTGCAGTTTTTTGCAACCTTTGCTGATCGTTTCATTGGCAAGGGTATTGAATTTTCTGCAATAGTTGAACTCATTGTCCTGCAGTCTGCCTGGATGGTTGGACTTGCAGCGCCAATGGCGGTTCTCATTGCGGTGGTCATGGCATTCGGTGCTTTAACCACAACGTCGGAAATGACAGTTTTAAGGGCATCGGGAATCTCTCTTTACCGCATCATGATTCCAGTGCTCTGTGCAGGTCTTCTTCTTTCAGCACTGGTCGAGCGTTTCAACAACGTTGTGCTGCCTGAAGCCAATTTTTATGCTAAATCGCTGATGGTTGATATTGCGCGGGCAAAACCGGCATTTGGTTTGACTGAAAATGCTTTTTCAACCCTTGTGGACGGATATTCCATTTTTGTACGTCACTCCGATGATCGTTCAAAAGAGATCAGGGGTATCGTTATCTATGATACTACCAGACCGGATTACAGTGCCATGGTGACAGCTGAAAAGGGGAGTATTGACTTTACCGCTGATTATCAGTATCTGGTCATGACACTGTTCAACGGTGAGATTCATGAGATAAGCCAGCCGGATCACAAGAGCTATCGCAACCTGAGTTTCAAGAAGCATCGGTTTATTTTTGAGTCAACCGGGTTTGGTTTTTCACGAAGTTCCGGAAGCCGTATGCGATCCGGCGATAGCGAGCTTTCTGCTCATGAAATTCTTGCCATTGTTGATGAATTCAGACAAAGAATCTCGGTATCGGAAAAGCGTATCCGCATGCCGCTTGAAAACATTGAACACAGCATTGCGCAAAGTCGCTCAGGTGGCACTTCAACAATGTTTACACAGTTCGACTCACCAAAGAGAGAGCGTGTGGCAGCATCAGCAGCCAGGTATGTTGACCGCCAAATTTCTCAGCTTGACGGCGAACTCAAAAGCATCGGCTCCAACAGGGAGATGTACAACAAATACATGGCCGCGTACCATAAAAAATACTCGCTCTCTCTTGCCTGTTTTATTTTTGTTCTTGTCGGTGCTCCTCTGGGTGTTCTTGCGAGGCGTGGTGGCTTTGGAGTGGGAGCAGCCATGTCGCTGCTCTTTTTTGTGCTCTATTGGATGCTCATGATTTCCGGGGAGAAAATTGCTGAACGGGGCCTCCTCGACCCCATGATCTCCATGTGGCTGGGCAACGCTGTTATGGCCTGTATTGGTATTGCTCTTGTTGTCACCCTGAGCGGTTCTGTATTCAATAGTTCCCGTTAAAAGAAGACAAGCAGAACAAATCAGTGGCAGTTCTTATCTGGACCTGATTGCTTATATCCGCAGCAGAGCTCTTTTTTAACACCATTCTCATCAAGACAGACAAAGGTGATATGTGTGCTGAAAACCAGAATCCGTTCGCCAGTTTCAATGCTTTTTTTATAAACATGGACGGTATACTCAATAGAGGTATGACCAATTCTTTTTTTTTCAGTAACAAAACAGAGAATCGATCCCCCGCGTATGCTTTTTTTAAACTCTACCTTGTCCATGCCCACTGTGACAAAATTGCATCCGGGATAATCAAGTGATACGGTAATGTAACTGACCTCATCGATCCACTTTAACAGGTTGCCGCCGAAGAGAAAACCGTAGTGATTAAGGTGCTCGGGTAAAACAAGTTTATAGGTTTCCATCAATAAAGGTTAAGGTTTGCTAAAAAATAAGCCATTCCTTTTAATAATTATGAATTATCTCTAAATTAAAGCAAATTTTTTTTCACTCCCTTGTTTACCGTAAAAAACGATACATTTTAGCTGCTATTTTAGGTCGTAGCGGTCAATCGGTTTTGTGAACTGGCTCAATAAACAAGCAGAAGTTCAAGGGGTTTAAAGAGCTTTCAAACAGAATGTAACCAATTGACTCTCATAACAGATGCGAATTATTAATCGTTCGGGCTCTGCATGGACTTTGAAGGCAATCGTAGTACTCAATATTTTTTTATTTTGCTTCCAGCATGCCGCTGCTGAGGAGCCTGTCTGCCAGTTATTTTCAGCTTCAGGTACTGCATCAGAAGAGGTTCGACAAATTGTTGACGAGATAGTTACTACTGGTGACAATAAAAACATGCCATTTGTAATCCTTGACAAGAAACAGGCTAAAATATATTCTTTTCAAAAAGATGGGCAGCTTCTTGCTGAGGCACCGGCGCTTCTCGGTATAGCTATTGGCGATAAGTACATTCCTGGCACTGGACAAAAAAAGCTTTCTGAGATTCGTATTGAAGAACGTACTACACCGGCAGGTAGATTTCATGGCCGTTTAGGTTATGATTCGCATGGAGAAGAGGTCTTATGGGTAGATTTCGATATGGCCATTGCTATTCATCCTGTTGTTACCAGCAATCCAAAGGAGCATCGGCTTGAGCGCCTCGAATCACCGAAACCTCAAGACCATCGAATTTCTTTTGGATGCATTAATGTTCCAAGGAGATATTACATAACTCATATTAGCCCTTTGTTTAAAGGTACGGGAGGTATAGTCTATGTTCTCCCGGAAAACTCACCAGTCAATCAATTGTTACAGACCAGTAAATTCAGCGAAAGTACCAATAGTTAACTTTTTTTCATACATTTTAACAGAGCAGGGAACAGTGAGCTGGAAAAAAGCATTTTACTTTCAAAGGTAGTTGAGCCCTCGGTTATAGAACCTTAGAAATCATATTTTTAAAAAAATTATGCGATTTATTGATCGGTTTAGTACAGCGTCGTTTTTGAGAACGATTCTCATTGCTGGTCTTTTTACTCTGAACGTTAATCATGCTGCTGCCAAGGTTGCTGCTTCTGAATCTTTTTATACTTCCAAGCAGGCATCACCGGAGGTTCAGCAACTTCAGGAGGGGATAGCCAGTTCAAAAGATAATCAGGATATGCCATTTGTCATTCTTGATAAAAAGCAAGCTAAAATATTTGTTTATGAGAAGGATGGGCGAAATCTTGGTGGGGCACCGGCGCTTCTGGGAATAGCAATTGGCGACAAATACTATCCCGGCACCGGGCAAATTAAGCTTTCACAGATTCGCGTTGAGGAACGTACTACACCGGCAGGTAGATTCCAGGCACGTTTAGGTAAAAATACCCATGGACAAGAGGTTTTGTGGGTCAACTATGATATGGGTATTGCTATTCACCCTGTAGTTACCAGTAATCCAAAGGAGCATCGGCTTGAGCGTCTTCGATCTCAAGACCCTAAACAACACCGTATTTCTTTTGGATGCATCAATGTTCCCAAAAATTTTTACAACACAATCATCAGTCCGATTTTTAAAGCTCAGGGAGGCATCGTCTATGTACTGCCGGATGAAATGAACATAAGGGAGGTATTCGGAACTTATTTTCAGACAACCAGCATTTAGAGACAACCAGCATTTAGTTTTTAAACAAATTATAACAGAAAAAGCCCCAACTTGCGAAGGGGCTTTTTCTGTTATAATACCAACGACTTTTCTCTCATCTACTCATTACCTTATGCATCAGGAGCCATCAATGTATTATCGGTCTTGTCAGTAGCGGAAAGCTTACTTTGCTTCTGGTGCTGCTGCTTCAACTTTCTTTGCTGCTTTCTTTGAAACTTTCTTTGCCTTTTTAGCTTTCTTGGCTTTCTTTGCAACTTTCTTCTCTGCCTTTACTTCTGGCTTTGCTTCAGCTTTTGCATCGGCTGCAGGTGCTGTTACTGCAGCAGGAGCTTTTGCTGCTGCTTTGTCAGCTGCGAAAGAAACGCCACCGAAGATCCCGGAGATAGCAAGTGACAGAATAACGCCAGCAATAAAATTCTTTTTCATGTGTCTGTTAGTTTTTTGGGTTTTAAAATTCTGTGGAACCGGGATTATCCTGCTTCCTATTAACTACTACGCAGCTCTTTAGCTTTTCTTTCAATAAATCTTCCGGAACATTATTTATTTTATTTTTCTACCTTGAATAGCAGGCAAATAAACATCTTACTTCAATCATAAAAAAACGTTTATGCAAGACCTGTTCTTGCTTTCCTGAGTTTGGCTGCAATCATAATCCATGCCATAGCACCACGTTGGGATACTGTAGAGAGGTTCCAGAAAAGAGAGGCTTCAAGCTTTGTTGCTCTCATTGCTCCGGGTTCAGTGGCAGAACCAATTGCACAGCCATTTTTGAATCCTGCCAGTAGTTTGTTCAGAACAGATCGCTTCACGGTTTCGATCTATCCTGCAATACGTGATGATCATATTCATGTTCGAGCTACGATCACGAATACATCCTCGAAGATGCTTCTTCTCACGCTGGTATTTCAATCTGCAATGTATATCGCTTCAATCCACGCGCCCGCGGGGGGCGCGACGGGTAGCTGATGCCAAGAGTATCATGGGGTATGTTTCAATCCACGCGCCCGCGGGGGGCGCGACTGTCGGACATAGCAGTCAAAGGGCTGAAAAATGGTTTCAATCCACGCGCCCGCGGGGGGCGCGACAAATCAATCATTAAAACGGACTATTTATTCACTCGTTTCAATCCACGCGCCCGCGGGGGGCGCGACCTTCAAAGCTCACATTGTTGACACCGAGGCAGTGTTTCAATCCACGCGCCCGCGGGGGGCGCGACTTATGAGCAATACGGAGATCTTTAATGAGCTGTCAGGGTTTCAATCCACGCGCCCGCGGGGGGCGCGACCGAAAAGTTCAACCTAAAAAGATGGAGTATAAAATGTTTCAATCCACGCGCCCGCGGGGGGCGCGACCGAGAGTTTTCTTGCGATGGAGAGGTATTTCGCTGTTTCAATCCACGCGCCCGCGGGGGGCGCGACATTTCGAATTTTGTTTTTATCAATACTCATATGTTGTTTCAATCCACGCGCCCGCGGGGGGCGCGACTTTCGGTATCGTTATCGCCTTCTGTCGGTATCGCGAGTTTCAATCCACGCGCCCGCGGGGGGCGCGACCCAGGAATATCTGACGCCGTCTTGACGATCTGATTGTTTCAATCCACGCGCCCGCGGGGGGCGCGACCGTTGTTCCGGGTTCGAGTGTTTTGCTTGTTGGAGTTTCAATCCACGCGCCCGCGGGGGGCGCGACACGACTTCCATTCCGTCACGCCTGACGATTTCTCCGTTTCAATCCACGCGCCCGCGGGGGGCGCGACCACCGACACAAGTAACTGTTAGGGCGCACACAAGGTTTCAATCCACGCGCCCGCGGGGGGCGCGACTTAGAGCGACATCATCGCCTGTTGTCGTATTGAGTTTCAATCCACGCGCCCGCGGGGGGCGCGACGAGCGGTGGCGGGAACCTATGAATTAATACTGGAGGTTTCAATCCACGCGCCCGCGGGGGGCGCGACTCGATGATGCTTGAGAATAAGGGGTACGTGGGGTTTCAATCCACGCGCCCGCGGGGGGCGCGACTTCGGGATTGAAGGTTGGAGAGTGCAGGGTATTATGTTTCAATCCACGCGCCCGCGGGGGGCGCGACGAAACCATCCATGCACTCGGATTACGATTACTTGGTTTCAATCCACGCGCCCGCGGGGGGCGCGACGGAGTCTACGTCTGGCACGCAGACAGCGAAGGATTGTTTCAATCCACGCGCCCGCGGGGGGCGCGACAGGGTTTCTGGAGGATCACGACAACAGGTACATGTTTCAATCCACGCGCCCGCGGGGGGCGCGACTGTGTGTAAAGTGTCCGTAGTGATCCAGCGAAAGTTTCAATCCACGCGCCCGCGGGGGGCGCGACGCACAACAATGGTGGCTGCACACCAACTAAAGCGTTTCAATCCACGCGCCCGCGGGGGGCGCGACATCCCTGGGTTCATGGCTTTGCGGTACTCCCAGTTTCAATCCACGCGCCCGCGGGGGGCGCGACTACAAAAAGTGCCTCGATGAAGTCGCCCATGATGTTTCAATCCACGCGCCCGCGGGGGGCGCGACCAAAGCGCCTCTCAGTGTCTACGCTTTCTATGTCCGAGTTTCAATCCACGCGCCCGCGGGGGGCGCGACATCAACGAGCGGGCTATGCGGTGGGGGAAGTATGAGTTTCAATCCACGCGCCCGCGGGGGGCGCGACTTCCGCCCCTCTCTACCACTCGGCGCGTGATATCGGTGTTTCAATCCACGCGCCCGCGGGGGGCGCGACGTATTGCGTTAAAGGGTTCGCATCACCAATAAGTTTCAATCCACGCGCCCGCGGGGGGCGCGACTACTTTCGCAACACAACCACAGGCGGGCCAATAACAGGCGTTTCAATCCACGCGCCCGCGGGGGGCGCGACACTAATCCCTATCGTGAAAGTTGTCGGGGTGCAGACTGTTTCAATCCACGCGCCCGCGGGGGGCGCGACTGCGATTGGACACAGACGGCAGATCAGTGCGATGTTTCAATCCACGCGCCCGCGGGGGGCGCGACGGAAGCGGTTCCGTCTTGGAGATTCGCAGGTGATGGTGTTTCAATCCACGCGCCCGCGGGGGGCGCGACGGAACAGGCAGCCGTTCGCATGTACTTCTTGCAGGGTTTCAATCCACGCGCCCGCGGGGGGCGCGACTTCTTTTGTCACAGGAAGAAAATAAGAAATAGAGAAGTTTCAATCCACGCGCCCGCGGGGGGCGCGACGAAGCTGGAGGTAACGCGAACCTTTCTTCTGGATGGTTTCAATCCACGCGCCCGCGGGGGGCGCGACAGTATATTTTTGTGGAGCGGTGGCGGGACCCTATGTTTCAATCCACGCGCCCGCGGGGGGCGCGACCATAATCTTTACGTCTGGAGCGGCAAACGGTGTTTCAATCCACGCGCCCGCGGGGGGCGCGACATACACGTCGCAGTCGGGAGCGGTAAGAGCCGCGTTTCAATCCACGCGCCCGCGGGGGGCGCGACTTTGCTCTGGTCCCGAGGCGGTCGGAGTAGCTTGTGTTTCAATCCACGCGCCCGCGGGGGGCGCGACGACTCAGCCTGAAGCAATGCATTATATGGGTTAAGTTTCAATCCACGCGCCCGCGGGGGGCGCGACCCAGCTTAAATCCGCTCCTGATGATGGTGCAGACGAGTTTCAATCCACGCGCCCGCGGGGGGCGCGACATCCGAAAATTTAGCTACTTTTACTCGATCGATGGGTTTCAATCCACGCGCCCGCGGGGGGCGCGACGGATATCGCAAGTCAGAACGCACTTTATGCTCAAGGGTTTCAATCCACGCGCCCGCGGGGGGCGCGACACTCGATCGATGGGAAACTCACCGATCCAGTCGAGTTTCAATCCACGCGCCCGCGGGGGGCGCGACTCGGGTACAATATACAGATCAAGCCGAGAGCTTACGTTTCAATCCACGCGCCCGCGGGGGGCGCGACGGAAGCGCTCTACCAGCAGAACCCGGTCGTGCAGGTTTCAATCCACGCGCCCGCGGGGGGCGCGACGCACAAGAGCTTAGAGTTCTTGTACGAGCGGAAAAGTTTCAATCCACGCGCCCGCGGGGGGCGCGACTCTCTTTGTCCAGATATCCTCACACAGATCTCTGTTTCAATCCACGCGCCCGCGGGGGGCGCGACGTTCTTGTTGTCCATCACTCAAAGCCGTTTACTGTTGTTTCAATCCACGCGCCCGCGGGGGGCGCGACTTCGGCAGGGATGATAACAACTTCCATCCTTCTCATGTTTCAATCCACGCGCCCGCGGGGGGCGCGACTTTGTCCTTGTACTTCTCGCTTGTTGCTATCGCGTTTCAATCCACGCGCCCGCGGGGGGCGCGACCAGTATTCCCTATGCAGGACTCTTGAAGAGTTTGTTTCAATCCACGCGCCCGCGGGGGGCGCGACCTGCTTGATTGTCGGCTTATTGCTCATCAGAAAGGTTTCAATCCACGCGCCCGCGGGGGGCGCGACGTAGTGCTTTGTAGTGCCTTGTAGGCCCTTTTTTGTTTCAATCCACGCGCCCGCGGGGGGCGCGACCGCCCCTCTCTACCACTCGGCGCGTGATATCGGTGTTTCAATCCACGCGCCCGCGGGGGGCGCGACGCCGTATAACGCCTGCAGAAATAGCCGCAAAATTGAAAGTTTCAATCCACGCGCCCGCGGGGGGCGCGACCACGCATATATTTCAAGGGCCACCAAAATGAATTTGTTTCAATCCACGCGCCCGCGGGGGGCGCGACGTGAGCATATGACGTGAACTTATCAAGCAGTGGTTGTTTCAATCCACGCGCCCGCGGGGGGCGCGACCTGAGAGAACTTGACATCCTTGAGGATTTGATAGCCCTGGTTTCAATCCACGCGCCCGCGGGGGGCGCGACAAAATTACTTGCTTGTTACATACAGGGGAAACCGTTTCAATCCACGCGCCCGCGGGGGGCGCGACTTTGATTTTTTGAGATAACATGTTCGAACATGCGTTTCAATCCACGCGCCCGCGGGGGGCGCGACAGGGCTGAAATGAAAGCAATTAGAGATTAATTGTGTTTCAATCCACGCGCCCGCGGGGGGCGCGACTTGCACGTCAGTCTTCAGAAGTCCGCGCAGAACTTGGTTTCAATCCACGCGCCCGCGGGGGGCGCGACACTATTACAAGACATTATTTCATTACTTTAATCGTTTCAATCCACGCGCCCGCGGGGGGCGCGACTGTATATCTCTGTAATCAAGTATTTCGTGGTTTCAAAAGCGCCTAAACGCGAACCACTGTCTATGTCAAAAAACATTGTACGAAAACTTGATAAT
>TBL_comb48_EPIDRAFT_1001804_pt1 | contig 15365 bp, 15 predicted proteins | sample TroBogEpilimnion_37_FD_10681 | JGI IMG/M metagenome (IMG submission 10681)
TCGCTGCGCTGATCCATTGCGAATAAAGCACCAGGTTGCCCCCGGCCTCCATGACGAGGGCGTGATGGGAGGTTGAAGGATTGTCAAAGGTGAAGGTGGTCCAAGAAGCTGGTCCCGTGTTCATGAGGCTCACAAAATTTGGATAAAGCACCAGGTTGCCGTTCAACGTCGGCGCCGTAAACCCCGACTGAAGCCAAAGAAGATTGGTCCCGCTTTTGATACTTTGACCCTCGGTCATCACGCAACCACTTTGGAGTGTGTCGGCCGTNACCGAGCAGATCGAATTCGCCCGAGGTGCCGTCGTGGTTGTTGTTGACGTCGTCGTCGTTGATGATGATGTGGTCGTTGATGATGTGCCTGTTGGAGACGTGGCGGGAGGCGTGTAGACCGGACCGGTCACGCCTGAGGCCCAAAGGGGAGCGCTTGCTCCAAAAACAATGAGGTTGCCATTGTTCCAAAGAACTAACACCGGACTACTCCCAAATCGATAGCTGGCCCACTNAACAGCACCGGAGCCGCTGTACATCACCAAGTTGCCGTCGCCTTGCATGACCAGGTGAAAGCCTTGGTTCATGTGTCCGCTGGTGTGGGTTGACCACATTGGTGTGCTGGCGTTGTAGACAACAAAGTTTCCGTCGGTCTGCATCACGGCTCGATAGGGGCCGTCGTCTAACTCTTGTCCAGGGAGCAACTGTTGTCCGCCCGAAAGAACTGCAGTTCCCGGACCCGTTGCGGCACCTGCGTTCGCTTGGACAAGAGAGAAGCCAAGGGCAACAAACACAGAGAAAAGGAGTGCCAGGGAACATGCGACGGAGGTCGTGCGTCGAAACAGGCTTCGTGAGGTCATCGTCTTCTCTTCTTCCAAGTTGTCAAAATGACTGAAAGATAGTGGTTGATCGGTTCTGTTGTGGATATTTTATAGGAGGGTACGTCAGAAGCCCAACCGGCCCCCTCATTGTAGGTGGTAGGAACCACGATTGAAAGGCATCATTTGTGCCAGCCTGATTGTAGGTAACCTCGCAGGAAACAAACGAGGAGAATTCTTATGGAACAAGAATCTGAATTACTTAAGGGAAAAGTAGCAATTGTGTCTGGCGTTGGACCAGGCCTGGGTCGACGAGCGGCAGTTCGCCTTGCCGCCAACGGAGCTGATCTTGTTCTCGGTGCACGCCGACAATCAAGTCTTGATGACGTGGCACAAGAGATTAAAGCCTTGGGAAGAAAAGTAGTCACCCTTTCGACGGACATCAACGACGAGGAGCAGTGCGCTGCATTGTGTGTTCTTGCACAGCAGGAGTTGGGCAGCGTCGACGTTTTAGTCAATAACGCATTCCGATTTGATGCCTTTCAAAAATTTGAAGATGTTGATCTCAAGCAATGGGAAAAAATTACCGGAACAAACGTGTTCGGATCACTTCGGATGACAAAAGCAGCACTCCCTTACCTGGAGCAAGCAGGGGGTGGTTCTGTTGTCATGGTTGCTTCGCTGGTGGCACGACAACCACAGCCCCTTCAGGGTGGCTATGCAACATCGAAGGGTGGATTATTGACCGCAACACGTGTGCTCGCTTTCGAACTCGGAGAGAAAAATATCCGGGTCAATGCCGTTGTGCCTGGCTGGATGCAAGGACCAAGTGTTGACATGTATCTACAGATGACGTCACAGCAGCGTGGAATTTCAGAGGCCGATGTTCAAAAGGAAATTGAGGGACCGATTGCGCTGGGACGCATTCCCCGCGATGAAGAGGTTGCAGGAGCCGTCGTCTTTTTGGCGTCAGAGCTTTCGAGTTCAATAACAGGCCAGACCATTGACTGCAATGGTGGCGAACATTTTCACTAACTATCGAATCCCAAGCCGAGGCGGTCGAGAAATCTCAACCATAAGCCTCTTTTGCCTTCGTTGGTGTCGGCACGTGCGATGGCGTGCCGAGTCGCGGTGATGCCGAAAAAGCGAATCGGTTCGGGAGGAAAGGGAATCGCATGGTGGCGGATCATCGAAAGTCGAGTCACCTCGTTCTCTTCACCATTGAGCAGATCCAAGGCCGCGTTTGCGAAAAATCTTGATGCGCCGACACCAAGACCGGTGAAACCATTGACAGTGATCACCCGATTGTTATGGCTCCTCTGCAGGGATGCAGCGAATCGGGTAGATGTATCAATAGCCCCTCCCCATCGATGGGAGAAATTCACATGAGTGAGTGATGGAAACATGGCATCAAAGTGCTGCTCAAGCAGGTTAAATATTTTAGGGTCTTGGTCGTAGGAAGCTTGGACTTTTTGATTGAATCGGTAGACCGCTTCGTAGCCCCCAAAGAGAATTCGATTGTCGGCGGTAAGTCGTAGATAGTGGAACTGATTTCCAGCGTCTCCAATTCCTCGTCGGTGTTGCCAACCGATCTCCTTATATTGCTGATCGCTTAGTGGTTCGGTCATCAAGACGTAGTCATAGACCGGAACAACCGAACCCTTCGCTCGCTTTACCAATGAAGGAAATGCTGACGTCGCCACAACAACGCGCGAAGCATTGACCGTTCCCGACGACGTGACAACGTTGATTCCGACTGCACTTTTCCCAAGTGCAAGAACAGGAGATTGTTCAGCAATGATCCCTCCGAGTGATTCGAAAGCAGCGGCGAGTCCCCACGCCAAACGGGCTGGATCGACCATGACTTGACCTGTTGCATCAAGGAGACCGGCAATGGCTAACGGAGATGAGATTTCTTCACGGATAGCATCACGGTCAAGAAAAGAAACGTCTTCTCCTTCTTGTTGCAAGAGTGCATGCTCGTTGCGTAAGTCTTTTGCTTGCCATGGTGCAACAGCAAGATCGAGTTGACCGCTTGCCTCAAGGTCACAATGGATGTTGTGTCGTTGAATCGTCTCTTGGATTTCTCGAAGATTCTTTTTCCCGAGCGATCGTAATGCTGGCATATCCTTGGGCCAACGAGCCCGTCCGTTGGGGTCACCGTGGGTAAGTGATGCTGCGCAGAACCCTCCGTTACGCCCCGATGCATTTTCAGCGATGCGAGTTGCTTCGACGAGTACCACCGTTAGTCCTGGATTGCGCTCAAGCGCCTGGAGACCGGTCCAAAGGCCGGTCAATCCCCCACCGACGACAACAAGATCCACCTGGAGATTTTCTTCGATTGGAGAACGAGGTTCCGGTCTCTCGTTCCGGTCCAGCCAAAAGCATGCTGGCGTTGCTTGTTCCCACCGAGCGGGGGTCATGGAGCGGGGGTTTCGGTGAATTGAATTGCTTCGTCACTCCAGAATCCGGCCAATAATCCCTGGTGGCCGACGCCGTACTCGTTGAGTCGGGTAATCTCAGAAGGAGACGAGAGATCGATGAGATCAAAACCCAAGGCGGCCCCGCCTGCGTGAAGGGCGGCCCAGGACTCGCTCTTCGGATCAATTCCTTGAGTCGTGAGGATGAGTATCCGGTCGGATTCCTCGAGGACTCCTCGAAGGGCGGCTACTTGACCGAGGACTCGAAATGCGACCTCAAGGCGACTCAGACCACCTCGGTATTGCATCCCGTCTCCGAAGACGTTGACATACCAGGAGCCTCCAGCATTGTCTTGGGCAATGGAGTCGACAGTGACCGATGTGCCAGGTACTTTTCTTCCCGAATCGATGATCGTGAATCCAGCGTCGATGAGCGCGTTCTCGCCTCGGAGACTTGCTGCATCGTCGGAACGATGGTGATCGATGACCAGTCCTTCGTTCTCGACGCGTTCTCGAGCGAGCGCGACATAGGTGGGATCAAGGTCGTAGCCAATAAAACGGCGTTCAAGTTGTGCAGCAGCGACCAATGTGCTTCCCGATCCCATGAACGGGTCAAGCACAAGATCATCGATAAATGTATAGAGCTGAATGAGTTGGCGGGGCAGTTCAACCGGGAAGGGAGCGGGGTGGCCGACTCGTCGAGCACTTGCGGGCGGAATTGACCAGGTGTCAAGTGTGGTGGCGAGAAAATCGTCGGTACCGATCGAAGAACGTGACGGCAGTCCTTGTTTTTCTCGTTCTTTGACCGACAGTGCTCGGTCGAATCTTCCTTTGCTGGCAATGATGATGCGCTCAGTCACATCGCGAATGACTGGATTGGAAGCCGAACGATACGAACCCCACGCGCACGACCCACTTGCGCCCTCTGCCTTCTGCCAGATCAATTCTGCTCGCAACAAGAGTCCAAGCTCACTTTGAAGAATGTGAATAACGTCAGCTGAGAGACTTCGATAGGGCTTGCGTCCGAGGTTCGCTACGTTGACGGCGATCCGACCACCAGGCTCAAGGGCTCTCACGCACTCACGAAAAACATCGGTGAGCATCGTGAGGTACTCCAAGTAGGAAGAAGGAATTCCATCTCGCTCTAGTTCCTCTTCATATTGCTTGCCTGCAAAATAGGGAGGAGACGTGACAACTAATGCAACGGAGCCATCTTCCACTTGAGACATATCTCTGGCATCTCCCAAATTGAAGGGGGAAGCAACTGGTGTCGCTTGCAAGATTGTTCGATCTTCAGACAGTTCGGGAGCTCGGAAGCGGTCGTAGAAACCTGAGGCATCGTGGCTTTCACGGCCCGAAACGCCAAAGTTTGACGTTGAAGTGCGCCGTCGATCGCTCACACTTCTTCCTTTCGCTCGCCCTGTCTCAATAGTAGTGCGCGTCGCTTCTTCTGCTTCCGCAGTAGGCGACTTACCCAGTGGCCTGTTGGACAAATCCTTCTGGAGTTTCAATGAAACGCGCCTTACACCGGTCGGCGCAAAAATAGTACGTAACGCCTTCGTAGGTGCTCTGCGCTGCTGCGTTTGCTTGTTCTATTTGCATTCCACAGACGGGATCGATGGCGTATCCCTTCCCTCCTCCAAGGCGGGTACGTTGTTTCGCGAGCCAGTAGACGACGCACGCAATGATGAGAAACACAATATTGAGATAGCTCGTGTAGTTCCATGAGAAGTGCGAAGTTCCAACCGAGAGAATTCGTCGAGTCGGAATCGCACCCGCACCCCGAAAGATGATTTCGGTAAGGAGACCTCCGCTCACCATGACCAGATAGAACAGCGCAACGATGCGCAACGCCATTTTCCAGCCATAGAACTTTGCATAAACCAATATCAATGGCATAGCAATGAGGTCCGCAAAAACGAATGCAATCACCCCGCCAAAAGAAATGCCTCCGGACCAGAGCGCTGCGGCAAGTGGAACATTTCCAATAGAACAGACCCAACTCAAGATGGCAATCAGCGGACCAACAAATGCATTTTCGATCGTGGTCCAATTCCCGTGTCCATGGAGGAAGAGCGCATTCCAAACATTTTGAGAGACCAATGTGGCGAGGAATCCTGCGACGAGATAGCCAATCACCAGTTCTTTTTTCAACATGGTGGCGTCAGCGATTGAGTAATTCGCACCATCAGACCACGCAGCGATCGAATGGACTTTTTCTTTGAACCCGGAGCGTTCGAGTTCTTCCGCGCGTTCCTCAGTGACCCCGTGGTGTGCCTCCTCCTGCGCCTCTTTTTGACTGAGATGTTGACGGGCTATCTTTATTGCCCCCGCAGTAAAGACAAGCCCACCAAAGAGGGCCAACAACACAATCATGATTGGTCCACCGACGAACTCAGCGGCTGTGAACTGCCAACCCATGAGCACCAGGAGTACGAGACCGAGTTCAACGACCAAGTTGGTCGATGCGACCATAAAAACAAGTGAAGTTACAAAGTCGGCACCTTTTTTGAAGAGTGACTTGCTTAAGGCCGAAGCTGCGTAGGAGCAACTCGACGAGACCATGCCGTAAGCGGATGCTCGAAAAATAGCGATTGGAGAACGAGTTCCAAGGCGCTGCTGCATTGTTGTTCTTGAAACGAATGCTTGAACGAATCCGGAAAGTGTGAATCCAAGGACGAGAGCCCAGAGGGTTTCCCAGAACATGAAAAAGGCTTCTCGTAACGATCGAGCGATTTCAAGAAAGATGCTTGTGGTAGCGAGAACGTTCATGGAATTCCTTAACTAGTACTCTCTTTCATCTTACGGTCAGTTCACTCTCGGAAATTCTCGTCCTTGAGTTCAATTCTTAGCGACCCAGTGATTGTGCAGAATCGGAGTAGCCTCACAGAAGGAAGGGGGCCGACATGTCTGATAAGTCTCCCCGCAAGGGTGCCACGAAGAAGCAGGGTAAGACGCTGAAAGAAAAGCGCACCGCAAAGAAAGAGAAAGAGACGGTTCGTAAAGGAATCGGGATCTAACTCGCCGTCTGCTTCATTTTGAGAAAGCGGTAGTGGTCGGGCTGCCCGGATTTGAACCGGGGACCTCTGCGTCCCGAACGCAGCGCGCTGCCAAACTGCGCCACAGCCCGTGAGTTGAATTGCTTCAACCTCAGGTGCTCAACCATACTCTTTGTGAGGAACGCTTCCCCCAAGAATTCCTAATTGCAAATGATGACTCCGACTACAATCGGTTGCATGTATGGCTCGCTGGGATTTGGAGTGATTTCTCGGTGAGTGTTGTTAATAAAGAAATGACTGGTAATTCGCGTCGCTCGAAGACTCCTTGGTCCCTCGCTTCCCTGACCAGAGTGACACCAAACAGCCTGAGGTGGATAAGTCATTTTGTGGTCTGGGGATCATTCCTCATCCCGGCGATCATGGCACTTGTGCACGGTTTCCTCCTAAATGGAGATCAGGTACGGAATACGATTCCTTCCATCAACGTCTTTTCCCTGCACCCACCACTCGTCGGGCCCGAAACAACAACGCAAGGAACTGGCGGTGTTGTCCTCTATGACCCAGGTCCAATGATGTACTGGATCTTGGCAGTTCCTGTGAGAATCGCTCCCGTCGCTGGCCAAGTCATCGGCGCCGCAATTGCTGGTGCAGCGGTCCTGTCAATCGCCATTGAAGCGGCGTGGTCGCAACGGCAGTGGTTTGCTTGCCTCATGATTGCGTTGTCCAGCGTTGATCAATTATGGAAAATACCTGTCACCAGGACCGATCTTTTATGGAACGCGTACTTTCCGATTCCCTTTCTAATGGCATCCATAGTCTTGGCTTGGGTTGTTGCTTGTGGATCATGGTGCTGGATGCCGGTTTTGGTGATCACAGCATCGGTGGCCATGCAGACTCACTTGATCAATTTTGTGCCATGTGCTGCGCTTGTCGTTCTTGCACCGATTACTGCCTTGGTCTTGACGGGTCGGCCGACTCGATGGCGCTGGGCTTGGATCTCGCTCATTGTGGGTCTGATCTGTTGGATGGCTCCGCTCGTACAAAACTTTTTTGGAAATCACCCGAACCTTTCCGGTCTCGCTCATAGTGGGAATGGTGTGCCTCATCTTGGCTTTCAGAATGGTTTTCAAGCTGGTGCGGGAATCCTTTCCTGGCCGCCATTTTTCCTCCGCACAACGAGTGGTTTCTTCTATCCAACGATGAGTGGGGTCTTCGGGCATCCCTTGTCGTTGGCGTTTTTCGAAATAGGACTGTTGGCGCTTATCGCAGTGCTGGCATGGAGACGCTCGTATCTTCCACTCGCCGCTCTGAGTTGCGTTGCCCTCGTCATCGTCATCGGTGAATCCATAAGTTTTAGTGTTATTCCTCACTACAACTTGATTAGTGTGGGCTACGTTCAAACGGTCCTCTGGAGCGCGAGTTTTCTAGTGTGGTCGGTTGTTGCCTGGGCTGGAACTTGGCTTGTGGCTCTCCTTTGGCACCGTTGGCGTGGCTCAAAGGTCACGTTAGAAAACGTAAAGACTATTGGTGCCTGGGTCATGACGTTAGGTACCGTTGGATTATTCATTTTCGCTCAGGTGACGATGCCCGAGCTTCCTAGCTACCTCCATATGGGCGGCTAAATCTTTCGATCTCTGCGACTTATCTCAATGCAACGTTATGCGTCGGGCTTTGAATCTGATGGAACAACATCCTGGTTATTGATCTTTCCAATCACCACGTCTTCAATTCGTCGTTTATCCATCCTTTGGATGCGAAAATTCCAGTTCCCAGTTGAGACGTCATCGCCTTCATCTGGAATGCGGCCAAATGCATCAAAGAGATAGCCACCCAGTGTTACGTACTCGCCCTCGGGTAAGTCAAGGCCGATTGAATCAGCGAGATCATCTAACGTGATCTGTCCGTCGACGAGCCACCGATTTGAATCCACCCGTGATACTTGAGGCTCTTCGATATCGGCAAGTTCGTCAGTGAGATCGCCAACGAGTGGCTCAAGGAGATCCTTGAGCGAGATAATGCCGGCAACGCCCCCGTGTTCATCGACCACCAGTGCGACGCTTCGACGCTTCGATCGAATCTCTGAGAGCGCCTCGAGAACATCCATCGATTCAGGAAGCAGCAAAGCTGGTCGCACCCGCTTGGAAATTTCTACAGCGCTCAGGCCAGACCCCGTTTCGAGAAAGTCTCCTCGCCCCGCACGAAAGAGATCCTTGACAAAGAGGAGTCCGACGACGTCATCGAGATCATCGAGGACGACTGGATAACAACTATGTCCACTGGCCCGCACTGCTTGGGCAACATCCATCCCGGTGACTGGTGTTTCAAGGGTTTGAACGTCAATCCTCGGGGTCATGACCTCGCGAATTTGAATCGTTGAGAGCTCAGTGAGATTCTCTGCGATTTCATTCCGTCGCTGTTCCTCTTCAGGCTCTAGCCGTTCTTCTTGAGAGACCCGCCGACTGCGGCGTCGCCAACGCGAACCTTCAGGGGATTCGATCTGTTCGTCGGGCTGACTACTCAAGAGTGGTGGTCAGCGACGAGTGTTGGTACTGGCTCATAAGAGTTGTCTTCGTAGCGACCATCGTTGAGGAGGGCTTTTGCCGCAGCACGGATTCGAAGAGGGTCAAGCGGTTTGACGATCCAGCCATCTGCCCCCGAGCGTTTCGCTTGAAAGACATCGGGACGACGATCAAGAACAAGAAGCACTGGTATTTCATCGATCACATCCAGAGAGGCTTGAAGGCGCATCTCTAAACAAACGGCCACTCCTCCCATGGAGCCGATTTGCATATCGGCGATCACGAGATCCACCTCAGACTCTTTAACGATCTCAAGGACGTTTCGTCCACTGTTGGCATAGATCACTGAGGCATCGGGGCCCTCGAGGAGGCTGCCAATATCTCGTCGAACTGATGCAATGTCGCTTGCCACAACAATGGTGTCCATGGAATAAAACTTACCAGTGCTTCGGAGCCTGATCGCAGCCTGGATTGACAAGAAAAGAGCTCCTTGGATTGAGGCTGACCTTCGATCATTTCCTTGTCTCCAAGGCTAAAAACATTGGATTTCTTAGGATTTGTGGGTGAGTGCCCAAGCCGCTACGTTGTGCTCACTGACCCAACGTCAGCGCACTGGGGGGTGGCGAATGATATCAATTGCGGAAGAATGGCAGCGACTTGCTGCGTGTAAAGGACCGTTCGCAGAACTGTTCTTTCCACCGAGTTTGCCGGAACGAAAAGAAGACAAGATAGCTCGTGAGGCGAGTGCGAAGTCGATTTGTACGGATTGCTCGGTGCGAACCGAATGTCTTGACTATGCGCTTCAAATTCAAGAACCACATGGTATTTGGGGTGGGTTGAATGAAGTCGAACGTCGAGCACGTCTCCAGCTGAGAGCGTCAGAGGCGATTCGCCACACTGCGTAGCAAGAAGAGCTAGTGATGCTCTTCAAGAATGCGTGGTGCTGACGTGACCGTGATCACGAACAAAATGAAGGCGACCACATGGACGCTCGTACACCAAAGACAGATGTTTTTGATGATCACCAACTCTGCAGTGATCAGCCACAACACAAAGCCTATTCCTAGAATCGAAAAGATTACTCTTGCGAGATGAATATTTCTGATTGAACTTTTCCACGCCCATGGGGAGTAAAAGGCCAGGGCAACAACGAAATACCCGAGCCCAAGTATGGCGACCGGGATTCCAACGAAGACGCTTTGGGACGACGTGGTTACTTTTGCACAGTTGACAAGCCCTGCATCGGAACATGCAAGTACCTGCGTTCCGGCAAAGTGGGCAATAGTCAAATAAATCGACACGCCAAGGCCAAATATGGCAAGAATCCCCGTCGCGACCATGATCCAAAGAGCAGGGATTCCTGCTCTTTGGCCAGAGTGAAGGTCGGTCACGTCCTTAGAACGAGATGTTCATCGATTTGGCTGCAGCCTGAACACCCTTTGAGGTGCAAACATTCCCAGGCTGACCGTTGGTGATTTTACAAATCGAAGCCGTCAGGTAATTAGCGGCAGCCACGATGGCTTGTGTTGCCGGATTCGATGCATCGTTCAAGCCTGAAGCAATTTGCTGATGGCTGAGTCCTTGGAGAACAGAGGGTGAGAAGCTCGAACCGGCGACCAAAAATGAGTTTCCAATATCGATAAACGGAATCGAGCCGGTCTGCCCCCCAGGGACATAGGTGGAGTTGTCATATTTCTTCAAGAGCGCTGACTCGCTCGAGGTAGGTCGTTGAAGGGCCGTATAACCGCCTGCTGGGTTTGGGATGTTGGTGGAACTCTCGATTGTCTTCATGACAAAGTACTGACTTTCAAACGTGGCCTTCGCGAAACTCAAGGTCTGGGTACTTGGGAAAACGTCAGTGCTCGACGACGTCGTCACGTTGAGGCCAGAAAGTGATCCAAAGCGGCTCACGGCAGCTGCGACTGCCCAACGTTCGGCTGCGCAGTAGGGACAGTACTCAGCGCCGTAATAGAACATACCGGGAAGGGACGTTCCCGATGTGTTGGAGAAGGTGAGCGGTGGTTGGCCCGAAATGGCAGTCGGCGCGGTGACCGGGACCACCGATGAAGTGATTCCCACTGTGTTGTAGACACTGAGCGGGATTTGGGTAACGGCTGCGCTTACGGATGCTGGCGCGGGCTGTGAGCCGCCTCCTGACGGAGCTGTTGATTTGCTTGATCCCAAGACGCTGTAGAGCACGAGCCCTACGACAGCGAGAATGACGACACCGACGAGTCCCCAGGTCAAGAGAGATGCGCTGGATCGACCGCCAGCTTTCGTCGGGGCGCTCTTTTTGCGTGATTGGTTGCCAACCTGACGGTTTTGGTTTATCGATGCTTGTTTGTCTTTGCGGGATGGTTGCTGAGCCATTGGTCGCTGCCTTCTCTTCGGGGGAACAAATCTCTATCGTAGTAGGGCCTGCAGGGACGAGGTAGTCGGCACTACCCTGCCAAGTATGGAAGAAACTCTCGCCCAAGCCCCGCTTGAACCTCGCCCAGCCGCCACAGTGATGTTGGTTCGAGACGCTCCTGGCCATGGCTTTCAGGTTCTGATGGTGAAGCGGAATCTGAATTCAGACTTTGTTGGTGGTGCGTATGTCTTCCCGGGTGGTGGGGTCGACCTCGTTGACGGGGGTGCTGAAGCCGAAGCATTTTGTCGAGGGCGAAATGACGGAGAGGCAAGTTCAATTCTTGGAGTACCACAAGGTGGCCTTGCGTACTGGGTTGCGGTCTTGCGAGAACTGTTTGAAGAAGCAGGGATCTTGCTCGCCACGCACTCAGACGGGACGCCGCTTGAACTCACCGGCGAGACAGCAAGACGTTTTGTTGACCTTCGTGCCGCAATTAATAATAAAGAGCGGCGCTTTCTTGATGTTGTTGCCGAAGAGAACCTCACACTTGATGTTGGAGGGCTTCATTACTTTGCACACTGGATTACGCCTGAGGGTGCTCCGCGTCGTTATGACACCCGCTTTTTCGTCGCAACAGCGCCTCTTCATCAAACCGCTGCGCATGATGCGAGCGAAGTCATTGCTGATGAGTGGATCACACCGGACGATGCGCTGCGTCGCCATCGCGAAGGAGATATTGAATTAATTTTTCCGACGATCCGGAACCTTCAAGCAATCAGTAGATTTGCTTCGGTGGAGGAACTCATCAATGCGGCCGAAACAGCTGGATCGGTTCCTGCAATTCTTCCGAGAATTACGGTTTCCGACAAGGGCGTTCGTATCCTTCTTCCTGGTGACCCAGGCTATGACGAAGCATTTCAAACGGGATCTTTGCCGGGCCAAACGGGAGATTTTAACGCTGCGGTCCGTCAGATCTCTTCATCGGCCAACCAAGAGAGCGAGTGATGGTCGTGCAGACCCCCCAACCCTTGAGCGAGTGGGGAAGTGGTATCGCTCCCACAGGAGGAGCATCGACAGAGATCGCTCCTCATGTGTTCCGGGTCACCGCAACGAATCCATCGATGATGACGGGACCGGGAACAAATAGTTATGTGATTGGAAGCGATCGACTCATCGTGATCGATCCAGGTCCCGATGATGCAACTCATCGCCGCCGACTTCTTGAGGTCATTGATGGGCGAGCGGTAGAGATGGTTGTCGTGACCCACACCCACATTGATCATGCACCTGGTGCCAACCCCTTGGCACGAGAACTTGGGGCTCCATGCGGAGGTTTTGGAGAAGATGATGGCTTTATCCCAGACGTCCTTTTGGGCGAAGGCGATGTCGTTGGCCAAGGCGATCATCAATTCGATGTCTTGCATACGCCCGGTCATGCCTCGAACCACCTTTGTTATCTCTTGTCCCGTGAACAAATGCTCTTCACCGGTGATCACATCATGGAAGGGTCGACGGTCGTTCTTAGGCCACCCGATGCGTCGTTGATGGACTACCTGATCAATCTTGAGCGGCTCAAACACCTTTCGCCACCGCTGCGTTCGCTGGCGCCGGGCCATGGTCGAGTGATCACGAATCCTGTGGGGATCATTGACGATATCGAGCATCATCGAGCTCAACGCCACGACCTTGTTCGTTCATGTCTTGAGAGCGCACAGCAAGGATCGCCTGAAGAACTTGTTGCGTTGGCGTATCCAGAGATCGATGCGCAACGCAGGACCGTGGCTACCATGAGTCTCTGGGCCCACCTTCGTTATCTTGTTCAACAAGGCGAGGCGTCGGTCGAACCAGGTGAACAAACGATGAAGAGCGTGTTTACGTTGCAGTCTCGCTAAGACGGCGTTGTGTTAGAGCTCAGCGTTGTTGAGTGCATCGTCAAGCGTCGCGAGCAGTCGAGCAGTGCAGCCTTCAAGTTCGCGTAGTGGCGCAACGTCGGTAACAAGCCGTTCAGCGATCTCAGCAAAACGATCAGATGTTGGCCCTGTTCCAAGGGCAATCGGCGAACCGATATCGCCGCCCGATGCCACGGCAGGGTCGATTGGGATCGTGCCAAGGAAGGGAACGCCAAGTTGCTTGCTGAGACGCTCGCCACCCCCAGTACCAAAGAGCGCGTAGGACGTTCCGTGCTCACAGGTGAAGTCGCTCATGTTCTCAATCACACCGGCAACGCGAATGTTACCGCGGCGAGCCATATCAGCAGCTCGTGCTGCGACGTTTTGCGCGGCCAATGGAGGCGTGGTGACAATCAACAGTTCAGTCTTTGGTAGGAGTCGTGCGAGACCCATCTGAACGTCGCCAGTGCCGGGAGGTAAGTCAATGAGAAGATAGTCAATGTCATCCCAATGAGCATCTTCAACAAACTGTTGAAGTGCTCGGTTAAGAATAAGACCTCGCCACATAATGGCTTGCTCCTCGTCGGCCAAAAAGCCCATCGACAGAATCCGAAGTTCGCCAGAACCAACGGTGAGCTTCTTTGGCACCATCTTTTTATCCTTGGCCTCAACCGGGCCGTCGACGCCAAGGAGACGAGGAAGAGAAAATCCCCAGATGTCTGCATCGATCACGCCAATGGTTAATCCACGTGCGGCCAACGCAACCGCCAAGTTGGCGGTGATAGAAGATTTTCCAACGCCACCTTTTCCCGAGGAGATACCCAGGACCCGTGCGCCAAGGGGAATGGAAGTGTTTGGAGCATCTTGTTGTGCGGCACTGCGCGCCGTATCCATCAGGCGAGCTTTTGCTTCGGGAGAAAGTTGACCCATCGTGATGTCGACAGATCTCACGTCGTCAAGGCTCAAGATGGCTTGACGGACATCGCGCTCTATCTGCCCTCGCAACGGGCACGAGGGCGTCGTCAAGGCCACGGTGATTTCTACGTGGCCGTCGGAGACCCCAATGGCCCCCACCATGCCCAACGAGACGATATCGAGGCCCAGTTCGGGGTCGATAACGCCAGCAAGTCGTTGTGAAATAGCCTCTTCTAAGGGCAAGGAGGCGGTCGTGCTGGGTGTGAACTCCATACCTTTACCGTAGCCCCCACCCGCTTTGGACTGCCCAGATCCGGCTGTGCCACTGGAATCAAGGGTGCTCGCTAGTATGGAGAACGTGCCATCATAAAAGGCACAGCCGTAACGCTTCAAGGAGAGTAACGAATATGTCGCTTGCAACGTCAGTCAACATTGGTAAAAAGCCCGACCCCGTCACCCTTTCAGATGTGGCTGCGACCAAGGTCGCGGAACTGTTAGCTGACGAAGCCGCCGGCGAGAAGTTGGCGCTTCGTGTTGCGGTGAAATCTGGCGGATGTTCAGGCTTCAGCTATGACATGTTCTTCGACTCAGAAGTTGCCGAGGATGACGTGTTGCGTACCTTTGGCACCGTGAGCGTTGTTGTGGACAAAGAGAGCGCAGAAATGCTTTCAGGCTCATCGCTTGACTACGCCGACGGATTGAATGGTGCAGGGTTCCACATCACGAACCCGAACGCAACGCGAACCTGCGGTTGCGGTTCTTCGTTTAGCTAATCGACGCCCATGGCGTCGGACCAAGAGCGCAGCATTGCTCTTGAAGTCGACGGAGTCATTCTCTCTTGTTACCCAGAAGGAACTCTTCTTGACGCGCTCCGTGATGATCCGCGTTTTCAAAGTGTTAAAGATGGCTGCTCCCCTCAAGGCCAGTGTGGATGTTGCACGGTTCTCGTCGATGGCTTGCCCAGAGTTTCTTGCGTCACCCCGGTTCGCCGTGTCGAAGGTCGATCCATCACTACCTTCGATGGGCTCGAGGTCGATCCATCACTACCTTCGATGGGCTCGATCATGAACTTCGCGAACGCTTCCTTGCCGCGTTCGACGCAACAGCCGCAAGCCAGTGTGGATTTTGTACACCGGGAATCTTGGTGCGCTTAGCGGGATTGGCGCGAAAGGGAGTTCCTTCTGAGACGCAGGTGCGCACTGCACTTGGCGCACATCTTTGTCGTTGCACAGGTTTTCAGCCCATTGTCGAAGCCGCTCTTGCAGCATTAGACCCCTCGGCACCTCTTGGATCGCCGCGTGACGAGGCGAAGGCCACTGCTCGAGCCACGCTCGAGAGCGGAACGAGCCAGCGGGCGGGACAAGCGACAACGGCTGGTGTTCCAGGCTTTGCGATCGATACCGCACCCACTGACAGCATGGTTGGTATCGGCTCGGCCGATGGGGGCTACGTCGTTGCATCTTCAGAA
>TBL_comb48_EPIDRAFT_1001806_pt1 | contig 15353 bp, 14 predicted proteins | sample TroBogEpilimnion_37_FD_10681 | JGI IMG/M metagenome (IMG submission 10681)
ATAGATAGATAGATAGATAGATAGATAGATAGATAGATAGATAGATAGATAGATAGATAGATAGATAGATAGATAGATAGACAGCTTTTTTGAGATAGGTTGCGTGATGAAAAATCTCAAGTAATGCAGTAATATCACTCAACCTATCTATTTTACCAAATCACTTGAGATAACACTATACCAAAGAAGCTTTTTTGAGATAGGTTGCGTGATGAAATAGACCACAATCATTTGGCAACAATGCACCCTTTCTTTTTAGTAATCAATAAAACTTTGCTCTGCCTGCTGTGCCCCTTCTATAGGCCAGTAAATATGTCACTGCAAGTAGATTTAAAATTTTTTGGATTTAGAAATAAAATTAAAGTGCTCATGAGAAATTAGTAAAAAATAATGCTCTAAAAAAATACTTTGAAAGAAATTGTTTATTTGAGTTGGCAAAGAAAACAGAGGCAAAGAGCAATACAATCAAGAAAAGGAAAAAAAGACTTGTAAATCGTGAAATATTAGCCTACAATGTTTCTATTTCTCACCTCAGAGAAGAAATTAAACAACTGAAGCATCACAGAGAGGTTATCAAGCATCGTATAAACAATTGTGACTCTGAATGTTTTACAAAATATCACTGCAAAAGACGACAGAGAAAATGTGCTTGGAGTGTAACTGACCAAAGCCAAACAAAATGAGTGACGCTCATTCTTCAATTTCAAAAGGATCTATTGTTGTGAAAATACTCATAGACAAAAAAGAATATGACTCCCTTTTGCGCGCAAAAGCATTTCAAGATAAATATGAGAACAGACTGAAAGAAGATTACAAACTTAAACCGGATGCAGAAGAACCCAAAGACAAAGAGGAAGAGAGGAGAGAACTTTCTGTTGACCAGGTTGGCGAAGGAAGTGAAACAAAAGATCTTAGAACACTCATCACCGAAATTGTCAAAGAAACACTGTCAAAGTCGAATCTAATTTCAGCTCAACCCCAACAGAGCGGAAGCGGAACTGTTGACAACGAAGATTTGGCACAAGAATTGCCGCCTCCTGCAGACAATCCAAATCATCAAGCTCCCAGTGCCGTAGAGGAAACATTAAAGTCTAGTCAAAATTCAATTGGTTTTCAAGAACTGCTGCTTAGCAAAATTCCCTCTAAATTTAGAGAAAAGGCTGAAAAACTTTTGAAGGCACTTGAAGAAGTTCCCAATTCAATTACCTGGAATTCCGACGGAGTTGTTTTTATTAACCAAGATAGTTTGCCAAATTCCAATATTTATGTTTTGCTTCCGGAATTGTTTAAAAAAGCACCAAACAAAAAACTACCCGGGTTTTTTGAGTTCACCTCAGAAATAGCTACTCTGGGGTTGGGCCATCTAATTGAGAAACAAATTGTGAGGGGCCTTCACAGGTCTGCCGCAATTGAAAATCAGAAAGAATTGTACCAGGGTATACAAAACGAACACTGGTGGTACATTGGATAATGCTAAATAGCGACATAGAGCATTATTTTCAACAAATGCCATGTCTCGAAAAACATTTTATGGGAGTCTACAGCATTGACAATTTTCCCAAGAAAATTAAATTGCGATCTTTTTTTGTTTCCAATCTGAGCAAAAGCTCTGAACCAGGTACTCATTGGATTTCGATTGTCAGGTCTGAGCCAAAAACGATTGAAATTTTTGACAGCTTGGGAACAAAAATAGATTATTTGAGGCCTTACCTAAAGTTTAGCAACAACCCAAACATACTTTACAACAATGCTGCTTTTCAAACAAGCACTTCAAGCACCTGCGGTCTTTTTGCAGTAATGTTTTTGATTGAAAGATCTTTTAACTTTGATTTAAAATATAATGCTCTATTGGCAGAAATTTTTGACACAAGCCCTGAAATAAATGAACAAATTGTTGTGGATTTCTTTAAAACACATTTCCCTTCTTAATCCAAATATTGTTGGATTGTTACAGAAAGGATCATGTCAGCTTTTGTTCCAACTAAGGTTGAAGTCAATCTGCAAAGCCAAGAACTCACAATGGAGCCTGAGGTCAACAGAATGGTTCATCCTTTCCGAATGATCATCTCTGGACCAACAATGTCTGGAAAATCTCATTTCATGTTCTTGGTTCTCAAACACAGAGAGACCATTTGCACGTCAAAGTTTCACCGGATCTTGTTTTGCATACCGCCCGAATCTGCCCATGAAAAAATGCCTTTTTTCAAAAAGATGCAAAAAGAGTTTGAGCACTTGGAGCTCATTCTTGGTCTGCCAAAAGAGGAGAATATTCTGGATAACGCACTGCCCAAATTAATTATCATAGGTAACAACCAATTTAAAAACCATAAATTGACCATTGAATCTGGACTAAGATAATGAAATAAATAATAAAAAGAATAAAATAAGATAGTAAAATCAAGATAATAAAAAATTCTGTCTAATGGAGTGCCAAACTTTCAGATGACCTAATGGGAGATGTCATGAAAAATCCGTTCATCACCGAAATGTTTATCCAACACAGCCACCACAGTTCAGCTAGCATCATCTTCAGCTCTCAAAACTACTTCATAAATGGTCCCCTCACCATCAAACAGAATTGCAATTACAAGGTTTTCTTTCAAGATCCCTCAGATGACCGAGTACTCAGGACCGTCAGCTCCCAATTGAAGTAATTAAAAACAAGACCGGTTTTAGACTGGTCTGATTTGCTTAAATTTGCACAGTGTGCTAAAAGCTGAGAAAGTATGGGAAAGTATGAGAAAGTGTGCCAAAAGCTGAAAAGTATGCCGAAAGTATGAGAAAATGTGCTAATTGCTATTTTTGCAGTACAAATGCTATTTTTATGCAGTGCAAATGATATATTTTTGGTGTGCTGGAAAATTTTTTTTTGAGCGCACAGTACAGTTGCCGTCTTATGTTAAAATTTTGAAGCGCAGTACAAAAGTCTGTTGTATTTTCTAGGGGTGTGTGTGTGTGTAAAAGGCTTTCTATGGACAGCCTGCTGCTGTCAAAAAATAACTGTGAAACAAACTGCCTTATATCCATTGCCAAATAAAGAGTGCTTGTCTAATAATCAAATAAATTTCATTTCAGAGTCAAGTGTCCCAACTTCTTGAATGACTGCTTCCGAGCTTTGGCCGATTACTACAGAGGAGATCGGTTTCTCTACATTCTAATTGACGGTCACACAATGTCTCCCATGACAGAATTAAGATTTCGGTCCAAAATATTTCCCGACGAGGATGGCAAAATCCGACCGATCTGTTTTTTCCCAAACCCCAAAGGAGCAAAAACAAAATGATTGAAATTTATTTATTTTCTCATTCAGCTTTGTATCCGTACGGATACGTTTTAAAATCACAGTCATTTGTCTTCACATAACGCTTCATAAATAAATCATTTTTGAATTCAAAAGTTCTCAAAGCAGATTGTTTGTGACAAAAAGGTTTTACAGCAATTTTCCGTATTTGGGGAATAAACATGCTTTGGTATTCATCCTGAAAATGCTGCTCAATATAATTTTCAAAAGTCTTGTAGTCAATTGGCTCACACAGGTGTGCACTTTTTAAACTCAGGCCTTTTACTTTTGTTACAGTGTGAAGAGTATCTTTTTCATCTTTGTAAAGAATGGAATAGTTTCGACAACCCAAAGCATGGTAACTCATAATTTGACATTCTTTTGGAATCACATATTTATAATCACCAATGCAGTCGCTGAAAACTAAGGGATCTTGAACATCATCTGGGACAGAATAAAACAAGCAATCGGTGTCAACGGCATAAACCTGAATTCCCTTTGCTTGGAGGAGTTTTAAATGGTCATGAATAATTATTCGAGCATGGGCAGTAATTTCTGCTCCAATAAAAACATTTCCCTTCAAATTAGGATCTGTTGAGTTATTTTCATACTCAACTACCACTGCTGTTTCACTTAAATTGTACATTTCCAAAATTTCAAATTTTGATGCCAACTCTTCTAATCTGTGCTGAGAATAGACAATTTCAGTTTTTGTAAAATTAGAATTTTGCGAAAATTTTCCAAATAAACTATTTGTTGTGTCTTTGTAAAACAGCTTCTGTCTCGGATTATTGCTTACATTTTCAGTAGTCAAGGCAAAATTTGAGGGAAGATTCATCTTGGAATTGTGCCTCTCACAGTAGTCAATCTTTTCTTTCTCAGTTTGCATGTCATCAAGGCCCCCAGAATTTTTAAGCCTGCAGCTGCTCAAGCACTGAACAAAATTTCTCAACAAAAATTTTGTTTCTGGAAAATACTGAACTTCAAAAATATCTATAATCATGTAATTTTCACGCAAGGCCTTATTCATGTCTGGAATTGTCCACACAGAAGTGAAGCTCTTTGATTTCCAAGTTTGGTGATTACATTTTTTTCTGCTATCTTTAGCACACATTCTGCACACAGCTAGAAAGTTAAATTTGTCAGAGACTCGGTACTGAAGGTAGGGACATGACTCATTTTGGGGTGCCATAACTGTACAATGAATACATCCACTTTCTAATGGGAGGTTCTTAAAGTAGAGCTGATTGCCTCGGACTTGAACATCAGAGAGTTCACTCCCAATAATAGTGTGACACTTTCCAACTGGAAAAGGTTTAGTCATTGCAATGTGTGCATAAAGACCGTTTACATCTGCAATTTTAAATGTTTCATTTGGATTTTCACTTTTGAGCCACCTCAGCTTGTAAATATCTAACAGTCCGGAACGCATGGCCACTCTGGGAATGAGTCTAGTCAGAGGCCTATTTAATTTTTTCTCTTCCGTTTTTTTAAATTCAAGCCATTTTTTACTGCTTTTCTTAAATTTTTTCCAATTGCATTCGTAAACATATTCCAAGTCCTTCACCTCTTCCTTGCAGTCCTCTAAAAGAAATTTTTCAAAGGTGGTCTTTTCCTTTTCAACTGTTGCGGCAGACTTTTTGTAAATGCTGTATGCAGTTTCAAATTTTAAATCTTTTCTCAAAGGATTGCAGCAATCTGGGGGCAAATGACAGTGCACTTCGCAACCATTGTATTGCGTTACAGTTTTAGTTACTGGACTATATAAATCAACTTCATAATTCCCAAATTTTTTTTGACCCTCTGGCGAACTGAACGCATGCTGATAATGTCTTTCAGGATGCAATTTTTCTCGAAAACATACCAATTCATGCTCACCTCTTGACACTGTTTTCATATTGAAAGTGTTCTCATGCATAACTGCGTACACGGATTCCTCATTTAGGTAAAAGTTTGAAAACATTTTGTAGGAAAAAGAAGCAAGTGTTGTCACCTCGCTGGTGAACGGATGCAGAATTAAATCAGTTTGACGTTCCAAGTCTTGAATAAGTTTGACTTGGAAAATCAATTGAATCTCGTAAAAAAAGTAAGCAAGCTTTAGCCAAAATCTGAGTCTTTTGACTACTTGTTTTAATTAACTGAGCCCTAAAATTCCAAATTCGATTTTGATTTTGATTTTGAAAACATTCCTTTTGAATTGTTTTTTCTTCGTCATCCAAGAGATCTTCAAAATCTGACAAAGGAGGAATTGGCCCTTCGTAGTTGTAGTTTTTTGGATCATTCCACCTGAAAAATCAGTGAAATATAAGTTTCAATTGACAATGCATCGGAAAAAAATAAATTTTGTCACTAAACCTATAAGATTAATACTCACTTTGCAGGGAAGAAATGGAGCTCTTCTTCCAAGCTGAATTGCTTGTTTAGATCCTCGTAATTTCCTTTGAAATAATTTGAAGCATTCAGGAAGACCAATTGCTGACACTTTGTCTTCAAGAGTATGTAGTTGTTGCCCTTTTTAATAACTGCAGGACACCAATCAAGTTTTGACAGGCAGTCCATCGCTGATGCCATATTTTCATTTTCTGGATTCAAGCTGATTAAAGTTGAACCTTTAGTTTCCGGACTCATCAAGAACAGAGTGAAATAGTCCAAAACAGTTTTGTTTTCTTTTTCTTCAATTTTTTTGAGTTGACCATTGGTGGCTTCAGTTTTTTTGCGTGCAGTTTTAACGTTGCTTGTGCCCCAATTGATATTTTTATCGTGCAAGTCATAATTAAAATAAATCTGATCACTTCCTCTTTTGGTGTTTATTTTGAGGTTGTCATCTGCCAAGAGTAATTCTTCAAAGCATCCAATTTTGGTTTCTCTCCAAATAGTGCACAAATTCGGAGTTGCAGTGGCACCGATGCTGTCTGCCTGGTGGCGACAACACTTGATTGATAAAAATTCCTTCTGAGCGGAAGCTTCTTTCCATGTTAAATTGTTGCTCTGAAGATATAATTTTCTTAAACTGTGACACTGGGTGCAAACAAAACTTGAAGAATTTGTAAACTCAAAACTGAAAAATATTAGGTTCGGCCACCTTTCTGTTAGTTTTTCTTTTTCGAGTTTGCACTGGTGGGCTACTGAGCTTTTTTCAAATACTTCTTGACATATTCGACATTTTTTCTCATTTTTTGCCAGGCATTTGTGCTGTTTTTTCACATTTTCTGATGAATTTCCCTTCACAAATTTGTTGCAGGTATCACAGAACCACCCAATTCTTCCTCTTTTTGATTTTACTCCACAAATAACTTTGTGACTGTCAAAACATCTCTGGGTTGGAAATTTGTAATTGCAGATATTGCAAACAATGAAATTCGGCAAATGGAGATCCAACTTTGAGAAGCAGTATTGGAATGGGAGATTTTTTTGAATTATAGTATTCTCCTTGGCATAATAGCAATTGCAAAGAAAACAACTTTTTTCTTTGAAGGAGCAGACATGTCGATAGAACGGAGTAAATGTTTTTCTGCAAATTAAACACAATTGATTGTTTTTGTTGACGTATTTCTTCAAGTTAATGATGGGCACAACATGTCCTGGCTCAGAGAGATAGAGAAAAATCTGGGGCAAGGTGTCATCCCATACAGAGGAGGGAAATGACTCTACATTGGCTTCAGGCTCTTGAGTGCTTCGAATCACATGAATTTGAGAAGAAAAGTGATGACACAGTTTCGGTAATGTTTCAATAATATTGTAAGGTCCATTGACAGGCAAGTCTAATTGGGAAATCAACTTCTCAATTTCTTGTTTTAATAATTTGCCTGCATCTTTTTTATTTTTTTGCGTACTTCTTTTTGTCCAGAGGTGCGTTAACTTTTCAAAAATGCTACCTTCTTTTGAACTTTGAAAAGCCTCGTTTGCAAAGTGACAAATAAGAGTTGACCACAAAAGGCACTTGTTCTCAAAAGCTGCTTCATCTCCCAGAAATCCAGGCTTAATTTCAATTACTCCTGCAATATTTAAGGGTGCTTCACTTCGTTTGCAACCTAAAGATCGTTTTATTCCACTTCCAGATCTTCTCTTTGGCCACTTTGTGTGATTGTAACTAAAGATTTTGAAATAAACTCTGAAGCCTTGATCAAGCCTAAGTTCCTCGTTTGATGCCAAGAATCTATTCAGCATGACCATTACAAATTTTAGAATTGAATCTGTGTCAGACAGTTGCAAAGTAAATCCGGAGCTTCTCAATGCATTAACCATGCCTGGTTGCTTCATGGTCAAATAAATTATATTTTTCTCTTCTGCTTTGTAGTTGTGTCTCAATTCATTGACCATGGATTCCATCGCTCTCTCCAAAATGTCTCTGACATCTCTTAGCAGTGGAGGTTTTTTAGTGTTTTTTAATTTAACTCTAAGAACATAAAGATGATCTTCAATTCTGAAAACTTTTTGTCTCTGGTGATCCTGCTTTTGAATGTAAATGGCAAAATTCTCATTTTCAAACACTTTAGTTTCTTCTTCATAAAAATTTGGCACTGGAACTGGTGAAACTGGTGCTGGGTGGAGAACAGGAGGCTGTAGTCCAGACGGTCCGGCAACAGGAGAAGGAGAACGGTCTGGCTGAAGTCCAGAAGGTCCGGCAACAGGAGAAGGGGAACGAAGCGGCGGCTGAGCAGGTGATCGAGCAACTGGAGGAGAGGGGGAACGATCTGGCTGCTGAAGGGGAGATCTGGCAAGAAGGGAGGGTGACTCAACATCACTGTCTGTCGAATAATCGAACAATCTCCCATTAGAATCACTTGAAAACTGACTCAGGCCTGACAGCCTGCCGTCAGAGTCACTTGAGAACTCACTCAAGTCTGACAATCTGTCACTAATTTCATTTCTAGGCTTTGTCAATTTTCTCCTCTTTGATTTGGGTGGCATTTTGAACAATTTCTCTGTTAGGCAACACTAAAGTCAGCTGAGGCTTGCAGAATCTGGGGAAAAAGAAAGTCTCTCCAGTGTGCTGTTGTTGCACATCTCTTTTTTTGTTTGAGTCTAGAAATGTTTCTTTCAATATCATCATCATGTTGACGGACAGTGAAATTGCAGACAGATACCGTGACGTTGGATTTCCGGGTGCTTTTTCTGGCGCAAGAAATTTTCAAATGTTCCTGAAGACTGATTTGAACGAAGACATAAGTTTAAAACGAATTTACAATGTTCTGAAAAGCCAACCTTTTTATGTCATTTCTCAGAAGGCAGTCCGTCGTTTTCCCAGAAGACCGTACTGGGTTCCCGGATTTGGCATTTTAATGCAGAGCGACATTGCCTTCATGTTTGAAAAAAATGGCTTCAAATACTTTTTGGTGTTGATCGACGTCTTCAGTCGTCACATGTACGTCGAAGCTTTAAAGGACAAGACTGCAGCAACTGTGAAGAAAGCGTTCCAAAAAATATTTTCGTCCATAACCAACCCCATAACTAAAATTGAGACAGATGAAGGTGGCGAGTTTGTAGGGCTCAAACCTTTTTTCAAGAAGGAAAAAATTCTCTTCAACATCAAAACTGGCACAAACAAGGCCAACTTTGCTGAACATGCCATTTACCTCATAAAGAAACGACTGTACATGATCATGATGTCAAAAATCTCTACAGATTGGCCAACATTTTTGCCCTCGGTTGTTGACGCTCTAAACCAAAAGCCTCTCAAAACTCTGGGCGGTTTTTCGCCCTCTGAAATCAACAGCGAACTAGACGATGCAAAAGTTCACAACGCTCAAAAGAGAAATCATGTCCAACCCTTTGAGGAGACTGACTGGAGAGAACAAGCAAAGAGTCAGCAAGATTACACAAAGTCTAATAATCCATTACAGGTTGGGCAACACGTTTATGTGGACAAAAAAGTTGAAGTTTTTGACAAGTCATTTTTTGCTCAGGTGAGTGACCAATAATAATACATATACATAAGAGGGCGATTCAGTCAATTTGGTCTTATGCCTAAGCATAAGCATAAGAGGGTGATTTGGTCTTATACATATATATGCTTTCAGTGTAAGAACATGTCTGCTTTTGGAATCCAAAAGCCCTTCTCTCTCTATTTGAGCATCTCAATTTCTAATTCAGAGTGTCTGAATACTTCATAGGCTATGTAGTAGACTTTCTGAAAGAGCTTTCAGTTTCCCACAGCTACTTTCTCTGTGCATGCAAGCATCTCACATCTAGATTTGAGCATCTCAATTCCTAATTCAGAGTGTCTGAATACTTCATAGGCTATGCAGTTGACTCTCTGAAAGAGCTTTCAGTTTCCCACAGCTACTTCCTCTGTGCATGCAAGCATCTCACATCCAGATTTGAATGTCTCGAGTCAAAATTCGGAATGTTTGGATACTTCATAGGCTATGAAGTAGACTTTCAAAAACTGCTTTCAGTTCTCAAACAGAAAAAACACTCTCTCGGGAGTTTCTCTTTCACTTTTGGAGAGTTGGATAGCTTAGAAAGCTTTGTAGCAAGCAAGCAAGCCTGAAACACAATTCTCTCTCTTTTCTTCAGAAGACAGGGAAACTTGGTAGGGCAGGCAAGTCTGCTGACAAGGATATTTGGAGGACAAAAAAAATCAATATCTCTCTACACTTTTTTCAGAGAGGAGAAATCTTCAAGATTAAATCAATTGATGCATTTGTGAAGCCAGAGCTGTACAAATTGGAGGATCTACTTGGAACCGAAATCAAAGGCAATTTTTATGCTAAACAACTTCGACTCGCACCAAACGGAGACGACCCAGACTTTGTATTTGAAGTGGAAGCAATTTTGAAGANAAGAAAAGTCAGAGGTGTTGAGCAAATCCTCGTCAAATATCTGTATTATCCAGGTAAGAACATAACGTTTGAGACACTGTTATCTATNATGNTACGATTATGTTACCTTTTTTCATCCTCCGTTTGTTCTGTTTCAGATAAATTCAATCAGTGGATTCCAAAGAGCCAGCTCGTTGTTGACAATTCCACCGATGACTAAGAATGTCCATTGCTCANTGTACAATTATTCAAAATCCAACAAAAACAATATTAGTTGAAGGCAATCTTAAAGATGGTGCCATATCTGTGAACATCTGCAAAGACTACATCAACGTGTACACTGGAACTTGGAATGTTGCTGTGAAAGATTTATCATTTATCAGCATCAGAGAAGCTAAGCATTTTTTCAACATCACAACAAATCTTGTATGCGGACAGTTCAAAAATAAAGATAACAGGCTTGAAGAACTTGAGGTGCCGATTCAAAGGTTTTACTTGGAACTCCAACCAAACAAGCAAAAATTCATTAAGTGCGACTTGATTTGGTTCACAGTGAATCGTCCCAGTGAACAAATTTATCTAAACTTTAAATTGTGGCCCACGCCAGAGCCTGCTACCGCCATTTCGAGCATTGATGTGAAAGTTTATTTGACACTGCTGTTCAACAGGATGCAATGAAACAAAATTCATGGAAACTGTGGTGGATAAGGTTTACTTCCGGCAAGTATTGATAAGAGACAAAGATTTTCTGTACCAACTCTACAAAGGAAACAAACTTCAAAATCGAAACAAAATTTCAGGTGCTTCAAACCTTCATTTAAACACTCTTTGCCAAATTTTGCACCTGATAGTGAACAATGTTATTAAAGTGGACCATGAAAGTGGCGAAAAAATAAAAAGTGCTAAAAGACTGCCATTCTTGAAACACAACTTCAAATCTCATCACAAATTTACCGAGATCTATGACAGTCCGCAAGAAAACAAGGTAAAAATTTTGCGACAATTATCTTCTGTGTACTGTTTTCTCTTGGAACCCCTGTTTGAAAGGTAAAAGAAGCATGGATTATAAGTTGATGCAACAAATGAGGGGAAACAATTTCTTTCTCGCAAATCCGAGGTTTACTAAATTTCCGTTGGGATCATCTATTACTCCTGGACTCTTTGCGTCCTCCTTGTACCAAATGTACACGCCAACTCATCATGCCAGCCCAATAAACGAAGCAGAAAAGCAGGTGAAGACAGAAGTTGATACTCCAGGAGCTCCAGCAGAGGTGCAAGAAGGTTTTGGGGCTGTGGATCCGAATGCAACCAGGAAAAGAAAGATGGATGAAACCGTTTACGAAAAAATGATGCACCCCACTTTCAAAATTTCAAAAATGAAAGTAGAGAAAACAAAAAGTGAAAAATTCACGGGCGAAGGAGACCCAAAAATGAAAAAAGCAGAAAAGCAGCAAAAGAAATACTTCAAATTCTAACAGCCAGCAGTTCAGGATGGGGGACTCAAAGGAAAGGGAGGTGAACACTCAACCGTCTGTGAATTTCACAGACAACTTTTTCAATGCCCTTCCTGTGGATGCGAGGTTTAACAAAGTTGAACTGCGTGAATTTGTTCCTACCAGCGGAGGTTCAGACAATGCCATCTTCAATACGATTTCACTTGGAAAAACGGGAGGCACCACAGTGCTATCTAATTTCCAAAACACTGATACAGCTTGACTTTACTGTGACAAAAGAAGACAAAACCTCGCTTCCCACAACTACTTCAATTGTTGCAGGAGTAAATAACACACTGCACTCTCTCTTTTCCGAAGTCTCCACTTCAATAAACGGACAAAATATTTCTGGGTCCAAAATGTTGTACCCCTACAAAGCATACCTAGGCACATTGCTGACTTTTGACAGCGAAGTAAAAAATTCAACATTGCAGATGCAAGGGTGGGCCAACGACAAGGCAAGAACCATGGGCCCAGAGGCTACTAATTCGGGTTTTATCATGAGATCGCAATTCCTAAGAGTAGACGATGTCTTAACCAATGACTTCAGAGCAGAGGGATGTACTTTTATCGGAAAATTGTACCACGAACTTCACACTTGCGACAAACCCTTGCCGCCTCACACCGCCGTCGATTTTTATCTCACAAGGGAAAGCAGTGAATTCTCTCTCATGTCAAAGAGCACAGACACTGAAAAATACAAGGCAATTGTAAAAAATGTCAAACTGTTTGTTCCCGTTGCCTGGCTTACAGAGCAAATGTACAAAGAAATTGAAATCAGATTCCCAAAGCAAACCATGAAGTACCACTTCAGGAGGTTGTCCGTTATAACCTACGGCATTGAAGTCAATAAAAGAGAAACTCTGTCGGACTCCCTTTTTTCTGAATCCGAAAATCCCACAAGAATTTTTTTTGCTCTAGTTGATACCAAAGCATACCAAGGAGATATCAACAAGAATCCATTCGAGTTTGGCAGAAAGTGGTTTTACGAAGCAACTGCTGTGCAAACTGTGCAAAGGAACGTGCCATCAGAGCAAATTGTCAGTGACCTTGTAGATAAAAAACTCGACAGTAAATTTGAGGTTCTGTATCAAAGGTTAGGCCTACAACAACAAAGTTCAGAACCGCCCACCAGAAGGTCATCTGTTCAGCTTGACAGACAGTCATCAATCTACCAAAAGCTGTCCCACTTCTTTGGCAGATCACCTCAAAATGAAGAGAATCCAGAATTAAATGATGAAGAAGCAGAGGCCCTGATGAGTTTGTTGAGAGGAAAACAAAGAGCACAACCACCAGGATTGGGCCAATCCACCTCAACATCGGCGGATCCTCCTTTGCCTGCAGATACGGATGTAGAACAAGACCCAAGCAAAAAATTTTGGCTGACTAAATGCCAGCTTGAAATAGACGGATGTCCATCAGGCAAAATATGCATTCATAGATTCATGAGAAATATTTTTTTTCAGCAATTTAAGTTAAAACATATTAATTGTTGTTTATTTGTTTCAGATCAACTGATTTCAGTGCAGACAGCAGACCAGGCCAAACAAGACTTTTTCAGGCTCATGAATACCAATCAAATGGTGAACTCTTTGTTCACAAATGCTATTTCATACGAGTCCTTCATGAATGGTTATCACATCATAGCCTATGACTTAACAACAGCCCAGGATGGTGGCTCTGAGGCTTTTGCAAATCCATCTGTCAGAGTTGGTAAGACATATCACAATTCAAAGCTTTTGATAAGAATAACCATAGTTTGGGACTCTTATATAGCCGACGATTTAATCTTATATAACGTCCGCTGTCAGAGTTGGTAAGACATATTTTGCTATGCATAAAATACTAAGATGTCTATTCGGGCAAATCGCCCACTTATGTGCCCACTTATGTGCATTTTTTAGGTTGGAGGAAGTACTAAATAAATATTCAATGCATGTTATTTCAGGAAACCTGAGGGTTCGGCTAAATTTTTCAGAGCCCACAAAAGTGGATTTGACACTTCTGGCCATAGCAGAGTTCAATTCTGTCATCGAGTTGAACAGTAAGGGCCTTGTGATGACAAGTTACACATCAAAATGAGGTAAATATTAAAAGAACTAAATGCATTGAAAAACGATCTATAAAAATAACCACCATTTGATTTTGTTTTGTTTGAAATCAAAGTAAAGGAGGGAGAAATGTTGAGTGTGTAATATGAGAGATAGGAGCTGATATTTTCGCAACTGGACTTGTCTTTTTTTAACCTGACTTCAAATTTAAGTCGACTTAAATTTCAAGTCTTCTTAAATTTTACTAGTCATCTTTTACAATGAAATTTTTGCAACTTGGCTTCATTTTTCAAAGTTGTGACAGGTTAGCTAAATTCTGATTGGATAGTGAAAACCAAAGCAAATTTTTTTTAGATATTCAAAAAAAGAGTTTAAAGAGTAAAATAGGAACACAAAACAGTGTTAAATTGATGCCAAAGATTGAAGAATGATGTTCTTGAGTCAAAATCTTCATATTGTTGCAACCAATCTTCTTGACCTGTCTTCTTTTAGTGGACTTGTCTTCAAAAGTGAGACAAGATAGTTGGTGACCAGTTGCGAAAATTTCGAAAAAAAATCCAAGTCGACTTCAAATAACTTAACTTGTCTTCCAAAAAAAGACAAGTCCAGTTGCGAAAATATCAGCCTATCTCTCATATTAAAGCAGTCAAAACATTTATGCAACCCTTGAGCACCATGAAGAAAAGGAATTAAGAGAGTCTAAAGCACATTAGTCATATCAATTCATTTAAACAAAGCAGTTGAGTTTTTCTTTCAATATGTGTCGATTTTTTGAAATTATTTTTGCTGCAATCTCTCTAGTTGCAATTGGAAATTGCTCTCAAAAATATTATCAGGATGTGTGCTCTCTAAGCATTGAATTCAAGGACGTGTGTATTGACTATGTCTATAATGACATTTGTGTTCCATGGAACACCACAAACTGTCAAATTCGCCAAATTTCATTTGGAGAACAGTGTCTTTTTTACAATTGTTCAGTAAGTTTTGATTAAAGTGTGTCAGCAAAATTAATCTTGTCTAGCATGCATATTTTCTCTGTTAAGCCTTGCAAAAATTCAAAACCGAATCATCAGTACAATAACAGTTTCTGTTGTGAGCAACTAAAAAATGTCTCAATTATTAAACCGCATTTTTATTGCAATTATTGTTTTTGGAGCTTTGGTAAATTTTTAATTGGAAGTACTTATCAGGAGAGCCACAATGAAAAATATTCAATTTGATTGTACTTTTTTGTTTGCTTCTAGGCTTATTTGGCACTCACAACGACTACCACCACTAAGCCAACAAAAGCACCAACTACCAGCTTCGAAACAACATCAACAACAAGTACCACCTACAAAACAACAACAACTACCACCACCAAACCACCATCAACAACAACTACCACGTTCCAAACAACATCAACAACAACTACCACCACCAAACCGACAGCAGTACCAACTACCACTTCCCAAACATCAACAACTACCACCACCAAACCGACTAGAACAGCAACTACCACCTCAAAACCAACAGCTAATATGGATCCCTATTGTTGCAATTATGATTGCACCATCTCCATAGAACCAAGTGAGGAGTGTTTCGACTTTGTCAAAGGTCCAAATGACATAAACTGTCACTTGTTCTGTGAATTAGGTAACTGCACACGAGTACCCAATTTCAATCCAATGTGCGTGATCTACACGTGCTGGCCAATTTCATCAACCAGCACAACATCAACCACAACTACATCAGCCACAACCACAACTACATCAACCACAACCAC